>X355_Hoffmanns_Two_toed_Sloth__coassemble_7199_pt1 | contig 3207 bp, 2 predicted proteins | sample X355_Hoffmanns_Two_toed_Sloth__metabat2_high_PE_009 | metagenome-assembled genome bin X355_Hoffmanns_Two_toed_Sloth | reverse complement strand
CGCGGCATTCGTATCCGACGATCCGAACGGATTGTCGAAACAATAATAATCCTTCTCAGCCGTGAGGTTGGCATAGGCGTCATGGTCATTCCGTTCCGCGGCTACCGCCTCGACAGGAACTGGAGCGCTGGTTGCCGACCCAACGACATAGAAAGGCGAGGTAATGCTATGCGGAATTTGCTCCAGCAACGCCCGACGTTCCTCTTTGTCGTCGGGCAGGAAAGCATAGCTGTAATTACACAGCCCCCGAGGTTGTATGCTCACCGAATGTATCTTAAGTTCGTAAGGCGTTTCGCTCTGCTCCTTGGCGAAATACATCTCCAGACGCCCCACACAGCGCACCAACGAAAATTCGAGGGCATCGGTCAGCAGATGATGCCCGTCATGGCCCGGAGCGCTGCTGTCCCTGACCTTGCGCGGGTCGATCCGGCGCGTTGCCCGCAGTGTCAGCGGCACGGCATGCGGATCGCCTGATCCCGGGTGTATCTCGTCGAAAGTATATTTGTCGAGGTCCGCGCGGCGCATCTCCTTCCGGAAAAAGTTCGAACCGTTGTTCCCGTCCGAATTATGGAACTCGTCCTCATTGGCGATCAGGTAAAAGGTGACGTCGCACGGCTCCGTATAAGAGTAGAGTTCCAAATCCATCAGAAACCGAATATGACCGTCGGGAAACTCCTTCTGCGTATCGGCAATCCGGCAGCTGCCGATCTGGCGTTCCCCCAGAAAGGCATAGACCCACAGAGCATGAATCTCCTCACCGGCAGCAGCCGTCCCTTCATCGGCACTCCCCGCAGCGATATTCATCGTGACGGTCACTCCCGCCTCCGATCCGGCGCCGGGGTCTGATTCCGGCTCCGAGCAGGCCGCAACGGACAATGCGACTCCGAGCAAGGCCCCGGCAAAACCAACAGAATGGAAGAGCTTCAGCATGACGTTCAGATTTCAGGTTTTACATCTTCGATATACCAGTCGGGGACAGAGACTTCCACCCCTATGTCCTTGAACCGGAAAGAGACGGGGATCAGCACCTCGTGCTTCGACAGGTCTATTTCATCGTGTTCGGCAAGGAACTCGGGCAGGTTAACCGCAGCCAGGCGTCCGCCGTCCGCATCGAGCAATTCGATCCCTGTATCGTCACCGATACGGCGCATGATGTTGAACCGGGAAAACACCCGGCCGCTCCGGGCATCGTAGGGTGAGGTTTGCAAATGGTAGGTCATCGGGTCACCGCAGGCACGGTTCTCGAAGTCCGTCGCCGGACATACGCCGTGCATCCTGAGCACAGGCGTCACCGCCGCGGGATCAAACCCCGCAACCTCCACATATATCTTATAATGCGAACTTGCGAAACGCGCCGTCTGGCGTCCCGAGCGTCCGCGGGCGATCGTAATATCGGTCGCAGCATAATAGAGCGAGTCGTTCGAAGCGATCTCTCCCCCTTCGAACCAGGCAGGATCGGCAAAACGCATTTCGTCACAACCGCACCCTTCGGGGTCGGTCGTTTTCGTGTCGTGGGGATTCCCCAGGCAAATGATCCGGTAATCACCCTCGGGATAATCGTTGGAAAACCGCACCGTGCGTGCCGCGATCTCGGCATCGGTGGCCGGACGCAGATCGACGCAGAGGTCCTCTCCGTCGAAAACATACAGCATCACATGGCAGATCTTCTCGTGAAAGATCTCGTCCGAACCATCCCCCGTGTAACTCAGCTCCAGGTTGAAACCCCTGTCGCACTTGCTCAGGTCCTCCGAAATACATCCGGCACAAAGAAGGGACAGCAGCGAAAGGAGAAATATCCGCGGTTTATCCATCGTGAATGTGTTTATGTTTCCGTGTGTTTTGAAAAACGGGAGACCGGCCCGGCAAAAGCGCCGGTCTCCCGCAAAGAAAGTAAGATGCGATTATTCGCCGAATTCGGGATTCTCTACATCTACAATTTCCCAATCCTGCACAGTGACAGTCACCTCCACGCAGAGCACCTGATTATCGAGCATCGTCACCTTGTCTTGGGGGAACGAGATATTCTCGATCTTGTAAATCTTACCGGGCTCAAGGGTCATTTTGTTATCCACCGCAGCATCGGTAAAGTTCACGATTTTGATATAGGCCTTCGGAGAAACGGGCACCGGAGCACCCTCCGGCAGATCCTGCCTCGGCGTGCTATTGAATTGCAGCGTAATCTCCGGCTTGTCGCCCGGCATCACGTTATAGGCATAGACTTTTTCCATGGAAGCCGAATTCCCGGGAGCAGCGATCAGGTCCGTATCCGGCAAAGCATCGTACATCCATGCCGGAGTTGTGCCGGTAGCCGGGAAACCGGTCGCATTGGTATTCGTGTAAACCCGCTCTCCCGACTCGTCGCCGCCTAACGTGCAGGCTGGAAACAAGCCGTTCAGACCCACATGCGCCATGGTGAACTCGGTGTAAACGAACTCACCCTCCATGTCAGAGGTAATGGTCAAATTGCCGCCGATCTCGATGCGCGACAGCACCGGAACCAGGTTCAGGCTCACTTTGCACCATGTCACCTCCTCATCAGTCTCACCCGCAGTGTCGGGATGCTCCTTGTCCGTATTCTCTTCAAGAGCTGCGGCCTCACTCATCAAAGGAACTTCCTCCTGAAGTTTGCTCCCCTGATAGTCCACCAGCGTGAGTTTGGTGGCTTTCAACGCAGTGATCGTGGCGGGTGTACTCGACAGAAGCTCGCCGTAATTGGCTGCGGCGATGGCCTGCGTGGCGCTCGGATTGATCCCGTGGAATACGGCCAATTTATCACCGATTTGCTCATCCGTGAACTCTCCGTCATCAACGATATTGCCGTCGGCATCAGCGAAGAAGACCTTGATTTTTTTCAGCGTGATGGTCGTAGCCTCCGTAAAATCAGTCTCACTGGAGCGCGTTCCCTTGCCGGCGGCCTGCGCGGCAGCCGAGCCGGAGTTGCGGAGCGAGATGGTTACGGACATTCCCTGTCCACTCTCGGGACCCTCGGCCCCGGTTTCACCGTCCTTACTGCAGGCAACAAACGCCAGGGCTGCCAGGGCGGAAACGAATAGTTTGTTAAGTTTCATAAAAAAGATGAATTAAATGGATAATAGAGTGACTTATATAGTTCGTTATCGGATCTGTTCCAGATTTTCCCGGGCCTCTTCATGCCCTGCCGCGACGGCCTTTTCGAACCACCCGGCAGCCTCGTCCTCCTCTTCGAGC
>X355_Hoffmanns_Two_toed_Sloth__coassemble_5024_pt1 | contig 4590 bp, 2 predicted proteins | sample X355_Hoffmanns_Two_toed_Sloth__metabat2_high_PE_009 | metagenome-assembled genome bin X355_Hoffmanns_Two_toed_Sloth | reverse complement strand
CCTGCCGCTAGCGTTCATCCTGAGCCAGGATCAAACTCTCCATTGTATAAAAAATGTTTTGTTTAAATCTTTCGCTCTAATCTCAAAGGTAATTGTGTTTGAAATCACTCTCTCGCGAGAGTGGAAAAAACTTTTAGCTGCTCAAATACTTCAAAGAACGCTGTTCAATATATTACTATAAGAACAATTTCTCGTTATTTTCCGGGAGCTGATCCTGCGATCTTTTCCCTTGTTCCGACCGTTGAATTTTTCAGCGGAAAGTGGTGCAAAGATAAGTGTTATTTTTTGAACCACCAAAACTTTTCGAAAGAATTTTTCAGAAAATTTTCAGAACCTTTTTGATTATCGCCCCTTATCGAAGCGGGTGCAAAGGTAAGTCATTTTCTGGAATCTCCAAAACATTTTGGAACTTTTTTCAAAATTTTTCAGAACCTGTTTTTGTCGCTTTCGAGGTGTGTTTCTCTCTCGAAGCGGGTGCAAAGATAAGGGCTTTTCCCGGCAAATTCCAAATAATTCGGAGACTTTTTTTCGACAATTTCGACACTCTGTTTCCACCCGTTTATGGATCAGCAAGTTAGTTCCAAAAGTTTTTTAATAACTACGCCGCAGGAGGACCGATACAGCATGGAAACGATCCTAATATATATAGGTATGACTTTTCAGGGTCTTTCGGGAGTCCGAAATCCGGCGTATCGCGCTTGCCGGGCAAGCTGCCCCGAAGCCGAAAAAACCCGGAATTATTCCGGGTTTGCATCCGACAGACGGACGGACGAAGACAGATACGGTGTAAAAAAACGCGGTCGTCAGACAATCCGCTCGACGGTGATGTCGGGATTTTCGCGCAGCAGGTCGATGTATCCCTCCTCGCTGGCCTGCCCTTTGGCCCGGATAACGATTGTGGCGCGGTGCACGATCCCGTCGGAGGTACGCTGAGTCTCAACCTCATAGGAGATGACCGAATAGTCTTTGCTTTCGAGGCGTTCGAACATGGCGTCAATGAATTCCTTTCGCTGCGCCGAGAAGACGATCATCGTGCGGCGGCGCCCCAGTCCCCCGAAGAAAAGCGTCAGCACCTCCAGCCCGAAGAGCGTCAGCACGGTGGCCGCCGCTGCAACGATATACATGTGCCCTCCGGCCGCAAGTCCGATGCCGGCCGTGGCCCAGAGGCTCGCCGCCGTGGTCAGTCCGCGCACCAGCTGGCGGTGGATGATAATCGTGCCGGCGCCGATGAATCCGATGCCGCTGACCACCTGCGCCGCGATGCGGCTGGGGTCGAGGCGCAGTCCGTCGTGGGTGGCCAGGAAACCTTCGAATCCATACTGCGAGACGATCATCATCAGCGCACTGCCCAGCGCCACCAGGAAATGGGTGCGAAACCCCGCATCCTTCACCCGGTATTCGCGGTCGAGTCCGATGACCGTTCCGCAAAGTCCCGCCACACACAATCGCACGATAAGCTCCCACTCCGTTTCCATATTCGAGTCGTTTTTTGATTACACGTTCGTTCTCCGGCGGCGGTTACGAGATTTTCTCCTCTTCGGCTTCGTCCAGCTGCTTCTGGATAAACTCGTCCAACAGACGGTCGAACTCGTCGTCGTCGGTTCCGGAATCGCCATCCAGAGCCTCTGCAGCATGCAGTTCCTCCGCTGCCGCACCGGCCAGAGGGACCTCCAGTTCGATGCCCAGTTTCGCCAGCTGCTCCCGGTAATCGGTCCACCACTCCTCCGCCAGTTTCGGGTTCAGAGCGCCGTCTCGATACAACTTGTTGTACCAAAGGAACACGCCCTCGATTTCGAACCGGGATTCGACATACGCGACCAGCAATAATTGCACCGTATCGTCCGTGGACTGTTCCGCAACATCCAGCAACTGTTCGTCGGTGATCGGCTGCCGGCATTTCAGGATGTCCTCCTGCCCCGTCGCGTACAGCGAGATCATACACCGGACCACGTCGCGGCCGAATCGCCAGGCGGCACGGCTCGTAATGAACGGCGGGCACAGCAATTCCCGTTCGACGCGCGTAAAGGGCTGCGGCGCGATCGAATAGCGTTCGCACAACTCCAGATAGCTGTCGAAGAACTGGTTGGGTTCGTCCCAGAAAGCCTGTTTGTCGGAAATTTCGCCGGCTTTCCGCTTCCGGGATTCGGCATAGACCGCTTCGTCGCGGAGCGTCTCCCAAAACTCCGGTTCCAGTTCCTTCGCATGGCGCTGGTCCATGTCGTAAGCCCAGAAATAGTCGTAGTATTTTTCGAACAGCCCGCCTTCGGTAATGCCCCCGTCCTCGACCGCGCGGGGATCGAACTCCGGATCGAACCGATAGGCGACAGCACGCAGCGGCATCGCGTCGCTGCCTCCGCGCTCCAGTTGTTCCCGCGCCTGGCGGGCATATTTTTCGAACGTCCCGGCCGGCAGTTCCGCCGTGCCGTCGAAATGCTCGTCAAGCACGGCCTTCAGAACCGCCGACAGCCGTTCTCCGGCAAGCAGCTCCTCGTTCAGACCGTAACGGCACCACTCCCGGTATTTCTCCCGATCCTTATACTGCCCCTTCTCATAGACCTTCAACAGATGCTCGACAGCCTGAACGTACTTTTTGCGTGCCGCTTTCTCGATCAGGTCCAGCCCCTTGTAGGGATTGAACACCGTCTCATCGCCGTCCATCATCTTCACGCCGCAGTCGTACATCTGGTCGGCCATCTCCACGCTTACGCCGATCTGTTTGTATTCCTCGACCTTCGCAGGGTCCTTGCACCCGAACTCGTCGCCCGAATAGATCTCGATCAGCCGGTTGACGGCCTCCTCGTTGCGTCCCCGGGCCGAGATGTCCAGCATCCGGATAATCTCCCCGATGGGCATCTCCTCCGGACGGAACTTGTTCTCTACATAGAGCCGCGCCAGGTCCTCGGCCCCCAGCCCGCCCCATTCGTAGCGACAGAAATAACACTCCCAGGCCTTCTCATACTCCCCGTCCTGCTCGTAAAAGAATCCCAGCAAGTAGGCGGCGAACTGCTCCTTGCGCAAATACCCGCCCTTGGCCCAGCGGTAGGCGTCCTCCTTTTCGCCGTCGTTCCAGCAGATTCCGGCCATGCTCGAAAAAGCATCCGCCACGTCGTGAAGGGCCGCCTGCTTGTAATATTTCACGGCCGTCTCCATGTCGCCTTCGAGGTGGTGGCACAACCCCATCTGCGAATAGCCCCTGAAATCGCGCAGGTCGATCATCTTCTGGTAGTACCCGAATGCCTTTTCCCGGTCCTTCTCCACGATATCGCCCCACGCATAGGTGTTGCCGAGCTTCATCAAAGCCCGCGTGTCGTTCTCCTGCGCTCCCTTGAGATAGCAGTCGAGCGCCTTCCGGGGATCAGCCGGAGAGCGGTCGGACCCGAATTCATACTGCTGTCCCAGGTAGGACCAGGCTTCGGCGCAGCCCAGTTTGACAGCCCGGTCGTAATAATGCATGGCCAGCGTGTAGTTGAGCTTCACGCCCATGCCCCAGGCATAATGGATTCCCAGCCGCAGAAAGGCGTGCCCCAGATTCTGCTCCCGGACAGCCTTTTTCAGGTAATCGAACGAAATGTAATAATTGCGGTAGTCGCGGTAATATTTGGTGTGCATGGCAAAACAGGCATAGCAATGCCCGGCCTTGGCCTGGCGTTCGAGCATGTCCCAGATTTCGGACGACACCTCGTCGCAGCGTTTGTCCAGATCGAAAAAGAGTTTGCAGATCAGCTTCTGCGCCTTGGGATTCCCCCGTTCGGCCGAAGCGGCCAGCGCGACGATGGCCTCGTTGTACTCCTTGGCCTGGTAGAGCGCCTCGCCCTCCTCGTAATCGAAATCGTTGTCGAAGCTGACCGGAGCCACCGTGTAGAGCTGCCGCTCCCCGCCCTGCTCCGGCTCCTCCTTCAGGGTCTCGTTCAGCAGCAGCTTGACGTTGTTGACCAGCAGCGAGAACTTGCGTTCGGGATTGGGATAGGCATCTATCCAGTGCTTCTGCTGGAGGCGCATCAGCAGGCCGTTCTCGCAGGTGATCTTCCCCACGACATAAGGAATGATCAGTTTGCGTTTGTTCTGGGCCTGGGCGATCTCGGTCTTGACCCACTCCGACCCCAGCGCCTCGTCGGTCAGCACCACGACCACGACCCGGCAGGCAGATATGGCGCGGAAGATCGCATCGTCGTAATCGACGCCGGCGCTGCGGCTGTCCAGGTCACGGGGTGCGTACCAGCATCGGATATTCTCCTCCTCGAGCACATGCGAGATGGCTTTCACGATATCTACATACTGGCTTTTGTAGCTGATAAAAACGTCATGGCAAATCATCGGGCTGCAGTTTGCGGGGTGGAAAGAACTTTTGTCACCCAAATATACGATTTTTTCAGCTATTCGATTGCAGAGTGGGAAAAATTTCGTACTTTTGCAGGCTAAGTTTAACTAATTAACTATTTACGACAATGCCGAAAATGAAAACCAATGCCGCTGCGAAGAAGCGTTTTACCTTCACCGGCACAGGAAAGATCAAGCGCAAACACGCTTATCACAGTCACATCCTGACCAAAAAGACGACGAAACAGAAGCGCAACCTCTGCTATTCGGGTA
>X355_Hoffmanns_Two_toed_Sloth__coassemble_3492_pt1 | contig 6765 bp, 6 predicted proteins | sample X355_Hoffmanns_Two_toed_Sloth__metabat2_high_PE_009 | metagenome-assembled genome bin X355_Hoffmanns_Two_toed_Sloth | reverse complement strand
GTGTCGGGCAGGGTAGTGATGAACGACGAGTCGATCATGTACCAGTTCTCGCGGTCGTTCTGCTGCTTCTGGTTGACGATCGAGTAGAGCGCCGCGCCGCTTTCGCCCACGGTGAACGAACCGAACTCGGTGAAGATGTTGGGTTCTTCGACGCCGTTGCGCTGGCAGATGTTCTTGATCTGCGCCACGATCTCTTCGGTGAGGTACTCGTAGTCGTATTCGAAATTGAGCGAGTTCTTGATCGGGAATCCGCCGCCGATGTTGAGGCTGTCCAACTCGGGGCAGATGGCCTTCAGTTCGCAGTAGACGTTCATGCATTTCGACAACTCGTTCCAGTAGTAGGCCGTGTCCTTGATGCCGGTGTTGATGAAGAAATGCAGCATCTTGAGCTGGAATTTCTTGCTGTTTCTGAGCTTGGCCTTGTAGAAATCGAGGATGTCGTTGTAGCGGATACCCAGCCGCGAGGTGTAGAAATCGAACTTGGGCTCCTCCTCGCAGGCGATGCGGATGCCGACTTTGCATTTTTTGGTGAACGAGTCCTCGAACAGCTCGAGCTCCTCCTTGTTGTCCAGCACGGGGATGGTGTTCGAGAATCCGTCATTCACGAGCTGGGCGATGTTCTCGACGTACTGCGGGCGTTTGAAGCCGTTGCAGATGATGTAACGGTCCTTGTCGATGATGCCGCCGTCGTAGAGGGCGTTGATGATGTGGATGTCGTAGGCGGACGAGGTTTCCAGGTGGATGTCGTTTTTCATGGCCTCCTCCAGCACGAACGAGAAATGGCTCGACTTGGTGCAGTAGCAATAGTTGTACGAACCTTTGTAATCGACCTTCGCCATCGCCACATTGAACATGCGCTTGGCGCGGTTGATCTGCTGGGAGATCTTCGGCAGGTAGGTGATTTTGAGCGGGGTTCCGTACTGTTTGATCAGTTCCATCAACGGAATGTCGTGGAAATTCAGCTCGTTGTCCTCGACGGTGAACTCATCCTGCGGGAAATCGAACGATTGTTCGATCAGGTCGATGTACTTGTCTTTCATGGTTCGTTTCGTGTAATTTTTTCAATCCGGCTCGGCTGCATGGCGAATTTCCGGCCAATGTAGCTCGCCCGGATTTTTCAAAAAATCGGGATGCAAATCAAGTGAATATTTTCCGGATAACCAACACTTTGTCCGATTATTTTGAAAAAGGGCGTTATATTTTGCTTTTTTCTATGAAAAAAGGTAATTTTGAAGCCGGATTTAAACGTGATTCGACAGTGCTGATTCCCATTATAAAACAATACCTGGCCGCGCACAAGCGGCTGGTCGTGCCCCAGCTCGGCGCGTTCATCGTCAAGGAGCCGGAGCGGAGCGTCGTCTTTTCCGAACTGCTCAAGCGTGACGACGGGGTCCTGCGGGGACTCCTGCGCGACGGCGGCACGGGCGACCTGGAGGCCGCCGGCGAGATCGACCGCTTCGTTTTCGAGGTGCGTCATGCCGTGGAACGCGGACAGGAGTATCCGCTCGAAGGCTTCGGCGTGATGAAACCCGGTCCCAACGGCACCATCGCCTTTGTTTACGAACCCGAGCCTGCCGCACAGCCTTCGGGCCGTGAGAAAGTCACCCGCCAGCCGCAGCTGGAACCCGGAAAACTGGCCGAGGCGGTCCGGACAGCCTTTGCCGAACCGCGCGTGTCGCCCTCCGTGAAGATGAATCCCGACCCTTCGGTGCGGGGCCTGCGCTACGGCAAGCCGCCCAAGAACACCGATGCCTGCCGCTATGTCGACCGCGCTCCGCGGCGCCGGCGTGCCGACTGGTTTATCTGGATCGCGGTCGCCGCTGCGGTGATCGCCGCGGGCGCCATCGCTTTCGGCTACTGGCGCGACGCCAAGGAGAAACAGGCCGAGGCGGAATACATCGAGGTCCCGGCGGCGCAGACAGCCGCTGTGACGGAGTCCGAGGGAGCCTTATAACCCGATAAAACGAATAAATGACAGATATAACGACCGTAAAACAGCGCTTCGGCATCATCGGCACCTCCCCGCTCCTCGACCGGGCGCTGGAGGTGGCCCTGCGTGTGGCCCCGACGGACCTGACGGTGCTCGTCACGGGCGAGAGCGGTGTGGGCAAGGAGTTCTTTCCGCAGGTCATCCATGCCTATTCGGCGCGTAAACACAATAAATATATAGCCGTCAACTGCGCGGCGATCCCCGAGGGGACGATCGACTCGGAGCTTTTCGGCCACGAGAAGGGCGCCTTCACCGGTGCGCTCGAAGCCCGCAAGGGCTATTTCGAGGAGGCCGACGGCGGCACGATCTTCCTGGACGAGGTGGCCGAGCTGCCCCATTCGACGCAGGCGCGTCTGCTGCGTGTGCTGCAGACCGGGGAGTATATCCGCGTGGGTTCGTCGAAGGTGCAGAAGACCAACGTACGGGTCGTCGCCGCCACGAACGTCAACCTGCAGGAAGCCATTGCCAAAGGGCGTTTCCGCGAGGACCTTTATTACCGGCTGGGTACGGTGCCGATTCTGGTTCCGTCGCTGCGCGAGCGTCCCGAGGATATTCCGCTGCTGTTCCGCCGCTTCGCCGCCGACGTGGCCGTGCAGTACCGCATGCCCGCCGTGACGCTCGACGACGGTGCCCGCGAGATGCTGATGCACTACTACTGGCGGGGCAATATCCGCCAGCTGAAGAACGTCGCCGAGCAGATTTCGGCCATCGAACAGACCCGCCTCGTCACCGCCGAGGTGCTGTCCAGATACCTGCCTCCGCAGGGCGGCAGCGCCCCGATGGCCGCCGGTGCGGCGCATCCGGACGACATGACCACCGAACGCGAATTGCTCTACAAAGTGCTGTTCGACATGCGTGCCGACATCAACGACCTCAAACGGATGCTGGCCGAGCTGATTCAGAGCACGGGCCGCTGCCCGGAGCCCGCCCGCGACATCAAGGGCCTGCTTCCGACCACAACGCAGAGCAGTTTCGTGCCGGCCGTTCCGGTCGCTCCCGCCTATCCGCCGCAGTCTGCGGCCCCGGTCTATGCCGAGAGCGAGGAGGTGACCGACGAGCCTCCGCGTGAGATGACTAAAGCCGACATGCAGCGCGAACAGATCGTCCGCGCCCTGCGCCGTAACAACGGCCGCCGCCGCGAAGCCGCCGCCGAACTGTTTATGTCGGAGCGCACGCTATACCGCAAGATAAAGGAGTTAGGTATAGAGGAAATTTAGCTTATGAAAACCAGAATCACGATACTGGCGCTTTGCGCCGCTCTGCTCACGGGCTGCGGCGTGGCCATCAAATATTCGCTGTCGGGGGCCTCGATTCCGCCCGACGCCAAGACCTTCTCGGTGGCGTATTTTCCCAACAACGCGACGATGGTGTCGCCGATCCTGAGTTCGACGCTCACCGAGGCGCTGGTCGACATGTTCACGCGCCGCACGCGCCTGATGCAGGTCGATGAGGGCGGCGATTTCGCCTTCGAGGGCGAGATCGTCAACTATACGTCGACGACGGCCTCGGTGTCGAGCGACGACTTCGCCCTGCTCAACCGCCTGACGATCACCGTCAAGGTGCGCTTCACGAACGCCCTCGACGAGAAGGCTTCGTGGAACAAGACCTTCACCGCCTACGAGGACTACGAATCGACGCAGCTGCTCACGGAGGCCGAGGGGACGCTGATCCCGCAGATCGTCGACAAACTCGTGACCGACATCTTCCAGGCTTCGGCCTCCAACTGGTAATCCGGATATGGCTGATCTGAAAGCATATTTCGCCGCGCCCCGCACCGCCGGGCTGCCTGCCGCCGCCGAGGCCGAAGCGCTGGTCCGGAGCTGCCCGTGGTTTATCCCCGGGCGCATCCTGCTCGGGATCGTCACGGGCGGGGAGGAGGACCCGCGGGCGGCGCTCATGGCCCCTTGGCGGGCCGAAAGTTCGCTGCGCATGCCTGCCGTCGACGCTTCGGCGCTGAACCGGCTCTCGTCCGACGAGATCATTGACCGTTTCCTGCAGGAGGACAACCTGCGCATCGTCGCCCAGGACGGCGAACCCGAAGGGGAGGTGAAGACCGAGGCCGAACTGGCCGACGACGACGAGGTGGTTTCCGAAGAGCTGGCCGAAATCTATCTCGCACAGGGCCTTCGTGACAGGGCCGCGGCGATTTATCGCAAATTAAGTTTGCTAAATCCCGAAAAAAGTGTTTACTTTGCCGAACTTATCGCCAAAACAGATAACAATAATTAAAATTTAAGGATATGTTATACACGATTTGCATTGCCCTGATACTCGTTGCGAGCGTACTGGTGATTCTCGCGGTATTGGTGCAGAACCCCAAGAGCGGCATGGCCGCCAATTTCGGCGCGTCGAACCAGGTTATGGGTGTGCGCGAGACGTCCAATTTCCTCGAGAAATTCACCTGGGCGATGGCTGTCGCTATCGTCGTGCTGAGCCTCGCGGCTACGCTGGCCATGGACAAGGGCCTGGTCGCCGAGAGCAATACGGAGATTTCGAAGGATGCCAAGGCGCTGCAGGAGCGTGTGCTCGAGTCGGAGATTCCCGCCCCGATGCCGCAGGCTGAAATTCCCGCCGCCGAGCAGCCCGCCGCCGACCAGTCGGCCGAGTAAAGTCGCCTCCCGGAAAGGGGCAGCAGCAGGGGCGGCGATGCCCCGCGATACAAAAAAAAGACCACGGATTTTCCGCGGTCTTTTTTTGTACCTTCGCCGATGCGCATCAGAGATGCTGGGGACTGAATGCCCCGATGGTCTTGATGCGCTCCTCGAAATTGTCGCGCGAGACGAGCGTGTGGCTTTTGATTTTCGAGCGGTAGTTGTAAATCGTGCTCACGGAGTAGTGCAGCAGCGCGGCGATCTTCGACGAGTCGTTGATGCCCAGCCGGATCAGCGCGAAGATGCGCAGTTCGGTGTTCAGCAGTTCACCCTTCTTGGGTTCGATGCGTGCCTCCTTGTCCAGCAGCGAGTTGAAATCCTCGATAAAGGAGGGATAGAGCTGCAGGAACGTCGTGTCGAAATTGCGGTAAAACTCCTCCAGCTCGCGGTTATCGCCCTCGATCGGCGAATACTCCTTTTTCAGTTCGTCGATGCGGCCGTCGCGCAGCAGCCGGCGTACCTGCCGCCGCGAGTCGATGATCTTGTCGATGTACTCCGAACACATCGTCAAGAAGATGCCGATGTACTCCTCCTTCACTTCGTTGGCCTCGGAAATCTGGCTGTTGAGCCCCGCCAGCCGTTTGTTGATCCGCTGGAGGTCGTTGTTCGAAATGTTGAGCCGGTTGTTGGCCTGCTGCAGCTCGAGCCGCGCGAGGCTGAGCTTGCGGTTCTGGCGCATGACGAAGATCACGCCGCCGAGGGCCAGCAGCATGAAGCAGGCAATCGACACCACGAAGATGTTGTACATGGCGTCCATCCGCTGCCGCCGGGCCATGTAAGCCTCCTCGATGACGTGCAGGGCCAGCGCATCCTGCCAGGGCCGGAGCCGGGAGTTGAAGAAACGGGCGTCGTCCATGACGATGCGCATGTAGCGCATGGCCCGCTGGATGTTGTCGTCGTCGAGCAGCGTGTTGGCGAGGTTCTTCAGCGCGGCGTTGTCGCGGATAGCCAGCTGGATGTCGGTCATCGCCGAACGGGCGAACCACACCTGCGCCGTGAGGGTGTCTTTCATCAGGTCGGCCACCAGCGCCCGCATGTACGACGCTTCGGCGTAGCCGCGCGAGAGGGGCGGCAGGGTGCTGCACAGCCGCTCGGAAATCTCCACCGCCTCGGCGTAGTTGCGGTCGTTGATCGCCTGCCAGAGCTGGTAGCTGAGGTGTGTGTGCGATTCCGGCTCGGTGTTGTCCACGATCAGCTGCGCGTAGAGCACCGTGAGATGCCACGATTTCGTGCCCTGCACCGAATCGTGGGAGTAGAGCTGGAGTTCGTCGTTGAGTTTGTGGCGGGCGATGTAGTAATCGACCAGCTGTTTCCGGTCGAGTTTCATGGTGTCGACCTGTTGCAGCAGGGTCGCCGCTTCGAGGTAGATGCCTGCCGAGCTATAAAGGTAGGCCAGCTGGATGCGGCTTTCGTCGAGGCGCTGCGTGTCGCGCATTTTTTGGGCCAGGTCGATGTTGCGGTAGAGGTAATCGATGGTCGAGTCGGCCTGGTAGGGCGTGTATTCGTCGATCAGCTGCTGGTTGAGGATATAACGCTGGGCGTCCGAAAAATCCGACTTTTCGAGGATGCTTTTCAGCGATTCGATCCGCTGTTCGCGGCTGGCGATGTAGGAGTCGCGGTGCGAGAGGGTGGCGTCGAGTTGCGAAAGCACGCTTTTCAGGTCGTTCTGCGCCACGACGGAGGGCGTTACGGCGAGCAGCAGTGCGGTAAACAGCAGGTTTCTCATGGGCGGACGGTATCTGTTAAGTCTAAACAAAGATAAGAATAATCTCCGAAAAACCAATTCCGGTTTCCGGGGCCGCCCGGCCCCGTTCTGCGGGGATTCGGAATGGCGGCAGGCGGGCATACCGACGAAACGGACGGTTTTGCCGGCGACGGCGGCGATTTCACCGGCGAATGGCTTTGCCGGAATTATTTAAAATATTTTATTTTATATTCCTTCCGGCAGCTTTCCGCCCGTTGAAAGATTCCGGGGCATCTACTTTTTTTTGAAAACAGTAAAATATTAGTATATTGATAATCAGTAAATTATATTTTAACGAACGGGTTTTTGGTTTACAATTACCCGTTTAATTTTTTTTCATGTCGCGGAGGTTGTTTATTTTTATTTATCCGGAATAAAGG
>X355_Hoffmanns_Two_toed_Sloth__coassemble_3357_pt1 | contig 7126 bp, 4 predicted proteins | sample X355_Hoffmanns_Two_toed_Sloth__metabat2_high_PE_009 | metagenome-assembled genome bin X355_Hoffmanns_Two_toed_Sloth | reverse complement strand
AGCATATCCGAGAAATCGTATACGCGCTCTTCGCCGCCGCGGAATTTTCGGACGCGCAGCGTGCGTTCGTCGCCGTCGATCTCGCCGTGCGTCAGCCGGATGTGGGTTTCGCGCTGGTCTCCCAGCGTGAAGGCGTCCATTGAGAAGGAGATCGTGACGGCGTTGTCCATCTCCATCGAGACGATCTGGTGGTCCACCACGTCGTTGTCGCAGCGGAACACGCACCGCCCGTAGTCTCCCGAGCGCAGTTCGCGCAGAATCACCTCGTCGAGCGTGGCGCCTGCCGGGATGTCGAAATTCGAAATCCAGTCACGGCGGTCGTAGTAGAGATCCACGGCCGAATAGGGGCACTGCTTCTCGACGGGGCAGTCGATGCACCGGGCCGTGCTTTGTGCCGGGGCGTTCTCCGCGCGGAACCAGCGCAGCGACCCGAACGACGAGAGTTTGCGGCAGCGGGCTTCGGTGAGCCAGAGCAGGAAGTCGATGTCGTGGCAGCATTTCGAGATCAGCATCGGGTTGGTTATCTCCTCGCGGCGCCACATCCCGCGGACGAATCCGTGGGTGGTGCGGTCGAGCCCCACGGCGACCAGGTGGCTGATGGAGATGATTTCGCCCAGTTCGCCCGAATCGACGATCTCCTTGATCCGCAGGAAATAGGGGTGGTAGCGCAGGACGTGGCACACGCCGACGATCACCCCTTTGCGGCGTGCGGCCTCTTCGATCCGGCAGCATTCGGCGAGGGTCTGCGCGATGGGTTTTTCGAGCAGCACATTGTAACCCGCCTCGATGGCCTGCATGCAGGGTTGGAAATGTTCATTCTCGGGGGTGGCGATCAGCACGGCGTCGGCCGGGAGGGGATTTTCGAAGAAACTCCCGTAATCGCTGAAGCATTGTTCCGGCGCCAGACCGAATTTCTCGGCGGTCGTGCGGCGGCGGATTTCGTTGATCTCCACCACGCCGACGAGTTTCAGCCGTTCGGGGTGCCGGACTGCGTATTCGAGGTATTTGTTGGCGCGGTTCCCGGCCCCGATGGCGACGATCGTGACGGGGGCCGCTGCTGTATTGACGTTCATAGTTTTGTGGTTTGCAGCGTCGGCCGTCATCCGGCGGTTTCCGGGAGGTTTTCGCGGCTCTGTTTGCGCTCGATACGCGCTGCGAGTTTGATACTCAGTTCATAAAGCCCGTACAGGGGCAGGATGACCAGCACCAGGCTGAAGATGTCGGGCGGGGTGATGATCGCCGCGATGACCAGCAGGACGACGAACGCATGCCGGCGGTATCTGCGGAGGAATCCCGCCGAGACGATGCCCATGCGGGTGAGGAAATAGATCAGCAGCGGCAGTTCGAACATGAATGCGCAGGCCATCGACACGACGATTACGGTCGAGAGATAGTCGCCGATGTCTATCATGTTGACGATCTCGGCGCTGGCCTGGTAGTTGGCGAAGAAATTGACCGACAGCGGCACCATGATGAAATAGCCGAAAAGCAGCCCCGAGAAGAAACAGAGCGACACGCAGAAGACGAACCAGTTGGTCCCGGCTATCTCCTGCGGCGTGAGCGCCGGGCGCACGAAACGCCAGAACTCCCACAGCACGTAGGGCGTGGCCAGCGCGATGCCCGTCACGAGCGATATTTTCATATGAAGGTTGAACTGCCCGGCCAGCGAGGTGTTGATGACCGAGAAGCGGTCGGCGCCGATGGAAAAACTCCCGGGGTCGATGTTCAACGAGGTTCCGAGCGTGCTGTTGAGCCATGCGGCGACCTGCGCCCATTCGGCGCCCACCCATACCAGCATGCGGTTGGTGGGGAATTCCGGGCTTTTGGGCCCGAACAACACCGTGTCGATAATCAGGTGCTTGCAGAAAAAGGCAATGACTCCGACGATGACAATGGCCATGGCACCCCGCACCAGATGTGGGCGCAGGGCGTCGATGTGCTCGAAAAAAGTCATCTCCGACGGCTCTGTATCCTCTCGCTTCATGCTCGGATTTCCGCGGCAGGGTTCTTTACTCGTCCTCCTTTTTCGGAGCCGTCTCCTTTTTGGAGGCACTCTCCTTTCCGGATTTGGTGTCTTCGGCCGTGTAGTCCGTGTTGACGGCGTCCTTGAACTCTTTGACGCCGCGGCCAAGTCCGCGCATCAGTTCGGGGATTTTTTTGCCCCCGAACAGCAGGATGACTACCAGGACGATTACGATGATCTGCCCGTAACCGATTGCGCAAGGTATAAACATGGTCTTTGTCTTTAGGTTCCTTAACGGAACAAATATAACACTAATTTATGAATAACTCCGGCTGCGGCCGGGAAAACCCGCCGTTCGGCGGCGGGTTCTCCTACGGCCGTGCGGCCCTGTCATTTCGTTTTGGGGGCAGGCAGTTCCCGGATGCGGATGTTGCGGAACTTGATGCCGGGGCCGTGCCCGAGCAGACCGATGTGTCCGCGTTCGTTGAAGAGTCCCGGGTGGTTGCGGTGGTCGACCGTGTAGGGGTTCTCCTTGCCGCCGTCGGGGGCCACGTTGTGGCCCTGGCAGGCCTCGCGGATGTTGCCGTCGAGAATCACCTCGCCGTTGACCGTCACGGTGATGCGGTCGCCCACGGCGCGTATCTCTTCGACGTTCCAGGTTCCCAGCGGCGGAAATACCACGCGCCGGGCCGGGATGATGCCGTAGACCGAGCCGTGCTGCTGGTATTTGCGCAGTCCCTTGTAGATGGGTGCGTCGTGGTCGAGAATCTGTATCTCCATGCCGTGATAGGCGGCGTCGACACCCATCGGGGTGCGGATGCCGATGCCGTTGTTGACCCCTTCCTGCACGAACTGGAATTCGAACCGCAGGATGAAATCGGCGTACTCCTTCTTGGTGTAGAGGTTTCCGCTGCCGCCGTACTGCGCCGTGACGAAGATCGTGCCGTCGACGGGGACGTAGTTGACGGTGTTGCCGGTCCATTTGTGCATCGAGGTTCCGTCGAAGAGCACCTCGAACCCTTCGGCGGCCTCCTCGGGCGAAAGTTCGAAACGCGGCGTCGGGGGCAGCTCGCGGATGTACATTTCGCGGAAGCTGACGGGTTTGTCGCCCGCGATGAGCAGGATCTGTCCGGCCGTGTATGCGGGAATTTCGCGGTTGCAGGTGTTTTCGAGAATGACGTTATTGCACGTCGTGACGCCGTTGAGCACCACCGTCACGCGGTCGTTCACCACCCGGACCTCCATCGTGTTCCACTCGCCCGGGCGGTTGGCCGCCGCAGGTGCCGTGTTCTCGTGGAGCCTGTTGCCCGTCAGCGCACCGGGGTTCCGGCCTCCGAGGGCGATCTGCGGAATCGAGCGGATGCCGAGGCCCGCTTCACCCTCGGTCTTCCAGTCGACGATCAGACTGAAATTTTCATACTCTTTCGCCGAGCCGAGCGTTGCGGCGCCGGCCGCTCCCGTGAGTATGCCGTCTGCCGTGCTCCAGGCTTCGGCAGCCGCGGCATCGGCCTCCTGCTGCGCCTTGGCCAGCTCTTTGGCCTTCATTGCCTTACGGGTCTCGGGATTGCCGGCTACGGCTTTCCAGTCACCCGGGGCGAGGGATGCCGGGGCGAACCCCTCGGCGGGGAGTTTGGCCAGCAGACCCTTGATTTCGTCGACGGCGTAACCCGCGTCGGCGTCGGATTTGGACAGTCCGGCGTAGACTTCCTGTGCCTTTTTCAGCGCTGCGGCGACGGTCTCTCCGCCCATCGCGGGGTTCTTCGCCGCGGCGGTCTTCACCACCAGCGCGGCGGCTTCGGCCGTGGCCGGGTTATCCATATACTTTGCGGCGAGCACCAGCGCCGGGAACGCCTCGGTACGGGCCAAGGCCCGAAGCAGTTTGTTCTGCACCTTGGCCGAGGGATTCAGTTCGAGGGCCTGACGATAGAGCTGGTATTTGCGGATGGGGGTGTCGGCGGATGCTGTGACGAAATTCGTGTAGCGCGTGATCGCCGCATCGGTCCATGCCGGATTCTGCTGCGCGAGGTCGTAGAGTACGTCGACCATCGCGGGGTTTTGAACCGTCAGCAGGGCTGCGAAGGCCGCTTCGCGGTCGGCGGCGGACAGCAGGGCCGCAATGGCCTCCTTGTTGGCGGCCTGCGCCAGCAGGGGGTAGTAGCGGGCCTTGACGGGAGCGGAGCAGATCCGGGCCATCGTCTTCTCATACTGGGCGGCGGGCGTCTCGTTGGCCAGCGCGTTCTTCAAGCCGGCCTGCAGGGCCTTCACGTCGGTCTCCTGCGCCTTGTCCAGCAGGTCGCACAGACGTCCGAAATCCTTCGGCGAGGTGACGCCTGCCAATGCATCGTATGCAGCGGTCCGCACGGCGGCATCGGGGGATTCCAGCAGGGCGAAGACCTTGTCGGCGGCCTCTTTGAGACGGCGTTCGGCGACGAGCTTCAGGGCATTGGCCTGCGTGGCGGGCGTGCCGTCGAGGGCCGCGATAAAGGCGGCGTTGGGCTTACCGTTGAAGGCGGCCAGGGCGGCCGAGGCCTCCCGGGCGTGCGGTCCGCCGAGCTGGGCGACGAGGGCCTCGAGGGCCTCCTGCCCGCCGATCTTGCCTGCGGCGCGGATGGCTGCGTGGGACAGCTCGGTGTCGGGCGACGCGATGGCGGCGATGACCGTTCCGGACTGCGAGGCGGCATGGCGGTCTCCGAACCAGCTGATGACATCGGTTTTCGCCGCATTGTCCTTCAGCGACGGGAGTTTTCGGGCGATCGCGGCGTAGAGGGCGTCGTCGGCGAACTCCGCGGCAAAATCGAGCGAGGCGCAGCGGTAGGCCCGGTCGGCATCCTTCAGCGCGGCGAGCACCTCCTGCGTCCGTTTCCCGGCGTCCGTGCGCAGGGCGATTTCCAGCCCTGCGATCCGGATGTTCTCCGGCATGCCGGTTTTGCGCAGGAACTTGGCGGCGGAGAGGGCTTTGGAATTCCCCGCGGCGGACAGTCGCGTCAGCAGGCCGACATACGCCCCTGCGGCATCGCTCCTCTCAAAGGCGTAACCGGCGGCTTTGGCCGCCGCCGCGAGCGTTGCGAGCGACGCTTCGCCGCCGCATTTCGCCAGCGCATGGTAGACGGCCTCCTGCGTGGCCTTGTCGACCGTGGGGTCCGCGGCCCATTTCAGCAGCGCGGGTTCGGCGGCCGCGAGTCCTTTTTCCGCCGCGGCATAGGCCAGCAGGGCGTTCGGAGCCGGGCTTTGTTCAATCAGCGAGAGAATCACCCCGTCGGTCCCGGGCGTGGAGATCAATCCCCGCACGGCGTAATCCGCGAGGTATTTGTCCGAGGCGTATTTCACGAATACGGGGGCCTCGGCGGCCGTTGCGCAGAGCTGCAGCTGCGAAAGCAGGAATGCCTGGTTGGGTTTGTCCGTGCAGGCGTCCACGGCCGCGGACAGTCCTGCGCGGACCTCCCGGGCCAGCTCCTCGCGGCCTGCGGCGGTCACGTAGCTCACCACGCCGTTGATGGCGTATTCCACGGCGGCGTTCCTGCCTTCGGAGGCGGGGACGAGCATCCCGGCCATCATCCGGATTCCTTCGGCCCCGGTGGCGGACAGCTCCTGCATGACGGCATCGAACGTCTTGGGATTCTGTGCCGGAAGCTGGTTCAGACCGTCCGCAACGATTGTCGCGGCGGTGCGCTGGCGGGCATCCTGCGCCACGCCGGCGAACGGCACGAGGGCCAGCAGGAGGATTATAAATATCTTTTTCATCGTTTTATCAGATTTGCAGGGTTGGGTCAGATTTTCCACGGCGTGCGCATCGGTTGGTCGATCAGCCGGTTGGCGGCATCGTCGCCGACGAACAGCTGCTTGTCGGGGTCGAAATGCAGCGTGCGGTTCAGCCGCAGGGCGCAGGCGCCCATGTTCACGAGCGTCGAACTGCGGTGACCTTTCTGTTCGTCCAGCGCAAACCGCTGCCGCGTGCGCACGCACTCCAGGAAATCGGTGTTCTGCGGCTCGGGGTCGGGCATCTCGGAGATCTTTTCCATGACGTTCGGAAGCGTGCACTCGAAGCCCTGGTAGACCTTGCCCAGCGGACCTTCGATATAGGGAACCTTGCCCTTGCTCTCGAAACCCTCGCCTTCGAGGACGATCTGGCAGCCGTCTTCGTAGGTGTAGACGATCCGGTGCCAGATGCCCACGGCGTCGGGATGCTGCTGCGGGGCGTCGACCTCGACCTTCACCGGCGACGTGTCGTCCTTGCCAAGCAGGTACTGCACGGGGTCCATGTAGTGCTGGCCCATGTCCGTCAGGCCGCCGCCGTCGTAGTCCCAGTAGCCGCGGAACGTGGCGTGCGTGCGGTGTACGTTATAGGGCTTGTAGGGTGCCGGGCCCAGCCACATGTCGTAATCCAGCTCTGCCGGAACCCTTTCGGGAGCGAGGTTCTCCTTGCCCACCCAGAAGAATTTCCAGGCGAAGCCCGTGGCCCCGGAGATGGTCACCTTGAGCGGCCATCCCAGCAGGCCGCTGTCGACCAGCTTCTTCAGCGGTTCGACCGTCGTGCCCAGCCCGTAGAAGGTGTCCGTGAAGCGGAACCAGGTGTTCAGGCGGAAGATCCGGCCGTTCTGCCTCACGGCCTCCACCACGCGCTTCCCCTCGCCGATGGTGCGCGTCATCGGCTTCTCGCACCAGATGTCCTTGCCCGCCCGGGCAGCCTCGACGGCCATCAGCCCGTGCCAGTGGGGCGGCGTGGCGATGTGCACGATGTCGACATTGGGGTCGGTGATCAGATCGCGGTAGTCGTGATAGGCTTCGAGGGTCTGGTCGAATTTCTTGCGACCCAGCGCCACGGCGCTGTCGAGGTGGTTGCGGTCCACGTCGCAGACTGCAACCAGACGGCAGGCGGCGTTCGACGTGAAATGGTAGCTGCTCTTGCCGATGCCGCCCACACCGATGATGCCTTTGGTGAGCTGGTCGCTCGGGGCGACGAATTTCGGCCCTCCGAGCACGCTGCGCGGCACGACGGTCAACAGCGCCAGGCCGCCCAGTGTTTTGAGAAAGTCTCTGCGGTTACTCATATATTTTAGTTCGTTTCGGGTCTATAAAGTCGTCAGACGAAGGTTGCGCCAGAGAACCTTGATGCCTCCGCCGTCGTGAATCTGAAGAGCGATGCGGCCCTGAGCGGCGCCGATC
>X355_Hoffmanns_Two_toed_Sloth__coassemble_2321_pt1 | contig 13725 bp, 9 predicted proteins | sample X355_Hoffmanns_Two_toed_Sloth__metabat2_high_PE_009 | metagenome-assembled genome bin X355_Hoffmanns_Two_toed_Sloth | reverse complement strand
GACCGGGCACTCCATTTGAAGGCGGTCCATACGCCGTCCTTCGAGATAATCGGCACGAACAGATAGTCGCCGTTCAGCTCCAGCCAGGAGTGTGTGTACATGGCTTTCAGCCGCTCAAGTTCCGCTTGCTCTATCTCCGTCTGATTCCGATAATCCGTTATCAGGGGGCTATTCTTTTTGGCGGTCTCTATATAGTAATGCAGTGACCTGCCGCTGTCTTCCTGCCCGTACGAATGCAGGCTGACAATACCCAATGAAAGTAACAATAATAACCGCTTCATCTTCTACTTTTATTATTGCGGGCAAAAGTAAAAGACGATTTTGGAGAAATTTAGGAGAAAAAATGGAAATTTACAAACAAATAGTCTGATCTCTGAAAGCGTATTTAACTTTTTGTTTTCAGCGATTGTTCCTGAAACAGCTCTTACTTTTTTTCTGAAACGAAGTGAGCAATTCACGGAATTATCCCTTCGATGTTTTACGATGCAGAATATGCAGTAATTTTATTATTTACAACTTACTCTGAAGACCTCCCTGTGATATTAATACACCATTTGGCCTAGAGCAGAGGAACTTTTTTATAATAGACACGAGAAGAAAGATGACTATTTGGATTATTTTACAATTATTCGTATTTTTACAATGGTTATTTGAAACAAGGAAATTCAGTGCAATCGACTGAAAATAAACCGTTACCTTCTCGTTACCTATTCTCCTATATAAAAAATGTAACGACCCGATAAATCGAATCGTTACATCTATTTAATCCCGCTCCCCAAAAGGAGCGGTTCTTTGTTTTACTATTCAACGGTGGAAGCGCAGAACAGGCTGAATAGCGTAGCAGCCAACCGTCGCCCCTAAACCCCACCTCTTAGGCGGGTGAGCCAACTGCGGACGGGCAGGTCGTAGAGTTTCAGGCAGGCCCAGGCGATTCCCACCGAGGCGATCAATACCGAAACGCTGACGAAAATATGCGTGCCGAGCGGCGCGTCGGGATTGTTCGCCGCCCACGCCATCTGCATGTAGACCAGCGGATAATGCGTGATGTAGAGCGGATAGGATATTTCGCCGAGGAATTGACAGACGGCAATGGACCTGGAATCCGTAACGCGGCTCCCGGCGCCCATCGAGACGATCAGCGGGAAGACGAGCAGGATCACCAGCGCCTGATAGCCGCCGTTAAGCCACGGGGTGTCGGGATTGCCGACATGGGGCATGACCAGCGCCGCCGTGATAAGCAGCGAACACCACCAGAATCCGCCCCGCACCCGGATCAGCGCCCCGAGGCGCGAGAGCAGCAGGCCTGCGAAGAAGGGATACAGCAGGCGCGAGAAGCCGATGTAGACCTGCTCCGGAGTGACGCTCCAACCACCAATGACGGTCCATGCCACGGAGTTACGGTCGGTCGTCAGCAATCCGAAAAGATTGAGGTTCAGCGTGAGGTCGAGCGTCAGCACCGCGGCCCCAGCCACGAACACGCCGAGCAGGAGCTTCGAAAAGCGGCGGATGACGAGTGCATAGAGAATGTTGGCGATATACTCGTAGAGCAGCGACCAGGCGGGACCGTTCAGCGGGCTGGTTTCACCCCAGCCGCGGATGTCCCACGCCGGCGGCGCGGGGAGAATCGTGCAGGCCAACAGGCAGATCAACAGCACTTTCCACCAGGCCACGTCGGCGATCATCGGGAAAGCCCCGGCCCCGAAATAGAAGAACAGCGCCCCGATGACCGATCCCATGACGACCATCGGATGCAGGCGTATCAGACGCCGTATGAAGAAACTTTTGAGGGTCATTCGGTTCCAGCGGTCGTCGTAGGCATAGCCGATCACGAAGCCCGAGAGCACGAAAAAGAAATCGACGGCCAGGTAGCCGTGGTTGAGAATCTGGAACGCCGGACCCTTGGAATAGGTTTCGAAGAGGTGGAAAGCCACCACGATCAGCGCCGCTACGCCGCGGAGTCCGTCAAGGATCTCGTAGCGCGGCTTGGAGGCCAGATAGCCGGTTGATGTTGCAGCCATGACTACTCCTCGACGATGCGGATGGAAAGAATCTTGTCGCCGGGACGGATGTCGTCGATCACGTCGAGCCCTTCGACCACCTGCCCGAAGCAGGTGTGGTGGCCGTCGAGGTGCTGGGTGTTCTCGCGGTTGTGGCAGATGAAGAACTGCGAACCGCCCGTGTCGCGTCCGGCGTGGGCCATCGAGAGCACTCCGCGGTCGTGGTGCTGGCGCGGGGCCGAGGTCTCGCATTTGATGGTGTAGCCCGGGCCTCCCGTGCCGTCGCCCTTAGGGCATCCGCCCTGGATCACGAAGCCGGGAATCACGCGGTGGAAAGTCAGCCCGTCGTAGAAATTGTGTCCGGCCAGCTCGACGAAGTTGGCCACGGTTCCGGGGGTCTCGGCGGCGTAAAGCTCGGCCTTCATCCCCCCTTTCTCGGTTGAAATGATTGCGTATGTTTTCATATCGTTGCTTGGTTAAATGTGTTTTACTGTTTTTTCGTCCGCAGCAGGTGCTTCGAAAGGAAGCGGCGAACGGGTTCGTCGTACAATTTCAGGCACAGCCATGCCAGCAGAACCGAGCCGGCGACCAACGCCGCAGCGCCGGGCAGGGACTGTGCAAAAGTGAACTCCTCGTTCTTGACCCACGCATAATAAAGGTATATGAAGGGATAGTGGACCATATAGAGCGGATAGGAGATGTCGCCCAGGAATTTGCAAATCCGGGTGGTTATCCGGTCGGTGGTCTTGCCCGAAGCGGCTAACCAGACGATTGCGGGAAAGAGTGCGATGGCGCAAAAGGCGTCGTAAATACCGTTCATCCAGAGGTGTTCGCTGCCGCCGATGCGCGGCACGGAGGAGATGACGACGATGGCGATACCGCCGATCCAGAACGCGCCCTTTACCTTCACCGGTCTGAATATCCGCGCCAGCAGCAGGCCCGCGGGGAATGCGAACAGCAGGCGCAGGGAGCCTCCGAGCATATTCTCGTCCGTCAGTGCGAACCCGACGCACAAGTCGCCGAGCGGTCCCCAGACGGCGAATGCCGCCAGTCCGCAGGCGGCCAGCAGGACCAGTGCGGCGAGGGCGCGGGTCGGGAGCAGGCGGATGAAGAAGGCATAGAGGATGTTGCCGATGTATTCGAAAAACAGGGACCAGCTGGGGCCGTTGAGCGGAAACATCTCTCCGACGCCCCGGATTTCGGCTCCGGGGGTCGCCGGAATCAGCAGGGCGTTCATCAGCGTGGCGAAAAGCAGCGCCCCGACCGAGACTTTCGAAACGTCCCAGACGGAACAACCCTGCGTATAGAACATCACGGCGCCGATCAGGGCCCCGATGACGACCATCGGGTGCAGGCGGATGATGCGCCGTTTGAGGAACTCCCAAACCGTCATCTTCGTCCAGCGGTCGTCGTAGGCGTAGCCGATGACGAAACCCGAGAGGATGAAGAAGAAATCGACTGCCAGATAGCCGTGGTTGATCCGCTGGTCCAGATGGCTGGTCGCATAGGCCTCGAACAGGTGAAAACATACGACCGTTAGCGCCGCCACTCCGCGGAGTCCGTCGAGAATGTTGTAATGCGGCTTGGTGTCTGCAAATGCGGCCGCTGAAACGTTTGACATCTTATCTGTTTTGTGTTTTTTTCCGTCTGCCTGCGCAACGGAGTGTTGCGCCTATTCCGTTACAGTCACCTTCGCGGCGGCGGCGCAAACCCGCCTGCGCAGGGCTTCGAGGTCACCGTCCAGCGGTTCGTAACCCACAACGACACCCATGCGGCGGTTCACACGCGCCGCCGGTTTCCCGAAGATGCGGATGTCGGTGCGGGGATCGTCGGCCACGGCCTCCCCCACGCCTTCGTAATGCGGCGTCTGTGTCGCCACGGACGAGAGGATCACGGCGCTGGCGCCCAGCCGCTCGAACGTGACGGCCGGAATCGGAATCCCCAGCACGGCCCGCAGGTGCAGTTCGAATTCATTGAGGTTTTGCGTCCCGGCCAGCGTCACCATGCCCGTGTCGTGCGGACGGGGCGACAGCTCGGAAAAGTAGACGCCCTCGTCGTGACTCAGGAAGAACTCCACGCCCCACAATCCGGCTCCGGTGAGCGCTTCGGTGACAGCCGCGGCCATGCGCTGCGCCTCGGCGAGGTGTTCGGGAGCGATGCGGGGCGACTGGAAGCTCTCGCGGTAGTCGCCGCCCTTCTGCACGTGGCCGATCGGCGGGCAAAAGAGCGTCGGACCGTGCCGCTGGGTGACGGTCAGCAGCGTAATCTCGCTGTCGAAACGGATGAACTCCTCGACGATCAGTTCGCGAATGTCGCCGCGCGAGCCTTCGCACCCATAGCGCCACGCCTGCTCCAGCTCTTCGGGGCCCTTCACCACCGACTGGCCCTTGCCCGAGGAGGACATCAGCGGCTTCACCACGCAGGGAAAACCTATTTTGGCTGCAGCCTCCCGCAGCTCTTCGAGCGACGTGGCGTAGAAATAGCGGGCGGTCTTCAGCCCCAGTTCCTTCGCCGCGAGGTCGCGGATGGCCTTGCGGTTCATCGTGAAATTCACAGCCCGGGCGCTCGGCGCCACCTGCACCCCGGCCCGTTCGAAATCATAGAGCCGTTCGGTGCGGATGGCCTCGATCTCGGGAACGATGATGTCGGGACGGTGCTTGGCGACCGCCGCCGCCAGCGCGTCTCCGTCAAGCATGTCGAAAACCTCGGCGGCATCGGCCACCTGCATCGCGGGAGCTCCCGCATACTTGTCGCAAGCCACGACGGTCTGGCCCAGACGCTGGGCCGCAATCACGAACTCCTTGCCCAGTTCGCCCGAGCCCAGGAGCAGTATCTTTTTCATAAAGGTATGTATTTAAACGGTAGAATCCATTTGTCGCCGCGGGGACTGACCCTGCCGGCGTTTCGCAACGCAAAGATAACTTTTTCGTCCGGATTTTGCGACTTACGGACGTAAATTCCCATAAAACAGCGTCACAGATGCCGCAAAACGGTTTGTTACACGACAATCGGCCCGCATATCCAGGGCTAATCCCCTGAACCCGATAACAAAACAGCCGAAAAATTTGCACGGACACCTTTTTTTCGTACCTTTGCAGTGCGTTAACATTTCAGCTCTTTTTGCAAACAAATCGGCCTGAAAGATGAAATTCTTCACTCCTGCAATATGAAAAAACTGATCCTTACCCTGCTGACCCCGGCATTGCTGGCGGCCTGCATCAAAAGCACGTCGGACTATGAAGGTCCCAAAGGCACGGAGAAAGCATGGAACGATTTCGATTTCAAGACGGTCGCTCCCACCGCCCTTTCACTCGACTATGCTGCGGACGCCGCGGTCTATTTCGAAATCTACGACACGCCGCCCGTGCGCGAAAACGCCTTGGGAACGGCTTACGAAAAAATCGACGGAATCGAACCCCTCTACGCCAACATCACCGATGCCGAGGGGCATTTCTCGGGAACGGCCGAACTGCCGGCCTACCTCGACAAAGCCTATGTCTACACCCCCAACATTCACGTACAGACGCTGCTCACCGCCGAAAAGGAAGGCGGCGTGCTGACCGCTTCGGCGGCTGAAGAACCGGCAGCTACGGCCTTGTCGGCCACCCGCGCCGGGGGGGGGGTACAAGTCGGCAGCCGTAACCGATGACGGCTGGAAAACATGGCTCGGCACCTATGACGACACCTATGGCCGGATCAACTACGCCTACAAAGGCGATGAACTCCGCGAAAAGAACTGGAAACAGCTTTTCAACGCCGCCAACAAAGTTTTCGACACGTCGAAAGCCTGTCCCGTGGAGTACCGTTCGTCAAGCGACCTTTATCTGGAGAAAGATGCCGAGGTAGCCATCACGTTCCTGATGAGCAACACCTGCTGGAACTGCTCGATGGGATACTATTATTACGACGCCTCGGAACACCCCGCCTCGCTGGCCGACGTGCATCCCGTCATGATCTTCCCCAACACGCAGGACGGCCAATGGAGCAACGATCCCAAAACGGCCAAGAAATACAAAGGCGTAGACCGCGGAACCGCCGTGCAGCTGATATTCTATCCCAAAATTGCCGAGGGCAGCATGGAAGGTGCCAAAACTGTCTTCCCCAAAGGCTACCGCATCGGTTTCGTACTGGCGACAAACGCCTGGGGCAACCGTCTGCCCAATTTCTCCGGAGCCAGGAAATACCGCGCCGCCACATCCGACGGACTGAGCGTCAATGACAAAGGCGTCGCCTACAAACAGCCCCGCACGGCTGTATACCGCTACACGAATGCCGCACTCGACCTCAATTCGGTGATCTGCTCGTTCGAGGACTACACCACCGACCAGAATTTCAGCGACGTGATTTTCACGATGAAATCGAATCCCGTGGATGCCGTGGTCGACATCCCGTCGGTCGAAGAGAAACCCGGTGCCGAGGATACCAAAAAAGAGGTCCGCCTGCTCAAAGGCATCTACGCCTTCGAGGACCTGTGGCCCAGCCAGGGAGACTATGACATGAACGACGTGATGGTCAAACTCGACTACGAAAAAACCTTCGGAGAAAAGGGCATTTACGAAGAATCGTACCTTTTCAAGACGTTCAACAACATCGCCGGACTCGAAAACGGCCTGGCCTTCACCCTCGGGGGAGACGCCGCATCGGCCGAACTGGAGTTCTCGATACTCCGCCCCGCCTCCAAGGAGAACGCCACCCCGGCATACGAAACCTACACGCCGGAGCGCGACGGGAACATAATCCTGCTGACGAACAACGTGAAAACCGACATGGGCGCTACCTACAAGGTGACGGCGAAATATGCTTCGCCGATCGCCGAAACGAAGGCCGCCGTGGTCAAACCTTTCATCTACCGCACGACCGACGAAGACCTCACCCCCGGCAAACGCAAGGAGGTGCACCTGCCCTTCGAGGCCCCGACCGGCAAGGTCGACGGGAAATTCTTCGGCACGAGCGACGACAAGTCCGATCCGAAGGCCGGACGCTACTATGTGCGCGGCAACAGTTATCCGTTTGCCTTCTACCTCGCAGGCGCCACGGAGATAGACCTCGCAAAGCTGCTCGATCCGCAGAACGAAAAGACACACATCGACGAGCTCTACCCCGCTTATTCGGGATGGGTCACCTCCAACGGCGGCAACAATACCGACTGGTACAAATAGAGGCCGCCACAGACGGCACAACGAAAAACAGGCTCCTTTCCGAGGGGCCCGTTTTATTTTGACGGTCGTTTCAGCAGATTTTTCTGCGCGACGAACTGCGGTATCAGCCGCACGATCAGGGGCGTCAGCAACAGGCACACCCCGAGCGTCACCGCCAGCAGGACGATCGACTGCATCCATTCATTGTGCAGGAAGCGCGAGACGAGCGGCCGGAAAAAGAAAAGCAGGGGTCCGTGGATGCCCAGCGTGATGATCGAAAACCGTCCCAGATAGCTGATGACAGGCGCTTTCTTCACCTTCTTGCACAGCAGCATGATTGCGAAAATACCCGCAAAAGCCGCCAGATACACCTGGATGAAATTTCCCGGGTAGTTATTGGTCCGCATGCCCAGCGGCGTAGCCGTGAAATACATAGTGACCAGCGCCAGCAGGATGAACAGCGGAATCAGCTTATCAAAACGGTGGTGCGGATAGAGAAAAAAGTTGTAACGGCGAATCCAGAACCCTGCGAAATAGAACGGCAGGGCCGTCATGGCGACATCGATGTAGAACGGCAGTTCGATCCGCTGCTTGCCCAGCCAGAACCCGGTGGCGCCGACCAGCAGCGTCACGGCGAACATGGTGGGAATATGCTTCCGGCGCAAGTAATGGACAAGATAGAACAGGATATTGCAGTTGAAAAGGGCGATCAGGAACCAGATCGGCGGATTGAAGCGGATCAGTTCGTGCCCCTGAAACACCAGCAGCAGTTCGCTCCACCGCACCGGCAGGCGGAATGTTCCCGGCACCGCTTTCGAGATGCCGTACATCAGCAGGAACGCCCCGAGGTAAAAAATCAGGAAGGGAACGAGCAGTTTATCGGCCTTGCGGGCGAGGAATCCGGCGAAACCTTCGTAGGATTTGAAAAAAAGGCCCGAAACGAAGAAATAGAGCGGCATGGTGAAACTCGACAGGATGGGACCCGTGGCGAGACTGTCGAAAACGCCTCCGACATGCATCATTACGACAAGCATGATACAGAGGCCCTTCGTCAGGTCAATGAATTCGATCCGCTGGTTTGCTTGCTGTTCCATCGCGCAAAGATAATGATTGCATGCCACAAAAAGAAACTGCGGCCGGAAATTATGTGATCCTATCTGTAGAGACAGGTGGACCGAATCGTCCATTCATTACAAAAAAGACGAGCAATACGGCTCGTCTTTTTTGTAGAGGTGGCGGTTCTGTAGCTATCATATCATAGAACTCTCAGAATCATTGTTAATGTTACTCCGCCTTAAATTATATACGTCACTATATCGTAGTGAAGTGAAGCAACAGAAACAGAAAACATCTCGAACTCGCTCCAAATATGTCTTGCTTTCCGGAATGGCAAGTTGATAGAGATGCATCAACTCATCCCAGTCAAGAAAAACAATGGTTTTTTGGCTGGTTTTCATTTTAGGACGATAGGTAAATAGTCGGTGTTCGTATTGTAACCTTTACTCGATGCCCATCGCAAAAACCATCTGATAAATCCAAGCAGTTTCCCAACCGAACTGTTGCGCATTCCAATCGTTGGTAGAATTTTCTCACCGCCTTTTGTGCTTTTCTTCTTTTTAGAAGGTATTGGGATGGAACGTAAGTAGTCAATGAATTGAGTCAAGCCGGCTTCATTCAAATCGCCAAAATCAATATCTGGACGAAAGGCTTGCAGATGAGACTTAAGCGTATGGAATTTTTTGTATGTTGAGTCTGTCCACTCCTTTTGCCTACCATTTTCATGACAAAATTCATCGAAACATTCGAAGAAGGATTTCTGAGTCACTATTTCCGGTGCAACCTGTCTGCCATTTGCAATGTTTAAAAGCCTTTTTAAAGTCTTTCAAATCCGGAACGTTTCCTGCAACCTCATGCGTAACGTAAAAATGATAATTATGACGCCGCGAATCACCCCCTTTGTAATCAGTGGTTATGTATCTCCGGAGTATTTCTGCGACCGGGAGGCCGAAAGCGCCCAACTGATCCGGGAGGTATGCGACGGTAACAACGTTGCCCTGCTCTCTACCCGGCGTATGGGCAAGAGCGGACTTATTCAGCATTGCTTTCAGAAGCCCGAACTTCGTGATGACTATTACACCTTTTTCATCGACATCTACCCGACCAAATCATTGCGGGAATTCGTATTTACACTGAGTAAAAACATTCTCGAGAGCCTGAAGCCCTCCTGAACAGGATACATCCTATATTTGTACTCTTTGAAAACGAATTCGTCGCCACTCTGGTCGGCAAGACAGGCCGAGGACTTGAACATGTAACACGAGGTAAACGATACGAAAACGCCATAATCGTTTCTGGTCAGCAGAAGCGAACACATCTGCCCCTGATTATTCAAGTAGTAAAGCGTACAGGGCAGTTTGGGAATAGGAACGGAGAACTTGCATTGTTTTTAATCTGCAGCTTTGGGTATCGACAAAACGCCACATTTTATCGGTTCTCACGTCTGATTTGCAATGTTCTTACTATGACCGCCATGCACAGTCTATCACACTAATCTGCCGATATCTGGCTTTGCAACGACAGCCGATGACAAGTATGCACGACAAGCCCCCTCCCCTCAAAAAGTGAGCTTCATGCCCGCATAAACAGTGAAAGGTCGGATAGGTTCAAAACCGGATCGCAGGCCGGACGCAAAAAACGTTTTCTACTCTGTAACCGCAACGAGTCCGATATTCGGGTTCGAAGCAAGTTCAGAAAGTGTAAAACCACTGCCATCAGCCCCCATCCAAATATAGATACCGGCATCTTCCCCCGAATCTATCCGATAATACATCCGCAATTTCGTCTGCGACCAAGTAAAGGCGTATTCGCTACGCAGGCGCAGTGAATAACGACCTTCTTCAGTCATCGTTATCGCACCGATACGCGTACCGTCCATACGCTCGAAAACGACAAACTCTCCGGCCTGAACCGGCTTCGGCGTATTAAAATTATCACGCATATAGGTTAGTCCCCCCGCCATGCGGTTATTCTCGATGGTAATTTCCTCCTCTACAAAACGAATCGCCTCGTCATCCGTATAGATGCGCACCGTGCCCTCGCTGACGATCGAGCGGGTGACGAACGGAATCCGGATGGTGCCCAACGATGCGTCGGCCGCTACGGTATAGGCAAAACGACCCGTCTCAACTTCCGCGATCTCGGCCGGGTGATTGTCAGGCAGGCGAAGTGTCGGAGCGTCGATATAGCAAACAAACTCCCGACCTATAGGGGTCACCTCCTGTTCTCCGGCTCCGGAACGGCTCGCCAGGGTGAAGGTAACCTCCACGTCTGTACCGCTATCAGCATAGTCGAGTGCGACCTTCCCGTCTTGCGAATCTCCGACTGTAAAACCGAACGAAAAAGGATCGTACGACGCCAATTCGAACGAGGTCGATTTGTAGACGTGTATCGGAGAGGTTCCCTCGGCAGAAGTTCCGGCCACACGGACCGTCTCCTCGAAACGCGCCGTGCGGGTCTTGAGTTGCGCACTGAGCGTGACCGAATTATCGGAGTAGCGGTCCGGATCCGGCTCGAAAAGCAGCACGCGGCCCGAACTGCCCGTATCTTCATCGGTGATCTCGCTAAGCCACCCGTCAGCCTGACGCCACCTGCCATCGGATTGCAACTCCCCTGTCGGGTCGAGGCTCTCCGTGCAGATCAGGAACTGATTGTCGGCAGAAATACCCTGCGGCAGAGTGAATGAGACAGTAACGGCCTCGTCCTTCTTAGGCGCTGCGAGCATGTATTTCACCCGGTTGTATTCGCCCATATTTTCAAGTGTGATGGCGCCGCCCGAGTTGAGCGTATAAGTAAAGGTCTTCTCGACCGGAGCAAAATACTGGTTTTCGACAACGATGTGATCTGAGAGATTATCCGGGTCGGCATTGAGCGCCGTGCGGAAATAGACGCGGCAACGGTGCGATTGCTCGAGCACATCGCGCGTAATGGTGTAGACATATTTGAAATCATGCTCTTTGTCATCTCTTCCCCATGCCGGATCGAGCGCCCCGTCAGCTTTCAGATAGTCTTGCCGGAACACCGTCCGCAGGTTTTGTAATGCAGGGTCAGGAGTGATATGATTGGCCGAAATCAGCACATCAATCGGCAGCAGCTCCTCGGGAAAATCGTCGGGAATGGTAAACAACAGAACGACCTCCTGTCCTCCCGCTTCGCCCGAAGTCGCACCGTCGACATTCGTCGAGGCCCAACAGGGTACGAACTTGAACTGCGAGACGGCCAGTAAACGGATCGTCCGTTGCAGTTTTCCGGATTTGATCATCAGTTCGCCCCAACGCTGTTCGCCCGGTCCCACGGGCAGCAGCGTAAAACTGATTGTCCCCACCCCGCCGGAGAACTGATAGCCCGACAAGTCATCGGTACTGGATATATTGTTACTGAGCCAGCGCACTTCGGGGCGCTCCGTTGCGTTGCAACGGAAGGTGACCGATCTCTGCCCGGACACACTTTGTCCGGAAAATACGACGAAGGTCTTGTCGACGGTGAGCGTCGTCGTCCCGTCGGAAACCGAGGGAATCTCCTGCTCGACCGAAATCCAGACATTGTTGACCGGGGGTGCCGTCTTGGCCTCGGCGAACGAACGGACACCTCCTTCGAGACGCTCTTTCACCACGATGCGGTAGTGATGGTTGCGTACGATCGGCAACGGCTCCTGCGTCGTATTGTCAAGCAGCAACACCCGGTAATAAAGCTCCTCCGTATCACCGGCATTGCGCCCCTTCACCACGACATACATCTGGTCATCCGAGGCATTGGCATATTCGAAAACGAACTCGTCCGAAGTCCCGAGCAGCTCTTCGGGATCGGTGCATTTGCTCAGGTCGCGGGGCAGCGTCACGAAGAATGACTCGCGGGTCCAGAGGAACGAGCGCTCGGAGGTGTCATAGGGCGCCACCGTGCCGAACGAATTCTGATTACAAACAGCAAAGCCCGTCACGGTAAAAGGCACATTGACAGTCTCTCCGCCGACCTCGACGCTCCCCTGCGCAAAGGAAATCTTTGCCATGTTACGCACCAGCATCACCGGGTTCTTGAGCGTTGCGACCAAATCTCCATCGGAAGGGGTATTGCCGTCACCGAACTGTACGCTCGACACCCGTCCCCAGTAGACTACTCGTGCCGAAGTAGAGAGCAGTTCCAATACCACGCTATTTTCGTGGCGTCCCCGGTTGGCTGCGTCGTTAAACGACGATTCGAGATTCTGATTGGCCAGGAAATGGATGATTTGCGTTCGACTCGGCACATCCGCAGAAAGCGTTCCAGACAACTGGTCAGCTTGGACGTCGAGTTCCGAAGGCGTTACACGGGAGAGAAAAAGACCGTCACGGTCGAAGCAGAGCAGTGTCATCGACTGGATTCCGAGACCGTCGGGATCGACGCTGCGCGTCGTGACAACCGGCATGTCGGGGACCGTCACAGCGATCTCGACATGCAACACGTCGCCGGGCACAGCCTCCGGGACAACCTCCACGGGCGTTTGCGTACAGGATATGCAGGCCAAAGCCAGCAACGATACAATATATGTCGCAATTCGTTTCATAATCCCGATTATTTACCCACCTCGCCCCGGTAATGGTCGCGCACGCAGCGGACTCCAGTACCGGACATGGTTGTTCCGTCCGAGGCTACCCCAGTTCCCACGCCTTCTATTTCTCCGCCAGCCGACCAATAATTAGGACGATCAAGAACAACATCCATCACTTCCGACCCGGTCTGGAACTTACTGATAATTCGCAATTCAGCCTCAGTCGGCAAACGCCAATCGTCATAACAAATCATGTCGCCAATCTGGTCATTACGAACATTCCGGTCCCGATAAACATATTCAACATATTTCTCACAATGGCTGGCAGCCTGCTGCATGTTCTTGATACCCGCATCCGACTCAACCAATCCCAACTGCGAAGCAATCATAAACGAAGGGGACACTATTTTCTGGTTATCCGCGCCATCGCCGGTTCCCTCATATGTCGTTCCGTCCGGATCGGTATAGGTCTTCGTACGGGGACGACCAAGCACATATTCTTTCGAGGTAGAGGTTATACGAATATGGTAAACATGTGAATTATTCCGGGTAGGAAGCGCCGGCAACCCTGCAGAAGTCCAATTATACTCGAAAAACCCCAACATCCAGCCGTAATTACGAATATTTCCCAATCCCGTTGTCTCACTATAACCTCTCAACACCTTAGCGATAAAAAACTTATCGGTAAACCAACTGATGATCTCAGAGGCTTGGTTGCTATAGCGGCCCCAACTCCAAGAATCACTACTCGCATCTCTGAGTTCCACGCTGGTTCTATCTGCATTGCTACCAGTACGACTACCATGCACCAACCAATTCGAATACTTCTCTCCATCATATGTAAAATCGGTCCGGGTGGAGAAATACCCCAGCGAATTGGTGATGTAGACCAACGGATACTGCTCGATATGCAGTGGTTGGCTCTGTCCGGTTTCATTGGTAACCGTCACCTCGATATAGCGGATGGCGTTGTTGTCGGGCGACTTGCCCAGCACGTCAATCGTACCCG
>X355_Hoffmanns_Two_toed_Sloth__coassemble_2126_pt1 | contig 17988 bp, 13 predicted proteins | sample X355_Hoffmanns_Two_toed_Sloth__metabat2_high_PE_009 | metagenome-assembled genome bin X355_Hoffmanns_Two_toed_Sloth | reverse complement strand
AGGGCCATCGGGTCCTGACGCAGGTCGATCTGGTGCTCGGCCTTGAACGCCTCGGCCATGTAGTCGATCAGCACGTGGTCGAAGTCGTCGCCGCCCAGGTGCGTGTCGCCGTTGGTGGATTTCACCTCGAAGACGCCGTCGCCCAGCTCGAGAATCGAAATATCGAACGTACCGCCGCCGAGGTCATACACGGCGACCTTCATATCCTTGCCCTGCTTGTCCATGCCGTAAGCCAGCGCTGCGGCCGTAGGCTCGTTGATGATACGGCGCACCTTCAGGCCCGCGATCTCACCGGCCTCCTTCGTAGCCTGACGCTGCGAGTCGGAGAAATAGGCCGGAACCGTGATGACGGCCTCCGAAACCTCCTGACCCAGGTAATCCTCGGCCGTCTTCTTCATCTTTTGCAGGATGATAGCCGAAATCTCCTGCGGCGTGTACTGCCGTCCGTCGATGTCCACACGCGGGGTGTTGTTGTCGCCCTTGACAATCGCATAGGGAGCACGCGCGATGTCGGCCGAAACCTTGTCGTAAGCCTCACCCATGAAACGCTTGATCGAGAAGACCGTGCGCTTGGGGTTGGTGATCGCCTGACGCTTGGCGGGATCGCCCACCTTACGCTCGCCCTCGGCCGTGAATGCCACGACGGAAGGAGTCGTGCGGTGTCCCTCGGAGTTGGGGATTACTACGGGCTCGTTGCCCTCCATCACTGCTACGCAGGAGTTCGTGGTTCCTAAGTCAATACCAATAATCTTTGCCATAATCGTTAAATATGTTTTAATTGTTATTCATTTCCGTTTCGTATCCCGGTCCTGCCTTTCCGACTCCGGCCGCGGGTTACGCCCGGAATTTGAACAAAGGTCGTACCAATCGGCAATCCCTGCCAAATTGTCAGCCCATTGGCAGAAAGAATGCCATGCGCCGAGTCCCTGCACGGCATTTTGTCACCCCCGCTTAAGAAGCGGGCTTTAGGGTGCGAGGATCTGCCGCAACGCTCTCCGTCCGGTTCTGCGCTCCATCCGCTTAAAAAGCCATTTTTAAAATGGATCGAGGCGGGGAGCGGATTCCGATATGCAAAAGCTTACCGCAGCCCCTAAATCCCGGCTCTTAGCCGGGGTGTGTTTGATTATCGCGGAACAGATTTTGTCCTAACGCAATTCGGCCCGGACAAGGCAGGGCGAAAGATGCCCGCGAGAATCAAAAATAAAAAGGGCCTGCTCGATGCAGGCCCTTCCCCGGCGGATGCCGGACAAAATCGCTATAACTTACTACTCGCTCAGGATACGCATTGCAACGTCGAGAATCGTCGTGTCGTCCAATGTGACGACACCCCCGTCCGGACCCGCTTCGAAATGCACGCCGACGCACTCTTTTGCCTCGTGCTTGCCTCCGAAATAATTCCGGACTGTGTCCACATCGATTCCCAATTCATCTGCAATGCGTTGCGAGCTGCCGCTGGGCAGCCGGTCCTTGATACGTCGCAACTCGTTAAATGTGATAATCATATCCCTTGATTTTTTGGTTGATAATTCTGCACAACTAAGTTAGTACAATTTTGCGTAATTGCAAAATTTCTGCCTGAAAAAGTGCAATTAAAATGAAACATGCGCTAAAAAGAACGAAACACCCTCCAAGGCAAAAGAAAAACCCCGCCGAAGCAGGGTTTTCCGTAATTTGAAACCGTTGTGCCACACGCGGATCAATCCTCCGCAGGCTCGATGTAGAACTGATAGACCAGCGGTGCGAAAGAGGGAATTTCCGTCGTCACGGTCGTCGTGGTCGAGGTATCGTCCGTCGAACCGTAATCGTAGCCGTAGTTGCCGTAATAGCCGTAGCCGTAACCATAGCCGCCCAGACCGCCGTAACCGTAGTAATCGCCGTAATAACCGCCGTAATAGCCGCTGTTGCCGTAATAACCCTGCGAATAGTTCAGGTAGTTCAGATAATCGTAGTAGCTCGACGAATAACCGTTACCGTTGCCCGACGACGACGAGCTTCCGCTCCTGCCATTCGTACCATAAGCGTTGGTCGAGGTAGTGACAAAAGCCGCCCACTGGCCGTACCGCAGGTTGGGCACCGTATAGTACCAAGCCGTAAGATCGCCGCCGTCTTCCGGCTTGTAGGATTTCGCCGAACCCTCGGTATAATTGCCCGCACCGTAGATAATCTCTTTCACCTCGTCGATATTCGTGTCGAAAATGAAACCGTCAAGGAAACGGCCGATATACCAGATTTTGGCCGTACCGTCGAGTCCGACCGAGTCCGATTCGAGTTTATCGACACCCTCATAGGCTTTGTAGTCATCGTCCTTGCCGTGGAAACGGTCTTTCAGCGCTTTGGCAATCTTTACCTCCAATGCGGACATATCGTCCATGTTGTAAGGTTCATAACCGACATTGTACGCCTTGTTATCGACTTTATTTTCGGCATCGGTAAAATTGAACGTAAATTGGTCTCCCTTGTCCGTTTTCGCAGGGTTATACTTGACATTGACATAGAGCTGCGCCACGGTGTCGCAGGCGCTTACCCACCGCACATCATCACGATTGTACGGATGTTTTTCATCCTCGGGATCGGTCGGGCGTTTTTCGGTACCGTCTTCGCCGTCCTTGGTGTACATCACCATCCCGCCGTTCTCCTTGGCGAATGCGTCGACCAGCGAACCTTCGGCCGCCAGCGGGTTTTTATCGATGCCGACGACCTCCATCTCCATGATAAGGGGACGCTTGGCGCTGAGCGAATACTGCCCCTCGTAACCGCCGTCACCGCTCACGCCGCCGGAGCCGACGACACGCGAAGGCATATAGATACGCACCTTGGCACCCTCGCGCAGCAGAAATTCCGGTTCGAGGTCGAATCCATCCTGCTCCTTTTTGAGTTTGATGTAGTCCTCGCCCAGATACAGCGTATTGCGCATGGCCAGATAAGTGCCTTCCATCAGGCCGGAGTTCGCAGTACCGCAATAGCGGTAATACGGCACGTAATGGGTATATTTGGTAAAAGTATTGAGCTGTTTGGCCTCTCCGGCGCGGCGTGTGAGGGCGATGTTGCCGTTCAGGTCGCGGCCCGAGAAATCGAACTTCACCCAGCAGATCGTATCGTTCACGGGTTTGGCATCGGCGAGACCCGGCTCGAGCACATCGACGTAATAGCCGCCCTCGGCCTGCAAATTTTCCAACAATTCGGGATGCTTCTGCGTCATATACGCCTCGAGGGCCTGGTCCTCGAATTTATCGTACGACTCGGTCTGCTCTTTGGCACAGGAGGCCAGCAGCACGATGCAGGCTGCCGGGAGGTACAGAAAACGGGTGATCAATTTCATATTTTGTTAAACGGTTCTTTTTTCGGGTTTGTTTATTCGACGGATTCGACCTTGAAATACCACGCGACCGGGCTTTCCCGCGGAATCGTCGTGAAATATTTGTCGCCGAAAGCCTCGTTGTAAGTCATGTAGGACTCGACATCGTCTCCCTCGCGACAACCAAGTAACGCATGCCAAAGCCCTTTTAGTATGTCGCCGCGCATATCGATCGTCCGCGGCTCGAACGACCACGCCCCTGGCGTCAGCCCCATATCCTCATAAGCCGCCTGCAGCAACGGATCGTTCGAATAGAAAGGGAACGTGGAATCCGTGATGTTCGAATAGCTGAAGACATAGGCCCGGAAGGTGATGGTGACTTTCGACGAAGCCGTCACCTCCGGATTGCTCTCGCGGTTGGGGCGGTAATAATTGACGATATACCGATAGACCGTGCTGCCCGCGGTGGTGTAGAAAGGCAGCTGTCCGTCCTCGTCGACCGAAGCCTCGGGAATGAGTGCCGGGGAGTGGGTCTTCTCCAGGTAGGAGACGAGCTTTTCGCGCTGCTCGGGAAGGATGTCCTTCTCGTCGGAACAGCTGCAGAACAGCACGGGCAGGGCCACGCCCAACAGGATGATAAGTCGTTTCATTGGCATACAATCGTGCAAATTTACACAAAACAATCCGATTTACGAACAAGAAACGAAAAAAAACGTCCGCTCGGCATACCGGCGGACAAAAAAAAGAGGACGAACCGGAGCCCCGGCTGTCATTTACGTCTGTAATAATCCCTGTGCGGGTCTTTGAGGCGCTGCAGTTTACGCTGCTTCCAGGCATAGATAAGCATCGTAAACACGATACCGGCGACAATGACGCCAAAGAGTATGAAAATAAATCCGACAGGAATCCCTTCCATAAAACTTAAAATAGGTGAGGCAAAACATTTTGATTAGGCGATGCAAATATAGCACAAATAATCTGCCAAACCAAGGGGGGGGGAAATTCCGGGACTCTTTTTGCAAAAAGAACCTTTCAGTACATCATTCGGACTTTTCGGACTACAGACGTTTGAGCGCCGCACGGATCAACTCCTCAACCGAAGCCCGCGGCAGTTCGCGCATCACGCCTCGCAGGACCTTCTCGGCGGCAGCACGGGCGAAGCCCAGCATAACCAGCGCGGCGAGGGCCTCGTCGAAACTCCCTCCGTCGGCCCCGGCGAGGGGCGCATCGCCGGCATCGGCGCCCAGCACGGCGAGTTTGCCGCTCAGCTCGACGATGATCTTCTGCGCCGTCTTGAGTCCCAGCCCCTTGACGTTCTTCAGCAGCACGGCGTTGCCCGAGGTGATGATACCCTGCAGTTCGTGCGGCGAGTAGGTCGAAAGGATCATGCGGGCCGTATTGCCGCCCACGCCCGAGACGCTGATCAGCAGGCGGAACACCTCGCGCTCGACCTTCGTCGAGAATCCGTAGAGCAGCTGGGCGTCCTCGCGCACGACGTAGTGCACGTAGAGTTTGGCCTCGGAGGCGTGCTCGACGGCGGCATAGGTTTCGAGCGAAATATGGAGGTAGTAGCCTACCCCGCCGGCATCGATAACGGCATAAGCGGGAGCGACTTCGGCGACGGCGCCTTTGATGTATTCGTACATGAAAATCAAAATTTAATGCGGGTTGGGCAAAAGTAAAGATTTTTTTTTACCTTTGTGACTCAAACGCAGAATAATTAACTTTTCAAATAGAAAAACGACATGAAAAAAACTCTTTTTCCGGCGCTGGCTGCGGCTCTCGTCCTTGCGGCCTGCGGCACGAAAACCGCAGAGCAGACCGCAACCGCGGCTGAAACGGTAGCACAGCAGGTTGTTTCGAGCGACATCGCTTACGTTCAGGTCGAAGCCGTGCTGGCGCAGTGCGACCTCTACAAGACCGAAGGCGCAGCGCTCCAGGAGAAGACCGAAAAGGCGCAGAAGAGTTGGGCGCAGCGCGAAAAGGGGCTCCAGGCCGAGGCCGCGCAGCTGCAGGAGAAATATCAGAAGGGCCTCATCACCTCGCGCGACGCGCAGACCCAGCAGGAGAACATCCAGAAAAAGGTAGCTTCCTACCAGGCCAACGCCCAGAAGGAGGCCCAGACGCTCGACGAGGAGAACTACGTGTTCACCAACCGCGCCCAGGACCTGCTCCAGCGTGCCGTGCAGGAGATCAACGCCGACAAAAAATACAAACTGATCATCAACGCCACGGCGCTCATCGACGCCGATACGACGCTCAACATCACCCCCGCCGTGCTGGCGAAGGTCAATGAACTTTACGCTGCGGACAAGAAAGCCGAGAAGAAATAACTCCGTCCGCGGAAAATCTGAATACCGGCTTCCCCGCAAAGCGGAAGCCGGTATTTTTTGGTACCGTAACGGCACTTTTAGGGGGTCGGAAGGTTTTGCCCAACCGGATGCAATTCGGTTTTGGACCTATTCGACTTTTTTGTATCTTTGGTGCCGTAACAGCACTTTTAGGAGGTCGGAAGGTTTTGCCTAACCGGATACTATTCGGTTTTGGCACCAGCTGACTTTTTTGTATCTTTGCGAACGACTAATTAAAACGCCGACAAACGATGGGATTCGTTCCGTTCACATTCGTCGATTTCATCGACATCATCCTGGTTGCCGTCATCATGTACTGGATATACCGCATGACCAAAGGCACCAATGCGCCGTATATCCTCTCGGGAATCATCGCCGTCTACCTGCTGTGGGTGGTCGTGCGGGCATTGAACATGGAGTTGTTGTCGACCATCCTCGGACAGCTGATTTCGGTGGGAGCCATCGCGCTGATCATCGTCTTCCAGCCCGAACTGCGGCGGTTCCTGCAGATGATCGGCATGCGCCAGAAGCATTTCAATTTCATCTCGCGCATCTTCTCGACCGGTGAAGACACCGTGCAGACCAACGTGGTGCCGATCGTCACGGCCTGCCGCGAAATGTCGGACACCAAGACCGGGGCGCTGATCGTCATCGGCCAGCAGAGCGACCTGCGGCTGATCGCCGAAGGCGGCATCGCCCTCGACGCCAAGGTCTCGACATCGCTCCTGAAGAACATTTTCTTCAAGAACGCCCCCCTGCACGACGGCGCCGTGCTGATAGAGGGCGACCGGATCGTGGCGGCCAAGTGCATCCTCCCGGTGACGCAGAGCGATGTTCCCAAGTCGTTCGGCACGCGCCACCGCGCGGCAATCGGCATGAGCGAGATTTCGGACGCCATCATCGTGGTCGTCTCCGAAGAGACGGGCGACATCTCGATTGCGCAGGGCGGCGAAATCCGCTTGAACATCGACCCCGTGCGGCTGCAGCAGACCCTGCAGCGATACCTGACGATCAATTCACGCAAACGCTCGAAAAAAGAGGTCGCCGAATAGCCGGCGTAAGACGCCGGATTTAAGGGCGGCGTAAGGTTTTCACGCTTACCATCCCGTTCCGCGCTCCCGCAACAGCCCAAAATACCCAAAACATAAATTATGCTTTACCCGTCCCAAACGGCCCGCCTCGCACTACGTGCATGGCGGGAGGAAGACCAGCCGGCTTTCGCCGCCATAAACGCCGATGAGCGGGTTATGGAGTTTTTCCCCGCACCGCTGACGGATGCGGAATCCCAGGCCCTGATGGGCCGTATCCGCGACGAATTCTCGACCGAGGGATTCGGCGCCTACGCCGTGGAGCGCCTCTCCGACGGCGAATTGCTGGGCTTCGCCGGACTGCACCGCGTGACCTACTCCGGCGGCATGGAAGGCCAGGTGGAGATACTCTGGCGCCTGCGTCAGGATGCCTGGGGGCAGGGATATGCCACCGAGGCAGCCCGGGCCTGCATCGAACACGCCGCGAAACTCGGCATCCCGGAACTTATCGCCTTCACCTATGTCGGGAACCAACGCTCGCTGAACGTGATGAAGAAACTCGGCATGGAGTGCATCGGGGAGTTCGACCACCCCGGCCTGCCGGAAGGGCATCCCCTGCGGAGGCACGCCCTCTATTTCATCCGTACCGAATAACGAAAAAGTCCGCGGCCCCGAAGGGTTGCGGACTTTTTCGTTTACAGAGGCGGAATCATTTCAGCTCGAAGGCCGCCGTACCGCGGATGTCGTCCGACGCGGCGCCCACATAGGCCGTGAAGGCGCCCGGTTCGGCAACCCACACGCCCCGTGCGTCGTCATAGTATTGCAGCATATCGGGCGTGATCTCGAAAGTAACAGTTTGCGTTTGCCCGGGGTCCAAAGCTATTTTCTGAAATCCCTTCAGTTCCTTCACCGGGCGCGGCAGCGACGACTCCTCGTCGCCGATATAGAGCTGCACCACCTCGGCACCCGGACGCGAACCCGTGTTGGTCACATCGGCCGAAACCCGGATGCGGCCGTTCGCCGCGAGCGTCGTGCGGTCGGCCTGCACATTGGCAATGTCGAACGTCGTGTAGCTCAGGCCGTGGCCGAAAGCGAACAGCGGTTTGAGCTGCTCCTTGTCGTGCCAGCGGTAGCCCACGAAAATGCCCTCGTTGTAGGTAACCTTGTCCGTACCGGGGTATTCGCCCAGCGCATGGGCGCTGTTGTCCTCCAGACGCACCGGAAAAGTGAAGGGCAATTTGCCCGAGGGATTCACGGCCCCGAACACCACGTCAGCCAGCGCATGGCCGGCTTCGGAACCCGAGAACCAAGCCTCCAGCACCGCCGGAACGCGCCCGATCCACGGCATCGCCACGGCGTTGCCCGAGACGATCACCACCGCCAGATTGGGATTGGCTTCGGCCAGCGCTTCGATCACCCGGTCCTGTGCATACGGCAGGCCGTACTGCAGGCGGTCGGCGCCCTCGCAGTCCTGATGATCGCTCTTGTTCAGTCCGCCGACGAAAATCACGGCATCGGCCTTGCGGGCCGCGGCAACGGCATCGGCAATGAGCTGAGCCTCGGAACGTTTCTCCGAAAGATCCTGCCCCGTCTTCACGCCGTTGTAGTCGCCCGTCACGTCGCCGACATAGCCGCGCTCGTAAATCACCTCGGCCTTGCCGTCCGCGGCGGCGCGGATGCCCTCCAGCGGCGTGTATTCGTGCTGCACCTTCAGCGACGACGAACCGCCGCCGACGGTCATCATCTTAATCGCATTCTCACCCACCACAGCAATGGTTTTGGCTTTCGCAAGGTCGATCGGCAGCACCCCGCCGTCGTTCTTCAGCAGCACCATGCCCTCGCCCGCAATGCGGCGTGCGGCGGCCAGGTGTTCGGGAGAGTTCATCGACCCGAAAGGCTTCTGCGTGTTCATCGCCGTGCGGAAAATCAGTTTCAGCACGCGGCGCACCTTGTCGTCGAGCGTCGCGGTCGAAGCCTCGCCCTTGCGCAGCATGTCGAGGTAGGGAGCCGCCAGGTAATAGTTGTCATAGGCATTGCTGGCGCCCCAGCTCAGGCCGTCGGTCCACGACCCGAACTCCATGTCGAGGCCGTTCTCGGCGGCCTGCTTCGTGTCGTGCGTACCGCCCCAGTCGGAGACGACCACGCCGTCGAACGCCCAGTCGCGTTTGAGGATGTCGTTCAGCAGATACTGGTTGTGACAGCAATACTCGCCCTTATACTTATTGTAGGCACCCATGACGGCCCAGGCGCCGCCCTCATGGACGGCCGCTTTGAACGCCGGAAGGTAAATCTCGTACAGCGCCCGGTCGTCGACATCGACATCGATTCCGTGGCGGTGCTCCTCCTGATTGTTCAGCGCAAAATGTTTGACACAGGCGGCGACGCCGTTCTTCTGCACCTCCTGAATATAAGGCACCACCATCCGCGAGGAGAGGAAGGGGTCTTCGCCCATATACTCGAAATTGCGGCCGTTCAGCGGCGTGCGGTAGATGTTCACGCCGGGACCCAGCAGGATGTCCTTTTCGCGGTAGCGGGCCTCCTCGCCGATGGATTTGCCGTAGAGGGCCGACATCGCGGGATTCCACGTCGCGGCAAGGCACGTCAGCGCCGGAAAGGCCGTGCAGGAGTCGTTCGTCCATCCGGCCTGCTCCCACTCGTCCCAAAGGACCTCGGGGCGGATGCCGTGGGGACCGTCGGTGCACCACACCTCGGGGATGCCGAGGCGCGGAACTCCCGCCGACGAGAATTTCGACTGTGCGTGCAGGACGGCGACCTTCTCTTCGAGGGTCATGCGCGAGAGAGCGTCCTCGACACGTTTTTCAAGGGGCTGCGATTCGTCGAGATAGACGGCAACGCCGCTCCGGGGCTGCTGACCGCCGCCGCAGGCGACCGCCGCCAGCGAACACAGCACGGCGAAGCCCTTTATCAGGTTATTCTTTGACATTGGAATAAAATGTTTGTTTAGTTTGTACGCGGAGTGCGCAGTCCGGGGGCTGCGCACTTCGCATACAAAGATAATGATTATTTCTTAACGAAGGACACCACACCGTTGTCGCGCCCTGCACTCAGGTCGATCGTCAGTTCGTAGACGGCACCCTGCTCAAGCGGATCTCCGGCAAGGCCCAAATTGCCATCGGCCTTCAGCAGACCGCCCTGGATTGTCGGATTCGTCATCTCACCGCCCCAGCCGTGCTGGAAGAAATATTTCATCGAAATATAGTCGGTGCGGAAATAGTCGCCGATCGAAGAGCCTTTTTCGGGACCTGCCTTACCCGTCAGCCGGTATTTCATCGGCTCGACCTCGGGCATGCAGTAGATGTTGGTGAACGGGTCGAAACCGAACTGATAGTCCATCGACGGGGCGCCCACGCCCCAGCCCATGAGCCAGATTCCGCCCGAACCGTCGGCCTCCGTCGTGGCGTAACCGCCGTCGGCCGTGATCCGGTAGCAACGGATGAAGCGGTCGGCGAGATTCGCCAGAACGCGGTAGTGTCCGGCAACGGGAATGAAGCTAACGGTCGTTCCGCTGACTGCGAAATAGTTGTCGTCGATCCACGCCGGCGTGAACGCATCCGCACCTCCGAAAGTCAGCGTCTGGCCCTGCGTCAGGTCGAGGTCCACCTGGTAGTTGTCCGCATCGATCTGGGTCATCGCCGTCCCGTTGACGGAGATGTCGGCGGGCGGAAGCGGCTGCTCACCCACTTTCTCGACGGTCAGCACCGCGGCCATCGTGCCGCCCGAAACGTCTATCGTGAAGCGGTAGATGCCGCCCAGGTCGAGCGTCTTGCCCTCGGCAAGCCCCAGGTTGCCGCCGTCGGAAATCTCGATCAGATCGCTGGTCGTGGTCAGGACGCCATAGGGATTGGCGAACGTGGCATCCGTCTTACCCAGGAATTCGCCTTTGTCCCAGTCCTTCGGCCAGAAGAACTTGAAATTGAAGCTCGAAGCGTTGATAGAAACGCCGGCCACCAGCGAGATCTGGAATTTCTTGTCCGCGACGCGGGCCAGACACAGGCCCATGGAGCCCATATCCCAACCGTCGCCGTTCTTAATGACGGGTTTACCGATGCCGGCTCCGACCGTCCAGATCGCATTGCCCGAACCGTCGGCGGCGAGCGACGCATACTCCGTGGCCGACTGCATGGCCTCGATACGCAGGAAGCTGTATTTGAAATTGGCCGTCACCTTGTACATGCCCGTCATCGGCAGGAACGTCAGCGTCTCGGGGTTCGATTCGTCGGCCCGCTCGAAATAGTCGCGGTCGACATCCCAGTCGGCGAAATCCCCGACGCCCGTCAGCGTGTAGGTCTGGTTCTGCGTCAGCGTGGTGACGATGCTGTAATTGTCGTTGTCGACCATCGTCATCTCCGCATCGTTGAAGAGCAGTTTGATGAAGGGCGAACCCTCGAAGGTCTTCAGGTTGAACGTAATCGTGAACTCCCCGGCATTCGAATTGGCGAAGGGAATCGGCTCGGTCGAGTCGGAGACGATGCCGCCCTGCTCGGCGTCGTAGCCGAACGTCACCACCGAACCCAGTCCGTCGAGGTCGGGCGTCGAGATGTAACCCTGCGGCTTCTGCGGGAAATCGGCCGTCACGGCGTATTCATAGTCGTTGCCCGTAGGCTCCATACGGTACTCCTGCTCGTCGAGCACGAAGGTCAGGTGGTCGGGCTTGGGCCGCGAGACGGCCAGCGGCCGCTCGACGGTGGTCAGTCCGAAGCGGACGTTCTGTCCCACGAGGCGCAGCGTGGCCTCGCCGTCGGGAACGTTCTTGTAGAAGGGAAGCGTCACGGTGCCCGAATAGGTGCCGTTCTCCTTGGTGCGGATCACCTCTTCGGCAACCATCTCGTCGTCGAAGAAGACCTGCGCCTTGAGCGTCGAGAGCGCATAGCGGTCGGTCATCGTCGCCTCGAAGCTGACTTTGCCGCCGAAGAGGGCCGAAGCGTCGGACGAAACAGCCGTCAGCTCGGGACCGATGTCGGTGGTGAGCAGTTCGGGATCGTCCTGGCACGCCGTCGTGCAGGCCGCGGCGAACAGCGACAATGCGATATATTTCAGCGTTTTCATGTTCTGCGAATTTTAAAGGTTAATTTTCGGCCGCGGCGCCCCAGCGGAACGAGGCGATGGACTTGGCCGGGATGGTGTATTTGAACGAACGGTCGGCGCTGTCGTACACGGCAACGGTCTGCTCGGCAGCGTTCTTGTTGAGCGCCACGAAGGCCTTCGAGCCGTCGGGATTGGCAAATGCCAGGTACGTCAGACCCGGGGCCGTGTAGCCCGACGTGCCGATGCGCACGGCTCCCGGCTGAATGACCTTGGCACACTGCGCCAGGTCGTAGTAGTGGCTGTTGTACTTGAGCGTCTTGTAGTCCGACGAGCTGATCTCGATGGCTCCGTAGCAAGTCGTGCAACCGCCCGGACGGTTGGGAGCGCCCTTGTCGTCGAGCATCAGGTTCCATAGCAGCACGCCCTTGCCCATGCGGCTCAGCGTTCCGAGGAAAATCGACTCGAAATCGTCGATCACGCAGCTCTCGAAATTGTAGTTCCACGTGCCGATCGAAGCCTCGGTAAAGTAGATCGACTTGTCGGGGGCCGCCGCCAAGATGTTGTCCAGCTCAGTCACCGAACCGCCGTAGTTGTGCCACGCCGAACCGTCGACCCATTGCGACGCATCGTCGTCGGCGTAGATGTTGAGCGGGTAGCTCTGCTGTCCGGCGGTGTTGTCGTAGTCGTAATTGTGGTCGTAGCAGAGAATCTTGGTCTTGATGCCCGCCTTCTGGAACGCCGGGCCGAGCTTCTTGACGAAGGCCAGCTGGTCCTGCCACGGCATGTAGAGCGACATCGAATTGCCGTGGTTCAGCGGCTCGTTCTGCATCGTGATGGCGTGGATCGGGAAGCCGTTCTCCTCCATCTCGCTCACCCACTGCACGAAATACTCGGCATAGTCGTCGTAATAGGCGGGATTCAGGCGCCCGCTGGTCCACGAATCATAGGGTTTCGAAGGATCGGCCACCGTGCCTTTCATCCATTTGGGGCACGACCACGGCGAACCCATGATCTTGACGGCGGGGTTGATCTCCAGAATCTCTTTCAGGACGGGGAAGATACCCTCCTTCTCCACGGCCGGAATGGCGAAGAACTCGATGCCCTCCTGGTCGCAGCAGGTGTACTCGTCCATCGAAAAGTCCGAACCGCCGATATGCACGCGGATAAAGCTGAATCCAGCGCCGGTCTCCGGGTCGAAACACTTTTTGAGAATCGCCGTGCGGTCGGCCTGCGACATCTTCAGCAGGTTGTAGCACGTGGCGCCCGTCATGGCCGGGCCGAAGCCGTCGATGGTCTGATAGGTCGTCGCGGGCTCGAGCGCCACCCGGTAGGGCGACATCGAGACCTTCGAATAGGAGAGCCCCTCCTCGGCGAACAGCCGGTTGCCGTTGGCCGAAGTGACGTAGGCAAGGACGTCCCCCGTGACGGGCGCGGGCCCCGGATTGGGATCGGGATTGGGTTCATCGCTTCCGCTGGAGCAACAGACCGCTCCGGCAAGCAGCAGCGAGCCGGTCAGCAGACGCAGGTTGGTATTGATCGTGAATTTCATGGTTGAATCGCAGTTTTAAAATTTAGTAGCCCAGGTTCTGTTCGATATTGGTGTTGTCCTCCAGCACACTGGTCGGAATCGGCAGCAGCACGCGGTTGTCGTTCATCGCGCGGCGGGCCTTGAAATAGGAGTCGTAGGAGGAGGAGCCTCTGACATTGACGCCGTCGCAAACCTCGATCAGTTTCGAATAGTCGTTGCCGTAACGCATCAGGTCGAACCAGCGGAAACCCTCCATGGCCAGCTCGAGGCGGCGTTCGTGCAGCACGGCTTCGCGCATCTGCTCCGCCGAGGCACGCTGCGTGTCGGTCAGCTTGCCGAGACCCGCACGGTCGCGGATCGCGTCCACGATATCGGCGGCACCGCCCGGATTGTCCGTATTGGCCAGCGCTTCAGCGTGCAGCAGCCGGATTTCGGCCAGACGCATCACGTAAACCGGCGTCACGTTGGTCGGGAACTTGTGCATGAAGGCGTATTCGTCGGCCGGATACTGGTACGACCAGCCGCACTCGTCGTAAACGACCGAAGCGTTCAGGCGCTCGGTGTCGTTCTCGGCATTATAGGCCCGCGTGAGGCTGCGCGACGGCGTGCACCACTTGGCCCACGAGAAGCTGTCGTTGGGAACATAGGCGTTGCGGTGGAACATCATCCACATCCACGAACCCGAGGTCTGGCTGGTCCACTGCACCTCGAAGATCGATTCGCGGGTGTTCATCGCGGCCATGCCCGTGTCGCCCGTGGTGTAGGCCCAGAGGTCGCCGTAGTTGTCGCAGAGGCTGTAACCCATGCCCTCGACCGCCTCGCAGGCCGAAACCACCTTCGACCAGTCGCGGAACTCGCGCATGGAGTAGAAACGCGCCAGCAGGCCGTAGGCGAAGCCCTTGGTGATCTTGAACTTGTTCGAAGCCACCATGTCGGGGGCGTATTTGCAGGCGTACTCCTCGATGTCCTTGACGATCTGCTCGCCGACGGTCTCCTTCGAAACGCGGGACGGGAAATAGAGCGGATAGACCTCCTCGATGTTGCCGGCATTGATGGCGGGCGGAATCTCGGTCAGCATCGGAATCTCGCCGAACATCTGCATCATGTTGATCCAGATGTAGGCACGCCAGCAGAGCGCCTCGGAGAGCCACTCCTGATACTCCTTCTCGGTGAGCGACGGGTCGTTCTCCTTCACCAGGTCGATGTTGCAGATCACCTGGTTGGCATAGTCCACGGCATTCATCGAATAGTTCCACATGGTGGCCGCGAATTCGTTGTCGCTGTCGATCTGGTTCTGTTCGACAGCCATGGTCTTCGTCTCGCCCGGACATCCGTAGGCGTTGTCGGCGCGGCTTTCGGCAAGGACGATGAGCTGGTACCAGTAGTTCTGGAAATCGCCCTTCATGTAGTTGTACATGGCCGTAAGCTGGCCTTCGAGCAGTTCGCGGGTGTTGATGGCCGTCTCGGCGTCACCCGTGCCGGAGGTGTTGTTCTCGGCATACATGGTTTCGGGGAATTTCTCGAGGCTGCACGACGAGGCCGCGACAACCAGCGAAAATACCGCAATGTATGATATTATCTTTTTCATGATCGGTTCTTGTTTTCCGGGTTTAGAATGTAAGGTTCAGGCCCACGACAACCGTGCGCACGTTGGGATAGGTTCCCCAGTCGATGCCCATCTGCGTGGCGCTCTCCGACTGGCTCACCTCGGGGTCGTAACCCGAATAGTTGGTCCAGGTGATGAAATTCTGGAGCGAAATGTAGGGCTGGATGCGCGAGATGTTGATGCGCTTGAGTTTGGGCGAGGTGATGTCGTAAGACAGGGTGATGTTCTTCACCTTGAGGTACGAACCGTCCTCCACCCAGTAGGTCGAGTTCTTCACGTTCCACGAAGGGTTGTCCGAGCGGAACACGTCGGTCTGCTGTCCCGGAATGCGCCAGCGGCGCAGCACCGTCGTCGTCTGGTTGTTGGCCGTGGCCATGCCCTCGGTCTCGATGCGCGAGGCGTTGAAGATGTCGTTGCCGTAGGAACCCGTGATGAGGATGTTCAGGTTGATGCCCCGCCACGAGAAATTGTTGGTCATGCCGAACGTGAACTTGGGGTTGGCATTGCCGATCCAGGTCTTGTCCAGCGGCGTGATCTCGCCGTCGCCGTTGCGGTCCTCGTAGATCAGGTCGCCCGTCTCGGAATCGACGCCCTTGGAGACGTAACCCCAAAACATCGAAAGCGGATGGCCCGGCGTCATGCGCACGACGTTGTCGTTGGTGGCGTCGGAGGTCTTGGCATAGTAGTAAACCTGCTTCAGGTCGAGTTTCTCGAGCTTGTTGCGGTTGAACGAGACGTTCAGGTCGGTCGACCAGTTGAAATCCTTCCGGGCGATGTTGACCGACGAAAGGGTGATCTCGAAGCCCTGGTTCGACATCTCGCCGTCGTTGCGGGTGATGTTGGGATAGGGCGACGGCAGGGGCACGCTCATCAGCATGTCCTTGGTGTACTTGTAGTAGTAGTCGAGCGACAGGCTCAGGCGGTTGTTCAGCAGCGCGAAATCCAAACCGACGTTGGTCTGCGAGGAGGTCTCCCAGGTCAGGTCCTGATTCTTGATGTTGCTGCGCCCGCCGACGGTCGGCACGGCCTGCGCGTTCTCGGTCAGCGTCCAGTCGTAGTAGTTCGTGCTGTACTGCTGCATCCACCCGTATTCCGAAAGGCCCGCCTGGTTACCGGTCTGTCCCCAGCCGGCACGCAGTTTCAGGTCGTTGATCCAGCGCACGTCGCTCAGGAATTTCTCGCCCGAGATGCGCCATGCCGCCGAGAACGACGGGAAATAGCCCCAGCGGTGGCCGGGAGCCAGCTTCGAGGAACCGTCGGCGCGGAAATTGGCCGTCACGAGATACTTACTGTCGTAGTTGTACGACACACGCGCCAGGTAGGACATGATCGACCACTCCGACTTGCCGTAGCTCTGGCCGCGGACGCCGCCGTTATTTCCGCCCTCGAGGTTGGGGATGGCGTTGTTGTTGGTCGACGAGAAATAGGTGCGCGAGCCCGACAGCTGCTCCCACACGGAGGTCGTGGCCGACGTACCGGCCATCACCTCGAGGTTGTGGCGGTCGAAGGACTTGTTCCAGGTCAGGATGTTGTCATAGATCATGCGCATATCGTCGGAACGGGTGTCCGAAGCGGTTCCGTGCAGCGTCCGGCCGTAGGTGGTGCGGATCGGGTCGAGGAACGACGACGAGTGGACCCAGCGGCGGTCCATCGAGACCGTCGAGCGGAGGGTCAGCCCCTTGGCCAGGTAGAACGTCAGGCCGCCGGAGAGCAGCAGGCGGTCGGTGACATTCTTGTCATAATCCGTGCGGGCCATATTCTCGAGGGGCGAGGTAAGGTTGGCGCCGTAGAAATTGTTGTAGTACTGCTGGGGATTCTCCGGGTCCCAGATCGGCGCATAGGTCGGGGTCGTGATGGCCGAAACGACCACGCCGGCGCGGTTGGCGCCCTGACCCGAAATGATGGAACCCTTGGTGGTGTAGTGCGAGAAGGTGGTCGAGGCGTTGGCCGAAACCCATTTGAAAATCTTCTTGTCGAAGCTGGCCTTCACGTTGTAGCGGTCCGAAGAGGTGGTGTTGATGATACCCGTCTCGTTGGTGTAGCCGCCTCCGAGGTAGTAGGACGAATTCTCGTCCCCGTTGGAAATCGAGAACTGGTAGTTCTGGTTGACGCCCGTCGAATAGGTTTCGTCGAACCAGTCGGTCACGTCGGTCAGCGTCGTGGGAAGGCCCGAAACGGCACCGTTCTCCTCCATCAGGTCGCGGTACTGCTGCGCGTTGAGCACGTCGTAGCTCTTGGTCACTTTCGAAATGCCGACGAAGGTCGAGAACGAAATCTCGGGACCCATCTTCTTGCTGCCCTGCTTGGTGGTGATGAGCACCACGCCGTTGGCGGCACGCGAACCGTAGATGGCGGCCGACGAGGCGTCCTTCAGCACCTGCATCGACTCGATGTCGTTGGGAGAGAGGTAAGCGATGGCGTAGTTGCCCTCGCCCACGGGAACGCCGTCGACCACATAGAGCGGGTCGTTGCTCGACGAGATGGACGAGGCGCCGCGCACACGGACTACCATGCCCTGACCGGGCGAGCCGTTGGGCTGGAGCACCTGTACGCCGGCGGCCTTGCCCTGCAAGGCTCCGGAGGCCGAGGTGATGGGACGGCGGGCGAGGTCGTCGGTCTTGACAATCGACACGGCCGTCGTGAGGTCTTTCTGTTTGACCGTACCGTAACCGATCGCCACCACGGCGTCGAGGGCCACGGCATCCTCACTGAGTTTCACGTCGACTTTCGTGCGGCCGTTCACGGCGACCGTTTGCGAGACGAATCCCAGCGACTGGAAAATCAGGTTAGCAGAATTCCCCCCCCCTCTGAGTTTGAGGGTATAAGTGCCGTCCACACCCGTCGTGGCGCCGTTGGTGGTGCCCTGCTCGATGATCGTGGCGCCGATAACGGGCTGTCCCGACTGGTCAGTGACCGTACCCGTTACGGTTGCCCGCTGCTGGGCCAGGGCCGGTGCCGAAACGATCAGCATGGCCGCGGCAAGCAGCAACATCCATCCTGTCCGGCAGCCCGATTGCAGCTTTTTGCATAATTGTGCCATAGGAAATTTGGTTTTAGGTTTTTAGTTATTATTATAAATAGGTAAGGCGGATTTTTAAAAATTCGGTGCAAACCCACCTTTATTCCGGATAAAT
>X355_Hoffmanns_Two_toed_Sloth__coassemble_1943_pt1 | contig 33249 bp, 25 predicted proteins | sample X355_Hoffmanns_Two_toed_Sloth__metabat2_high_PE_009 | metagenome-assembled genome bin X355_Hoffmanns_Two_toed_Sloth | reverse complement strand
CCCCCGGCATCGGGCGAGCAACCCTTAATTGCCGGTATACACGGTCTTGCAACCCACGGGACGTACTGCCAGGTGACATCGCTGCCCCCGCGGTGGGCTCTTACCCCGCCTTTTCACCCTTACCCGCAGTTGCCTGCGGGCGGTCGTTTTCTGTTACGCTACCATAACCTCACGGCTGTCAAGTCATTAGCTTGCGTGGTGCTCTGCGTTGCCCGGACTTTCCTCTCCCGGCCTGCGGCCGGCAGCGACAGAGCGGACCTGCCGTGACAAAGGTAATCAAAATTTCACAATATCTTCTTCACCCACCGGAATCCCTTGTAAGGCGGGTAGCGGAGCGGCAGGTCGAAGCGTCCGGGGGCGACGACCACGCCCCGGCGGTGGGAGAAGACGTCGAAGCTGTCGCGGCCGTGGTAACGCCCTATGCCCGAGTTGCCCACGCCGCCGAACGGCAGGTTGTCGTTGGCGATGTGCATGACCACGTCGTTGAGGCACGCACCGCCCGACGAGGTGCGCCGCAGTATGTCGTATCCCGTTTTCTCGGGGCCGAAATAGTAGAGAGCCAGCGGTTTTTCGCGGTCGTTGACGAACGCCGCGGCTTCCTCCGCGGTGTCGAACGGAAGCATCGGCAGCACGGGGCCGAAAATCTCCTCCTGCATCACGGGCGACGCCGGGTCGGCATCCGCCAGCAGTGTCGGTTCGATGTAACGGTCCGCCGGGTCGGTGCGCCCGCCGATAAGGATTTTCCCCTGCGTGAGGTAGCCTGCCACGCGCTCGAAGGCGCGGTCGTTGACCAGCCGCACGTAGCAGGGGCTTTTCTGCGCGTCGTCGCCGTGCAGTTCCCGCAGGGCGTCCCGGAATTTCTCGACGAAGGATTCCTGCAGCGAACGATGGATGAGCAGGTAGTCGGGGGCCACACAGGTCTGCCCGGCGTTGAGGGTCTTGCCCCACGCGATGCGGCGTGCGGCGACGGCGATGTCGGCTCCGCGGTCCACGATGCAGGGGCTTTTGCCGCCCAGTTCCAGAATGACGGGCGTGACGTTCTTCGCGGCAGAGGCCATCACGGTGCGTCCCAGCGCGGGGCTTCCCGTGAAGAAAATCAGGTCCCAGCGCATGTCGAACAGCTGCGTGTTCACCTCCCGGTCGCCCTGCACGACGGCGACATACTCCTCGTCGTAAATCTCGGCGATCATCCGTTCGAGGGTCTCCGCGACGTGCGGGGTGTAGGGCGAGGGTTTCAGCAGGGCGGTGCATCCCGACGAAACGGCCCCCACGAGGGGATTCAGCAACAACTGCACGGGGTAGTTCCACGGCGCGACGATCAGCGCCTGCCCGAGCGGTTGGGAGAGGATGCGGCTTTTCGACGGCAGGAGTTTCAGCGGCGACGGACGGCGCTCGGGACGCATCCATTTGCCGAGGTGGCGCAGGTGGTTGCGGACCTCGCTCCGGACGATGCTGATCTCGGTGAGGAACGCCTCCTCGGGGGATTTCCGCAGGTCTGCCCACAAGGCGTCGCACAAGCGTTTCTCCCAGTTGACGAGCGCCGCTTCCAGGCGGCGGAGCATCGTGCGGCGGAACGCTTCGGGAAGCGTCGCTCCCGAACGGAAATAGGCTTTCTGGGCCGCTGCGAGGGCTGAGATGCGTGCGGCAGGAGTGTTTTCGAGGGACATAGGCCGTGTGTTTTGGGGCTTTGGCAGGAGCGTTGCAAAGCCGCTGCCACACGCCGCACTATTTTTCGCGGAAGATGTTCAGGTGCGCCAGCAGCGGGTTGCGGCGGTCGAGCACCAGGAATTCCGCCAACAGCAGCGCGAGGACCGCGATCAGCAGGTATTGGTACTGTTCGTTGAACTCCTCGAAACGGACCATCGACAATTCGGTCTGTTCCATCTCGTTGATCGCCTTGACGATTTCGTCGAGGCCGATCGACTGTTTCGACGAACGGACATAGGCGCCGCCCGTGATGTCGGCGATTCGGGCCAGCATCTCCTCGTTGAGTTTCGAGACGACCATTTCGCCCGTCTCGTCCTTGATGAATTCCCCGCCGATCTGAATCGGGGCGCCTTCGGGCGTGCCGATGCCGATGGTGAAGATTTTGACGCCCATCTGCGCGGCGCGTTCGGCGACGGCGATGGCGTCGTCGTCGTGGTTCTCACCGTCGGTGATGAGGATGATGACCCGTCCGTGACTCTGCTCCGTGTCGCCCGAGAACGACAGCAGGGCCTGCTCCAGCGCCTTGCCGATGGCCGTTCCCTGCACCGACACTAGCGACGGGTCGATTCGCCGGGCGAAGGCCCGGGCCATGCGGTAGTCGGAGGTGATCGGCAGCTGGACCTTCGGTTCGCCCGCGAAGACCACCAGTCCCACGCGGTCCTGCTGCAGTCCTTCGAAGAGTTTGCCGATGGCGTATTTGGTTCTTTCGAGGCGGTTGGGCTGGAAATCCTCGGCCAGCATTGAGTTCGACACGTCGACCGTGAGCATCATCTCGATCCCCTGGGCTTTCTCCTCGCGGAGCTTCGAGCCGAACTGCGGGCGTGCCGCAGCCAGCACGAGCAGCGTGACGGCGATGCAGAAGAGGATGAACTTGAAGGCCATGCGTCCGGTCGAAACCTCGGGCATCAGCTCTTCGAGGATGCCGGGGTGTCCGAAGCGTGCGAGCCGTTTGCGGCGGCTGCGTGCGGCGAGCGCGTACAGCGCGACGAGCACCGGAACGGCCAGCAGCAGCCAGAGATATTGCGGATTTGCGAAGCGGAACATGGGAAATGTCTTTTACGGTATTCGTTTCAGGACGAGGTTCGACAGCAGGAACTCCGCGAGCAGCAGCCCCAGTGCGGCCAGCACCCAGGCGAGGTACAGCTCGTGGTAGGAGATGTGTTCGGTCACTTCGACCTTGCTCTTTTCGAGCTGGTTGATCTCGTCGTAGATGGCCTTCAGCTTGGCTTTGTCCGTGGCGCGGAAATACTTTCCGCCGGTCATGTCGGAAATTGCTGTCAGCGTCTTTTCGTCGATTTCGACCTTCTGGTTGACGAAGGTGATATTGCCGAACATGTCGATGGCCGGGTAGGGGGCCATGCCTTCCGTGCCCACGCCGATCGTGTAGACCCGGATGCCCTGCGCCTTGGCGATTTCCGAGGCCGTGAGCGGTGCGATTTCGCCCCGGTTGTTCACGCCGTCGGTCAGCAGGATGATGACCTTCGATTTGGCCTCGCTCTCCCTGAGACGATTGATCGCCGTGGCCAGTCCGTTGCCGATGGCCGTGCCGTCTTCGATCAGGCCGCTGCGGATACGGGCCAGCAGGGTCTGGAGGGTGCTTTGGTCGGTGGTCAGGGGACTCTGCGTGAAGGCTTCGCCGGCGAATGCCACCAGACCGATGCGGTCGCCGTAGCGGTCGGCGATGAACGATCCGGCCACCTCTTTGGCGGCCGTGATGCGGTCGGGCTTGAAATCGCGGGCCAGCATCGACCCCGAGACGTCGATGGCCAGCATGATGTCGATACCCTCGGTGTTGGTGCGGATGTTTTGCTCGACGTCCTGCGGACGTGCCAGCGCCACCACGATCAGCGCGAAGGCCGCCGCACGCAGCACGAACGGCAGATGGCGCAGGTAATAACGCACGGTCCTGGGCGCCCGGACGACGCCGGCGACGCTCGAAATCCGGATTGCGGCCCCGCCCTGCAGCGTGCGCCAGACGTAGTAGCCGATCATCGGCACGAGCAGCGTCAGCAGCCAGAGGTAATATGGTGAAGCAAAATGCATAGTCTTTTACGTTTTACCAGTTTTTCTTTCCGCGGACCACCACGCCCTGTTTCTCCTTCAGTTTCTCCTGGGTCTTGTCCTCCTGGGCCTGGATGGCGTCGAGCATCTGCTGCTGCTCCTGCGGCGAAATGCCCGAAGGAGTCGGCTGACCCTGCTGGTCGCCCTTGTCGCCCTTATTATCCTGCGGATTCTGTTTTTGGTCGCCCTGCTGGTCCTTCGGATCGCCCTTTTGGTCTTTGTCCTGCTGGTCCTTGTTCTGTTGATCCTGGTTTTGCTGGTTCTGCTGGTTCTGATCCTTGTTCTGATCCTTGTCGTCGTTGCCGCCGCCACCGCCGCCGTCCTTGTTCTCATCGAGCAGGCGCTTGGTGTAGGCGTAGTTGTACTTGGCCTCCATATCTGCGGGGTTCAGGCGCAGCGACTGCTTGTAGCTTTCGAGCGCCTCCTTGTATTTCTGCTGTTTGAACTGGGCGTTCCCGAGGTTGTAAAACGCCTCGGCGCGTTCGTCGTCGGTGCGCAGCGAGTCGGCCGCGGCCTGCTGCATGGTCTGCTCGGCGCGGTCGAACCGCTCGGCCTTGTAGAGTGCGTTCCCGAGGTCGTAAGTCGCCTCGAACTGTCCCGCAACAGCCTGCAGGGCCTGCTCGTAGCGGCTTATCGCCTGCTCGTAGTTGCCCTTGTTGTACTGCCGGGTGCCCTTGCGCACCAGCGAACGCTCGGGCATACTCTGTGCCGAGACGCCGGCGGCGGCCAGCAGGAACGGGAATATATACAGGAGTTTGTACATCGTTGCGATCGTTTAGTTTTGCATCGGATCGTCCCCTTCGGCGGGGGCGTCCTCTTCGACGAGTTTCGTCTCCTCGACGAAATAGTAAGCCTTCAGGTAGTCGGCTTCGTTCTGCTCGGCCTCGGGCGTCGCCTTGGCGAATTTCACCAGGTCGGCGTCGCGCAGGATGGCCGTGAGGTCCATCCGGGCCTTGTCGGGCAGCTCCTCCGCGCGGATGGTCTCGATAATCTCGTCGGAGGTCATCTCCATGGCGCCGAAGTCCCAGCGGGCCGCGATATAGGTGCGCAGGATGTCCGTCAGCCCCGAATAGTACTGCTTGTGACGGTTGTTCTGCCACAGTTTCTGGTTGTGGAGCGCCTCGAGCGCCTGAATGGCCGCCACGTGCGGAGGCAGCGGCGGAGCGGGCTTGAAGAGGTCCCCGAAACCTTTGCCGCGTCTGGCGAGCCAGCAGTGGAGGGCGTAAGCCCCGGCCAGCAGGATCAGCAGGATCAGGATGCCCCACGTCACGTAATCCTTGATTTCGAGGAAACGGAACGGGAGGTTCTTCTGCGGCTTGAGGTCGTAGATCGACTGCGACGTGGAGTCTATCTGGAACGTGGCGACCTCCAGATAGACCGAGTCGCGGCTGCGCAACGTGTCGAGGATATTCTTGTCGGCGTAGAGCACCTGCGCCGCACCGAGGTTGTACTTGCCTTCGTCGAAGGCCGCCAGCCGGTAACGCTTGCGCAGTTTCAGGTGGCGTCCGTCGCGTTCGAGCGTATCCACCGGGCAGCTCTCCACCAGTTCGATCTTGCCGTCGCGGGGGGCGAATTCGGGGAATTCCACCACCTGCACCAGGTCCTTTTCCACGTCGATGATGTAGTCGAAGCGGTCGCCGATCATGATGCTGTCGGGTTCGACACGCGCCGTGACGGTGGGCGTGTCCTGCGCCCGGGCTGCGAGGGCCGAGAGGAGAAGCGCTATTGCAAAGAGTCGTTTCATCGCTGTTTGAACAGTTTCATTAATTCGGCCACGTAATCGCCGTCGGTCGAGATCATGGCCGTGTCGATGCGGTTGTGTTTGAGCGTTGCGCCGATGCGTTCGCTCCGTTCCTGCCACGAGGCGGCGTAATGGTCGCGCACGGCCCGCGAGGCGGTGTCCACCCATACCTTGCGGCCGCTCTCGGCGTCGCGCAGTTCGACGATGCCCACGTTCGGAAGCTCCGTTTCGCGGGGGTCGTAGACGCGGATGCCCACCAGGTCGTGTTTGCTTCCGGCGATCTTCAGGGCGTCGTCCAGCGCCGATTCGTCGTTCGACGAGTCCATGAAATCCGAAAGGATGAAGGTCGTGCAGCGCTTTTTGTTGACATTGGTCAGGAAGCGCACCGGTTCGGAGAGCTTCGTGCCGGCGGACTCGGGCTGGAACCCGATCAATTCGCGGATTATCATGAGGATATGGCTGCGGCCCTTCTTCGGGGGGATGAATTTCTCGACCCGGTCCGAGAAGAAGATGCAGCCGACCTTGTCGTTGTTCTGCGAGGCGGAGAAGGCCAGCACGGCGGCGATCTCGGTGATGATGTTCTTTTTCAGGCGGTCGGTCGATCCGAACATCCGCGAGGCCGACACGTCGACCAACAGCATCATCGTCAGCTCACGCTCCTCCTCGTAGACCTTGATATGGGGTTTGCGCGAACGGGCCGTGACGTTCCAGTCGATGTCGCGCACGTCGTCGCCCGCCCGGTACTCCCGCACTTCGGAAAACGACATGCCCCGCCCGCGGAAAGCCGTGTGGTACTTTCCGGCGAAGATCTCGTTCGAAAGACCGCGGGTCTTGATCTCGATCTTACGGACGCGTCTGAGAATATCGTTCTCGGTCTCCTGCATCGTTAGGGCACGATTACGTTGTTGAGGATGTCGGTGATGATCTCTTCGGTGGTGATGTTCTCGGCCTCGGCCTCGTAGGTGAGCCCGATACGGTGGCGCAGCACGTCGTGGCAGACGGCACGCACGTCCTCGGGAATGACATAGCCGCGGCGGCGGATGAACGCATAGGCGCGGGCGGCCTTGGCCAGCGAGATCGACGCACGGGGCGAACCGCCGTAGGCGATCAGGTTCTGGAGCTTCTGGAGGTTGTACTCCGCGGGTTCGCGCGTGGCGAAGATGATGTCGATGATGTATTTCTCGATCTTCTCGTCCATGTAGACATCCTCGACCACCTTGCGGGCCTTGACGATGTCCTCGGGTGCGATGACCTTGTTGACCTCGGGCATGCCGGCGCCCGAGAGGTTCATGCGCACGATGTCGCGCTCCTCCTGCTTCTTGGGGTAGGAGATTTTGGCCTTGAGCATGAAACGGTCGACCTGCGCTTCGGGCAGCGGGTAGGTTCCCTCCTGCTCCAGGGGGTTCTGCGTGGCCAGCACGAGGAAGGGCTGGGGCAGCGGATAGGTGTTGTCGCCGATAGTCACCTGACGCTCCTGCATGGCTTCGAGCAGCGCCGACTGCACTTTGGCCGGGGAGCGGTTGATTTCGTCCGCCAGCACGAAATTGGCGAAGACGGGGCCTTTGCGGACGATGAAATCCTCGTTTTTCTGCGAATAGATCAGCGTACCGATCAGGTCGGCGGGCAGCAGGTCGGGGGTGAACTGGATGCGCGAGAATCCGGCGTCGACGGCTTTGGCGAGCGTGGTGATGGCCAGCGTCTTGGCCAGTCCCGGCACGCCTTCGAGCAGGATGTGGCCGTTGGACAGCAGACCGATCAGCAGGGTGTCCACCAGATGGCTCTGTCCCACGATGACCTTGCCCATTTCGGTGCGGAGCGTATCGACGAAAACGCTTTCGCGTTCGATACGCTCGTTGAGTTCTTTGATGTTGATGACTTCGCTCATTGTTTTATTATTGTTGTAGTATTGTCGTCGGAGTTAACTTTTTAACGTTCGCAATGCAAAGATATTATTTTCTTTGGAAAATTCTTGCTCATTTCTTATTAACTTTGCGGTCATGGAATCCAAAGAATCGCCGATATTACAGGGTTTGAACCCCGCCCAATACAATGCCGTCGTGAATTACGACGCGCCCTCGCTCATCATCGCGGGCGCCGGTTCGGGCAAGACCCGCGTGCTGACCGCACGCATCGCATATATGATCGAACAGGGCGTTGCGCCGTTCAACATCCTGGCCCTGACCTTCACCAACAAGGCCGCCGAACAGATGCGCCAGCGCATCGCACAGATGCTGCCCGACAACCGCAGCCGCTATATCCGCATGGGCACGTTCCACTCGGTCTTTTCGCGCATCCTGCGGGAGAACGCCGAGCGGATCGGTTTCACCGATTCGTTTACGATCTACGAACCCTCGGACTGCAAGAACCTCATCAAGACCATCGTCCGCGAACTGAACCTTCCGGACGAAAAATACAAGCCCAACATCCTGGCGTCGCGCATCTCCTACGCCAAGAACTGCCTCGTGACGCCCGGCGCCTACCTGGCCAATTCGGTCTATGCCACCGAGGACCGGCAGGCGCAGATTCCCGAATTCGGCAACATCTACAACATCTACTGCCAGCGCTGCAAACGCAACGGCGCGATGGATTTCGACGATTTGCTTTTGCAAACTAATATCCTGTTGAGGGATTGTCCCGACGTGCTGGCCCGCTATCAGGAGTTGTTCCACTACATCCTGGTGGACGAGTATCAGGACACCAACTATGCGCAGTATACGATCATCCGCCGCCTTTCGCAGACGCATTCGAAGGTCTGCGTCGTGGGCGACGACGCGCAGTCGATCTACTCGTTCCGCGGGGCCAAGATCGAGAATATCCTCTCGTTCAAGAAGGACTACCCCTCGGCGATGGTCTTCAAGCTGGAGCAGAACTACCGCTCGACGCGCACGATCGTCGACGCGGCCAACTCGGTGATTGCCCGCAACTCGAAGCGCATGGAGAAGCATTGTTTCTCGGACGGCGACGTGGGCGAGAAGATCCGCATCCTGAAAGTTTCAACAGATAAGGAAGAAGCGGCTATGATCGTTTCAGATTTACGTGATAACGTACGGAATGCAAAAGATGAATGGGCGGATGTTGCTATTTTATACCGTACTAATAACCAGTCGCGTGTATTGGAGGATGAGCTTCGAATGCGTGGTATTCCTTATCGTATTTACAAAGGTGCATCGTTTTATGGTCATAAGGAAATAAAAGATTTACTTGCTTATATCCGGCTGGTCATCAATCCCCGCGACGACGAGGCGTTCAAGCGCATCGTCAACTATCCGGCCCGCGGCATCGGTGACACCACCGTGCAGCGCATCACGCAGTTGGCCGCCGAGCGGGGGCAGTCGATGTGGGAGGCGGTCGATGCGCTGGTCGCCGAACCCGCCGCCGACCCCGTGCAGCGGACCATCGCCCGCAAGGTGACGGATTTCGTCGCCATGATCCGTGCGCTGTCGCTGTCTCGAAGCAATAAGAGTTTGTGTGATTTTGGTTTGGAAATAGCTTCGCAATCGGGTATTATTGCGGCTTATCGTACGGAGAATACCCCTGAAGCAACGTCTGCTCTTGAAAATATTGATGAATTGCTTAAATCAATGCAGGAGTTTGAAAAACAATGCAATGATGAAATTGAGAAAGGCGAGCGAAAATCAGATGAAAAAGCAACTATCGAAGAATGGTTGCAGAGTGTAATGCTGATGACGGATGCAGACAAAGACGATCCCCAAAATAGCAATAAAGTAACATTGATGACTGTCCATTCGGCTAAAGGTTTGGAATATAAATATGTCTATATTGTCGGAGTGGAAGAAGGTTTGTTTCCATCGAAGCGGACTGCTGAATCTTTTGATGGGTTGGAAGAAGAGCGTCGTTTGTTTTACGTAGCTCTTACACGAGCTAAAGTTTTAGCGACAATTTCTTGTGTTGATATGCGATTTAATATCCAAACGAGACAAACAGACCTTTCTCGCCCAAGTAGATTTCTTCAAGAGATTGATCCTAAGTATGTTGATGCTAATTTTGATTTATATAAGAAAAATCAAGTTTTTCTTCAACAAGAAGATGATACTCCTTTAGATTTAGAATCGCTGCGCCGGTGTTACGACTACCGCTACCAGCAGAAGCAGCAGGCCGGCAGCCGCTTCGGCGGCGGTAGCGGGGGCTCCGGAAGCCGCGGCGGCTCTTACAGTGGCGGTCCCGGAGGTCGCAGCGGCGGTTTCGGCCGTCCTGCCGACGGCGAGTCGGGGCCTGCGCGGCGTTTCGCGCGGGCCGCACAGCCCCAGCGCTCCGGAACGCCCGATCCGGCCCTCGTGCAGACCCCGCGGCCTTCGACCGACGGCATGCGCCGCGTCGGGGTGCGGCAGGCGATGGACGGCGGGCTGTCGTCCGGGAGTGCGGCTCCCGTGAGCGGCGAATACGCCGTGGGCCAGCGCGTCGAACACCCGAAATTCGGCGTCGGCATCGTCGAGCGCATCGAGGTGCTCGCTACGGACCATAAACTGGTGGTGGCCTTCGACAATGCGGGCGAAAAGACCCTGCTGGCGAAATTTGCCAAACTGACCAAACTCTGAGCCCGATGGAGACGCCGCTCGTATCGGTCTGCATGACCACCTACAACCACGAAGCCTATCTCGTTCAGGCTATCGAAAGCGTGCTGGCCCAGCAGACCTCGTTCGGCGTGGAGCTGGTGCTGGGCGAGGATTGCAGTACGGACCGGACGCCGGAGATATGCCGCGAATATGCCGGAAAATACCCGGACCGCATCCGGCTGGTGACCTCGCCGGAGAACGTGGGCTGGCGGCGCAACTACCGCCGGACGTTCGAGGCCTGCCGCGGGAAATACGTCGCCTACCTCGACGGCGACGACTGGTGGAGCGATCCGCGGAAACTGCAGAAACAGGCCGACCTGCTGGAGGCCGACCCGGAGTGCGGGATGTGCTATACCCGCGCGTCGAACTACTGGCAGGCCACGGACCGCACGGAACCCGACCATCCGGACCATTACACCGATTTCGGGCGCCTCTTGTGCAGCCTGACCATCGCCAACTGCGCGACGCTGGCCCGCCGCGAACTGATCGCGCGTTACTACGACGAGGTGCGTCCCGAGGAGCATCCCGAGTGGAAAACCGACGACGCCCCGATGTGGCTCTGGTTCTCGGTGCGCAGCCGCATAAGTTATCTTCCCGACATCACGGCCGTCCACCGGCGGCTGCCCGACAGCGTGAGCCACAGCACGGCCTACCGCCGGCGGATCGATTTCTGCGACTCGCTGATGGACATCAGCCTCTGGTTCGAGGCGCACTACGGCACGGGAAGCAATCGTTTCCGCATCCTCCGGCGGCGCAGTTCCGTGGCCCTGTGGGTGCTGTCGTGGGAAGGCACGGTCGGGGAGTACCTCGCCCGCTGGCGGCGCGACGTGTGCGGCTGTCCGCGGCTGCTGCTGTGTCCCGAGGGTCCCGGACTGCTGGTGAAAAAGATTCTGTTCAGACGTAAAAAACAACGGATATGACAACGAAAGAGCGTTATGACGGCATTATCGCCTGGTTCTCGGAGCACATGCCCGTGGCCGAGAGCGAACTCCGATACACCGATCCCTACCAACTGCTGGTGGCGGTGATCCTTTCGGCGCAGTGCACCGACAAACGGGTCAACATGACCACTCCGGCGCTGTTCGAAGCCTTTCCCACGCCCCACCACATGGCGCAGGCCACGGCCGAGGAGATTTATCCCTATATAAAGAGCATCTCCTACCCGAACAACAAGGCCCGGAACCTCGCGGGAATGGCCCGGATGCTCTGTTCGGAGTTCGGCGGGGAGGTTCCCAGCGACTTGGAGCAGATGCAGCGCCTGCCCGGCGTGGGCCGCAAGACGGCCAACGTGCTGGGGGCGGTGCTGTGGCAGAAGGAGGTGATGCCGGTCGATACGCACGTCTTCCGCGTCTCGGAGCGCATCGGCCTCACGACTCATTCCAAAACGCCGCTCCAAACGGAGCTGGCCCTTGAGAAGAACATTCCCGGCCACCTGCTGCCGCTCGCCCACCACTGGCTGATTCTCCACGGGCGTTACGTCTGCGTGGCCCGGGCTCCGAAGTGCGGCGAATGCGGCATTGCGACCTGGTGCCGCAAATATGCCGCCGACGCCCGGAAAAAGGAGGCTTCGGCCGGATAAACCGGCAAAAAAAAGGTATCTTTACCCCGTATAATCCTGAAATCAGCGGGCGTTATGAAAAGAATCTTACGTTTGGGGCTGTCTGCAGTCCTTGTCGCGGTGTTTGTCGCCGCGGCTTCCTGTTCGAAAGACGGCACGGAGAAAAAAGAGACTCCGCCTCCCTCTTCGACCGATTCCGATCTCAATGAGTGGATGTTCGGCTATATGAAAACGCACTACCTGTGGAACAGCGCCGTGAAACAGGTCGAGCCGGATTACAGCCTGGGCTACGAGGAATTTCTCGCAAAGGTGCTCGACGACGTCGCCGCGCAGAACGACATCAACCACGATGACGGCCATTGGGAGGGCGGCAGGCGTCAATATTTCTACTCCAGAATCGAGCGTTACAGGACAACGGCATCGATTGCATCCGAGACCCGCGGAACGCGCGAGACGGAGGAGGGTACGGGCATCCAATACATGGGCGTTTTTCGTATCGAGACTGGAAAGGAAGCCTGTATGTTCGAACTGCTGGCTGTGTCGCCCGGTTCTCCGGCCGATACGGAAGGGCTTAAACGCGGTACGATCGTCACCCGGGTCAACGGAACGGTCATCACGGACTCGAATTACGAGGGATTGGTAAAACTCCTGACGCCCGCCGAGTCGGGGGAAACGGTGCGTCTGACGACGGCGTCGTTCAACGATGAGAAGGTGTTGGTCGAAAATCCCGGGGAGATCACGGTCGTCTCGGCGCCGTTCGACGACAATCCGGTATGGATGACGAAAATCCTGACGGCCGGGAACGGCACGGACAAGATCGGCTACCTGTGCTACAACGCGTTCAACTCCTATTATGACGAACAACTGATGGAGGCATTCCGGGAGTTCAAAAGCCAGGGAGTCAAGGACCTGATCCTCGATCTGCGCTATAACGTTGGCGGCCATGGCATATCGAGCCTGCTGATGGGTACGATGATCGTCGGCAAGGCCAAGCAGGGACAGGTCTTTTTAAAGAGCTCCGTCAATGCCGAGCGCACCGCCAAAGGCGAGTCGGACGATCTCTACAAGATCGGGGATAAAAACGTCCTTGGCGGCATTTATACCCCGATTGCCGACGGAATCGGAGACCTGTATGCACTTGGGCTGGAGCGGGTTTATGTGTTGAGTACGAACAATACCGCTTCGGCCAGCGAGGTGCTTATCAACGGCCTGCGCGGCCTCGACCTCGAAGTGCGCCTGATCGGCCTGACGACCAACGGCAAGAATGTGGGGATGGAGTCGGTTACCAAGGATAAAGACGGATATACCTATGAATTCAGCCCCATCACGCTCTATGCGGAGAATGGTAAAGGATTCAGGGATTACAGCGAGGGATTCCTGCCCGACGTCGTGATCGACGAATCCGAATATTACGTGAGGGAGTGGGGCAGCGAAGAGGACCCGCTGCTGGGCACTGCCCTGAAATGGATCGATACGGGCAGCAAACCGTCGGTCAAGGAGCTCCGGGCGGTACGCAGCGCCGCGGCGGGACAGCGCGAGGTGCTGAAAGTCGTCGGGCGGACGGGCGGTCTCGAAGGCATGATCCTGCTGCGCGGTCTCGACAAATAGCGGACCGGGCGGAGGCGAACGCAAAGGGCGGCATTGGATATGCCGCTTTTTTTCGTATCTTTAGCCCGGGCCGCGCCGGAATTTCCGCGGCCGCGTATGTATGGATAACCTGAACCGTAAACCATGATGAAGATTGCCTTACGCCTTTTGCTGATTTTACTGCCGTTGGGCGGCATGGCCCGGACGCCGCAGGACTCGCTGCGGGTGCTGTGGGTCGGCAACAGTTTCACGTATTACAACGATTTGCCCGCGATGGTGCAGAAAATCGCCTCGACCCAGAAAGTGAAACTCTCCTGCACGCGTTTCCTCAAGGGCGGCGAACGCTTCTCGGGACACCTGAAGAACAAGGAGCTGCTGCGGGCCCTTGCCGGCGGCGGTTGGGACTACGTCGTCCTGCAGGAGCAGAGCACGGCCCCCGCGATGCCGACCGGACAGGTGGCCCGTGAGGTCTATCCCGCGGCCCGGACGCTCGACAGCCTGGTGCACGCCGCCTCGCCCGATGCCCGGGTGATCTTCTACATGACCTGGGGACATAAGTACGGCAACCGCAAACCCGTGGCCGAATACCCGCTCGCGAATGAATACGAGGGGATGCAGGAACGGCTGAAAACCAGCTACCTCGAAATGACCTACGACAACGGCGCGTGGTGCGCTCCGGTGGGCATGGCGTGGCGGACGGTGCGCCGCGAGCGTCCCGAATGCATCCTCTACCGTCCGGACTGCTACCACCCCGAGGTCCCGGGCAGCTACCTGGCGGCCAACGTGATTTTCACGACGATTTTCCAGCGCCCCTACCAGACGGCTTTCACCGCGGACCTTCCGGCCGCCGAGGCCGAATACCTCCAGCAGACCGCCCAGCGGAGCGTGCTCGACAACCTCGTGCTGTTGAATATCCGGTAGGGCAGTTGGTATATCCCGCGTTTTTTCGTACCTTTGGTGCCGTAACGCTTAGCCGGGCCGGGCGAATCCGGTTTTGAACCCGTCCGGCTTTTTTGTATCTTTGCCAAGTCCACCAAAGCGGAGGAAACCGAATGAAGCTATCGAAAGAACATATCGAACGCCTGCGGGAAATGCTCGCGCAACCCGGGCTGCGGATCGTCATCGTCTCCCACACCAATCCCGACGGCGACGCCGTGGGGTCGTCGCTCGCCTGGGCCGAGTTGCTGCGCACGATGGGGCATGAGGTGACGTGCGTCGTCCCCAACAAGTTCCCCTATTTCCTCGACTGGATGCCGGGCATCGACGAGGTCGTGGTCTTCAAGACCGACGCCGAGGGGCGTGCGAAGAAGGCCATCGCCGAAGCGGATATGATCTTTTGCCTCGATTTCAACGCCATTTCGCGGCTGGAGATTCTCAGCGACACCATCGAGGCCAACACCACGGCCCGCCGCGTGCTGATCGACCACCATCTTTCGCCCGACGAAGGGTTCGACCTCCTGTTCTCGCATCCCGATTCGTCGAGCACCTGCTTCCTGATTTACAGCATCGTCGAGGCGATGTGCGGCACCGATGCCATCACACGCAGCATGGCCGAGACGCTCTACGTGGGCATGATGACCGACACGGGCAATTTCGCCTTTTCGTTCCTCACCCCCGAGCTGTTCCGCGCCGTGGCCGTGCTGCTCGAGAAGGGCATCTCGATTCCCGACATCCACAACAATGTCTACAACGCCTATACCGAGGGCCGCGCACGGCTGTTCGGTTATGCCATCAACCGCAAGATGGAGGTTATCCAGGACGGCACGGTGGCCTACATGTCGCTGCTGGAGAACGAGATGCGCCGCTTCCAGTTCCAGCAGGGCGACAGCGAGGGATTCGTCAACTACGCCCTCACGATCAAGAAGGTCAAAATGTCGGCCATGTTCCTGGCTCACCGCAAGTTCATCCGTGTTTCGCTGCGTTCGCGGGGCGGCGTCGACGTCAACCTCTTCGCCCGGAAATATTTCAACGGCGGCGGCCACAAGAACGCCGCGGGAGGCAAGTCGTTCGTCTCGATGCAGGAGACCATCGACCACTATGTCCGCTCGGTGAAGGAGTTTGCCGCAGAGGGGCACCTCGGCTGACCGCCATGGATGATTTCCGCCTCAAGGTCTTTATCACCGCGGCCCGGACGCTGAGTTTCACCCGGACCGCCGAACAACTTTACATCTCGCAGCCCGCCGTCAGCAAGCACATCGGCGAGCTGGAGTCCCGTTATAAAGTACAGCTTTTCGCCCGCCGCGGCAGCCGTCTGGAGCTGACCGATGCCGGACGCACGATGCTCGGGGCCGCCGAACGGCTGGCCGAGGATTACCGCAGCCTGGAATATGAGATGAGCCTCTGCGCAAGCCTCACCGAGGGCGAACTGCGGCTGGGGGCCAGCACGACCATCGCCCAATACCTCCTGCCGCCCATTCTCGCGCGTTTTACGGCGCGTTTTCCCGGGGTGCGGGTCTCGGTGCTCTCGGGCAACAGCGCCGAGGTCGAGCAGGCGCTCGGGGAACACGCCGTCGATCTGGGCATGGTCGAGAGCGTCAGCCGCCGGCAGGGACTGCACTACACCTTCTTCGCTCCCGACGAACTGGTGCTGGTGGCCCGCACGGGCGGCAGGTATGCCCGCACCGAATCGCTGACTCCCGAACAACTGCCGACGGTGCCCCTCGTGCTACGCGAGAACGGGTCCGGGACGCTCGAGGTGATCTCCGCGGCGCTCGCCGCCAAGGGCATCCGTCTTTCGCAGCTCGACGTGGTGATGCGTCTCGGCACGACCGAGGGCATCAAAGCCTTCGTCCGCAACAGCGACGCCCTGGCCATCGTGTCGGTGACTTCGGTGGTGGACGAACTGCGCAGCGGTGCGCTGCGGATTGTCGACATCGAAGGGCTGACTCTCTCCCGTGATTTCACCTTCGTCCACGCCGAGGCCGAACCCGCACGGCTGGTCCGGCAGTTCGTCGATTTCGCCCGGGCGAACCGCTGATTTCTCCCCGCACGATAACTTCCGGTTATTCCGGATAACGATTTTTTGTTTCATATCCCGATAAAAGATGCGACCTTTGCCGCGTTAATAAAGAAAAAGTTATCGCGTCACGTATTTAAATAATAAGGATATGTTGGAAAAAGGCAACAGGGCGAATACGCTCCACGGAATTCTGTTGATCGCCCTGTTTTCATTCGCGGCATTCTATATCGCCGAAGTCCCCGTCGTGAAACGGCTCTCGTTCAGCCCGCTGATCGTCGGCATCGTGCTGGGCATGCTCTATGCCAACAGCCTGCGCAACAAACTGCCCGAGACGTGGGTGCCGGGCATCAAGCTCTGCACCAAGCAGGTCCTGCGCTGGGGCATTATCCTCTACGGGTTCCGCCTGACCCTGGCGCAGGTGGCGGCCGTCGGCATCCCGGCCGTGGCCGTTGACCTGATTGTCGTGACAGTCACCCTTCTCGGAGGCGTCCTGCTGGGCCGCCTCCTGAAGATCGACCGCGATACGGCGCTGATGACCTCGACGGGCAGCGCCATCTGCGGCGCGGCGGCCGTGCTGGGCGCCGAGCCGGTCGTGAAGTGCGAAGGCTACAAGACTGCCATCGCCGTCTCCACGGTGGTCATTTTCGGCACCCTTTCGATGTTCCTCTACCCCGTCATGTACCGTACGGGCATGCTCGACGGACTGACCGACACCGGCGTGGCCATCTACACGGGCAGCACGCTCCACGAGGTGGCCCATGTGGCCGGGGCGGGCAACGCGATGGACCCCTCCGATACGCTGGGGATTGCCGGAACGGCCACCATCACCAAGATGATCCGGGTCATGATGCTGGCTACCGTGCTGATTATCATGGGTTTCGTGCTGGCTGGATGCCGGAAAAAGGACGGGGGTAAAAAGGAGAAAAGCAAGATCACCGTGCCGTGGTTCGCCTTCGGATTCATCGGGGTCATCTGCCTCAATTCGCTGCTGCAATACCTGTTCGGCGTGGAGACGGTCCGGGAGATTCCGCTGAACGGGACCATCGAATATGTCGATACGTTCATGCTGACGATGGCCATGACGGCGCTGGGCACCGAGACGAACCTCGCCAAATTCAAGCAGGCCGGGGCTAAGCCCTTCGTGCTGGCCGGACTGTTGTACGTCTGGTTGCTCGTGGGCGGTTATTACGTCACCAAATACCTTGTCGGAGTGTTGTAACGGTTGTTTTACGGCAATCGGGGCAGTATCGGGGCTTCATGCTCCGAATAGCGCAGCACCCGCTCCCGCACGAAGTCCGCGAAACGGCGGGCTTCTTCGTTTGTAAGGGGGCCGGGACGGCTCATCAGCACGAGCCGATGGGCGTGGAATGGCCTGCGGAACGAGGGGTGGATGTACTCCTGGGGGTTCTCGACGAATCCGAGCCGCTGGTAGAAATGCAGGCGGCGGATCGATATTTCATCCTCGGGCGGGTCGATCTCCAGAATGACGCGCCGGCCCTCCGCGAAGGCCGCGAGGGCTTTCGAACCCATGTTCTGCCCGCGCAGGCGGGGCGACACGGCCAGATGCTCGACATAGTGAAAATCCCCGGCTTTCCAATGGAAGAGGATGCCGATGAACTCCTCGCCGCGCCAGATGCCGTCGGCTTCGAAATGCGGATCGTCGAATGCCCGGTCGTAACTGTCGGCATTCCAGCGTTCGCAGTGGGGGAACGAGGCTTCGTAGAGGTCCCATGCTTCGTCCCAGCCCTTGTCGGTGCGGGATTTGAAGGGTATGAATTGCAGTTGTTCGTCCATGATTTCGTATTTTCGGCAAGATACGGCAAATTTCGCACAAAATCCAATTCCGAAGGGCGTTCGACGCCCTCGGCCGGCTTTTTATATGTAAAAAAGCGGGGGCCTCGAAAGGCCCCCGCTTCGGTTCGTTGCGTGCGGTTTGTTACGAAATGCGGTACTTGTACATGACCTGCACCGGGTCGTCGCAGATGCCTTCGTACTGTTTGACGAGGGTGTCGTCGGAAAAACGGAAGATGTAAAGGCTTCCTTTTTTCTCGCCCTTCCGCTCGGGATTGTAAGTTGCCACATAAAGCAGCGTCTCCTGCGTGTCGTCCCCGAAGGTGCCCATGAAATTCGTCGCCATGGAGCGGATGATCTCGCCGTCGGGCAACAGCAGTTTCGAGGTTGCGGGAGGTGCGGATGTCAGGCTCCAGCGATAGATCTTGTTGTCGTAGGAGTAATAGACATCGCTCGAATTCTTGCTGTTCACCATGATCGAATTTTCATCCATGTTGACCGCATCGGCCGTGAAGGTCGTTACGTCCTTGAATGCCGCAAGCGTTCCGGTCGTCGATTTGATGCAGTACGACTTGGGGTCGGTCTGCGACCGGAAAAGCACATAGGTCAGGTTTTTCAGACTGGCCGAACACAGATTGACGATGTCGTATCCGGCCAGGGACCGCGACGTGACTTTGCCGGAACCGGGTTGGAATAAGGTCGTTGCATTGTAGAGCAAGGGTTTTCGGGAGGGCTTTGCCGTCGCCGAGGTGCGGTAAACGAGCGTTGTCGCATGGGTCACCAGACCGGCCGCCGTGGCATCGGGCCGTTCGCCGGTGATGTCGGCAAAAAGGTCGTAACGGTAAGTGTGCCCGTTATCTCCGCGCATAAGTACGTAATAGGCTGCTGAGCTTGCGGCTTCGCCTGCGAATTCTACGCACGATGCTCCGTAGGTCTCTCCCAGCCGGTTGACGGCATAGAGCTCGAGGGTCTTGGGATTGAGCTTGTAGATGGTCCCGTTCTCATCGGCGGTCGCCACGAGTAGCGAGGTGTACTGTATCTCCTTCGAGGTATAGTCCGAAATGTACATGGCAGTCCCCTTTTTAAGCGGATTGTCGGGGTTGATCGACGCAAAAATGTCGGGATAGATTTCCTGCTCGTTTGCGGCGATCTCATCTTCAGTCCGCTTTTTGATAAAGGTCAGCGCCCCGTCTCCTTCGGCGTCGTTGCTCAGGATCAGGATGCCTTCATCCAGTCCGGAGTTGACATTGAGCGTGAAATATTTGTAGACGATGCTCTCTCCGTTGTCGACCTTCAGGCGCAGCAGGTACGTACCCACCCGGTTGAATGTGTGGCGAATGTCCGCCTTGTCGGAGATCACCTCGATGCTCTCCATGGCGTATTCGTCCTTGGAAGAGGCCTTGGGCTTGCCGTAAGCCCATTCATAGGTGACGGGTAGTTCGCTTTCGACCTGCAATTTGTCATATACGAGCTCTTCACCCAGGGAAACGTCGATGGTTGCCGATACCTCGTTGAATGAAATGGGTTCCAGCGTGCGGAAATTTTCGTCTTCGGCGTCGAAGCAGGCTGTCGTACAGAATGCCATGCCGAGGACGGCCATTCGATAGATTATCTGTTTCATCATGATCCGGTTTTATTCATTATTTCAATATTCCGATCGGGTCTCTCCAATAAGTGCCGGATGTGCCGGATGTTTTAATCTCCTCATAATTGGGATCGTCCGGATGCTCGGCGTAATATGTTTTGTAATATTCGCAGAGCGGAATCAGCACATACGATGCCCACACGGTCGGATTTTCGTAAGCATAGAAATCCTTGCGTATTCCCTCCTTGTCGAGATTCTCCCCGTAACGGTCGACGCATTCCTGGTAGAATACGGGGTTCTTCTCCTCGACCTGGCGGTAAAAATCGAGCATCTTCCGGAATTTTTCGGGATAGAAATTTCCCAGGTATCCCGACCATCCGAAAAGCGGGTAGTTAGGCGTCGAAGAATCCCACCAGTCGGGACAGGCGGGGTCGCCGTCGTTGACATACAGGTTGAACAACGGCGTTTTGATCTTTTTCACATCGGAGGAATCGGCGGCCAGCGGCCGGAATTCGTCGTCCTCGACGATCCGGAACCGGACACAGACGTATTTGGTCTTCATGACCTCCTGCCGGTGAAACGTCAGGGGGATCGATGCTTCGACATCGCCGGCCGGCAGTTTCAGGGCTCCGAGCTCGAAATCCGTACCGTTCTGAGCCGTGACGACCGGAATTTGTGTCGTGCCTACGGTGATCGTTTCATCCGGATCGACGTCGATGTATTCGATCGAGAATGTGCGGTCGTAATCGACGGGCATACCCATCATTTTGACTGCTACGTTGTACTCTATCTGCTGGTCTTCGATCAGCGAGAAGGAGACCTGGGGCAGGGCTGAGGTGACTTCGAAATAGAGATGGTCCTTCTGCGAGGTGTCGTACATCAACCAGGTATCCTTGCAGCCCGCCAGCGCCAGTATCAGCGCTGAGGCGGCAGCGATGCGTAACGATATATGTTTTTTCATGAGTTTTGGTTTGAAGTTATTCTTCGCGGTTGTCCTCTTCGTCTTTCGGAAGCGGAATCTTATAGGTGTTGACATCCGAACCGGAGAGCGTTATCGTGGATGTCGCCACGATGTCCTTGCCCAGCCGCTTCATGTTGAACCACTGCTGTCCTTCGCCGTAGAACTCCTTGCGGCGCTCGATGTAGAGGGCGTCGGCCGTTACGGTGTGCCCCTGTTCGCCCAGGGCATCCAGTCCGCGCGTCTTGATGACGGCGTCGAAATAGTCCGTCGCGGTGTCCGGATCGCTTTCGAGCAGGGCTTCGGCCATGATATAATACATTTCGGGAATCCGGATCATGTTGATGCCCAGAATGGATTTTCCGGTGTACGAAGGCTTGTCGCTGGTGTAATAGGAGGGGCTTACCAGACGCCGCAGCGTATTGAGGCCTTCGTCGAACCAGGCGGCCAGGCGGTAGTCCGTCTGGGACGAGGACGAACCGTCGAGATAGAGCGACCGGTAGTCGGAAGCCATCGTAAAGTTGCTGTCCGTCGATTTGCCGTCGAGCTGGTACTTGCTGGCATTTTTTTTCTGTGACTCCGTGGAATAGATGCCGAAGATGGTTTCGTTGAGGTCCAACGCCCCGTTGTCCGGCTGGTTGAACGCCGTTACCGGCCGGAATCCGAACTTACCGCTGTCGATCACCTTTTTCGCGTAGATGGCAGCATTTTCCAGATCGTTTCTGGACCAGTAGACGCGGGCCAGCAGGGCCTGCACGGCATAGAGGTTCATGTGGATGATGCGACACGAGGTGAATCCGCCGTCGGAGGCGTTCGTGCGGACCGGTTCCACGAGCGTCTCGTCCTCGGCCAGGCATTTTTCAGCCTCTTTCAGGTCGGCGATGACCTTTTCGTAGGCTTCGTCCAGCGAACTGAATGCCGTGATGTCGAACGAATATTTCGAGACGTAGGGGATGGCACGTGCTTTCGAAGCCTCATCGGCCCAGATGGGGGCGCCGTACATCCGCAGCATGTCGAAATGCAACAGGGCCCGCAGGGCGAGTGCCTCGCCTTTGTAGAGGGGCGTGTGGCGGAATTCGTGGTCGCCGCCCTTTTCGATGTGCGAAACGATATTGTTGATATGGTTGATGACCTTATAGGCGGCGCTCCAGATATCATTGCGAATGGTCGAAGCATGGGTTCTCGACCATTCGCCGATGGCCATGTTGCTCATTCCGTCGTCAGACAAAGTCACGTTGATGCTCAATGTCTCGGGCACCCAGAACATATAGTCGCTGTACAGACTTTTTTGGGTGCCGAGTTCCGCATAGATGCCGTAAAGGGCGTCTTCATATCCTTCGGCCGACTCGAACATGTCCTTGTCGAAGACTTCGCCCTTGGGGTTGACGTCCAGGAAACTGGAGCAACCGAGCAGCGGGAGTGCCAGTGCGCATAAAATATAGTGTTTTAATGTTTTCATAGCTGCGTCGTGTTAGAAGGTGGGACGGAATATGAGGTTGATCGACCGGCAGTAAGGGTAGGAGGTACCGCGTTCGTATTTTACCGACGAGATGTACCCGATATCGGACATGCCGACACCTACGCAAAGCCGTTTCAGGCCGATGCGGCTGAGGAATTTGGCCTGGAATTCATACGTCAGCTGGATGTTCGAGATGTACAGTTCGTTTTTCCGCTCGACGAAACGTTCCGAATTGACCATTTCGTTTTTGGTGTTGATGGCCAGGTAGCGAACCAGGTCGCCCGGTTTTTTCCAGCGGTCGGTGTAGGCCCGGGCGTCGACGTTCTTGCGGGGGTCGATATTCTCGACCTTGCTCTGGAGCGTCGTGTTGTAAAAGTCGCTGCCGAAGGAGTAGGTGGTGCTGACCGAGAGCGAAATGCCTTTGTAGCGTACCGTATTCATCCATGAGCCGGTGAGAATCGGGTTCGTATTGCCTACGGCGACGCGGTCGTTACCGTCGTATTTGTAGGTGTATTCCCCGTTTTTCTTGATGAAGATCTCCTGTCCGGTAGACGGGTCGATACCGGCGGAACGCACGGCATAGATGTCGAACTGCGAACCGCCTTCGGTGAAGAGCAGCTTCGGCTTGACGGTGTCGCTGCTGTCGCCGACCGAGGTGTTTTTCAGAACCGTCGAGATGTCCTGGATGCGGTCCATGACGTGGCCGCCTGTGATGGTCATGCTCCAATACCAGTTCTTTGTCCGGAAAATCTGGCCCGAGATTGCGAAATCGTATCCCCGGTTGTTGATCTTTCCGAAATTGACATTCATCGTGGAGACACCCACCGAGGGCGGGAGGTTGATCGGCATTAGCAGGTTGTAGGTCGTGTTCGAGTAGTAGTCGAACGACAGGTTCAGCCGGCTGTCGAACATCGCCGCCGTAATGCCCACGTTGTTGTTGAGCTTCTTCTGCCATTTCAGCGCCGGGTTGCCCATGGTGACGGGAACCGCTCCGATGCCGGTGTAATACTGGTAGTCGGACTTGTAGGCGTAGATGGTTTTCGCCTGGTAGTAGTCGAACGACACGCTGCCGTTGTAACCGACGCTGTATTTGAGCGTCAGCGTATTCAGCCACGGGATGTCCTTGGCGAAATGCTCGTTATGGATGTTCCATCCGATACCCGTGGCCCAGAACGGTGCGAAACTGTTGTCGGCGCCGAAACGCGAGGAGCCCGAACTGCGGTAGGAAGCGTCGACGAAATAACGGTTCAGCAGGCTGAAATTTCCGTTGACGAAAAATCCGACCTCGGTGGCGATCCGGTCCGTGCCGGTCGGGTGTCCGCTCGTGGGATAGCCCATGGCAAAGGAGATGTCGTTCAGTTCGTCCTTGAGGAATCCCACGCCGACGGCCCGTGCCGAGGTGCTGTGCGTGTACTGCATGTTCGAACCGCCGCTGACGCGGAACATCGAACCGCCTTTGCCGATAGGCATACCGTAGTTAACCACGATCTTGCCGCTGAACGTGTTTCCGTTGCGGTTCGAGTAGGCGTATTCGCCCTTCTGCGAGATGTCTTTCGTCTCTTCGTACTTTGCGGCATCCGGCGATGTGTACGCATCGGTCGATCCGGAGTTGATCGAGATGCTTCCCTGTCCGGTCACGTAAAAATACTTGGTGATGTTCCACCGTGCCGTGAGCGAATTGGTCAGAGTCTGCGTGCGTGCCTTGGAGAAACTCGAGAGCGTCGCATCGTAGAGCGGATTGGCCATCTTGCTCGAAGAGGTGTCATAGGGGTTGAAATAGTAGTTGCGGATGTATTCCCCGTTTTCGTCGCGGATCGGTTCGTAGGGATTCAGGGCGACATAGTCGGAGAAGGTTCCGTAGGGCGAGTTTTCCGAGTCGGTCAGGGAGAAATTCGTCTTGAAGGCAATCGTCAGTTTGTCGCGCAGGTGGTATCCGATGTGGAATCCCAGTCCGTATTTGCGGCGGTTGTCGCCTTTCATGACGCCGTAATCGTCCGAGAAACTGGCGGTCGCCCGGTAATCCACGTTCTGGCCGCGGGCGCTCAGGGCCAGCGAGTGCGTGTGGCTGAACGGAACGCGCAGCGGGGCATGAATCCAGTCGGTGTTCACGCCGCGGCGGACGTTCTGCAGCTTGTAGTCGTAGGCTTTGTCCATCGACCCGTCGGACGTTTTGTAGAGTTCGGCCAGCTCTTCGAGTGCGAGTTTCTGGGCCGCATTGGTCAGGTTGAACGACGAGAGGTCGGGGATGCTGAATTTCGGCACGAAATTGTAGCTCAGCCGGACCTTGCTCCCCTCGATGCGTTTGCGTTCGACGACGATCACGCCGTTTGCACCCTTTTCTCCGTAGAGGATCGTGGCCGAAGCGTCCTTCAGGACATCGACGCGTTCGATGTCGAACAGGTCGAGGTCGTAAAGCTCCTCCATCGAGATTTCCACGCCGTCGAGGACGATCAGCGGGTTGTTCACGCCCTCTTCGCTCTCGTTGGTGATCAGCGAGTTGGCGCCGCGGATCAGCAGCGACGGCACGGCGTTGGGATTGGAGCCCTGGGCGTTGTTCTCGACCATGACCATACCCGGGGTCACGGCGGCGATGCCGGCGATGAGGTTCGTCGGCGAGATTGCGATCAGCTCTTCTCCCTTGATGGTGGTCGAAGCGCCGGTGAAGGTGCTTTTGGATTGGGTGTAGAAGCCGTTGACGACGACCTCCTCGATTTCGGAGTCGTTTTTCAGCGTGACGTTCAGGTTGCTCGAACCGCTGACGCTCCGTTCTTCGGATTTCATGCCGATGAACGAATAGACCAGCACGTTCTCTTTGCCGTCCCGGCGCCCGAACGTAATGGAGTAGTTGCCTTTCGTGTCGGTCGATACGCCGATATTCGTGCCCCGGAGTACGACGTTGGCTCCCGGAAGCGGCAGCTTGTTGTCGTCGAGGATCGTTCCGAACACGGTTATGCGTTCGAGACCCTTGCCTTCGGCGCGGATGACGATGTTCTTGTTGACAACGGAATAGGTGAGATTGCTGTTGGCCAGGCAGACATCCAGAACCCGTGCGATGGTCGCATTATTGAACGACCGGGTTACAGGCGGCAGTTTGCCGATTTCGGATGCGTTGAATACGATTTGAACTCCGCTTTTGGCCTCTATTTCTGCGAAGACTTTGGCTACCGGAGCATTGGTAACCTGCAGTGAGACGCGCTTTTGCAGCTGGTCGCCTCCCGATATTTTATTTTGGGCATATGCATTTCCCCCCCCCATGCAAAGCAGGAATGAGAGCAATACAGATAGCGCCAATAATTTGCGTATATTGGTTTTCATGATTTGCGGGTTGTAGCAGATGATGAATTAATCCTTGTTCAATGCTCTTTCCAACTGGTAAAGCACCGACTGATAGTGTATCCGTGCGTCGCCGGTCGAGGCGGGAATGCAGGCCTTGAGCAGCCGGATGATCCGCTGGGTTTCCCCGTAGAATACCGTTTTCGACTCGTCGATCGACCGCAGGTTGACACGGTACTGCCAGCCGTAGCCGGGTTTGCCGAAATCGGTGAGCACCTGGGAAGCGACGTATCCGTAGCCGTTCTCGATTTCGAGGTCGCGCAGCAGGCCGATGTTTTTGGCGACGACTCCGCTTTCGTCCAGGCCGAATGCCACGATGTGGTCGACGGAAGGCATGAAGGTGTTATCCCCGGCGAACGATTTGCCCGTGCTGACTTTGGTCAACGAGCTTTTCTTCGTGACGGCCGAAGTCAGGAAATTGGCGTAAAGATTCTGCATGATACGGTCCCCGGCGGTCGGCTGGCGGCGTTTGATGGCGCTTTCCCAGATTCCTTCGTACATGTCGTCGGCCCAGTTCCGGATCGTATAGGCGTCCTTGGGCGATTCGGCCACGTGCGACGAGAGGATCACGTTTTTGTAGGTGTCGTAGAATTCCAGCGCCGTGTAGTACTGGAAGATCGGCGGAAGCTCGACGCGCAGCGAGAAACGGTCGGTCAGGTCGCGGTCGGCGATCCAGTCGCACTCCTTGAGCTGTTTCAGCACCCATTGCAGGGCAGCCCGCTGGCGTTTCTTGTCCACGGGGACCACGTTTTTGCCCGGCGTTCCGGCTTTCACCTCTGTCAGGTAGATGCCTCCGATGTTGAGCATCACGGCGCGGATATAACGGTTGTACTGCTTGGCCAGCTCCTCGTAACGGGCGGTGCGCAGCGCTGCGTCGGGGTCCGTAGCATCCGGCATCCATTCGTTGAAATGCGCCAGAATGTATTTCAGGTTCTTCGTGCCGTAATCGGCGGCCTTGATCGGGTCGTCGCCGAGGTCCTCCTCGATGGCGCTCGGATCGTAACGCTGGATCACCTGCTGGCGGCCGTAGCGGAAACGGGGATCGCCGGCTTTTTCATCGACCCACTTTTCGAGCGTTTTGACCTCGTCTTTCGCATCCTTGGCTCCGACGATGGGCTTGTAGGCATATTGAATGAGAAACTCGTCGTAGATGCCGAGGTCGGGAGGCGTCAGTTTCACACCCTTGTCCCCGGGCTGTGCGACGTAGTTGAAACGTGCATAATCCATGATGGAGGGAGTCGTGCCGTATTTCTGCGTGAAGGTCGCGCTGCGGAGCGAATCGACGGCATAGGCCGACGAAGCCGCCATGTTGTGCATGAAGCCCAGGCAGTGTCCGGCTTCGTGTGCGAGGATATAGGCGACCGATTCGCGGACGACGTCTTCGGGCATCCGTTTCGAACGCACGCGGGGGTCTACCTGCGCCGTCTGGCAGAAACGCCAGTTGTTGATCAGCTTGATGATGTCGTTGTATACGATGATCGAGGCGTTGATGATCTCGCCCGACGAGGGATCGACCCACGAGGGACCCATGGCATTGGTGATCTGGGCCGGAACGTAACGGATGCACGAGTATTTCAGGTTGTCCGGATCGAATTCGGGATCGTCCTTGGGGAAATCGCGGACCTGTACGACATTTTTGAATCCGATCTTTTCGAAGGCTTTGTTCCAGCGTTCGATACCCTCTTTGGCCGGTTCGCGCCACAGGGCGGGGAATGCGTCGTCGAGGTAGAAGACGATCGGCTTCACGGGGTCGACCACTTCGCCGCAGGCCCATGCCGCCGAATCCGAAGGCTGGATGTTCCAGCGGTGGATCACCGAATAACGGGCGATCTGGTCGGCGTCGGGATTCAGGTCGGTCCGGCCGGAGAGGAAGATGCCGACGCGGGAATCGGCGATGCGCGGACGCATTTTCTGCTCGGGAAGCATCAGGATGCTGCGCGTCACGCCCACCGTGAACGGATCGTTCTTCTTCAGCAGGACGAGCTGCATGAGGTTTGCCGATACCGTGTAGGAGAGCATCGATTTGATGCTGACGTTGTCCTTGAAGGCTTTGATGTCTCCGAGGGCCGAGCCGCTGCTGTTGAACGACGCCGTGATGTTGATGCCGCCCATCGAACCGCTCTTGATCGGGGCCAGGGGCTCATAGTTCGTCGTAAAGAGGTTCGAGGCATCGAAAACCACCGCCGTCGAATCGTTGTTGAAGCAGACGATTTTGTAGGCGTTCAGGATCGGGTCCATCGAGCTGAGCTTGACGGCGTGGGCCATCTGCTTGTCCGAGGTGTCGTAATCGGGCAGCACGCTCACTTCGGTCATATAGACCGTGCTGTCGATCAGGTTGAACCGGACATGCATCGGGGGCTGGGGTTTGTAGCCGATCGATCCCAGGTCGGGGTCGCTGGCTTCGGAGATCGTCGAGGCGATCAGCATTTCGCGGCCCATGTTTTTCACGGGCAGTTCGATGTAGAGTTTGCCTTTCGACTTGTGCAGGGTCATGAATCCGCCTTCGGCTTTGGCCGTCACGCAGCTTTTGTCCTTCACAAAGGTCTTGTCGTACTTGGTGACCTTCTTTTTCGCCACGGTGTCGGACTTTTCGACTTTAGCCTTTTTCCGGGATTTGGAGGCCGCCGCCGTTGTCGACATTTGCGACAGCGACAGGCACAGAACGGCCGTCAGTAGTAGAATTTTTTGCATGAAGTGAATTTGAAAGGTGAATAAAAGAAAACATTAGTGACGCCGCAAATATAATATTTTTGGGATGGAAATTGTTTTAAACGGCCGGTTAATTTCGGATGGGCTTTAATCTGAAGCTAAATCTGCCGCTTTATGAAAAAATCGGAATTAAATTCGGAGAAAAACGACAAAATCGCAATCTGCTGTTCCGAATATTCGGCCAGGGTGTCAGCGAGAGGCGTCCGACCGGTGGTGCCTCCGTTGTGCAGGCGGCTAAAAGAAAAACGCTTAACCTTTGATATTCAAAAGTTAAGCGTTTGATTTGGTGCCCAGGACAAGACTCGAACTTGCACGAACGTAATTGTTCACTACCCCCTCAAAGTAGCGTGTCTACCAATTTCACCACCTGGGCATTACACTCCCGAATCAACTTTCGGGAGTGCAAATATAGACACTATTTTGCGATTCGCAAAATTTTTCTCAGAAAAACGTCAAAATTTGCCGAAGGGCCGTGCAGGGCATCCTGCGATGCTCCCGGGACGCTTTATTTGAGTTTCATCTCTTTGAGCAGGTAGCCCGCGCCGCCGATACGGTCCACGACGAACAGCACGTAGCGGATATCCACGGCGATGTTGCGGCAGATTGCGGGGTCGAACGCCACGTCGCTCATCGTCGAACGCCATGTGCGGTCGAAATTGATGCCGATGAGTTCGCCCGAGGCGTTCAGCACCGGCGACCCGGAGTTGCCGCCCGTGGTGTGGTTCGTGGCCAGGAAGCAGACCGGAACGGTTTTGCGGCCGTCGATCATCGTTGCCCAGCGGCCGTACTCCTTCGAGGCGTAGAGGTCGCGCAGCGCCTGCGGGATGTCGTAGTCGTAGATTTCGGGATTGTCCTTGGCGATGATGCCGTCGAGGGTCGTCTGCGGCTTGTGGTACTCGCCGTCGGCGTATTCGTATCCGGCCACCGAACCGTAGGCCACGCGGAGCGTGAGGTTGGCGTCGGGATAGAAGGCGCGTTCGGCATCCCATTCGCGCAGCCCTTTAATATAGGTGGTGTAGAGCTCGTTGAGCCGCTTGCTGTTGAGGTTGCGCAGCGACTTGGTGCCCGTGAGCCATGCGATGTGGCCGAGCATGCGCTTCGTTCCCGTGCGCAGGGCTGCGGCCGCCGTGGTGTCGCCCTCGTTCCAGACCTGCGTGAAGATTTCCCCGGCAAAAGCCTCGGGCGAGCCGTACCGGGCCACGCCGTCGAGGAATTCCGGCACCTGATATTGTGCCGGGCAGCGGCGGGCATACTCCCCGAACTGCAGGCTGTAAAGGGCGCGTTCGGTTGCCTCGCGGCGGGCGAAGACCGCCTCGGCACGCTCCTTGGCGGAGTACCTCGCCGGCAGGGCGTTGAGCGTCTCGAGCGTGATTTCCCGGGCGAAATAAGGGTCGGCGATGCGGGCGTATTCGGCCTTGAGCTGCGCCACGACGTCGCGGTATTCGGGTTTGTCCTGCGCCCAGGCTTCGAAAGCCTCCTCATAGGTGCGTTTCGACGCCACGGTGCCGCGGCGTTCGATACCCAGCACCTCGCCCTGCCACTTTTTCCAGGCGTTGGCTATCGAGGCGTGGCGGGCGGCATAGAAGATACGCAGCGCGGGGTCGGACTCCTGCGCGGCCGAGATGATGCCGAGACGGCCCGTGCGGACGGCGATTTTCGCCGGATCGGACCGCTCGGCGATGTAGGCCACGGCATCCGACAGGATATACTCCTGGGTGTTGCCCGGGAACCCGTAGATCATCGTGAAATCTCCCTCTTTCACCCCCTTTGTCGAGATCGTGAAATGCTTTTTGGGGCGGTAAGGGACGTTTTGGGGCGAGTAGGCCGCGGGCTTGTTGTCCTTCGAGGCGTAGACGCGGAACATCGAAAAATCGCCCGTGTGGCGGGGCCATATCCAGTTGTCGGTGTCGCCGCCGAATTTGCCGATCGACGAGGGCGGTGCGGCCACCAGACGCACGTCGTCGAACTGTTCGTAGACGAACAGGAACTGCTGGTTGCCGTAGTACATCTGCTCCACGGCGGCTTTGTAAGCCGGGGCTTCGGCCTCGGCTTTTTTGACGATTTCGTCGGCGGTCTCGCCCGCGGCGATGCGGTCGGTCACCTCCTCCATCCGGACGAGGAAGCGGACCCAGAGTTTTTCGTTGGGCAGCTCCTCGGTGCGCGACAGGGCCCAGAATCCGTGGGTGAGGTAGTCGTGCTCGACAGTCGAGTGCCGCTGGATGGCGTCGTAGCCGCAGTGGTGGTTGGTGAGCAACAGGCCTTCGGGCGAGATCAGCTCGCCCGTGCAGCCGCCGTTGAACAGCACCACGGCGTCCTTCATCGAGGCCTGATTGACGGAATAGATGTCTTCGGCGGTGAGCCGGAATCCTTTCGAGCGCATGTCGTCGATGCGCGAGGAGATCAGGCTCGGGAGCCACATGCCCTCGTCGGCCAGCGCGGGCAGCATGAAGAGGGCGGTCAGCAGGGTCAGCAGGGTTCGTTTCATCGATCTAAAAATTTATCTAATTCTACATATACTTTCTGTATCGGGAGGCCCATGACGTTGTAGAACGAGCCTTCGATGCGTTCGATAGCGGCGTAGCCGATCCACTCCTGAATGCCGTAGGAGCCCGCCTTGTCGAACGGCCGGTAGGTGTCGATATAGTATTCGATCTCCTCGTCGGAGAGTGTGCGAAACCACACGCTCGTCCGTGCCTCGAAGGTGTGCATACGTTCCGCGTTGCGCAGGGTGACGCCCGAGACCACCGTGTGGCGGCGTCCCGAGAGGCGTCGGAGCATCCCGACGGCATCTTCGCGGCCGTGGGGCTTGCCGAGGACCTCGCCGTCGAGCACGACCACCGTGTCGGCGGTGAGCAGGATGTCGCCGCTCGTGAGCGGTTCGGGATAGGCCCGGCTCTTGAGCCGCGAGAGGTACAGCGGCACCTCTTCGGCCGGGAGGTCGGCGGGATAGACCTCCTCGCAGTCGTATTTCGGGGCGGGTTCGTAGGGGAGCCCACAGCTGGTCATCAGTTCCCGCCGCCGCGGCGACTGCGACGCCAGCAGCAGGCGGTAGGGTTTGAGTTTGTCGTTGAGCAGCATGGTTATCGTATGTCGAAATTTAAGAGTTCGCGTCCTTCGAGCGCCGCTCGCAGGTTGTCGCCGGGCACGACGGGTCCCACACCCGCGGGCGTTCCCGTGTAGAGCAGGTCGCCCATGCGCAGGGTCACGTACCGCGACACCGAGGCGATGATTCGGTCCACCGTGAAGAGCATCTCCGCGGTGTCGCCCGTCTGGCGGCGCCGGCCGTTCACGTCGAGCGTGAAATGCAGCCGCTGCACGTCTCCGCCCAGCTCCTGCAAAGATACGAATTCCGGCGAAATTGCCGCCGAACGGTCGAACGCCTTGCAGCTTTCCCACGGAAGCCCTTCGGCGATGGCCCGCCGTTGGAGGTCGCGGGCCGTGAAGTCGATGCCCAGCCCCACCTCGTCGTAATAACGGTGTGCGAACCGCTCGGAGATGGCTTTGCCGACGCGGTTGATCCGCACGACCAGTTCGCATTCGTAATGCACCTCCTGCGAGAACGACGGGATGTAGAACGGGTCGTTGTTTCGGAGCAGCGCCGTGTCGGGCTTTAGGAAGAACATCGGTTCTTCGGGGAGTTTCCCGCTGTCGTTGAGCTGTTCGTGCAGTTCGGCGGCATGTTCGGCGTAGTTGCGGCCTATGCAGATGATTTTCATCGGTTTTCCTTCTTTAACTCCTCCACCATCCGCGCCGCGAAGCGGTCGCTGGCGCCGGGACCGCCGATCACGGTGCGCAGTTCGTCGAAATCGGCGAGCATCTTTTCGCGTTTCGCACCCCCTGCGACGATTGCCCGCAGCTCCTGTTCGGCGCGTTCCACGGAGAGGTCCGACTGAATGAGTTCGGCCACGGCCTCGCGCCCGAGGTTGAGGTTCACCAGCGACACCCACGGTACTTTCAGCACATAGGGACGCAGCCACACCTGCCACCACACCGTGCGGTAAACGACCGCTTCGGGAATCCCCAGCAGGGCCGTTTCGAGCGTCGCCGTGCCGGAGGTCACCACGGCCGCTTCGGCCGCCGCCAGCGTTTCGTAGGTCTGGTCGCAGACGTAGCGGATGTCGCTGCCGGCCATCTGCTGTTCGTAAAGCGCCCGGTCGATCCACGCGACGCCCGCCACCACGAACTGATGTTCCGGGAACCGTTTCGACAGCAGGGCCATCAGCGGCAGGTTCGCGCGGATTTCGCCCCGGCGGCTGCCGGCCAGCAGGGCGACGATCGGCCGGTCGTCCAGTCCGTTCCGGCGGCGGAATTCGTCGGGCGCCGGAAGCGATGCGCGGCGGGCTTCGATGGCGTCCACCAGCGGATTGCCTTCGAAAACCGGCTCGATGCCGTGCTTCGGGAAATAGGTGCGCTCGAAGGGGAAGATGATGAACAGCCGGTCGACGTATTTGCGGATCGCCTTCACCCTCCATTCGCGCCACGCCCAGACCTTCGGGGCGATGTAGTAGAACGTGCGGATGCCGCGCTCTTTGGCCCAGCGGGCCATCTTCATGTTGAAGCCGGGGTAGTCCACGAGGATCAGCACGTCGGGGGCGAATTCCGCTACGTCGGCCTGACACTCCCGCATCTGCCGCCGGATCGTCCCGAGGTTTTTCAATACCTGCACGATGCCGAAGAACGAAGTCTCGTTGTAGTGTTTCCGCAGGTTCTCCCTGCCGCCGGCCGCCGCCATGAGGTCCCCGCCCCAGAAACGGAATTCCGCCCCGGGGTCGGCCTTCAGCAGCCCTTTGATCAGGTTCGCGCCGTGCAGGTCGCCGGAGGGTTCCCCGGCAATGAGGTAGTAACGCATGGCTTTATTCTTTTAAGAGGTCGGGGCGCAGGCGCTTCGTGCGCTCGTAGGCCTGTTCGTCCTGCCATTTTTCGATCTCGGCGAAATTTCCCGACAGCAGCACGTCGGGAACCCGCCAGCCGCGGAACTCCGCGGGCCGCGTGTAGACCGGGGGCGCCAGCAGGTTGTCCTGGAACGAGTCCGTCAGGGCCGACGCTTCGTCGCCGATGGCCCCGGGGATGATCCTGACGACCGAGTCGGCGATGATGCAGGCCGCCAGTTCGCCTCCCGTCAGCACATAGTCGCCGATCGAGATTTCGCGCGTCACGAGGTGTTCGCGGATACGGTGGTCGATGCCCTTGTAGTGGCCGCAGAGGATGATGATGTTTTCGAGCGTCG
>X355_Hoffmanns_Two_toed_Sloth__coassemble_1936_pt1 | contig 34734 bp, 29 predicted proteins | sample X355_Hoffmanns_Two_toed_Sloth__metabat2_high_PE_009 | metagenome-assembled genome bin X355_Hoffmanns_Two_toed_Sloth | reverse complement strand
CTCTGATAATAAAGGATGCCTAATAATTTTAGGCATCCTTGTTTTACCCCCCCCCAATAACCGGGGACTTTCCGTCGCTTAGAGTCTTTTATCTCTGTAAAATAAGGTAAACAAATATTTTTTTACGATATGCAAACCGTAATGCGGATTATTGAGCCATGTTGAATTTATCAGCGATCTTATCCGTCAGTGCATCCATATCCCGACCGATTTTGTCGTTGGTGATTTTGGCGTAAACTTGTGTCGTGGTGATATGCTTATGCCCTAACATCTTGCTGACCGTTTCCAACGGTACGCCCTGCGTCAACGTGACCGTCGTGGCAAAAGTATGGCGCCCCGTATGCGTCGTAGGATTGAAAGAAAGTCCGGCGTGTCGGGCAACATGGCGCAGCGACATATTCATCGAATTATCGTCCTTGACCGGAAACACCTTATCGTCCGGCAACTGCAAGCGGCTGTACTGCTCTACGAGTCGTTTTGCAACGGGCAGCAACTTCACCCGAAACTGCGTGCTTGTCTTCTGGCGTTTGTCGATGATCCACATGTCGCCTCGTTCGTCCGTGTGTATATCTTCGCGGGAGAGTTTCTTTACATCAGCATAACATAGTCCCGTGAAACAGCAGAACACGAAGATATCCCGGACAATGGCCGTTTTGTAATTGGGCAGGCGGACATTCATCACGGCCTGCAGTTCCGATTCGGACAGAAAACGGCGGTCGCGGTACGTTACCGAGATACGGAAGCCGGAAAACGGGTCGGTAGTGATCCAACCGTTCTTGAAGGCCGTGTAGGTCATCAGTTTCAGTTTCTTGATCGGCGTGTGGATACTGCCCGGAAGCATTCCCCGCACCGTCGAAAGGTAAACGACATATCTTTCGATAAATTCCCACTTCAACTCTTTGAACGGAATATCCTCGATCTTATATTCGTAACGCAAGAAGGCCGCAAGGTAATTGCGAGCTTTGCGATAACAAACGAGTGTACCTATCGCGCGGTCTTTACCTGCACGCTTTTCCTCAAAATCTTTCAGATAGGCGTCGAAAGTTTCGATCAGCAACTGGTAGCCGTCACCGAAACCCAGCCACGCATTTTTGACCTTTTCGGCTGTGACATACGAATCCCGGTCGCAGATACGCTGATATTGTTTGCCGATATTGGTTTTGATATTTTCCAGCTTTTCGTTGATGCGCTGGGCTGCTATGCTCTTGCCTGTGGCTTTATTACCTTTTGTATCCCAGAGTGCCGGGGATACGGATAACTTGCAACTGAATTGCGAGATTGTGCCGTTGATCGTGATACGCCCCATGATGGGGACTTTGCCGTTCTGCTCGGATTGCCGTTTCAGATAAAACAGGACTTTAAAAGTGCTTCTTGCCATAACTCTAATAACTTTACTGTTAATACGTTGAGTAGAGTTATTTGTTGTTGGCAAATTCAGTGCAACAGACTGAAAAACAGTACTATATTAAAAGCTATTCGGAAATAGCCGCGGTAACGATTTGGTAACGCAACTATTTCCGAACTTTGCTTTTTCGCGGGATGAAACCCGATTACTACCTTGGTCGCAATATGGTTAAACAGCTATAAATGTACTATTTACATTATATTACGTCTATCCTATTTTTTCAAAGGAGATTCCTCTCGAGCTCTCCTTTCATTCGGTATGAAGCCGGACGGCTATTTTCCGAGTCCCATCTTTTCGATCAGGGCTTTGGTTTCGGGCTTGTGTCCGCGGAATGCGACGTAGAGCTTCATCGGATGCTCCGTACCGCCTTTCGAGAGGATGTTGTCGCGGAACGACGAAGCCACTTCGCGGCTGAAAATGCCCTTCTCCTTGAATAACGAGAAAGCATCGGCCTCGAGCACCTCGGCCCACTTGTAACCGTAATAGCCGGCGGCGTAACCACCCGAGAAGATATGTCCGAACGAGGGCGCCATCGCGGTTCCCGCAATGACGGGCAGCACCTGCGCCGGAGCCATCGAAGCGGTCTCGAACTGCTCGACGTCGCCGTCGAACGGCTCGGCGAGCGTATGCCAGGCCATATCGGTCAGGCCGAACGAGAGCTGGCGCACGTTGGAATAAGCCGCCAGGTAATTCTGCGCGGCGACGATACGGTCGACGATCTCGGCGGGAATCGGCTCGCCGGTCTCGTAATGTACGGCCCACAGGTCGAGGAATTCCTTCTCGGTGGCCCAGTTCTCCATGATCTGCGAAGGCAGCTCCACGAAATCGCGGTAGACGCTCGTGCCGGTCAGCGACTCGTACTTACCCTCGCCCAGCATGCCGTGGAGGGCATGTCCGAATTCGTGGAGGAAGGTCTCCATCTCGTCGAACGTCAGCAGCGAAGGCTTCGTCTCGGTGGGTTTGGTGAAATTCATCACCAGCGACACCAGCGGACGGGTCTCCTTGCCATCCTCGATCTTCGTGCCGCGGAACTCGGTCATCCACGCCCCCGAACGCTTCGAGGCGCGGGGGAAGAAATCGAGGTAGAGCACCGCCATGAAGCGGCCGTCGGCGTCGGTCACGTCGTAAGCCGTCACGTCGGGGTGATAGACCGCGATCTTCTCATCGGGCGTGAAATTCAGGCCGTAGAGCTTATTGGCCAGCATAAAGACGCCCTTCTTCACGTTCTCGAGCTTCAGGTAAGGCTTCACCAGCTCGTCGTTCAGGGCATATTTCTCATCCTTGTATTTCTCGGTGTAGTAGGCCCAGTCCCAGGGCATCAGCTCGCCCTTGAAGCCGAGCGACGCGGCATAATCGCCGATCATGCGGTAGTCGGCATCGGCATACGCCTTGGTCTCGCCGAGCAGTTCGGCGAGGAAAGCGTTGACCGTCTGCGTGCTCTCGGCCATGCGGTTCTCGAGCACGTAATCCGCATAGCACTTGTAACCCAGCAGGTTGGCGATTTTCAGGCGCGTATTGGCAATCTTCTTCACGATCTGCGTGTTGTCGAACTCGCCGCCCAGCGCGATCGAACTGCGGGCACGCCAGAGCTTCTCCTTCAGGGCGCGGTTCGACGAATAGACCATGAACGGCAGGTAGCTGGGCTGCTGCAGCGTCACCGTCCAGCCTTTCTCGCCGCGGGCCTTGGCCTCGGCTGCCATGCCCTCCTTCACGAACGCCGGCAGCTCGGCCACCACCTTCGGATCGGTGATGTTGAGCGTGAAGGCATTGGTTCCCGCGAGGGCGTTCTGCCCGAACTGCAGCGTCAGCGCCGACAGTTCGGAAGAGTACTGGCGATAGAGCTCCTTGTCGGCATCGGACAAGGCTGCGCCGCTGCGGGCGAATCCCTTGTAGGTGTCCTCCAGCAGTTTTTTATCCTCTTTTTTGAGGCGTCCCGGATGCTCGTAAACGTATTTCACGCGGGCAAACAACTCAGGATTGAGCGAAATGTCGTTCGACAGCTCGGTGAGCTTGGGCTGCACGCGCTGTGCGATCTCCTGCATCTCGTCCGATGTGTCGGCCTCCATCAGGTTGAAGAAAATCCCCGAGATGCGGTTCAGCAACTCGCCCTGACGCTCCAGCGCCACGATCGTGTTGCCGAAGGTCGGCTTTTTGGGGTTTTTGACGATCGCCTCCACCTCGGCCCGCGAGCAGGCTATCGCGGCGTCGAACGCCGGTTCGTAGTGCGCGAGCTTTATCTCGGAGAACGGCGGGGTCTCGTGGGGCGTATCCCATGCCGCCAGCAGGGGATTCGATTTATCCAATTCGGGCAGCTGTGCTTTGGGAATCGAGTTGTCGGCACAGCCTGCCGCCAGAGCGGAAACAGCCATAATAAACAGTAATTTTTTCATTTTTTATTTCGGTTTGCGGTTTCTTCCTGAATGGTTTTTTCGGTTATTTGAGCTCCTCACCGGCAATCGGCATGCCGAGCGAGTCGGCGGGTTCGGGCTCGGGTTCGTTCCACAGCCCCCGGCTGCGGAGCATGGCCCGTTTGTCGGGGTCCTTGCCGCGGAAAGCGCGGTACATGGTCATGCCGTCCTCCGAACCGCCGCGGGCGAGAATCTTGCGGCGGAAATCGTCGGCAATCTTCTTATTGAACAGGTCGCCGCTCTCGCGGAAGGCTTCGAAGACATCCTTGTCCAGCACCTCGGCCCACGTATAGAAATAGTAGCCCGCGGAGTAACCGCCGTCGAAAATGTGCGAGAAATAGGGATAGCGGTAGCGCGGCTCGATCTGCGGGATCAGGCCCCGTTTTTCGGTCAGCGCCTGCCGCTCGAACTCCATCGGGTCGAACGGCGCGTATTCGGTCGTCGAGTGGATGTCCATGTCCGAGAGCGCCGCGGCGATGAGCTCCGTGGTCATGAATCCCTGGTTGAACAGCTCGCTGCGGCGCAGTTTTGCAACCAGGTATTCCGGAATCACCGCGTCCTTCGAACGGTAGTTCACGGCATACTGCTTCAGCAGTTCGGGTTCGAAGGCCCAGTTCTCCATCAGCTGCGAGGGCAGCTCCACGAAATCGCCCTCGACCTCCGTCAGGCCGCGGTATTTCACGTCGTGGAACAGGAAATGCAACGCATGTCCGAATTCGTGGAACAGCGTTTCGGTCTCGTCAAGGGTCAGCAGCGCGGGGCTGTTCGAGGTCGGACGGGTGAAATTGCAGACGATCGACACCACGGGCGCCACCCGTTTGCCGTCGCGGTAGGTCTGCTCCACATAGTTGCCGCACCAGGCTCCCTGACTCTTGCCGTCACGCGGGAAATAGTCGAAATAGAGCACGCCCAGATGCGATTCGTCGGCGTCCAACACCTCGTAAGCGATTGCATCGGGATGGTAGAGCGGCACGATGACGGGCCGGAAGGTAATACCGTAGAGACGGTTGGCCAGGAAGAAGATGCCTCCCTGCACATTCTCCAGCGAGAAATAGGGCCTCAGCATCTCCTCGTCGAGCTCGTATTTCTGTTTGCGAACCTTCTCGGCGTAGTACCACCAATCCCACGACGCAAATTCACCCTCGGGGAAATCCTTTTTGAACAGCACCTCCATCTCGGCCAGCTCGCCCTTGGCGCTCTCCAGCGCGGGGGTCCAGATTTCGTCCAGCAGTTTGTAGACGGCGTCGGTCGTCCCGGCCATCTCATCGGCCACGACGTAGGCGGCATACGACGGATAGCCCAGCAGGTGGGCCTTCTCCGTGCGCAGGCGGATGAAATCGTTGATAAGCTGTTTGTTGTCGTACTTGTCGCCGTTGTTGCCGCGGTTGAGATAAGCCTTGTAAATCTCCTCGCGCAGCTCGCGCTTCTGGGAGTAGGTCAGGAACGGTATCAGGCTGGGCTTGTGCAGCGTGAAGGCGTATTTGCCCTTCTCGCCCAGCGCCTCGGCTTTCTCGCGGGCCTGGTCGCGGACGTTGCTCGGAATGCCGTCCAGATCGGTCGAGGCGAGCACCAGCGCATAGTTGTTGTTCTCGGCGAGGATGTTCTGCCCGAATTTCACGGCGGCCAGCGACAGCTCGCCGTTGATCTCCTTCAGACGGACCTTCTGCCCGGCATCGAGCAGCGCCCCGGCACGCACGAATTCCCGGTAGGTCTTCTCCAGCAGGCGGCTCTGTTCGGCATCGAGGTCCAGCGCGGCCCGCTGGTCATAGACGGCCTTCACCCGCTCGAAAAGCCGTTCGTTCAGCCGTATCTTGTCGGCATGCGCCGCCAGCAGGGGCATCACCTGCTCCTGCAGGGCCTGCATCTCGGGGGTGTTCTCGGCCTCGCACAGCATGCCGAATATCAGCGCCGTCTGGGCGAGCATCTGTCCCGAATCGTCGTAAGCGAGGATAACGTTTTCGAACGTGGCATCGTCATTGTTCGACGTGATGGCGTCGATCTCGGCGTCGTGCAGCGACATGCCGCGCTCCAGCGCGGGCAGGAAATGTGCGGGAGCTATCCGGTCAAAGGGCGGAACCCCGTAAGGAGTGTCCCATTCGGCGAAAAAGGGATTTTCACTCCCATTTTTATCAGACTTGCAGGACGCGAATGCCATGGCCAGAAAAAGTGTTAATAAAGCGGTAATTCGTTTCATCTGTCGTGTTATTTGTGTACCTTTGGGCCGTAATAACGGCCCTTTTATTTATCGGAAGGTTTTGCCGTACCGCACCCGATTTTTTATACCTTGTATAAGTTCAACGAAACAAGTGCAAAGTTAATAAAATATACCAGGCATGCAACTATTTTATGCACCGGATATCGTTCCTCCGTCCCATACGCTGGGCGAGGAGGAGTCGAAGCATTGCGTCCGCGTACTGCGTCTGCGGCGCGGCGGGCGCATTCATATAACTGACGGACGGGGCAATTTATTTTGCTGCGAGATCACCGACGACGATCCCAAACGCTGTACCGTGCGGGTTGTCAGTACGCAGCGGGAGTTCGAAAAAATGCCCTTCGCACTGACCCTGGCCGTCGCCCCGACCAAGAATCCGGACCGTTTCGAGTGGTTTCTGGAAAAGGCCACCGAGGTCGGCACGACCGAATTCCTGCCCCTCGACACGGCCCACAGCGAACGGCGCGTCTTCAAGTCCGAGCGGGGCGAGAAGGTCATCACCGCGGCGATGAAACAGTCGCTCAAAGCCTACCGTCCGCAGCTGCAGCCCCTCACCCCCTTCCGCGAAGCCGTACTGCGGCCCTTCGATGGCCGCCGGCTGATCGCCCACTGCGCCCCGGCCCGGTCACCGGAGGGCAAAGCTTACCTGCCCGACACGCTCCGCCCGGGCGAGAACGCCGCAATCTTCATCGGCCCCGAGGGGGATTTCTCACCCGAGGAGATCGATTTCGCCCTCGCCAACGGATTCGAGGAGATCACCCTCGGCACCCAGCGCCTCCGCACCGAGACAGCGGCCCTCGCGGCGGTGGTCATGGCCTCGGTCGTAAATAACTGACACAAAAATCTATGCAACACCTCCATACCATCTTCCTGTCGTTTTTCAAGATCGGGCTCTTCACCTTCGGGGGCGGCTACGCCATGCTGCCGCTGATCGAACGGGAGCTGATCGACAAACGCCGGTGGATCGAGCAAAAAGAGTTCCTCGACCTGCTGACCCTCGCGCAGTCGGTTCCGGGCCCTATCGCCGTCAACACCTCGGTATTCGTGGGCTATAAGGTCCGCGGACTAGGCGGCGCCGCAGCCGCCCTGCTGGGCGCCGTGCTGCCGTCGTTCGTCATCATCCTCGCCATCGCGCTCTTCTTCGCCGATGTCCGCCAGAATCCGGTCGTCGACGCCGCCTTTAAGGGCATGCGTCCGGCCGTCGTGGCGCTGATCATCGGTCCGGTGATCTCGCTGGCCCGGGGCATGCACTGGGCGATGTTCATCGTGATCGCCGCCGCGGCCCTCGCCATCTGGGGACTCAACTGGTCGCCGATCTGGGTGCTCGCCGGGGCGGCCCTGCTGGGCATCGCGTGGGAGTTATTTATCGTTAAAAAGAAAGGAAAGGCATGATCCTCTGGCAACTCTTCATATCGTATCTCAAGATCGGCTTTTTCGGATTCGGCGGAGGCTACGCCATGCTGTCGCTGATCCAGAACGAGGTGGTCGTGCAGCACCAGTGGATGACCAACGCCCAGTTCGCCGACATCGTCGCCATCTCGCAGATCACCCCGGGGCCCATCGCCATCAACTCGGCGACCTACGTGGGTTACACGGTCGGCATCCAGACCGGACACACGTGGTGCGGCATCCTGGGTTCGGTAATCGCCACCTTCGCCGTATGCCTGCCGTCGCTCACGCTGATGATTCTCGTGGCGCGTTTCTTCATGAAGGTCAAGGGCAACCGGCTGGTCGAGGGAGCCATGCGGGGCATGCGTCCCGTGGTGATCGGCATGATCGCCGCTGCGGCCCTGCTGCTGATTTTCCCCCGCAGCGACGCCCCCGGCGACCAGAATTTCATCGACGCCTGGAGCTGGGTGCTGTTCGGCGGAGTCTTCGTGGGCTCGTGGCGCAAGGTCAATCCCATCCTGCTGATCGTCCTCTCGGCCGCGGCGGGAATCCTGATCTACTACGTGTTCTGACATGCGGCCGTTTCGCCGCCAATCCGTTATACAGGCGCCGGGCACGCGTCAGAATATGCAGCATTCCCAAAATCCCTGCGGCAAGCCCTGCTCCGTAGTGCAGCAGCCCGACCGGAGTGTTGGCCCCATCCACGCAGCATAATAACAACACAGCCGTGACAAGCACCGGAATGCAGACGACCGACAGCGACAGCACAATCCGGCTCCTGCCCTTCGGGCCTTTCGCACATAGACTTTTATACCACCCCCAATGGTCCCTGACGTGTATGGCTCCGAATACCGTAAACAGCAGACCTGCAAGCGTGTGAAACACCGCCCAGTCATGCCATGCCTCATGGTCTGCGCCGTGCCCGGCGACATGCAGTTCCATCCCGGTATATACCGTCAGGATGAAAAGAGGCACCAATGCTAAATCCACAAGGAATATAAACCGTTTTTTGTTCATCGTTTTTAGGACAAAATAACGACTTACCGGGAAAACGGGAAATAGACGGCGCGAGGCAAAAGTTGGATTATTCGAGGTATTTCCTCCGGTACGAGGTAGGATTCATTCCGGTCAGTTTCGTGAACAGACGGGTAAAGTAGGCATAATCGTCGAATCCCAGACTGCAGGCTATCTCCCCGATATTGCGCGTCGTATAGACCAACATGCGCTTTGCCCGCAGCACGATTTCGTTCCGGATGTATCCGCCGACGCTTTCCCCGGTCACGTTTTTCACGACCTCGTTCAGGTAAACCGGAGAAAGGTGCAACGCCGCCGCATAGTGGGCAGGACCCCGGACTATCCGGTCGTCTTTCGCCAGCAGTTCCCTGAATGCCAATACGATTTCGACATGCCGCCGGTTCCCGGGCAGCCGGCGGATCGCATGCCGCAGGATTTCCGTCACCATCCCGATCGCCGCATCCGACAGATTCCGCACGATGCGTTTCGAATCGTCATCCTCCGGAGCGCCTATTCTGCGGGCAATGATCGCAAACAGCTGCCTTAACTCGGCCCGCTGCACATCGGTCGGACGGAAAGGGGCCGGACACAGCGCATATTCGGCGAGAAGCTGCTTTTCCGGGAAACCGACGAGTGCAGCGTCCGCAAAGAGAACGGACGCCTTTGCGTCGCCTGCATCCACGACCCGATGAACCTGCCCCGGCTGAACGGCTATCATTTCGCCTTCCGACAGCCGATAGTCTTTAAAGTCGATGCTCACGCAGCAACTCCCGCTGTCCACCATCCCGAATACATAGTAATCATCGCAATGGGCATACCCGACCGTCTCTCCGGCCGGAGCGGAAGAGGTCTCTTTCAGGAATATCCCGAAATCGGACCGTTGGACGGCTTTATGCAGGGGAATGGACACGGGAGGGGCTGTTTTCACAGCGCCAGCAAGAAGGTCCCGCCCGTCAGCAGCAGTAACAGGAACACCGCGAGAAACAGCAGGCCCAGAATAGCGATGAAGGTTCCGATGCACCCCCACCGCTGGTCGCCGCCCGGCAGGGGATCGGTCAGCAGGGCGACGATAAGCCCCACCAACGGCGTGAAGATCACGCTTATCAGGAATGCCCAGCCGAAGCCGATGCGCCGGCGGCTGCCGATGATCCCCACCAGCACGGAGAGGAAACAGCCGCCCAAAAGTCCGAATACCAGAGTCAGAACACTCATATCTTGCGTTTTAATTCAATCTCAAAAAAAGGGTCGCAGCGGGAATCGGGCTCCGATATGCATCATGCTGCCGCAGCCCGTAAACCGGGCGTCTTACGCCCGTGGTTTTGGCGACACCTTTTGCCATCAAAAGGGTGTCTATCGCGTGAACCGGTAATAGGTTCCCAGCGGCAGCACCTTACCGGCGCGGTCAGAAAAACAGAGTTCGCCCCACTGCTCCGTGCGTGGAACGCCGAACGCCTGCCGCACGGCCGTGCGGGCCAGCGTCGACGAAAGCCCCATCGAATAGAGATTCAGCACGAGGAAGGCTCCCTCCGGCTCCAGCAGCTGCGCACAGCACTCCAGCATCTCGCAGATGTTGTCCTCCAGCACCCACTTCTCGCCGTTGGCCCCGCGCCCGTAAGCCGGGGGATCGAGGATGATGCCCCGGTAGCGGCTGCCGCGGCGCACTTCGCGCTGCACGAATTTCAGCGCATCCTCGACGATCCACCGCACACCCTCCAGACCGCTCAGCTCCATGTTCTCGCGGGCCCACGTCACCACCTGCTTCACCGAATCGACGTGCGTCACCTCGGCCCCTGCGGCCCGCGCCGCGAGCGTCGCACCGCCCGTATAGGCGAAGAGGTTCAGCACCTTCGGGGCGTTACCGGAAGCGATGCCTGAGCTCCCGGCCATCGCCCGGCATTCGTCGTAGATGAAATTCCAGTTGGCGGCCTGCTCGGGGAAGATTCCCACGTGCTTGAACGACGTGAGCCCCAGCCGCATACGCAGCCGCATCTCCCGGCAGGCATACTCCACCGTCCAGCGGTCGGGGGTCTTGGGAGCCAGGCGCCATTCGCCGCGCTCGTCGCTGCGGGCGTCGCGCAGGAACGCGGCATGGGCCGTGCGCCGCCACTCCTCTTCGGCGAGCGTCCGCCGCCAGATGGCCTGCGGTTCGGGACGGCGCGTCACATAGCGCCCGAAGCGTTCCAGCTTCTCGAAATCGCCCGTGTCGATCAGTTCGTAATCCCCGAAATCGGGTGTCAGTTGTTCCTGCATAAAATGAATGTATTACATATATTTCCAAGTTCCGGCCGCTGCCGGACGCCGTCGTTGCCGCCTTCGGCGTCATTTACAAATCCGACCCCACCCCGGCCCTCCCCCAGGGAGGGAGATGGCGTACGCTTCGGACGGTTCACACGTTCTACTTTTCACTTTCCCGGGTCGTTGATCAACGCCATTTCGCAGGCCGCACAGTCGAACTCCAGCCGGTAACGATACGCGCCGTGCTCCAAATAGAGGTCGCCGCCGAGGCGCGGATGCTCCCGGAGACATTCGCCGATCTCGCGGCGGATGCAGTAGGCCGAGCGCATCACCCGATGCCCGGCGGTCGTCGGCGCAAGGTCCAGCCCCCGCTCGATCTCCCCCACCCCGTGGTCGCGGTAGAAAGCCTCGGCCAGCCGGTTGGTCACATTCTCCTCGGCCGTCAGCCGTTCCGAAGGATACCGCGCCGCCGGATTTTCGGGCAGGATACGGTGCTCCAACGTCCGGACTCGACGAGCCTCGCCCAATGCGGAAACGGCTTCGCGACGCACCTCCGCGGCCAGCGACGCCGGCACGAACCACTCCGCGCCCCGCACCTCCGCATCCCGCACGGCGAAGATCGTATCGCCCGCCTTCATCGCCTGCACACGCAGCGCGGCGGCATTGGCTTCGGGATTCTTCGCCCGGTCGAGTTTCACACGTCGCCCGGCAGAGGCCGTGACGCCCTCGCAATCGGTATAGGTTATCGTGAGGCCCTCGGCCGATGCTTCGGCCACAGCCCCGGCGGGAATCACCCGCCGCGTGCGGCTGCGCTCCAGCCGGAGGTTGAACAACCGGTCGGAATTGCGGTAGACCTCCGCCCCCACCATAATTCCGTCCATGCGGTTGGGCGTGATCCGGCGGCCCTCCGCGGCATTGACGTTGGTCCCGGTCACGCCGCGCGGCGTGATGAAGCAGATGCCGTCGCCCGGCGCCAGTTCCGCCTCCCCGAGAAGCGTAAACCCATTCTGAAAAACCTTCGCCACGCGGCCCACATATTCGCCGACAGCCTTCGGGGTGTCGAACGACGCCACTCCGGGACGCTTTCCGGCAAAGAAATATTCGGACTCCCCGCGCGTGAAACTCTTCGACGGGTCGGGTGTGAAATCCGGAACGCTTTCGCCGACCGACGACCGCACGAGCCCCGGCCGTTCGGCCAGTGCCCCGTCCACCGCCCGGCGGTAGTAAGCCACGACGTTTTTGATATAATTGGTGTCTTTCAACCGTCCTTCGATCTTGAACGAGGTGACACCCGCATCCAGCAGGTCGCCGATGCGCTGCGCGAGGTTCATGTCGCGCACCGACAGCAGATGTTTTCCGGCGATGTACGTGCGGCCCCGTCCGTCGGTGAGGTCCCACGCCAGGCGGCAGGGCTGGCTGCAGGCGCCCCGGTTGCCGCTGCGCCCGGACATCGACCGCGAGAGGAAACAGCGTCCGCTGTACCCCACGCAGATCGCCCCGTGGACGAAACATTCGACCTCGGCAGTCGTGGCGGCGCAGATCGCCCGGATTTCGTCCAGCGACAGGTTGCGTTCGAGAATCACCCGCGCGAAACCCGCCTCGCCCAGAAACCGCGCCCCCTCGGGCGTGCAGTTGCAGACCTGCGTCGAGGCGTGCAGCTCCACGGGCAGCGACATCCGCCGCAGGGCCATGTCCTGCACGATCAGCGCATCGACGCCCGCGGCAATCAGCGCCCGGGCCTGCCGTTCGGCCTCCTCCAGCTCGTCATCCCACACCAGCGTGTTGAGCGTGGCGTGGACCCGCACGCCGTAGCGGTGGGCGTATTCCACGACGCGGGCGATCTCCTCCGCAGAGTTGCCCGCGGCCTGCCGGGCCCCGAATTTCGCGCCGCCGATATAGACGGCGTCGGCGCCGTAATCCACGGCGGCCGAGGCCGAGGCATAATCTTTGGCGGGGGCTAACAATTCGACGGTTTTCACGAATGCGGAATTTTGCACAAAAATAAGATAATTTCAGGAATTGTTTTGTAATTTTGCCTTTCGAAACGCGAAAACACAAAAATCACCCGATACTATGCTTACGATAAAGCAAATCCGCGATGACAAAGAGGCCGCCATCCGCAAGCTGGCGAAAAAAGGCGTGGACGCCGCTCCCGTCATCGAAAAGATCATCGACTACGACGACCGGCGCAAAGCCGTCCAGCTCGACCTGGACAACACGCTGGCCGCCCAGAACAAAGCCGCCAAGGAGATCGGCGCACTGATGGGCCAGGGCCGCCGTGAGGAGGCCGAGGAACGCAAACGCTTCGTGGCGGACCTCAAGGAGAAATCGGCACGCCTCGAGGCCGAGCTGTGCGACGCCCGGCAGGAACTGCAGGCCGCCATCGTCTCGCTTCCGAACTTCCCCGCCGAGATCGTCCCCGAAGGCAAAACGGCCGAGGACAACCTCGTGGTCAAAATCGAGGAGAACTACACGGCGCTTCCCGAAAACCCGCTGCCCCACTGGGAGCTGGCCCGCAAATACGACATCATCGATTTCGACCTGGGCGTGAAGCTCACCGGCGCCGGATTCCCCGTCTACAAGGGTCAGGGCGCCCGGCTGCAGCGTGCGCTGATCAACTATTTCCTCGACTGCAACACCCGGGCCGGCTACCTCGAGGTCGAGCCGCCGGTGATGGTCAACGAGGCTTCGGGCTTCGGCACGGGGCAGCTTCCCGACAAGGAGGGACAGATGTACCACGCCACGGTGGATAATTTTTACCTGGTCCCCACGGCCGAGGTTCCCGTGACGAACATCTACCGCGACGTAATCCTCGAAGCGTCCGATTTCCCGGTGAAGATGACCGCCTACACCCCCTGTTTCCGCCGCGAGGCCGGGTCTTACGGCAAAGACGTGCGCGGCCTGAACCGCCTGCACCAGTTCGACAAGGTGGAGATCGTGCAGCTGTCGCTGCCGGAGGTCTCCTACGAGGCGTTGGACGGCATGGTGGCCCATGTCGAAGGCATCGTCAAGTCGCTCGGACTGCCCTACCGCATCCTGCGGCTCTGCGGCGGCGACATGTCGTTCACCTCGGCGCTGACCTACGATTTCGAGGTCTACTCCGAGGCCCAGAAACGCTGGCTGGAGGTGTCGTCGGTATCGAATTTCGAATCGTTCCAGGCCAACCGCCTGAAGCTCCGCTACCGCGACGCGGAGAAGAAGATTCAGCTGGCACACACGTTGAACGGTTCGTCGCTGGCCCTGCCGCGCATCGTGGCGGCCCTGCTGGAGAATTTCCAGACCCCCGAAGGTATCCGCATCCCCGAGGTGCTGGTTCCCTATACGGGTTTTGATTTTATCAAATAAGTTTTTATATTTGCACTCACACATACATTAACAAATAAACTTTTCAAAACAATGGCTTACAAAATTACCGACTCCTGCGTAGCATGCGGCACCTGCATCGGCGAGTGCCCCACGGAGGCTATTTCGGCCGGCGACATCTATGTCATCGACGCCGACAAGTGCATCGACTGCGGCACCTGCGCAGGCGTTTGCCCGAGCGAAGCGATCGTTTCGGAGTAACGAACGGAATATCATCCGAAAGGAAGCACACCCCGCAGTTCCGGCCGCAGGGTGTGTTTTCGTTTTAAACCAAGACTTAAATAATGGACGATCTTGAGAAAATGCGGTCCGGGCTGTGGCTCCACGCCATCTGCCCCCAGATCGGCGAGGCCCTGCGGCGCACCGAGGAGCTGGTATTCGAATTGAACCGGCTGGCGCCGAGCCGCCGCGAGGAGCGCGAAGCGATCATCCGCCGGCTGTTCGGACACGTCGGCGAGTCGGTGTGCCTGCACAGCCCGTTCCACTGCGATTTCGGCGAGCAGATTTCGGTCGGCGACCATTTCGTGGGCAATTTCAACCTCACAATCCTCGACGAAGCCCCCGTCACGATCGGCGACCATGTCTTCATCGGTCCCAACGTGGGGCTTTACACCGTCAACCACGCCCTCCTTCCGGAGCAGCGCAACGCGGGCATCATGCGTTCGCTGCCGATCCGAATCGGCAACAACGTCTGGATCGGGGGTAACACGGTGGTCATGCAGGGGGTGACGATCGGCGACAACACGGTGATCGGCGCCGGGAGCGTCGTCACACACGACATTCCGGCGGGAGTCATCGCCGTCGGATCGCCCTGCCGGGTCCTGCGGGAGATCACCGAAGCGGACCGCATCGCAGAGGTGCATTAAGAAAAGAAGAAGCGCTCCGGAAATCAGGGCGCTTTTATTATCGCTTTATGTCGGTTATTCCCACGGCGTTGCCTCCAGTTCGATTCCGCGGAAAAATTCATCCATCGAAACCCCGTAATATTTGCAGAGTACCGCGACGGAATAGACCGACAAAGAACGTTTCCCGGACTCCGCGCGGCTGACATTCACGCCGGTATCCATCGTCACCCGAATCTGAGACAAACGGCGTTCGTTGCGCAACGATTTCAGTCGCTGCGCAATGCCGGCAAGGAATCGGGTATCTGTTCTCGGAACGCTCATTTATACAAAATAAGGGCACTTTCACATTCTTTTTGCATACCGTTCGGTATAGCATTCGAAATATTATTCTATATTTGCAGATGAAAACCATATCAAATAAAATGCTAACTTTGCAGAACAATACGGCGTAAAGCCGGGACATACATAGATAAGGTTAAGACAACCTTTATACCCCGTAAACTTGCAAACTGTTATAGCGATATAACAGGTTTATATCCGGTGTAAAATTTGTCTGAAACCCGAGTTATGCCCCTGCCGCAAGGCAGGCGGCGAACTTGGGCGTAGGGAAAATTTCCGGATACGGCATTGCAAGGCCAACGGGGGAATGAGTACCTGCGCCCTTTTTTTATTTCCGGGCGACAGTCAAGTTTCCAGCGGGGTGGCAATTCAGTGCGGTCGTGCGTCACTAATTCTTCATAGAATCCATTGAAGCCGCGGCCGCCCCGCTTCTTACGAAAAACAGCCCCGGAAATCCGGGGCTGTTTTCAATTTTCATACAATATGTATTTCGTTCGCCGTTCGCGGTAGCGTTCCACATCGTCAGCCCAGCGGGCACGAATCTCCGATTCCGAAGCTCCGGCGAGGATCATCCCGCGCACCCACCCTGCGCCAACCAGCTTTTCGAACATCGGCGTAAAGAATTTATCCCCCAGCCCGAGGTCCGTATAGGCATCGATCACATATTTCAGCGAAAACCCCACATCGCGGGCCTCGGCGAGCGGCATGTCGCTCAGGTCTACGCCGTAACAGCATTTACCCTCGAGCGGCGGGTGTTTGGCCCCGGCTGTCGGACGGGGCGTGAAGGAGAATGTACGTCCGGTCATATCCGGATGTCCGTAAATCTCGAACGGCTTGTCGGTCCCGCGTCCGAGGCTGACGACAGTGCCTTCGAAGGGACACAGCGCGGCATAGAGCCAGACGGCACGCGGAGTCGGCAGGTTGGGCGACGGAGCCACGGGCAGAATGTATTCCGTCGCGTGGGTGTAGTTGCGGCACCGGACGACCGTCAGGGCGCACGGCTTCGCCCACCCTTCGCCCACGGCCATGCGGGCGATCTCGCCCATCGTCAGTCCGTGCAGCACGGGAACCGGAATCGCCCCGACGCCCGACTTGTATTTCATATCCAACACGGGACCGTCCACAATGTGCCCGTTGGGATTGGGACGGTCGAGCACCACGACCCGGCATCCGAAATCGGCGCAGGCGTCCATCATCCGCAGCATCGAGATATAGTAGGTGTAGAAGCGCAGTCCCACATCCTGCATATCCACGACCAACACATCGAACGAACGCATCGCCTCGTCGGAGGGACGCTTCGTGTTGCCGTCGTAGAGCGAGCGGATGGGAATGCCCGTCCGGACATCGACCGAATTTTTGACATGCTCCCCGGCGTCCGCCGTGCCGCGAAACCCGTGTTCGGGCGAGAAGATCGCCGCGACATCGAACCCCTCTCCGTGCAGCAAATCCACGAGATGCACCCGCCCGGCGGCATCGGCCCCGGAAACTCCGGGCATCCCGGCCACGGAGGTCTGGTTGGCGAGCACGGCCACGCGCTGCCCCCTGAGCAGCGGAAAATAAGCCGCCGTATCGGTCATGCCGACCAGCACCCGAGCTGAAAGGGCCGACGGCAAAAGCGCCGCCAACAACGATATGATGCTAAGCCTGCGCACCGAACTCCATTAAATATCCCTTGATGAACTGGTCCAGGTCGCCATCCATCACCGCCTCCACGGCCGAGGTCTGAACCCCCGTGCGGTGGTCCTTCACACGGCGGTCGTCGAAGACGTAGGAACGTATCTGCGAACCCCACTCGATCTTCTTCTTCGAAGCCTCCAGCGCCTGCTGCGTCGCCATACGCTTGTCCAGCTCGCGCTGGTAGAGTTTCGATTTGAGGATGCGCATGGCGTTCTCGCGGTTCATCAGCTGCGAACGGGTCTCCATGTTCTCGATCAGGTATTCGACCGGTTCGCCCGTGTCGGCATCCTTGCCGTGGTAGCGCAGACGCACCGCCGTCTCGACCTTATTGACATTCTGGCCGCCCGCACCCGACGCCCGGTAGGTGTCCCATTCGATGTCCGCCGCATTGACCGTGATCTCGATCGTGTCGTCCACGGCGGGCGAGACGAACACCGACGCAAACGTCGTCTGCCGCTTGTTGTTGGCGTTGAACGGCGAGAGGCGCACCATGCGGTGCACGCCGTTCTCGCTCTTGAGGTAGCCGTAGGCGTACTCGCCCTCGAACTCCAGCGTGCAGGATTTCACCCCCACCTCGTCGCCGGCCTGATAGTCCAGCACCTTGACCTTGTAGCCGTGGGCCTCGCCCCAGCGGGTGTACATGCGCATGAGCATCGAGGCCCAGTCGAGGGCTTCGGTTCCGCCCGCCCCGGCGTTGATGTCGAGAATGGCTCCCAGTTTGTCCTCCTCGCGGCGCAGCATGTTGCGCATCTCAAGGTTCTCGATCTTCTCGAGCGTCGCCGCATAGTGGGCGTCCATCTCGTCCTCGGTCACCACCCCCTCCTTCACGAAATCGGGCATCAGCGCGAGGTCCTCGGCGTCCTTGCGCACAGCGTCGTAATCGTCCACCCACGCCTTGATTGCCGCCACCTTGCGCAGTTGTTCGCGGGCCTTGTCGGGCTCGTCCCAGAAATTCGGCTCCTGGGTCTTCTCCTCCTCGTTGCGAAGGTCGATGCGCTTCTGTTCGATGTCGAGACAGCGTTCCAGCGCCTCGCGGCGCTGTTCGATCTCTTTGATCTGTTCGGCAAGTACCATATCTCTTAAAATTTTTCGTGCAGTTTCCGTGCGGCGAACTCCAGGATGAAATCCGCCGTGCCCTCGTCGCCCAGCACCGAGGAGTTCACCGAAAGGTGGTAGGTCGAAGCCACGCCCCACGTCCGCGAACTATAATAGTCGTAATAAGAGGCGCGGCGGGCATCCACGCGCTCCATCAGGGCCCGGGCCTCGGCCTCCGTGCAGCCCTGCCGGCGGCAGATGCGTTCGATGCGGTCGTCGTCGTCGGCCGTGACAAAGACATTGACACAGCGCGGATTCTCCCGCAGAATGTAGTCGGCGCAGCGGCCCACGAAAACGGCCGTTTCACGCGCGGCGACCTGACGGATCACGTCGCTCTGGATTTTGAACAGCGCGTCGTTCGACAGCACGTTCGTCATACCCCCGTCGTCGCCCGCAAAGGGAGCGCGGAGGTAGCCGATCATCGTCGAAAGCACGCCGCGCGACTCCTTTTCGTCGGCCTTTTCGAAAATCTCGGGACAGATGCCGCTCTCCTTGGCGGCCAGGTTGATCAACTCTTTGTCGTAAAGGCGGATGTCGAGCCTGCGGGCGATGATCTCCCCGACGGTCTTGCCGCCGCTGCCCAACTGACGGCCGATATTGATAACGAATTTTTCCATATTCTTATCCCTCTTTGGCGGCATTCTCCGCGGCATAGGCCCGGAATTTCCGCAGTTGGTAAGTCAGCATGAAGAACGCCACGACCGAAGCCAGGAAGTCCGACAGCGGCATCGAGCACCACACGCCCCAGCTGCCGTTCCACTCGGTGTAAACGTCGAAGATGTGGGGCAGGAAGATCAGTCCCGGCATCAGGAACAGCAGCTGCCGCGACAGCGACAGGAAGATCGCCTTACCGGCCATGCCGACGCTCATAAAGAAATTCGTGGCCACCATCTGGAACCCGATGATCGGGAAGCAGAAGAAGACGATGCGCATGCCTTCGACCGAGAGGCGGATCAGCTCCTCGTCGGAGGTGAACATCCCCACGGCCATGCGCGGCATGAACTCGCCGAGGATGAATCCCGCCGTGGTGACGCACGTCGCGCCGATGATCGTCAGCTTCAGCACGCGCAGCACGCGGTCATACTGCTTCGCGCCGAAATTGTAACCCGCAATGGGCTGCATGCCCTGGTTGACGCCCAGCACGATCATCACGAAGAAGAAGGCCAGTCGATTGACGATGCCGTAGGCGCCGATCATCAGGTCACCGCCGTACTCCTTCAGCCCTTTGTTGATGAGAATCACGATGAAGCACGCCGCGAGGTTCATCAGGAAGGGCGACATGCCGATGGCGACGATGTCGCGCACGATCTTTTTCCGCAGGCGGTAGATGCCGCGGCGGAAATGAAGCAGTTCCTGTTTGTTCGAAAGTATCCGGAACTGCCAGACCAGCGCGATGATCTGCGCCAGCACCGTGGCGATAGCCGCGCCGCGGATGCCCCAGCCGAATCCGAAGATGAAGATCGGGTCGAGAATCGCATTGATGACGACCGTGATGATCGTGGCGTACATCGACTTGCGGGGGTGTCCCGAAGCCCTCAGCACGGAGTTCAGGCCCAGATACATATGGGTGACGACGTTGCCCAGCAGGATGACGGTCATATACTCGCGGGCATAGCCGATCGTGGCCTCGCTGGCCCCGAAGAAATAGAGAATCGGATCGAGGAAAGCCAGCGTCACGAGGCCGAACGAGATGCCGATAATCAGATTGAGCACCAGCACGTTGCCCAGCACCCGCTGAGCCGTTTCATAGTCGCGCTGTCCCAGGCGCATCGAGACCAGCGTCGCGGCGCCCACGCCCACCAGCGAACCGAACGCCGCGGCGAGGTTCATCAGCGGGAAGGTCAGCGCCAGGCCCGAAATGGCCAGCGGCCCCACTCCGTGGCCGATGAAGATACTGTCGACCATGTTATAGAGCGATGAGGCCGTCATGGCGATGATCGCCGGCACGGCGTATTGTACGAGCAGCTTGCGGATACGCTCAGTCCCGAGCTCCAAAGCTGCCGATTTTATTTCTGTTGTCATATCAATAGTACGTTATGTGCTTTTTTACGAAAAAAGTACCAAAAACGCCCGGCTAAGAGCCGGGATTTAGGGGCTGCGGAAGCATTTTGCACATCAAAAACGGATTTCCGCTACCACCCATTCTAAAACCCACCTCTTAGGTGGGGGGGGGTTAGGCGAGTTCCCAATCGCTGCCGTCTTTGCGGTCCTTGACGCGGATGCCGGCGGCGGCCAAGCCGTCACGGATACGGTCCGAAGCCGCCCAGTCTTTCGCGGCGCGGGCCTTCAGGCGCTCGTCCAGCAGCATCTCGACCAGCGGCGTCACATAATCCCGGCCCGAAGCCGCCCCGGCAGCCTTTTCGTCGCGCAGGCCCAGAATGTCGAACGCATAGCGATGCACGGTGGCCGTGAGGGTTTCGAGATCAGCAGCCGAAATCGTCTCCTTGCCATCGGCCAGCGAATTGATGACGCGCACCCAGTCGAACAGCGCCGAAATGACCATCGGCGAATTCAGGTCGTCGGCCATCGCCTCCGCACAGCGGGTCTCCAGCTCGGCGGGATTGACGGTCGAAGCCGCCGCGGGTTTGATTTTCCCCAGCGTCTCAATACCCTTCATCAGCCGGTCCAGTCCCTTCTCGGCAGCCTGCAGGGCCTCGTTCGAGAAATCCAGCGTCGAGCGGTAGTGGGCCTGCAACACGAAGAAACGGATGGTCATCGGCGAGAAAGCCTGCGCCAGCAATTTGTGCGACCCGGTGAACAACTCCTCCAGCGTGATGAAATTTCCCAGCGACTTGCCCATCTTCTGGCCGTTGATCGTAATCATGTTGTTGTGCACCCAGTAACGGGCCGAGTCGTGACCCAGCGCAGCGGTCGACTGCGCGATCTCGCATTCGTGGTGCGGGAACATCAGGTCCATGCCGCCGCCGTGGATGTCGAAACGCTCCCCGAGGTAGCGCGTGGACATCGCGGAACACTCCATGTGCCAGCCCGGAAACCCCTCGCCCCAGGGCGAAGGCCACCGCATGATGTGTTCGGGCGACGCCTTTTTCCACAGCGCGAAATCATACGAATGGCGTTTGTCCGACTGCCCGTCCAGTTCGCGCGTGTTGGCGATGATGTCGTCGAGGTTGCGGCCCGACAACTTGCCGTAGTTGTATTTGGCGTTGTATTTCTCCACGTCGAAATAGACCGAGCCATTCGACTCGTAGGCGTATCCGTCGGCCAGAATCCGCTTCACGAACTCGATCTGCTCGATGATATGTCCCGAGGCATAGGGTTCGATCGAGGGGGTCTCGACGTTGAGAGCCTCCATCGCCCGATGGTAACGCTCCGTGTAGTAGTGCGCCACCTCCATCGGTTCCAACTGCTCGAGACGGGCCTTCTTGGCGATCTTGTCCTCGCCCTCGTCGGCGTCGTGCTCCAGATGGCCCACGTCCGTGACGTTGCGCACGTAGCGCACCTTGTAGCCCACGGCCTTGAGGTAGCGGAACAGCAGGTCGAAGGTCACGGCGGGCCGGGCGTGGCCCAGGTGCGGGTCGCCGTAGACCGTGGGGCCGCAGACATACATGCCCACGCGGCCGGGTACGAGAGGCTCGAACTCCTCCTTGCGGCGGGTGAGCGTATTGTAAAGTACGAGTTTGGAATCCATAATCGTGAATTAACGTTTTGAACGGGTAAAATTACAACTTTTTCCGCAAACAACCGCGTCCGGGGCTCAAAAATCGAGCATACGGAAGCGTTCGCGCACCTCCCCCATCGGCATCGGCTCCTCGTAGTGCCACCATTCGCGGCGGTAGGGAACCAGCCCGGCCTCGCGCATCACGGCCTTGAGCAGTTCGCGGTTGCGGACCGCTTCGGCCGAGATTTTCCCGGCGGCGGCCAGCGCGGCCTCGCCTCCCGTGTGGGCCTCCTCGCCGAAGAAATCCACCGGAGTGCCCATGTCGGCCTCGCGCCCCGAGGCGTCGAGCAGCGTCACATCGACCGCCACGCCGTAGTTGTGGCGTCCGCCGCGTGCGCCGTTGGCCACATAGACCTGATTCGGAGTTCCCTCGACCAGACTGTACATATACCGCTGGACGCTGATCGGACGCGCCGCATCGCAGACCAGCATCCGCCATCCGGGACGCCGTTCGCGCAGCAGCCGCTGGGCATGCGCCAGCCGGGCGGCGAAATGCGGCAGGAGGTAAGCCGTTTCGAGGTCGCCGTAAACGTCGCGGCCCATGAAATTGTCCGCCGTGGAGTACATCAGGCGCACCCGCAGCGTGGAATCCACGCCGAGCACATCGACCAGCCCCGCCTTGCGCATCTTCGCATCGAGCACGCCCTGCGCCCGGACGCCCGTGCAGAGCAGGACGGCACACGCCGCCAGCAGGAGTTTTCGTTTCATCATTTTTGCGGTATATGTCTGCAAAGATACGAAATTGCATCCGGTTCGGCGGAACTTCCCGACAAATAATATACCCCTATCTGCACGTCAACCGGGAAATTATCGTACCTTTGACACCGATTATTATGAAATTTCAAGACTTAGGACTCTCCGAGCCGCTGTTACGCGCCATCGGGGAAAAGGGGTACACCGATCCCACCCCCATTCAGCAACAAGCCATTCTTCCCGTACTCGAAGGCCGCGACCTGCAGGGCTGCGCACAGACCGGGACGGGCAAGACCGCAGCCTTCACGCTGCCTATCCTCCAACTTTTAGCCGCCGAGCCCGCCGCCAGGGGACGCCGCGAAATCCGCGCCCTGGTCATCACGCCGACACGCGAACTGGCCATCCAGATCGACGAATGCTGCCGCGACTACGCCCGCTACCTCTCCATCCGCCACTGCGTGATTTTCGGAGGCGTCAACCAGCGTCCGCAGGTCGATGCGCTGCAGCGCGGCGTGGACCTGTTGGTAGCCACCCCGGGCCGTCTGCTGGACCTCATCGGGCAGGGCTATATTTCGTTGGACAAGATTCGCTTTTTCGTGCTCGACGAAGCCGACCGCATGTTGGACATGGGCTTCATCCACGACATCCGCCGCATCCTGCCCCTGCTTCCCGCACGGCGGCAGACGCTCTTCTTCTCGGCCACAATGCCCTCGGACATCGCCGAACTGGCCGCCAAAATCCTCCACGATCCCGTGCTGGTGACCGTCACCCCGCCGGCTTCGGTGGTCGAGACCATCGCCCAAAAGGTCTATTTCGCCGAAAAGGCCGAGAAAAGCCAGCTGCTGATCGACCTGCTCTCGGCATCCGACGCCCAGCAGGTGCTCGTCTTCTCGCGCACGAAGCACGGCGCCGACAAACTGGCCAAAATCCTGAACCGCGCCGGCATCCAGTCGTGCGCCATTCACGGCAACAAGTCGCAGAACGCCCGCGTGAAGGCCATGAACGATTTCAAGTCGGGCGAATGCCGGGTGATGATCGCCACCGACATCGCCGCCCGCGGCATCGACATCGACCAGCTGCCGCTGGTCATCAACTACGAACTGCCGGAGGTTCCCGAGACCTACGTCCACCGCATCGGCCGCACGGGCCGCGCAGGCTATGAAGGCACGGCATGGTCGTTCTGCTCGGAGGACGAATACCCCTACCTGAAGGACATCCAGAAACTCACCGGACTCGTGATTCCCGTCGAGGGAGCCGTTCCGGAGTTCGCCGCCCGGCAGTCCGCCGCCCCGGCGCGAAAGCCCGCGCCGAAACCGGCCCGGAGCGCGGAGCCGAAGCCCGCACCAAGGAGCGCCCGGAACGCGGAGCCGAAACCCGCCCGCAATCCGGAGCAGAAACCGCCGCAGGAATCGGCGGAACCGTCCGCACGTCCGTCGCGTTCGCGCCGCCGCCGGGGTACGCGCCCCGCACCGGGAACCCCTATCCAGCCGGCAGGCAAACCCGCCGCCGATACGGCCCGCAAGCCGGAGCGGAAGCAGGGCTCCGGCAACGCCCCGAAACCCGCCGGGAACAATTCCGCAGCCAAAACCACCCCGGAGGGCACTCCGAAATCATCGTCCGCACGCCGCCACAAACGCCGCCCGGCAGGCGGTACGAAACCGGGGCAGGGGCAGGCCGCGAAACCCGCCGCAGAATCCGCCCCGCGGAAGAGTTGGTGGAAAATGTGGTAAAAATCGGGGTTTCGCGTAATAAGGATTGGAAATAAGCCGTTAAATCGTTACTTTTGCAAGATAAGTAGTTACGAAAAAAGTTTCTCGGATATGCAGTTTTTCAAACGCTGGAACAACATCACGGGCTGGACGGTATTCGCCATTGCGGCGATCGTCTACCTGATGACCATGGAACCCGTGTCGAGTCTCTGGGACTGCTCGGAGTTCATCGCCACCTCCTACAAGCTCGAAGTGGGACACCCTCCCGGAGCCCCGCTGTTCATGATGCTGGCGCGTCTGGCAACGATGCTCGCCCCCTCGCCCGAATACGTGGGCATGGCCGTCAATGCCATGAGCTCGCTCTCCAGCGCCTTCTGCATCCTGTTCCTGTTCTGGACCGTCACCCACCTCGCACGGCGGCTGATGACCCGCGGCGGCGCGGAGCTGACCGTCGCCAACACCGTCGCCATCCTGGGCGCCGGAGCCGTCGGGGCCCTGGCCTACACCTTCACCGACACCTTCTGGTTCTCGGCCATCGAAGGCGAGGTCTACGCCCTCTCGTCGATGTTCACGGCGCTGGTGGTGTGGCTGATGCTCAAATGGGAGGAGCAGGCCGACGAACCCCACTCGTCACGCTGGATCGTGCTGATCGCCTACCTGATGGGCCTCTCGATCGGCGTGCACATCCTCAACCTGCTGTGTATCCCCGCACTGGTCTTCATCTACTATTTCCGCAAGACCGAACGGGCGACGTGGAAAGGCATCGCCTGGTCCACGGTAATCTCCGGCGCGATCATCGTCTTCATCAACAACATCATCATCCCCTACACGGTCTGGATCGGCGCACAGATCGACACGCTGTTCGTCAATACGTTCGGGCTGCCCGTCAATTCGGGCATCACGCTCTTCGCGCTGGCGCTGATTATCGGCATGGGATGGGCCGCATGGGCCGCCCACAAACGGGGCCGCGTGGTGCTGAACATCATCCTGCTCTCGACGACGATGATTCTCGTCGGCTACTCATCCTACGCCTCGGTGACCATCCGCGCCGCCGCCAACCCGCCGATGAACTCCAACAACCCCAACAACCCCCACGCCCTGCTGTCGCTGTTGAACCGCGATCAGTACGGCGACCGCCCGCTGCTGTACGGGGCGCAGTATTCGGCTCCCCCCGAGGGCGTGAAGGAGAAGAAGGTGTGGTATCTGGACGAGGACGGCAAATACAAGACCGCCACGGTGCTGACAGGTTACACCCATTCGCCGGAGTTCATGACTTTGTTTCCGCGTATGTGGAACTACTCGAAGGGCGAGAAGGAGTACAAACAATGGGCTGCCTATCGCACCACGAACGAGGTGCTGCGCGACGAGAACGGCGAGATACGCCGCGACGCAAAGGGAAACCCCATGCGCGGCGAGGTGCTCGATTTCGGCCGCAAGAAGGTCTACACCGACTCCTACGGCGAACCTCGCACGGTCACGGAGCCGACCTTCGGCGAAAACCTCAATTTCCTGTTCAACTACCAGCTCTCGTATATGTACTGGCGCTATTTCCTGTGGAATTTCGTGGGACGCCAGAGCGACATACAGCCTTCGCGCACGACGATCACCGACGGCAACTGGCTTTCGGGCATCCGCTGGATCGACGAAATGTACCTCGGGCCGCAGGACAACCTCCCGCGCGAAATCGCCGACAACAAGGGCCGCAACACCTATTATTTCCTGCCCTTCCTGCTGGGACTCATCGGACTGCTCTATCAGCTGAACCGCGACCAGCGGAATTTCTCGATCGTGATGTGGCTGTTCGTGATGATGGGCATCGCGCTGGTCTTCTATTTCAACACCTCGCCCGGCGAGCCGCGTGAGCGCGACTACGTCTATGCGGGGTCGTTCTATGCGTTTTGTATCTGGATCGGATTCGGCGTGCTGGCCATCCGCGACCTGATCGCGTGGCTCACCAAGCGCAGCAACGTCACGGCAGCCGCGGCGGCAACGGTCGTCTGCATGGGCGTGCCGGTGATTCTCGCGGCCCAGAACTGGGACGACCACGACCGCTCGCACCGCACGATGGCCCGCGACATCGGCTGGAACTACCTCATGTCGACGCTTCCCAACTCGATTATCCTCAACTACGGCGACAACGACACCTTCCCGCTGTGGAACAACCAGGAGGTCTACGGCGTGCGTCCCGACGTGCGGATCATGAACACCTCCTACCTCGGGGGCGAGTGGTACATCGACGAGATGAAGACCAAGGCCAACGACGCCCCGGGGGTTCCGTTCTCGCTGCCCAAGCACAAGTACACCTACAACAACGACATGATCTACGTCACCAACAGCGTCGACCGCACGGTGGACATCCGCGAGGTGATGGATTTCGTGCGCAGCGACGACCCGCGCAGCCAGATCAAGCTTTCGGACGGTTCGATGACCGACTACATCCCCACCAAGCGCATCGCGCTGCCGGTGAACAAGGAGAACGCCATCGCCTCGGGCATCGTCGCCGAGAAGGACCGCGACAAGATGGTCGACACGGTATATATCAACCTCAAGAAAAACTCGCTGGACAAGAACCAGCTGATGATTCTCGACATGCTGGCCAATTTCGACTGGAAACGTCCGATATACCTCACGCAGGTCTACATCCTGCAGGATTTCGGACTGATGGACTACCTCCAGTTCGACGGCTATGCCTACCGTTTCGTGCCGATACTCACCCCGGCGCAGAATCCCTATGAGATCGGGCGCATCGACCCCGACTATGCGGCGCCGCTGCTGAAAGAGACTTTCCGCTACGGCAACATCGCCGACCCGCGGGTTTATGTCGATTATTTCATCCAGTACAACCTCTCAGCCTCGCACGCCCGCGACGCCTTCGCCCGCGTGGCCAAGGAGCTGCTGCGGCAGGACCGGGTGGCGGAGGCCGTCGAGCTGCTCGACCTGGGGCTGGAGCGGATGCCGACCTCGCAGGTGCGCTTCACCGACACCAACACCTACCCCTTCCTCGAGGCCTACTACGCCGCCGCAGCGATGGGCGACGAGACGGCTGCCGAAAAGGGCGACGCCCTGTTGCGGGAGTATGCCCAGACGCTGATCGAGTACATCGAGCACTACCTCCGCTTCGAGGGGGCGCAGGGCGACATGGTTTCGGGCATCATCGACGAGAAGCTCGACCAGTTGGGCGACATCTACTACCTGGCCAGCTACGCAGGCCGCAAGGAGGTCCTCGCCGAGCTGAACACCTACTACCGTTCGCTGGGCGTCTCGGAGGAGAACCTCATCGACGCAGGCGACCGGCCCCAGCAGTCGGACTCGATGCTGCTTTCCCCGGCAAAATAGCAGGGCCGACACAGCCAGTACAAAAAAAATGCACGGATTGTTCCGTGCGTTTTTTTGTATGGGTTGCACCCCATTTCTCACACTTTTCACTATATTTGCAAAGTACGAATTTCAAACCCCCGAACTTATGCCGCTGTTCATTCCGGAAGACTATACGGCCAAACTCGCTCCCGAAACCATGGAGCAGGCCATCACCTACCTCAAAGAGATTTTCCCCGACATGCTGGCCCGCAGCCTGCGCCTGCGGCGCGTCACGGCACCGCTCTTCGTGCTCTCGGGCACGGGCATCAACGACGACCTCAACGGCGTGGAACGCGCCGTGTCGTTCCCTATCCGCGACCTCGGCGACCGCCGGGCCGAGGTGGTGCACTCGCTCGCCAAGTGGAAACGCATGAAACTCGGAGCCTACAAGATCGCCCCCGGATACGGTCTCTACACCGACATGAACGCCATCCGCGCCGACGAGGAGCTGGACAACATCCATTCGCTCTACGTCGACCAGTGGGACTGGGAACGCACGATGCGCCCCGAGGAGCGCAGTCTCGATTTCCTGAAGGGGATCGTCGAAACGATTTACGAAGCGATGAAGGCCGTCGAGGAGGAGGTTTACGAACTCTACCCGCACATCACGCCCATCCTGCCCGAGCGGATCACGTTCCTCCAGGCCGAGGAGCTGCTGCAGGAGTTCCCCGCGCTCACGCCCAAGGAGCGCGAGCAGGCCGCCGCCCGCAAATACGGCGCCTTGTTCCTCATCGGCATCGGCGGAGAGCTCTCGAACGGCGAACGTCACGACGGGCGTGCCCCGGACTACGACGACTGGAGCACCCCGACCGAAGGTGGGTACAAGGGTCTCAACGGCGACATCATCGTCTGGAACCCGGTTCTCGAAAGCGCTTTCGAATTGTCGAGCATGGGCATCCGCGTGGACCGCGAAGCCCTCGAACGCCAGCTGGCGATCTGCGGATGTCCCGAGCGGCGCGAAATGGAGTTTCACCGCATGCTGCTCGAAGGCCGTCTGCCGCTCTCGATCGGCGGCGGCATCGGCCAGTCGCGGCTCTGTATGTTCTATCTGCGCTGCGCCCATATCGGCGAGGTGCAGGTCAGCACCTGGCCCGAAAAAATGATCGCCGAGTGCGCCGCCCACGGCATCTATCTCAAATAGTCGTATGCTACCGGCGTAAGACGCCGGTCTTAGGGGCTGCGGCAGCTTTAGCAGATCAGTACCTTATTTCCGCTTCGAACATTATTTAAAAACCCCGCACTTTTCGGTGCGGGGTTTGTTTATAGGTTCTGTCGAAAAAACGGCGGGCAAAGGAATCTATGAAGAATTCAGTACTCAGTGACGCAACTCACACCTTTGCTCCGCCGTATGCCATTCCGGCCCGGTATCTGCTGTATCATACGACAAAGATAAACAAAATTTCCTATTACACACTATATAGGGTGTAATAAAATTTTGTTTGCAAGTCATCTTTGCATCATGAAGCCGAGAAGCCCGAAAAGAGTGAACAACTCATTGACCTCAGCCGTTGCGTGGAAATTGAAACAACTCCGCGTTGCCAAAGGGTTCTCGCAGGAATATGTAAAGGAAAACACCGGGGTAAACATACAACGTAGCGAATCCAGCACGACAACCGTATCCCTGATTACATTGGATATTCTCTGCAAATTCTACGGCACCTCGCTGAAAGAGTTTTTCAACGAACTCGACATCGAATAAATGCCCATGCAACCGTGGCGTGATACGACGCTTTTAGAAGCAATAGCGGGCAAGCTCAAAGAACTGCGTGTCGCAAAAGGTGTCTCGCAGGAAACCGTCTATGAAGATACGGGCATACATATCGGTAAGATCGAAACAGCCCGATACAATATCACGGTCAGCACGCTTTCCAAACTCTGCAACTATTACGGCATCACGCTGAAAGAGTTTTTCGACAAACTTGGTAAGTAAAATAAAACCCCGCTTTTAGAGCGGGGTTTTATTTTACTTACCAGTAGCGGGTTGGTCGGGAGTTTTACCGTCTTTTTTGTTTTTGCTGTAAAGGAACCGCTTGATCTTCTGCGTGGGGGTCTTGACGAAATCGTCCTTCTCCTCGACCACCTCCGAGATGCGCGAAAAACGGTTGACCTTGGCATTCACGAAATCCATGATCTCCTTCTTCAGCTGCTCGGTCTTGGCCTCCCAGGCCTCCTTCTTGCCTTCCCACTCCTCGCGCCAGTCGTCGATCATCGACTCGATCTCCTCGCGGTTGAAATGCACGAGGGCTATCAGACGCCCCTCCTGCTCCGTAACGATCGAATCGGCGATGCAGACGTGCGAGTTCAACACTGTCTCGATGTCCTCGGGGTAGATGTTCTCGCCGCCGGGGCCCACGATCATATTCTTCAGGCGGCCCTTGATATAGAGCCATCCGTCCTTGTCGAACTCCCCGAGGTCGCCCGTGCGGAACCAGCCGTCGGACGTGAAGACCTCCTTCGTGGCCTCGGGATTCTTGAAATAACCCACCATCGCACTCGGCGTACAGGCTACGATCTCGCCCTGCCGGGTCTCGGGGTTGATGTTCTCCAGCCGCAGTTCGACGCCCGGGGCCTGGGGTCCCGTCGAGCCGAGACGCACCTGCGAGGGGGCGGCTCCGGCCAGCAGCGGCGCGGTCTCGGTCAGTCCGTAACCGATGGCATAGGGCACTTTGGCTTCGAGCAGGAATTTCTCGGCCCCTCCGTCGAGCTTCGCCCCGCCGATTCCGAGGAACCGCAGGCGGCCGCCGAAGAGCTTCATAAGCTTCTTGCCGGCCATGCGGTTGAGATAACGGCGCATGAACCCGATGCGGTAGAGCAAGCGCCAGAAGCGCGTGGAGTTGAATTTGGCGAGCACCTGATGGCGGTAAATCTTTTCGATGACCAGCGGCACGATCAGCATCACCGAGGGGCGGATGGCCCGCAGGGCGGGCATCAGCGCCGAGGCCGTGGGCGGACGGTCGAGGTAGACGATCCGGGCGCCCATCGAGAAGGGATAGATCATGCCGATGGAACATTCGTAGGTGTGCGACAGGGGCAGCACCGAAAGGAACGTGTCGCCGCCGTCGACCGGGAAAATCGACGACGAGATGCGCACCTGGGCGCAGAGCGCCGCATGGGTCAGCATCACGCCTTTAGGCTTGGAGGTGGTTCCCGAGGTGTAGATAATCACCGCGATGTCGTCCGGCTTGGGAATGCCCGTCGAACCCTCCTCCCGCACGCGCTGCGAAATGACGCCGAGGTTCTTCGTGCGGACCACGACGTTGAGCCGTTCGATGGTCGTGCGAGCGAGTTTGGTGAAGAGTTTGTCGGAAACCAGCAGGGCCTTGGCCTCGGAGTGCTCGATGATCATGTCGAGCTCCTCGCCCGAGAAATCGGGCAAAATCGGCACGGCAATCATGCCGGCCGAGGTCACGGCGAAATAGCAGACGCCCCAGTTGGGCATGTTGCTGCTCAGCAGGGCCACCTTGTCCCCGGCGCGGAGTCCCGCACCGGTCAGTATTTCCTGCACCTTGGCAATACGAAGACCCGCCTCGGCGTAAGTCACGTCTTCGCCTTCGAACATCGAGAAGGCGATTTTCGACGCGAACTTCTCCACGCTGTTGCGGGCCAGTTCGTACAGTGTATCGATCGTCATAATGTGTTCACGTTTATGTGCGTTCAGATAACGCAAAAGTACGGGGCGAAATTACTAAATTCCAGTTAAAAAACACTATTTTTGAAACAAAATAATAACATGCTCGACTTTCTGAACATCAAAAAACTTGCCGCCGACGCGGGTTTCGACCTCTGCGGCGTCGCTCCGTGCCGCCATCTGGCCGAAAGCGAGGCGCGGTTCCGGGCATGGCTCGAGCGCGGCGGACAGTCGTCGCTGGGCTACATGGAGCGCAACGCCGCGAAGCGTTTCGATCCCCGGCTGCTGGTCGAGGGGGCCCGCACGGCGGTGGTCTGCGCCGTCTCGTATAAGAACCCCACCGGCGAAGGCTACCCCGCCGGGCATCGCGCCAAAGTCGCCTCCTACGCCTGCACGGAGGACTACCATATGACCATTCGGGCCATGCTCACCCGCCTGTTCGAGGCCCTGCGCACGGCGCATCCCGGTCTCGGCGGCCGGGCGTTCGTCGACACGGCGCCGCTGGCCGAGAAGCAGCTGGCCGTGGAGGCCGGACTGGGGTGGATCGGACGCCAGTCGCTGCTCGTGACGCCCGGCTTCGGGAGCTACGTCCTGCTGGGCGAGCTGATTCTCACCGAGGAGGCCGACGCTTACGACACTCCGTTCGGGGAGGATCGCTGCGGCACGTGCCGCCGGTGTGTCGAGGCGTGCCCCACGGGAGCCATCGCCGCCGACCGGACAATCGACACGGGACGCTGCATCTCGTGTCACACCATCGAGCGGGAACCGCCGGAGAGCGTGAACCTCGACGGCTGGATTTTCGGCTGCGACGGCTGCCAGAGCTGCTGCCCGTGGAACCTCCGGGCGCCGCTGCACCACAACGCGGTGTTCGACCCCGTGTTCGACCCGCTGACGATGGACGCCGCGGCGTGGCTGGAGATGGACGAAGCGGCATTCGAGTCCCTTTGCGGCCGCACGCCGCTGACCCGCAGCGGACTGGCCCGCATCCGGGAAAACATCCACCGAAACACCCTCCCCGAAGAACCGTCGGGACGCTGAGACGACCCGTCCCGCCCGGGCAGACACAAAAAAGGCGGGTCCCGAAAATTCGGAACCCGCCCTATGTCTCGTTCGCCCGGGAACTATTTCGACAGTTCGGCCAGCGCGGCCTTGGCACTCTCGGCAGCGGGACCTGCGGTCACCTTCCGGAAAGCCTCGATGGCCTGCGGTTTCATCTCCTTGGCGTTGTAAGCGGCGCCCAGCAGGTAGTACATCAGGCTCTTGTCCTCCGGATCGGTCTGCGCATCGGCGGCAGTCTGGGCCAGCTCGATCACCTTGGCGAAATCCTTCTTGTTGGCATAGGCCTGCAGGCGGACCTTCTCGGCCAGTGCGCTCGCGGGATTCTTGGCCAACATGGCGTCGGCAGCGGCGATGATGCCGTCGAAATCGTTGGCAGTCTGCAGCTTGGCAACCATATTGGTAGTGTAGAGCGTAATCATCTCCTTGGCTTTGGCGGCAGCATCGGCGTATTTGGGATGCGTCTTGGCGGCAACGGCCTCATAAATATCCATGCCCTTCTCGTACTGCGCCATGTCACCCGAGTTCATGAACATCTCGCAGTAGCTCATGGCCAGGTTGAGCGCCATGTCCGTATTGTCGGGATCGGCAGCATATCCTTTGGCGAAGATGGCCGACGCCGTGGCGTAGTCCTTGTTGTTGAACGCGTCGCCGCCCTGCATCTGGTAGATTTTGGCAACCCACGAATTGGCCTTCGCCATCTGGTTCATGTCTCCGTAGAGTTCGGCCAGCTCGGCCGACTTGGTGAAATTCTTCAGCGCCTCATCGTATTTCTTGGCCTTCAGCGCCCCACCGCCCAAATAGAAATAGCAGTTGGGAAGCGTCTTCTTGGCCGTGGCCACGAGCGATGCGGCCTCTTCGCTGTCCATGCCCTGATCGATCACCTGTTCGAATTTCGCGGCGGCGCCGGCGAAATCCTTGGCGCCGTAAGCGGCCGCAGCTTCGTTGTAGATTGCAGTGAGATCCTGCGCCGAGAGCGATACCGCCGCCAACAGCGCGATTACCGATACAAATAACTTTTTCATTGTTCTCTCCTATACGTTTTTTAAATTGTTCTTGTCAAGCACCCCTTCTGAAATGCGTTGGATGCAAAAGTATAAAAAAAATTCCTTTTTTACCAAATCTATCCGCGCAAACCCGCGAAAAAACCGCTCATCAGGGCTTCGCACTCATCGCGAAGCACCCCCCGTGCCACGGTGGTTTTGGGATGGAAGACCGCCTCGGAGTAACGCCGGTACCCCTTCTTGGGATCGTCGGCGCCCCACACCACGCGGCTCACCTGCGCCCATCCGATCGCCCCGGCGCACATGATGCACGGCTCGACCGTGACATACAACGTACACTCCTGCAGATACTTGCCTCCGAGCGTCGCGGCTGCGGCCGTGAGGGCCTGCATCTCGGCATGCGCCGTGGGATCGGCGAGGGTCTCCACGAGGTTGTGGCCGCGTCCGATGACGGCTCCGCCCGCCACGACGACCGCGCCGATGGGCACCTCCTGTTCTTTTAACGCCTTTTGCGCCTCGTTTAGTGCCAGGCGCATGAATTTTTCGTCGGTTTGCTGCTGATTCATCGTGATTTTTTTGCAAAAATAAGAATTATTGCCTACACAAATGTATCTTTCCCGGAAAAGGAATGAAATTGCGGTCTGCAACCGTGGAAACGTCATTCCGAGCGAACGAAAGTGGCGTGGGAATCCGATGAATGCGCTGCAAGGTTACAACATGCAATCAGATTGCCGCGTCGCTACGCTCCTCGCAATGACAATTTCAGAATGACTCCGCGGCGGGGCGTGCATCCGGCACGTCCCGCCATCGTTTTTTGCCGTTTTCCTTTCCGAATCCGGAACCTTTTTTCTAACTTTGCGGGTTACAAGGACAAAACGAACAACATAACACATTTCCCAATGTACAGAACCCATACCTGCGGCTGCCTCCGGGCCAGCAATGTCAACGAAACCGTCACCCTGGCCGGGTGGGTGCAGAAAATCCGAAACCTCGGGGCGATGACCTTCATCGACCTGCGGGACCGCTACGGCATCACCCAGATCGTCCTCGAGGAGCACTCCCCCGCCGAGGCACGCGCAGTCGCCTGCTCGGTGGGCCGCGAATGGGTCATCCAGGTGGTCGGCAAAGTCATCGAACGCGAGTCGAAAAACCCGAAGATGGCCACCGGCGACATCGAGGTGGCCGCTGAAAAAGTGGTCGTGCTGCACGACGCCGAGGTGCCTCCCTTCACCATCGAGGAGAACTCGGACGGCGGTGACGACCTGCGCATGAAATACCGCTACCTCGACCTGCGGCGTCCGCCCCTGCAGCGCAACATGATCCTGCGCCACAAGATGGCCCAGGAGATTCGCCGCTTCCTCTCCGACGAGGGATTCCTCGAGATAGAGACCCCCTGCCTGGTCGGTTCGACCCCCGAAGGGGCCCGCGATTTCGTGGTCCCGAGCCGCATGTCGCCCAACCAGTTCTACGCCCTGCCGCAGTCGCCGCAGACCCTGAAACAGCTGCTGATGGTCGCCGGTTACGACAAGTATTTCCAGATCGTGCGCTGTTTCCGCGACGAGGACCTGCGTGCCGACCGTCAGCCCGAATTCACGCAGATCGACTGCGAAATGTCGTTCGTCGAGC
>X355_Hoffmanns_Two_toed_Sloth__coassemble_1934_pt1 | contig 34938 bp, 28 predicted proteins | sample X355_Hoffmanns_Two_toed_Sloth__metabat2_high_PE_009 | metagenome-assembled genome bin X355_Hoffmanns_Two_toed_Sloth | reverse complement strand
CCACAGTACCGTTGATTGTCACTCGTCCCATGATGGGGACAATACCGTCTTTCTCCTTGCTGCCGTTCACGTAGAACAGCACTTTGAATGTACTTCTTGCCATACTCGTTTTTTTTTTGTTTGCAAAGTTAAATATCAACGAGTTAGACCTTGATATGCAAATCGGTGACAAACGGTGCAATAGCATCTCCCATATGTTAAATCTTACTCTTTCACGGGTAATGATTTGCAAACCATTCTTCTTCTTAAATCCGCTTTTCTTTGCGTTTTCCGCTTTTTCGGCTTGTCATCATTTGACACCGTAACAACTCTGATATTAAGTCGTTTAGTGTCATTTCACCCGTTTTTCGAGGTTATTCCAGAGATTTTATGTAACTTTGCCTGCATGAAACCCGAAACCATCCATACCGTCGTCTTTTCACCGACGGGAACCTCGAAAAAGATCGCCTCGGCCGTGGCGCGGGGAATCGCCTCCGCAGCCGGCGCGGACCCCGCCGAAGCCGCCCCGCTGAAAACCATCGACCTGACGCACACGGCCGGCGAAGCCATGACACTCCCCGCCGGCACGGTGGCCATAATCGCCGCGCCCGTCTACGGGGGACACGTCGCCCCGACGGCCATGAAGCGGCTCGAAACGCTCCGGGGCGAAGGCACGCCCGCCGTGGTCCTTGCGGTCTACGGCAACCGGGCTTTCGAAAAGGCCGCCGCCGAGCTGGCGCAGCTGGCCGCCCGGCAGGGATTCGTTCCGGTGGCCGCCGCGGCTTTCGTCGGGGAACATTCATACAGCACCCCCGAAACTCCCGTCGCCGCCGGACGCCCCGACGCGCAGGACCTCGCAGAGGCCGCGGCATTCGGCGCCGCGGTGCGCAAAAAGCTCGATGCCGGAGACCTCACGCCGGTCGATGCCGCCAGGCTGAAGGATGTGCGGACCCCGCTGCTGCCGATGCTGCGTTTCATCCGCTTTGTGCTGGGCTACCGGCGGCGTCAAAAGAAAAATCCGGTCGTCTACCTGCCCGCGGGCGATGCCGACCTTTGCACCCATTGCGGCCGCTGCGCGGCAGTCTGCCCCACGCAGGCCATCGTCCGCGGCGACGAGGTGCACACCGACCCGGCACGCTGCATCCGCTGCTGCGCCTGCGTCAAGGGATGCCCGGTCGGGGCGCGGAGTTTCCACACCCCCTTCGCCGCAGCGCTCGCTCGCAGTTTCACCCGGCGCAAACCGCCCGTAACCTGTTTATAACCAATGGTCGAACGTATCGAATCTCCGGTTCCGGTCGAGCTGGACGCACTTACCGCCTTGTGGGAAAGGTCGGTACGCGCCACGCACGATTTCCTCGCCCCGGAGGACATCGCCTTTTTCCGCCGCATGGTGCGCGAAGAGGCGCTGCCCGGCGTGGAGGAGCTCTATGTGGTACGGGACGAAAAAAACGGCTTCGCGGCCTTTGCAGGCATCGAAGCCGGGAAACTCGAAATGCTGTTCGTCGCGCCCGAAAAGCGCGGGAAAGGACTGGGCCGCATACTTGTGGAATACGTCACGGCGCACTGCGGCGTGCGGCGCGTGGATGTCAACGAGCAGAACGCGCAGGCCGCGGGATTCTACGCCCGCATGGGCTTCCGCGTCGTTTCACGCAGCGCCTCGGACCCCTCGGGGCGTCCCTACCCCATACTCCACCTCACGCTTTAGGCCCGGATCACCACCGTCACGGACATCGGCCCGTGGGCGCCGAAGACCAGCGCCTGCTCGATGTCGGCGGTCTTCGAAGGCCCCGACATGAAACATCCGTACCCGAAATCGTCCACCTCGGGACGCATCACCGCCTCGTGCATGGTATCCACGATCGCATCCTTCGGGATGACGACCACCAGCGCCGTGGCCCCGAAATAGAGGGCCTTGTGGCGGATGTCCTGCGCAATCCATACGGCACCGTTCTCCGCAACGCCGAACGCCCCCGTCACGACGCCCAGGTCGACATCGACCAATTCGCGCGGGTCCTCCACGGCGTCGGGATCGAGCGTGGCGATGCCCAGTTCGGGCATTGCCGAAGCGATCGTCCGCGCATCGGGATAACAGCGGCGGACCACGTCGTCGAGGGTCTCGTCGGGCGCCATCCGCACCGCCCTGCCGCCTGCAGCCTCGAGCCGTTCGGCGAACGTCGCCGCGGGGTCATCGAAGCGCTGGGGCGTGAAATCCGGCACGGGATGCGGATATTCGGGCATCCCGTCAGCGGCCAGTTTTTTCAGTATGTTGTCTTTGCTATTCATTGCTTTGCTTTTTTTACCGCTTTTCCCCATCCGGCGGTCGTTGTCGCCGCCTCCGGCGTCGTTTACAAATCCGACCCACCCCTGAATCCCCACCCCAGGCGGGGACTTTATGCCGCTTTGCGGCAAAAAGGCGATGCGGAACGCGATATTACTTATTTTCCTTTTTCCACCATCCATTGAACGTCTTCGGGGCAAAGGGCGGCATGGCACGGCCGGGGGCGCTCCACGGGTTCAGCCCGTTCTCGAGCACGAAGCGCGGCAGTTTCTCCGCCGCGCGGGCCAGGGCGATGCCGCCGTAGAATCGTCGCCGCCCGCCCATGATAAAGTCCATGCCCTTGACCGAGAGTTTCTTCACCGGATCGGCCAGATGCAGTCCGTCCAGCTGCTGCCGCCACATATAGATTTGCTCCCCGAGGTCGATCTGCGCCGGGCAGACGTCCGAACAGGAGTAGCACAGCGAGCAGGCCGAAACATTGCCGTGGTAGAGTTTCGGCGAACGCAGCATCCCGAGGTTGATGCCCAGCGGCCCGGGGATGAAATAGGAGTAGGTAGAACCTCCCGAACGGCGGTAGACCGGGCAGGTGTTCAAGCAGGCCCCGCAGCGGAGGCACTTGAGCATGTTGCGGTGGGCAGCGTCGGCCAGCCACTCCGAGCGGCCGTTGTCGACCAGAATGACGTGTATCTGTTTCCCCGGGGCAGGACGGCGGTAGAGCGAGGTGTAGCTCGTGACGGGCTGTCCCGTGCCCGAGCGGGCCAACAGGCGCGTGAAGACCGCCAGCGCCGCCATGTCGGGAATCACCTTTTCGATTCCCATGATGGCGATGTGCAGATCGGCGAACGAGGTGCCCAGATCGGCGTTGCCCTCGTTGGTGCAGACGGCCAGCGCCCCCGTGGAGGCCACGGCGAAATTGACGCCCGTCATCGAGATGTCGGCATCGAGGAATTTCGACCGCAGGGCCTTGCGGGCCGCGTGGGTCAGGTATGTCGGGTCGCTGTTGCCCGGCTCGGTGTGCATCTCGCGTTCGAACAACGTGCCGACCTCCTCGCGCCGCACGGCGATCGCCGGCAGGACGATGTGGCTGGGCGGCCGGTGCAGCAGCTGCATGATCCGCTCCCCGAGGTCGCTCTCCACGACATCGATGCCCCGCTCCTCGAGGTAGGGCGTCAGTCCGCACTCCTCCGAAAGCATCGACTTGCTCTTGATAAGGTTCGTACCCCCGTGCTCCCGGACCAGCTCCCAGACCGTCGCGTTCATCTCCGCGGCGTCCTTCGCCCAGTGGACCACCATGCCGTTGGCCGTGGCGTTGCGTTCGAACTCACAGAGGTAGTGTCCCAGACGGCTCAGCGTGTGGCGCTTGATTGCGGACGACAGGCGCCGCAACCCCTCCCACTCGGGAACCGTCATCATCATCCGGTCGCGCTTCTCGCGCACGGCGTACAGCGCCTTGTCGTGCCAGGCCATGCGTTCGGCATCGGCGACGAATCGTTTCGCGGCTTTGGAATGGGTGCTCATAGCTTCGAATTGAGGATTTCAACGATGTGGAGGGTCTTCACCGGCAGCTTCTCGCGGTCGATGATCCCCTGCATGTGCATCAGGCACGACGAATCGGCCCCGGTGATGTATTCGGCGCCGGTGGCGATGTGCCGCTGAACCTTGGCACGCCCCATGGCCACCGACACGGCGTTCTCCTCGACGGAGAACATCCCGCCGAAGCCGCAGCACTCGTCCCGCCGTTCGGGTTCTGCCACCTCGACCCCCTCGACCAGCTCCAGCAGGTCGCGGAGCTTCGAATGGAGGGGAACGTTCATCTCGCTGGGCGACGAGAGGCCCATCTTGCGCACCCCGTGGCAGGAGTTGTGGAGGCTCACCCGGTGCGGGAAGCGGGCATCCAGCCGCGCGGGTTTCACCACGTCGTGCAGAAATTCGCAGATCTCCCAGATCCGCGCATCGACACACGCATGCTCTTTATAATTATCCAGCAGCCGCGGGTAGCCCTCGCGCACGAAGACCACGCAGCTGGCCGACGGCCCCACGACGTAGTCGTATTTCGCAAAGAGTGCGTCCATGCGTTCCGCCAGCGCCTTGGCGTCCTTTTCGAAACCTGCATTGGCCATCGGCTGGCCGCAGCAGGTCTGGTCCAGCGGGTATTCGACCTCGCAGCCGACCTTGCGCAGCAACTCGTACGACGCACGGCCCACCTCGGGATACACCGCATTGATGTAACAGGGAATAAACAATCCGACCTTCATTTGTCTTTTATTTTAGTACCAAACTAAACCACACCAAAGATACGGATTTTTTCCGGGATTTGTGCATGGCAGTGACTTTCCGTCTGCTAAATTACAAAAAAAGAGGGCCCGGTATCCCGGTCCCTCCTCTTTTTCGGGAACATTTTCCTATTCGATCTCGATCCGGCGGGCGGCGGAAGCGGCTTCCGTCACCTTGCGCTTCGGAATCTCGATGGTCATCACGCCGTTCTCGACCCGGGCCGAAATCTTGTCGCGCTCGACATTGTCGGGCAGCAGCAGGCTCTGCTGGAACTGCGTGTAGGAGAATTCGCGGCGCAGGTAGGTGCCCTTATGCTCCTTGTCCTCCTCTTTGGTCTCGTTCTTCTTCTCCATCGAGATGGTCAGCTCGTTGTCCTCGTTGAGATGCACCTTAAAGTCCTCTTTGGTCATCCCGGGAGCGGCGACCTCGACCTTGTATTCGTCGTCGTTCTCCAGAATGTTGACGGCCGGAGCCGTGGTATTGCGGCGCTCCACGAGCCAATCGTTGCCCAGAAAATCGTTGAAAATGCTCGGCAACCAGTTCTGATTACGTCTTGCAGGTACCATAATTTTGTCCTCCTTAATTATTTTGGTTTAACATTCGTTGCTTGTCTTCCGTCCCTTTCGGAGCGAATTCATCCGGGAGTGGTCAAATCCTGTGCCACGCCGGAATAAGTGCAAAAATGTCATGAATTGTCACACTTTGTGAAAAATCGTCCTGACAGAACGACATTGTTCCAACATTTTTTTACATTTGCAGCATGGACAAAGAATTGATATTCCGGCAAGCGGTATCCCACGAGGTACCCCACATCATGCAGATCATCCGTCAGGCACAGGCCCGGATGTATGCGGCAGGCAGCCGCCAATGGCAGGACGGCTATCCCGCTCCGGGGCATGTTTCGGCGGACATCGGCCGCGGCCGCGGCTACGTGCTGTGCAGACCCGGCACCAAGGAGTGCCACGCGGTGATCGCCTACGGTGCGGTGGTATTCGACGGGGAACCGGCCTACGAAGCCCTCGAAGGCAAATGGCTCACCGACGGCCCCTACGTGCTGGTGCACCGCCTGGCAGTCGCCGACGGCGAACGCGGCAAGGGCGTGGCGGCGGAATTTCTGCGCCACGTGGAGGAACTGGCGCGGGAACGGGGCATCGGGGCATTCCGCATCGACACCAACTACGACAATCACCCCATGCTGCGACTGCTCGAACGCACGGGATTCACCCCCTGCGGCAAGGTCGTCTACCGGAGCGGCGAACGGCTGGCCTTCGAAAAGGTGCTCTGAACCGCATCCGGCCCGAAAAGCGGAAATACGGGCGCAGGACGGAACGGGATCAATAATCCCGGATACAGCGGACCGGATAGCCGTAAGAACGGTCCGCGTCATAGAAATCGAACCCGTAATTGCTCAGGAAAAGGTAATCGACCGAATAGGTCGTATAGGGAGTCGCGGACCAGTAGTATCCGTAGGCCCCGATATGGACCACGCTACCGTGGCCGTTCGGATAGCGGTGACCCGACACGGGCAGGAAGAGGGTCCCGTCGGGCGGAACGCTCCGGTTGTCGGAATCGGCAGCGGTGGAAACCGTGACATTGCCCCCGGCGAACAGGCCGCTCACGGGATCGGAAGTCCCGTCGGGCAGGCCGTCAAACGTGGCCGTAATATTCCTGAAATTCCCCGACGAAACCCTTAATCCGCGAGTCTCCTCATAAAGCTGGGACTGCTCGGCGGAAGTAGGCATCCGCCAGCGGCCCCGGGTCCATTCCGTGCGGCCGGAGACGTAGCGGCAGATGTCGCCGATGCCGGCATCCGCGTCGTAGCCCGCCCCGTCGCGGTAGTCCCTGAAAGCGTCCGTATCGCTGTCCGAGGGGGCAGGTCCGTCGAATCCGAAATTGGGATGCGCATAAGGAATCCGGTCCCAGCCCGCAAGGCTGTCGCCCCATCCCGAAGGATCGAGGGAGGACGAAGGGTTAAAGACCACATGCAGACCGGGATCATAGGGATTGCCCGAAGGCGCCACCGCGAGGAGCGAACCCCATTTGAAGAACACTCCCTGCGACCAGGCCGGCATGGAGCGGTTCTCCTCCCGGGTCACGGCGAAGGTCGGCACCCCGGCACGGAGGACGACGTTGTTGCGTGCGAACAGTTCGGCAATGGTGGTCCGGCGGACGGTGAGGGTGTCGCGGAGACGTCCGGCCGTAAAGACAATGCGGCCGCTCACGTAGTCGGGAACGGCTACGGGAGCCTCCAGCGGTGTGATCTCGACCGCCAGTCCCGAACGGTTGATATCGGTCCCCGAGGCGGTCTCCGCATCCCCGGCGAGCCGGAGCCACATATGCGCATCGGGGTCGAGGACCTCGGCCCTCCAGCCGCCGTGGTAGTCGGAACTCACGCGATAGACCCTATTCCGCGCCGCGCCCCACGGCAGGTCGACCGTACGGGTCTCGACACCCATGAAATACTGTCCGTCGAAAACGATCTCGTTGATCCCAGCGAGGTCCACCACCAACAGCGATGTTTTCAGGTTCGAGAGCACCGTGGCCGCGGCCACGGCCTCGCCGAACGTGGCGTAACCGGGACCTTCGGCCGCCGTAACGGAGACGATATAGCGGTGATTGCGGTAAAGGGGCATGATCCGCGCCCCGGAGCTGTCCGGATCGGCCTCCCCGGGAGCCGTGAAATCGATGCGGTAAAAACTGACGCTACCCCGGTAACTCCCTTCGAGCACCAGGCAGACCCGCCCTGCGGGATCGGCGAGCAGAGCCCCCTTGTCCGCCTCGCAGGTGTAGATCGTCCCGGCGAGACGCGCTCCGGGAGTGTTTCCGGGCTGGTCATAGGGATATTCCTGAGCGGCATCGGCCCCCGGTTTGCCCGCATCGTCCGGAATCCGGGGATCGCCGTTCGTCGAGTAGGGATGCCCGGGGTCCCCTTCCCGGAGCAGCGCCCCGGTAGCAGGGTCCCACGCCGGGGCGATAAATCCGCCCGTGCGGTAGTTGACCAGGTGGATGCGTTCCAGCCGGAAGATGTCGCCGGCAACCTCGTTCTCCACATCGATCCGCGCCAGCATCCGCATCAGCCGGATGCCGGAGACCTTCATGCCGGGGCGGATGCCGGAGACCGCGGCCTCGCCGTACATCGGAATCGGCGCAAAGCCCGGCGTCGAGACGTTCCATTTGTACGTGCCGTCGCCGCCGGGAGCGACTGCGAATTTCAGCGCCTCCAGCACGGCCTGTTTCTCCGCACCGGGAGGGTTATCCTCCAGGGCGGCATCGACCGCGTCCGAAGCGTTCGCGACGACGACGACCAGCCCCGCATCGGGGTCCGCCGGCAGGTCCAGCCGGTACTCCACCCGGTAATCGGGTCCCGCCCCTCCCTGCGTGAGGTCGTCGGTCTTCAGACTACGGATCAGCCGGGAGGGCGAGGAGTCGTCGAAGATCAGCAGATCGACGCTCCGCACCGCCGCCTCGCCCCCGTCGTCGCCGATCGAGCGGGTCACGGGGGTATGGAAGCCCGGAACAGTCATTTCGAAGCACACCGGCAGTTCCTGCGGCCCGGGCTGCGGGACATCCGCCGGATCGTGGGCGCACCCCACAGCGCACAACGTCCCGAGAACCGCCGTCAAACGGGAGAAAAGCCAAATACTGGATCGTTCCATATCGTCACACGTTTAAAAAGCCTCAACGGGTTATCCGGATCAGCCGGGCGAGATTCCCGGCCCGGACCTCCACCGTCGCATAACACCCCTGCTCCACCGCTTCGGGAGCCGCGCCCGCCGCGAAGCGAATCCGTTGTTCGAGGGCCCCTTCGGGACTGCCGGGCGTCACCGCCAGCCAGCCGAAAGGCCCGTCGTCGTCCCTGGCGACCGGAGCCCCGGAGTTGTCGTAATAGCGGATGCGGCCGATCCGGATGCCCCTCGGGAAACCCCGGTCGTCGCGGTCGTAATCGGTCCGGGCCAGCACATACTCCTCGTCGCCGCTGCCGGGAAGGTGAAGCCGATCACGGTCGACCCGGAGAAAATACTGCGGGTCGATAACGATTCCCTGCCCCGCATCGCTCCACGGCAGGACGGTGTGTTCGAACTGCGCACTGCCCACCCGTCCCGTAATCCGGTAGACCCGGTCGCGGAGCACGGCTTCCAGCGGCTGCGGCGAACCGCCTTCGGGTGCGAATTCCGACAGGACCGCCTCGGCATTCCGGGCTCCGCCGGGGGAATCCACGCCCTGAATCCTCAACACCAGTTTGTCGGCATCGCCCGGTGCCGAGCAACTCCGCTCAGGGGTGTAGAAGGCGCACACCAACTGCGGGGTTTCGGTCAGCGGCAGCGGATCGGTCCCGGCATACTGCCACCCCACCGTCAGCGAAGGGGCGGCAACGGTCGCCAGGCGGCCGAAGCCGTTGTCGGCATCGGGACCGAACAGCAGTCCGGCATCGTGGCTCCTCAACAGCGAAACGCCGGTCGAAGCGTTCAGCGCCGCCGTGCTTTCCGCATCCACGGCGAGCCACAGCTCGACCCGCGCCACGGCCCGGAGCACCCGGACCTTCACCCGGACAGCATCGGTCTGCGAAGCGTTTTCGGCCGTCACCGCGAAGCCCCGTTTCACGCCCGTCATCGGGAGGCCCGCGGCAAGCGGCTCCGAATGGCCGTCGTTGAAGGCATCGGCCATCCGGAACTCCAGCTCCCCGAGTTCCGACAGAGAGGTCACGCCGCCAAGCTCCGGAGTGAGCGCCGCAGGTTCGTTCACGACCACGGCGACCAGCTTGTCGCGGTTGCAGTTCACCTCCAGCACGACCCGGAAGGCGGTGGCCTCCTGCTCCTGCGGAGTGAGCGTCACGAATTCGTTAACATCGAGGGCAGGCCGTGCCGAAGCGTCGTCGAAAACGAGGAAACGCACCGTATGGACGCGGTCGTGCGCTCCGGCCTCTCCGGCGATGACCTCGACCTGCATCCGGGCCCGCACCGCCGTATCAGGACCGATGCTCCCGGACGTACAGCCGCCGGGCAGAGTCGCTGCCGCAAGCAGAAGGAGGATGCCGAATCTCTTTTTCATAAGCATATCGTTCCGGGGTTCAGACCCCGATCTCGCGGAGCCATATTATCCAGTCGTTCACACGCACGGCCACGGCAACGAAACCGCCCTCCGAACCGCCGTCGTCATAGAGAATCACGAAATTCCACACGCTCTGCCGGTCGAGGTACTCCTGCAAGGGAAGTTCCCGCCCGCCGGGGTCGTCGGGTTTGGTGCTCCGGAGCAGCGCCATCAGGTCGTAGTCCCAGAGCGGCTCGCCGGTCTGCGCCGCGAGCACCCGAAGCCGGTAATCACCCGCCTCGGAGAGCAGGCGGGCAGTATGGAGACGTCCGGACGAGAGTTCGCCCGGAGCGCTCCCGGGCAGCAGGGCGTAAGGCACATAGGTCACCGCCTCGTCCGAAAGCGGAGCGTTGTCGGGACCGTAGACGGCGCCTTCGGGCGTCACGATCTCGAACGTGCAGGGCACGGTCCCGGCGTCGCCGTCCCGCCGGACGAGCGTCAGGTTGAAGCGGTTGGTATTCCGGACCAGCCGCACGGACCACACGCTCAGGTCGGCCCGGTAGTCCACGTCGAACGCCGGGGCCACCCACACCGGGGAGAATTCCCGGCCGACGACCGCGGCATCGCGTTCGAGGGCAATCCGCACCTCCTCCAGCCGGGTCAGCCCGGGGGTGAGGGGTTGTCCGGCGGCATCCGAAACCCGGAAATCGTCCGACAGTCCCCCGACGGTCAGCAGGCTGTAACGGCCGAAACCGAGCCCTTCGCCGAGGAACATCCGGTTGCCGTCCACGAGCTCCCCGCGCCGGGCGTGCCGCGCAAAGCGGTAAAGCCCCCGGTCATCGAAAATGAAGACATCGACCGTCCCGACCTGCGGGTCGAAGGCGTCGGCGTACTCCATGTTCAGGTCGTAGATGAACTTGAGGTAGATGCCGCACTCCTCCCGGCCGTCCCGGATGCCCTCGCACGCAGCGAGAAGCACCGGCACGACGAAAGCCAGAAGCAGTCCGATATGTTGTCTCGCATGCATATTTCTCGGTTTACGACCCGGCATCCCGCGCGAAGGTCAGAGCCCGATCCCGGTCTCCCAGACGATCCACGGAGCCACCTCGACCGTGATGCCCAGATAGCCCGAGCCGTCGATCGGGTCCTCGGGGTCGGGATCGCCCGGACCCGGCTCGTCGATGTCGGGATACCACGGCGTACCGGGACCGTCGACCGACCCCAGCGTCAGCGCATACCAGTTGTTGCGCACGACGCCGTATTTGCCGAAATCCTGCTCCACCTGCGTCTCGTTGTCGTGGACGATCTCGTAATAGTAGTAGCAGAGGCCGTCCTGATACCAGTGGATAATATCCTCCCGGCCTTCCTTGAGCACCTCGCCGCCGTTGGACACCGCAGCCAGGTCCGCCTCCTTGAGCGAGGCGAAATCCGAACCTTCGAGCTGAATATTATGCGCCGCGGCATAAGCCTCAATCTTGTCGAACATCCTCTTGCAGGCGGCCGCGAGGTTCGAATCGGGCCCTGCCTTGGAGCAGGCCAGCTGTAGCTCGGCCAGGTCGGCGAAATTCTGTCCCGCGAAGTTGAACCAGTCGCCGGAGTAGTCCTTGGGGTAATAGGTCGCCCGGATCACGACGCGCGTGGCGTTGCCGAATTTCTGCTCACCCGCATCCATCGTGTTCTCGATGCAGTAGGTCAGCGAGTCGGCGATCATCCAGTCGTAAGGCTCGACCAGCACGGGATCGAAAGTGTCGGCATCGACGGTGGCATTGTCAATGCCCTCGCCCACCGCGCCGGAGAAATTCGGGTCCCGGGTGTAGAAATTCCGGACGTAGGTGCCGCCCGCCGTGTGGGAAACCTCCAGCAGCGTCTTCTCCGCGAAGGGATAGAACGCGGTGTTCAGCGCATCGAGGGTCCAGTGCCCGAACGTGAAATCCGCGCCTTCGGGCCGGACGGTGATCTCGTCCGCAAGCGTCAGCGCCACTTTGGAGGCCAGACGCTCGATCCGGATCTCCGCCGGATTGTCCCCGGCGGCCTCCTTGGCCGCTTCGGCGTCCATATCCTTCGAAATCGTCACGACGTTGTCCGAAACGTCGATCAGCGGATCGGCAATCACGTCGCCCGCATTCTTGCCCGTCTCGTCACCGCTGTTGATCATGGCGAAACCCCGGTCGATGTCCCGCGTATCGTCGGCGATCTCAGTCACCCCGGCCGCCGTGACGGCCTCGTTGAACGTCGCATAGGTCGTCGTCCCGTTCATGCCGCGGAGCGCCGCCTCGAGTTTCGGACCCGGATTGGCTATCGCCAGCAATTTCACGGTTCCCGACGAAACCTTGAAGACCTCGGAGGTCGCCGTGACGGGGCTGATCTCCATGAAATAGGCGGTCGCCCCCGGGGCTTTCACGACGGTTTCCCGGTCGTTGAAGGCCACGAAGCAGAGTTTTTGCAGATCGCTCTCATCCTCCCCGGGGCTCTCGCCCGAGGAACGCGTCGTCTTCCGGGTCTCGATCCGGACCGAAAGATAGGCCGCATCGCCGTTCGCCGGCACGGGCTCCGCAGGGCTTTCGCCGCTGTCGGTACAGCCGGCCAGTGCAGCTACCGCAAACACCGGCAGGAAAATCGTTCTGAGTCTCATAGTGTCCTTTATTTAAGGGCCGCGACACAGCCGGAGACAGGCTCCTACTCGTCGATGCCGTATTTTTTCCATTCAGCCAGCCGTTCCTGGTAGGCGTCCTCGTCGGCCCGGTAGGCTTCGATGCGCCGGAGATGCTCCCCGGCGGCCGGATTTCCGGCGTCGGCGGCCCGGCGGGCATAGCGCTCAGCTTTGTCGAGCTCGTTCAGACGCGCGTGGAACGCCGAGAAATAGAGCCACGCATCGGGTTCGTCCTCCAGCCCCCGGAGGTATTCCAACGCCTCGGAAAGTTTGCCGGAGAGGTAGCTGAACATCGCCATCGAAATCCGGTTGACCTTTTCGTCGGGATAGACCAGCGTGGCCTTCTCGATGACGGCCCTGAAAGCCGGACTACCCGGCTCGTACTGGCTGGCCAACAGGTAGAACTCATAGAGGGATAACATAGCAGGTTGTGTTTTATATATTTCCCGGACGGTCTCGACCGTATACTCCGGGACGGTAAAGTCGATCCGGTAAGCGCTCCGCCGCAGCTTCGGGAAGAGATTGGCGAGCAGGTAACGGTAGGTCCGCCCGCCCGCATACTGCATCAGCCGCCGTTCGCGTCCGTCGAAAACCTCCGTGTCGGCGACGATGCCGAGGACCGCCTCCCGCTCCGCCTCCGGAAGCAGGCTGTCGGCCCCGACGAGCCGTGCGAGCCCCTCCCAGTCCTCGCCGTACCCCTGCGAGGCGAGGCGGATGCCCTGCAGGTCGTAATTGCGGCGAAGCCACCCCGTGAGCGAGGCCGCACGGCGTTCCGAGAGGGCGAGGTTGCTCTGCCACGATCCTTCGGGCGAGGCGTAGGAAGAGACCATGACCGAATTGATCTCCACGCCCTGCACCCGGCGGACCTTTTCGATACTGGCCCGTATGCGGTCCAGTTCGTGGCGATTGCGTCCCAGCGCCGGGTCGATGTCGGCGTTGCCGACGCGGTAGACAATCTGCGCCTCGCCGCTCTCCGAACGCCGTTTGACGACCTCGCGCGGCGGCACGGGGATCGACACCGGAAGGTCATAGACCACCGTGCGCACGGGTCTCTCCAGGAAACGGATTCCGTCGGCGATCACCTCGACCGAGTAACGGTGAAACCGTCCCCGGCAATCGCGCCGCTCCTGCACCATCACGACCCGGGCCCGCTTCATCCACGCCTCGGCGGGTATCGCGGCGCTGTAAGGAATCGTCCGCCGGAAAAGCCGCTCCCGCCCGGCGCCCAGAAAGGCATAGACGGGTTCGCTCACTCCGGAGAGCCGCTCGGCGCGTTTCACGACGCGCTGCTGCGCCCGGCCGCAGACGACCACGGGCGGCATCGGCCGTTCGTCGGCCCCGGCACGGATGGCCGGAAAGAGGTAAATCCGCTCGCGCGGCGCGACGGAGAGCCCTTCGGCCCTGATTTCCAGCACGGCACGGATGCTGTCGCGCTCCTGCCGCACGTCGCGCACGACGACGCGCACGTCGGAGACCTGTCGCTGCGCACCCGCCCCGGTCGGGGCGAGCAGGCAGCCTGCGAGGAGCGCAAGGCTCCGTCCAATCCGGTATCCGGTCTTCATAATCGGCGTCATTTTATCAGGAATACCAGCGTCACGGCGATTTTCGTCGGTCCGAAATAGTGCTTGGTACCGGAATGAATCCGGGGCCGGCACCGTCCGCAGGGGTATTTATCGTAGGAGAAATAGGCATATCCGACGCCCACGGAGGCTTCGATCGACCACCGCGGCGCGAGTATCCAGTTATATCCGTAAGAGATGCCTGCCCCGGCCAGCCAGCCGTCGTAGCGGTTGTCCTCGATCGTCGAAAAAGGCCCTATGCCTCCTACGTTGTAGGAGGCATAATGGGCATGGAGACCCCAGAAATGCCCGGCGAAAGGCTGGCACGACCACCAGCGGAATTCGGGTTGCACAGCGACATGCTTGAATTTCTTACCTTCCCCGAAACTCCACAGGTTCAGACTGGCAGGGATATCGACCGAAGTACTCGCTCCGGTCCGGAATTCCAGTCCGAGGTTGGGCGACGCCATACCGTCCATCAGGAGGTTGTTTTTCAGGGCGACCTTCTGTGCGGCTGCGGAAACACAAAAGACAACCGCTGCGAACAACAGCACGATGCTTCTCCACCACATGGCATTCGTTTTTTCCGGGACACCGGACCGCAGACTGGCCCGACTGATCTCCACGACAAAGATAAGCATCCGCAAGTCATTGTAAAAGACAACTTTATCCAATCGGATAGTCCCGAAAGGACCAATCGGAGAAATTCCGGGCACAACCGTCCGGAATGCGAAAACGAAGCTCTTCGCAGAGGACGATCGGGAGGATTCCGACCCGCGAAGCGGCAGAAAAAGAGTCGAAAATGGCACAACAAATACGCCAAAAGGCGCAAATTGCAACACAAAACGCCCGTTTTACGATTTTTTTATGTACTTTGTGCGGAAGCCCGCCGAACTTGCGCGGGCGTGACGCATCAATTCAAGGGACAGGTTATGAGCAGAGAGGATCTTCACGATGCATTCATCGGTGAACTAAGCAGGAAGGTGCCCCGGCGGGCAGACCTTGTCAACCAAATAGCGGACATCCTGAAACTGGAGAAGGAGTCGGTCTACCGGCGGATGGCCGGCAAAGTCAATTTCTCCGTCCGGGAAACGGGTATCCTGGCGCAGGCGCTGAACATATCGCTCGACAGCCTGCTCGACCGGGACCGGAAGGTACAATGGCTTCCGTTCGTACTGGCGTCGCCCATGCGGCTCCGATCGATGGACTCCTTCTGCGACATGATCGACCGCAACCTCGAAAAAATCCGGGAGATCAACCGCGGAAAACCCGCCGAGACGGGCAACGTCTACAACTCGCTGCCGATGGAGTTCTTCATCTCGTCGCCCCTGCTGACGAAATTCATGTTCTTCAAGTGGGGCAACTATTTCGTGCAGTCGGAGGAGTTCAACGATTTCTCGGCCTGGCGGATGCCCGAACGGCTGGCGGCCATCCCGGCCAAATACGGAGAAATCTACAATTTCCGCGAGGCCTTCCACATCTGGGACAGCTCGCTGATCTGGACGCTGGGCAAGGAGATCGTCAATTTCTACCGGATGCACGTCATCACCGAAGCCGAAAAACGGGAGATCAGCCACGAGCTCAAGGAGTTGCTGTCGCGCATCGAGCAGGGGCTGAACGGCACCTATGTTTCGGACATCCCCTTCCCCGAAGAGCTGGACTTTTACGTCTCCTCGATCAACGTCGGGTTCTCCAGCAGTTACTACGCCTCGGGCGACAGGCAGCTGGCGCTGCTGCAGACGAATTTCAGCTTTTCGGTCATCGAGAACTCGGAAGATACTTTCCAACAGATCAAGGAGTGGATACGGTCGTTCCGCAACATCTCCACCCTGCTCTCCCGAAGCGGACGCATCGAGCGTCGGCTCTTTTTCGAAAACCAGCACAAGATCATCGACCAGCTGCTGTAAGGCGCATTTGGCAACCCGCGGACAAATCGCTATCTTTGCCCCGACGAAACGGCGGACGACGCCGTTCGGAGTAAAAACACGGGACCATGAAAAAGCAACGAATCACCGAAGAGGATTACCTCAAGGCCCACCGCAGGGCGAGCCGCGAAGAGGAGATCGCCCGGCACGGCCGGCCGGCAATCTGCCGCGCCGTTCACAAATCGAAAAAGACATACGATCGCAAACGCGAAAAGGCAGGTCTCAGAAACCTGCCTTTTCCATTTCATATCGGGTGCGATGCGTCTCAGGGCTGCGCCGGCGACTCCGGCTCCCCGACGGGTCCGGGCTGTATGCCGAGCGGATCGACCGGTGCGGGACGTGCGGTGACGATGCTGTCGACGATGAATTTCGTGAAGCCCCGCCAGGGCAGTGCGCCGAAATACTCCCGGTAGTGCAGTTCGAGTGTTTTGCCGCCCTGCAACATCAGTTCGCGGGCGAGCGCCTCGTCCTCGACCGAAAATTCGAATTCATAGGACTGGATCGACCCGGCGGCCTTCGAGCGGATACCCGTCTGGATCAGTTTGCCCTCGTAGGTCTTGAAAACGAGACCCTTGTAAACGACGTAGTTCAACTCCCCGCTCTTCACACCCTCGCCGAAGACGAAATAGAAGCGAAAGTAGAAGAACACGGCCAGCCCGACGGCAACCAGGACCGTGATGATGCCCCAATATTTTTTCATAACCTTTTCTGTTCGGCCGCACGCGGCGGCATTCTTTCACAAAGATACGAAAAAACCGGGTGGTTCCAAACCCGAACGGCATACGGCTCGGCAAAACCTCCCGACCCCTAAAAGTGCCGTTACGACACCAAAGGACACAAATCAATGCTATTTCCGTATCTTTGCAGAAAACGACGGTCATGATCCGGGAGACGATCGACATAACGACGGAGTCGGGCGAAACGGTGCGGGCGCAGGCGCCCGTGATCGTCTCGGCAAGCCGTGCCACGGACATTCCGGCATTCTACGCCGACTGGTTTTTCGACCGGCTGGAAAAAGGATATTCCGTCTGGACGAACCCGTTCAACGGCGTGAAATCGTATATTTCCTACGCCCGGACGCGACTCATCGTCTTCTGGTCGAAGAATCCCTGCCCGCTGCTTCCGCATCTGGAGAAACTGCGCGAAAAGGGCATCCGCTGTTACCTCCACTACACGCTCAACGACTACGAAACCGAAGGACTCGAGCGCGGCGTGCCGCCGCTCGACGAACGTATCGAGACCTTCCTGCAGTTTTCGGAGCTGTTGGGCAAAGAGCTGGTCATCTGGCGGTTCGACCCGCTGATCCTGACCGGACGGACCGGTGTGGAGGAGTTGCTGCACAAAGCGGAACGGATCGGCGACCGGCTCTGCGGGCATACCGAAAAGCTGGTTTTCAGTTTTGCGGACATCCGCACCTACCGCAGTGTGGAGAGCCGGCTGCGGAGAGACGCCGCCGCCTGCCGCGAGTTCGACGAACAGCAAATGTCCGACATGGCAGCCGGGCTGGCGAAGCTGAACGAAAAGTGGGGTTATACGTTGGCCACATGCGGCGAACGGATCGACCTGTCGCAGTTCGGCATCCGGCGCAACAAATGTATCGACGACGAGCTGATTGTCCGGAATTTCTCCGACGATCCGCTTCTGATGGATTTTCTGGGCGTAAGCCGGGAGGGTTTGTTCGGGCCGGAAACAGCCGCCCGGAAAAGCGTAAAGGACAAGGGGCAACGGTTTTTCTGCGGCTGTATCGCCAGCAAGGACATCGGCGAATACGACACTTGTCCGCACGGATGCGCCTACTGCTACGCCAACCGCTCCGGCGAAAAAGCCTCCGAAAATTACCGCCTGCACCGAACCCGCCCCACCGCCGAAACGATCACCGGAAAATAACCGCTGTCACTCCTCCCCGAAATCGAACCGGAGCTGCACGCAGCCTTCCCCGAAATCCGGGGCGTTGCCCACCGTGACCCCGATCAGGCGTATCCGGTGGCCGTCGAAGCCGACGCCCGCCAGCAGTTCCCCGGCGACGAGACGCAGCCCGTCGCGCGAATCGACCGGGCGGGGAAGGGTTCTCGAACGCGTGATCTGGCGGAAATCGTCGAATTTGAGCTTCAGCACCACGGTCCGCCCCTGGAACCGGTGGCGCGAAAGCCGCTGCCACACCTCCTCGCAGACCTGCTCCAACTCGCCGAGCAGCACCTCGCGGTCGTCGGTATCGGCCCCGAAGGTCGTCTCGGCGCCGAGGGATTTACGGATGCGGTTCGGAACCACCGGACGCGGGTCAATGCCGCGGGCATAGCCGTAGTAACTGCGCCCGGTCTTTCCGAAATGCCGCACCAGTTCCAGTTCTTCCCACTGCCGCAGGTCGGCGCCGGTGCGGATGCCCAGGGAGTGCATCTTCTCGGCCGTGACCTCCCCGATGCCGAAGAAACGCTCGACGGGAAGCTCCGCGACAAAGGTGTCGATCTCGCCGGGCGGGATGACGAACAGCCCGTCGGGCTTCCGGTAGTCCGAAGCGATCTTCGCCAGCATCTTGTTCACCGAAATGCCCGCCGAGGCCGTGAGTCCGGTCTCCGTGCGGATACGGGCTTTGATCTCCCGGGCCACGAGCGTCGCCGAGCGGACGTGCGAAACGTCGAGGAACGCCTCGTCCAGCGAGAGCGGTTCGATGAGTTCGGTATAGTCGTGGAAAATATCGCGTATCTGCTGCGAAACGGCTTTATAGACATCGAAGCGTGCCGGCACGAAGACCAGCGCCGGGCAGAGCCGTTTGGCCAGCGCCGAAGAGATCGCCGAATGGACGCCGAACGGGCGTGCCTCATAACTGGCCGTCGCCACGACGCCCCGCGGTCCGTCGTAGCCCACGGCGATCGGACGCCCCCGGAGTTCGGGACGGTCGCGCTGCTCGATGGAGGCGTAGAAAGCGTCCATATCGACGTGTATGATCTTGTTCTGCACCCCTGCAAAAATACAAAAATAATGCAGGTAAAAGCGAAAATCCGGCATCCACCTCCAGACGGTATACGAAGCTGCCGTGTCGGCGGGTCCCGATTATTATCGGAAAAGTAAATACAAAAAAATCCCTGAATCTTTCAAATTCAGGGATTCGCGATAATCTGCTTTTTCGTGGTACCACCAGGAATCGAACCGGGGACACAAGGATTTTCAGTACAAACAACTGAAAATCATAATAGTTACATTATCTGAATCTTATGATTCCTTTCCAAGTTATCTGTCTGTTTTGGGTAATACTCCGGGAAAAACAAAGGTTGTCGGGTTAAACAAAATTCAACGCATATTTGTACACTTATCTCTCTTATCATTATAAGATTTAAGTGTGCAATTCAAGAGAGATTATTAGGGAGTATACAAACATAGTTTTTCAAAATCAAGAATCCATTTTTGCTGTTCCATGAAAGAGCATCCTAAAAGGCCATGAATCTGTATGCCCGATTCTTCTTCCACTTTTCCAAAGGCTGAGGACAAGTCCATGACTGAGAAATTAGCTTTGTATTCCTGCTCCTCCAAAGAAAAAGCCAGTTTAACAACATCTGTTGTTCGGAGTTCTCCATCTATTCCAAACTGACACTGTTTGGCTGTTCCTCCCGAGAGTTGGAAGAACTCAGCTACTCGTCTGTCAAGGACATTGATATTACTCCCCGTATCAAGTAAAAAGCACAGGTTTTTGGCCTGTGCTTTTATAAGAATAAGAGGAAAGCCTAAGTGAATTAGACTTTGGCGCAATGAAATTTTTCTGTACTTTCTCAAATTTATTCTATTGCTCTTATTGATGAATAATAATTACTCCACGAACTATTTTTATACGCTTCAATACTCTGAGATGGGACATATAATGCAAAGTTTTTACAATCCCAATAGGTAATTTCAGGTGGGACAATAGGATAACAGTAAATATGTGTCAAGTTATCGCAATTGTAGACTATATTTGTAATTTCTTTTATATTTGCAGGTATTTCAATAGAAGTTAAGGCCGTACATCCTGTAAATACAGCACTTCTAGTGCCCATTATGGACTCCAACTGTGATTCTTTCTCAAAAGTTACACTTACCAAAGATGAACAATTATAAAATATGAGACCTTGCATTGTCTCCACACTTGCCGGGATTTCAATAGAAACCAATGCTGAGCAATTTTCGAATATGGCATAATCGGAATTATAATAGTTTATTATAGATTTCAATTGCGATTTCTTTTCAAAAGTCACATTCGTCAAAGAAGGACAATTTTCAAATATGTTATGTCCAATCGTCTCTACACTCGCAGGAATTTCAATAGAAGTCAATGCTGGACAATTCATAAATATACCCTTAGTATTACCATCCGCAAATTTTGAAATGCTCCCTAACAATTTTAATTTCGCCCCCTTTGCAAAAATTACATTTGACAAAGAAGAACAACCTTCGAATATGCAACCTTTAAGTTCAATAACTTCTTTGGGTATATTAATACTCGTCAAACTACTACATCCTTGAAATGCATATTCGCCGATTTTCGTAACCTTTTCTGGAATATCAATCCTCTCTAAACTGCTACAACCAGAAAATGCTCTATCCCCAATTTTAGTCACTGTTTTTGGTATACCAATACTTACTAAGCTACTACACGAATAAAATGTGCCATCTTCAATCCCAGTAACTTTCTCCGGAATATTAATATCCGTCAAATTGCTACATTCACGAAACGCTCCTCCTCCAATTTTAGTAACAGTTTCTGGTATATTTATCTTTTCTAAGCTTCTACAACCAGAAAATGCTGCCCCTCCAATCTCTGTAACCTTTCCCGGAATACTAATATTGGTCAAATTGTCACAATCCGCAAAGGCCCTAACTCCTAATTTAGTAACTGTTTCCGGCAAATCAATATTTATTAATTTAGTACAATATGAAAATGCATATTCCCTTATCTCAACAACATTCGTTGGAAGGATAATTTTGGTCAAATTACTACAATCATAAAATGCGCTTTCTCCTATTTCAGTAACATTCTCGGGAAAAATAATCTTAGCCAAACTACTACATTTATAAAACATCTCATTTCCAATTCGAATTTTTAGATTATTAGTTAAATCGACGGAAATAAGTTTAGTGCATTCTTTACAATTCAAAATTTCTAAGTTAGAGAAATAGCCAATGCCTGTCAATGTTTTAATCTCAAAACCTGTAAGGTCAATTTTGGCAACAGCAGAAGCTTCTATTTTAGAGACTTTCCCATCCTTATTAACATCGAAATTATCATAACAATATTGCATAAAAATGATATCATCCATGCAAGAACAAACATCATTCGGATCAGGTAAATCAGGTAATGGGCTCGGTTTATCGGGCTTGTTCGGATTACTCTCGCTGTCTTCGCTTTTACTACATCCTACGCCCATCATTATGGCTGCAATAAATAATATTGTGAGTGTTTTCATTTTTGGTATAGTCTAAAGTTAATTTCACTTATCGAAACAATCGTTTTTTCTTCAGTCTTCAACAAATCACCCAATCCTTCGGTCGAATATTCCGTTCCCAATTTTTTATTGATAAATAAGCAAGCTTGTTGGGTTAAATCAGGTTGCAGCGTGTCGGGAACCACATCTTTAACTGTCAGAAAGACATCCATTGTTTGAGGTGAAACCGGCTCAAAGGCTTTTTCGAAACGAAATTCACCATTTTCATAAATTAAATTAATCATTGAACTTAGATATTTTTCCCAGCCAACTCCGAATCAAAAGGGATTATAAAAAAGAAAGTGTGGAGTTGTTAGTTTATCTCGGTGGAGGCTCTGGAATGCCCTTGCACAAAATAAACAATACCCCACACTCGGGCAGTATATCAAGGATGATATAGCTACACAAGTGATGAGTGTTTGTATTGCTTATCCCTTGTGCAATGAAATTTTCCAGATTTCCACCAAAGGATAAAAGCTAAACACTTTCATCAATTCATATGTTGCCGCCCATTGGACAGCACCACAAAATTAGAAAATGTTTTTGAAATACAACACTCTCGGGGTATTGTAGAAACAAATTTCGGTTTAAAGTTTCAGAAAATCAACATTGACTTTCAGAAATGTTTACTCTTGCTTGCGGGGGTCTGCCCTGATGTAAGCCACAAGGCAGATTATAGCCCAGACAACAAGTGTTATATACAAATCTTTCATAAGCGAGAATTTAAAGTTAAATCGGATTTACCCCCTGAGGGGAGGGCAAAAATAAAGAGGCATGGATTGCTCCACACCTCCCTTTTCATGCTCAAACCTCCGGAGTTATCCCCGGATGATTTTCAGATAATATTCCAGACTTTGAATCACCACATCTTCAATGAACTCCACAAAAGCCGAATTATCCCCCGAAGATGCTTCTTCCAAAGTTTGGTAGTAGCGGCGTCGCGTGTCATTATCCCCTTTGATATTGGCAATGGGATAGCCGTGTTGCATCAATATAAGATTCATCAGCAGGCGTGCTGTCCGGCCATTGCCATCTATAAAGGGATGAATAGATACGAATTTTTCGTGCATCTGAGCTGCCAATACAACCGGGTGCATGGAATCCTTGTTTGCCTCATACCATTGAAACAGTTCACCCATTTTAGGCTGTAACAAATAAGGCTGAGGTGGAATGTGTTTACTACCGCTGATAATGACAGGCATCCGGCGGTATTTTCCGGCATTCTCCTTATCTATGCTGTGCAGGACAATGGAGTGAATATCCAACAGCACCCTTTCCGAAACAGGCTCTTTCTTCTGTGCTATGTCCTTGATAAAGTCGATAGCTTCTTTGTGGTTGATAGCTTCCAGATGCTCCCTCAGCCCTTTGCCTGCAATGGTAATGCCTTTGTTAACCACCATTTCCGTCTCATTGAGGGTCAACGTATTTCCCTCGATGCGGTTGCTGTCATAGGTATACTCAATCTCCAGAGCCTCCGTAATGCGGTAATTCTCATTGGCCCTGTATTGATTCAGTTCACCTAAAAGGGTGTCTATCTGTTTCAGTTTGTCATCCATACGCACAAAAATACACAATTTTCAGACAAAAGATAATTTCCGTTGCTCTTTTGGAGGGCTTGTACACCTATCTTTCTATTATATAAGGGAGATAGATGTACAATCCATGCGCAGATAGATTGTATTATTATAAAACAACAAAGTGTGCATCCTCCAACTTTCATATCATAATGGAGAAAGTGAGAGAGAGGAATAGTGGTACTCTAAAGAGTGTGGGTAATAAGACTGAGGTGTGGGTTGGAAAGAAAGAGGGTTTGGAATCTCAGACAGTCATTCTACGCACTTAGTTTTGAAATATATAGAAAGTAAGTGCGTAAGGTGGGTAAGCTGTCGAATTTTTTTGTTCTATTTCCCTATAAGGTGCAAGTTCTGAAAATCCGACAGCCTTTTCCTTACTCCACAAACCACCTGTATTCACTCTCTCCATAAAGGGCCTTGTTGATGCCCTCAGCCAACTGCGAGGCATTGAGTGCCCTATCCAAGAAATTGTCGATGTAGGAGGACTTATTGGCCCCTGTCAGGAGGTTGTAGACCTTCCACATGGAAATCTCTTTAGTGTGGGTATCTACTCCGAAATCCTCGTCTTGGTAGTAGGCTCTTGCCACCAGATTGATTTGGGTGTCTGTCATCAGGAGCTGAGGCAGTTTCCTTTTCTCCTCCTGCGGCAGACATTGATAAAGCCGGGACTTACCCAAAAACTGAGCAAACTGGTGTTCAGTCATGGAGGAACTCAGCAGGTTTTGCATCTGTCTTGTGTGTTTCTCGGGGTTATAGAGTTGAAACAACTCCATGGCAGCCTTAAAGAGAGATTGTGTATTCATTACCTTGATTTCACTCTTATAGCCGTCCGTACTGACACACATATTACAGCATACCATGTTCTTGAAGCCCACAAAGACCTTGAATTTCTCCGCAGATTTCCTGTTATAGAGGTTTTCATGGTTATAGGCCCTTACACCTCCTATGGTCAGCTTTAAGGGGTTTCCGTCAATGTTTTGGCAGATAGTGGGAATTTCAAAGCAGAACATCATCCGCTCATAGTAGATGGTCTTGTCTGTCTCCAAAAGCTGGTTCACGGGCTTATGGATAGCTTCGGGGATTCTGCCCTTGATGATATGGCTTACCCTTATCTCAGGGCTCTTGATGCTCTCTCCCCGGAAGAACTCCTGTGCCGCCTCATAGACTGTCTCCACAAAGGCCGGATGGGAGATAGTCACTTCATTGTCTTTGGAGAAGACAGGAACCACACAATCCTCTTGCAGATGCCGCAAGGTGACAGCTTTGGTGTTGGCTTCCACAAAGGCTTTCAAAGGTTCCTCTTCCGAATGGTCAGAGGCTGGAAGAATCGGAGATACTGGCAAGGGAATCAGATTCTGTCTAACAGGATGGAGTTGGAGTGCTGTTTCCATAGTTTTGGGATGTTTGGGGTTGTACGATAGTTTGCTGGGGATTGAGGTTGCACCAGTTCAGGATGGCTTGGCCTACTTTCGGGGTGATGGTAAATTCAGGACGGCCCATGAATAGGCCTGTCCGGTCTTTGGAAGCCTGCACATGGTGTTTGAGGTCTATATCCAGGACGACGGTAAATTCATAGTCCATGCCATCCCTTTGCATGGCATTCAGCCCTACTTTCTCCGGGACTAACTTGCCATTCTTCTCATTGAGCACATAATCCTGTTTGGTACGCATGGTACAGATGATATGTGCCGGAGATTGGAGGATTTTCTGCACAAAGGCATTCTGACGGGGCGTCACCTTGGCCCAGTTGGCAAAGGAGTTGCCTTGCAGTCCTGCATGGAAATCCAGCAGATAGTCCCAGCATTGGGAAATACTGTCCACGATGATTACCTCCATGTCTGCATTCTCACAGAGGGCGATAGCCTCGATGTAGTGTTCCGGGGAGTAGTCTCCTCCGAGGGAAACCACATTGTAGCTTCCTAAGTGAGCATAGAGATCAGCAGAGCCATTTTCTGAATCTATGACGGCAATTTTAGACCAGTCGGAGGTCAGGCCATAGGCTAATAAAAGGGCTGAATAGGTTTTCCCGGAACCTGCACAGCCTTGGAGGGCTAATTTGATTTTAGCACGGTGTCTTGTAGAGGGGCGGATGGTTAACATGATAGGTGAAATTAAGGTGTCTATCTATCTGAACAATACATAAAAAAACAGGCAGAAAGCCCAAAGCCTCCTGCCTGCGTTGAGAGTGAATAAGCCTAAAACACAGCCAGTGTAGGTGCTCCTCCCTCTCCACGCTGATGGAGCATCATAAATAGCTCACCTGTCTCGGCATTGCACACCTGAGAGACTACGGGGTCTGTCAGAAGCCCATCTTCCACTTTCCGGCTGCAAGGGCCACACTCACAGCCATAGACGAAGAAAACCTTACCTGTGTGGGGATTTCGCTTTACTTCCAGCTTATCAACCTCCTGCTGGGCTTTGAACTGAGCAACCTCCCATGTCTTGATGAATTTCAGAGTACTTTCCATACCAAAATTTGATTTTAAATGGTTGTGACGGGGGACTATCCCCCACGCCGTAGGCGGGGAGGGGTCAGGTGGGGATTGGAATGGATTTGTGCGGATAAGGCTGAAAAAAATTAAAAAATAAAATTTTTGGATTCCTTATAATCAGTAAATTATGTCTTATTAATAATATACTTACTCAGGGCTTAGGGCTGAGTTTAGAAAGGAAAAGGGCAGGAGTTAAATACTCCCGCCCGTATGCAAAAAAGTGTCGCTTTTTATTTTGTCATTTCCTTTATCGAGATCACCTCCAAAAATCCGACACCCAAAAATACCGATAATTTTGTCTTGCAGAGAAAGCCAAAAAAAGGTATTTTTGGATTTCCAACCCATCAACCCGTCTACCGTCTCTTGGAATCTTCACGGGCTTCGTTTCGAAGTATTTTGCCATCATTGTTGCCTTTGCGCGAAGGCCAATTCTTAGCTCACTGAAACATCTGGTTAGTAGCTTCTTAATCTCGTTCAGGCTATAGCGATTTCCCACCAAAAATAGCTCTTTCAATTTTTGTTTTAGAGCCGTTTGTGTTGCAGGCATCAGATAATGGACCCATATCCTCGCCACTGCTTCAGTCGGTTGAGCGTGTGATACAAAATCATCACCTAAATAATCATATACTAAGGGGATAATATCATACCTAAATTCTATATCCTCAGCGAGTTCCGTCTTAATCTGCGGAGACATTCGGCGTTCATTGGAATAAAGCCAATAATGCCTCAAGAACTTGTCTCCACCCTGCATAGCTACGCCACCTTTAAACTCTTTTATCAGCAAATTGCCTGCCTCCACATCATACCCTGCTTTTTCATAGGCTTCCCGGATGGAAATCCCATTCGAGTAAACATTATCTACACTCTCGAACTTATATCGCAAGTGTCTTATTTTCAGCGTATCAAGTTCTACTTGAGCCGTCTCTCTGTTATAATATGCCAAGGACTCTTTCTCGTCAAAATTAATTTTAGAAATTATTACATCTCGCAGATCAGGGGGCAATTTTTGATAAGCTCGAATTGTTTTTTGGGCTTCCCTTTCACGGCGAGCCAACTGCTCCTCAAATTCGGTCCTGCTCTGGCACATAATCCCGGTATTATAGATATGTAAAATCAAATACCGAAATACATTGTCCCGGTTTCGTATTCTCCCGGCAATCTGCTGAATATCAGTAGATATATCAAGCATTGAACTTTTGGCCCATCCGTCGCTAACCACAATGATTAATCCTGCTTGAGAATAAAAGTCCGCCCCATAGAAAACAGTTTTAGTACAAAAGGTATAGGGTTTATTAGGGTCTGAGACATCATTTATCTGATATTCACCCAGTTTCAACCTATTTACAGGAGTGTTTGCACAGATGATTTTCACCTCATCCGGTCTCAAGGCGCAGCGTTTTATAATAGCTCGAATGGCATTCACAGAATTTACGAAGAAGAAATATTCGCTAACTCTTTGTCCTTGAAATTCAATAGGATGTCCTGCTTTATGCCGGAAAATGATATCGGCTGCTGCGACAAAAGGTTTATTCGTTTGAATCCGATGGGGAATGACTCGGACATCATCAGGCCACTCTACCTCAAATTCAGGTATATTTGCCAGCTCCTCAGGCTTATAGCTGTATTGTATAGGTGTAGCAGAGAGATAAGTTGTATTTGGGTTATCCTTCAGCTCATACAACAAGTTCCGAACAGCCTTATCACGATAAGTACAAGCATCCAAAATTTCCTGATACTCATCCACAATAACCTCATAATCAGCTATTTTAATACCAAGAAAAGCAGAGACACGAGGGTATGAATCATAGGTGGTCATAATCTTTACGGGTTGCTTTCCCCGACATTCCCGAATATACTGGTCAATATCATCGGTAGTTACCCCTTTTTGTACTCCGAATAACTTGAATTGACATCGAGTGTTGGGGTATTGGGAAACCTTGCTTACAATCAATTGCCTTGTGGGACAACAGATTATAACATTCTCATCATTCTCCAGCACGACTGAGGTGGCCCCACACCCAGTTTGCTTTTTGTTCAAGATACCTGCTGGCAGGCTCGTCATGAACTCTCCGAGATATACGGCACCCTGAGGCGCTACAATCACGGTCTTTCCATCTATCTCCCTAACGGAAAGACCATTAACATTTTTTAGGTAACTTCTACCTTCCATATAGAAAAAGTTTGCGTCGAGATTTTTCGCTCATATTCCCTTAAAGGTAATGCAAGCAAAAAAATCGACAGGTTAATAATTTGATAAACAGGTGAATAATCCCGTATATCGACTATAATTTTTTGATTTGTGAAAGATCGAGAATCCAATCTTTCCCGGAAGAGTACTCCCACTCTACTCTTATGAAATCGGTTGCAAATATAAGTAAAATTTATGAAAAATCCAAGTAAAATCGGATATTTATTTTCGTTAATTGCGTTAAGCGCATATAATCAGCATTTTATAGCAAATTTTGCATCGCTTCGTCAATTTGTTTATTTTCAAAACTATCTAAGTAAATTTGTGTGACTTTCTCGGAACTATGCCCCAAGGAGCTGCTGATAATAGAGGTTGATACTCCTGCCCTCCGGAGGACTGTTGCGTAGCTGTGCCTTGCTACATAAGTCGTCAGTTTACCGGGGATTTTCAGTTCCTCGCCAATCTGTTTGAGGGCCTTGTTGGTTTTAGCAAGGGACTTGTGAATCCGGTTGAATTTTTGCAACTCAGTTTTATGACTGCTGTCGAGAATTGGAAATAGGTATTCAGAATCCGGTTTCTGGTATCTCTGTACTATCTCCTGAGCTTTGGACATCAGCTTGTAGGATAGCAGTTTCTCAGTCTTATGCCGCGTGTAATAGAGCCTCCCGCCTGCAATATTTTCCTGTTTCAGCCGTGCCATGTCGCAGAAATTAATTCCGGCTGTATAGTAACTGAACAGAAAAATATCACGGGCTAAGGCCAAATAAGGAGCTTTTGAAAGAGGGGTGTATTGTTCGATGCGTTGAATATCCTCCTTGCTGATAGCTCTCTTGGAAGTTACAGTCCATAGTTTTCCCACTTTGAATTTAGTGAAGGGATTGGATTTAGACTTAAATTTACCTTCTTCAGCAGCTTTGTTATAGGCGGCTTTCAAAATACTGAACTTGGTCGCTACGCTATTATTCCGATTCCCTCGCTTTCTTAGAAATAGTTCGAAATCATTCAGAAACTGTATGTCTACCTCTTCCAGTCGAATAGGTGTTGGTTTATACTGTCGGAGCAGAGATAGGAGTACTTTATGTTTTGAAGCGGAGTTGTATTTCCCTAAGACCTCCAGCCGCTCGATAGTCTGTTCCAAGCATTCATTCATCGTAGAAGCGGTAGTTTCTATCTTTTTCTCATCGAGTAGGATATTCAATATGAATTCTTTATCCAAACTGTCCAAAAGAATATGAATAATCCATTTAGGAATTGAAACCTGTGCCTCCCTATCCTCCATCCATATTTTCCTAACCAGCCCCCATGGCCCTGCATACATTTTATCCTCCATTTGATATAAAAATTAAATGATCATCAGAAAATATAATAAAAGCCAATGGGAAAACTTACTGTTCCCCTTAACTTTATATAAGATGCTGCATCACTTCATTCATCCGTTCATTTTCGAAACTGTCCAGATAGATTTGGGTCACTCGTTCTGAACTATGTCCGAGAGATTCGGAAATAATGGAGGTAGAAACTCCAGACCTTTTCAGCACCGTCGCATAGCTATGCCGAGCAACATAGGTGGTGAGTTTAATCGGAATTTTCAACTCTTTACCTATCTCAGCCAAAGCCCGGTTTACCTTGGTAATGACCTTATGATGCCTGTTCAGTTTTTGTTGGATGGTTTTATGTTCCTTTGAATAGATAGGAAATAGATACTGGTCTTTGGTGGCATAGCTTTCAATAATTTCCATAGCTCTGGCATGAATAGGCAAGTTCAAAAGTTTTCCGGTCTTTTGGCGCCTGTAAACCAATCTGCCGTCTATGATGTTATTCCGCGTGAGATTTGCCATATCCACGAAATTGATGCCTCCCATCAGATAGGAAAAACTGAATAAGTCCACTGCAAGCCGGGTATAAAACCCTGCGGCCTCAGTCGTATAGCCCATGACGGCTTTTATCTCAGCTTTGGATATGGCTCGTTTCGGGGTTTCTGCGTGCAATTTACCCACTTTGTAGCTCTTGAAAGGGTACTGCTCCATTTTGGTAAATCCTCGCTCTATGGCTTGATTAAAGACCATTCTTAGGGTTCTGAACCGGAGACCTATGGTATTCTCAGCCCTACCCTGCTTACGCAGCCATAATTCATACCTTTTGAGCCAAGAATGGTCGATGTCCGAAAAATAGATATTCAGATGTTTGTTGAATTTCAACAAAGACCGATAGACTTGCTCCACAGAGGTAGCATAGCCTGTCCTTCGTTCATCCTGTAACTCCAGGATAACCTGCTCAAAAAGTTCTCCGACGGTTACTGCTTTTACAGGTTTGGCAATACGTTCTTTGAGAGTTGTTGCGGTAAATTCCTTATTTTCGGATTTCAGTTCTACAACCGTACCTTTACATTCACACAGTTTATTGGCTATCAGCTTTTCCAGATACTCCCTGCTGGGACAGTCCAATGTAGGCTGATTCCTCTCAAAGTCCCAATACTGAGGTGCAACAGACACTCCAAGGCTGATATACTTGGTCTTACGGTCTTTGGTAATGCGTATTCTTAAAGGAAATTCATTGTTTTTGAGAGGCTTGTACTTGAAACATACGACCTCGATAGTTGTGCTCATGGGTAAAACACTGGGTAAAACAAACCCTGTTTTTCGACCGTTTTACACCAAAAAGAAAGAGAGTTGCATTTCTGCAACTCTCTGATTTTCAAGTGGTACCACCAGGAATCGAACCGGGGACACAAGGATTTTCAGTCCTTTGCTCTACCAACTGAGCTATGGCACCATCCCGATAAACGAAGCGTTTCGTATTATCGTGGTGCAAAGGTAAGCAAAAAAATCAATTCTGCAAATGCCTCAGCTGATTTTGTCGATTTTTTTATCCCTTCCCACAGGGCGAAATCCCCTGCCCCGGCTGCTGACAGGCCCAAAAAGGCCGGTCCCCCACGGAACCGGCCTTTGAAAATCCTGTTATAAGGTACATCTATCTGCTCGGCAGCGTGCTGCTCCAACCCTCGTTCTGGGCAACACCGAAGCCCGAGGTGATCTCGTCGTTCGGAATCGGGTATACCAGATCCGAAATCTTGTAGTTGGTATATGTGAACGAAATGTTGGGTGCCCCGATCGCATATACCTGAGCCATCTCGTCCCAGCGGCGCAGGTCGTACAGACGCAGACCCTCCTGAAAAAGTTCACGCGCACGCTCCTCCTTGATGAACGCCATGAGGCCGGTCTTGGTCGACGGCAGATCGCCCGCCGAGGTGATCGCCGAATTGCGCTTGGCCACGGTCAGCAGGGCGTTCTGGGCATCGGAAACCGATCCGGTGGGGCTCTGCGCATTGGCCTCGGCGATAATCAGGAACATCTCGGGTGCATTGACGATGTAGCAGGTACCGTAGGTATTGTTACCCGACGAGAAGTGTCCGAACTTGCCGCCTTTGAACTCCGGCGACGCCGGAGTGCTTTTGGAATCCCACTCCCAGACATTGGTGCGGCAGTCCGTATCGTCGTAGATCGACTGCAGCCACGGACTGGGGCTGTAGTCATAGGTCGACCAGATCGTACCGCACGACTGGGCCTGCCAGTTCTGCGACGAGCTGATCGCCAGTGCGAACATGCTTTCGGTATTCGAGGTACCGCCGTTGTAGAGCGCCTTATAGGTATCCTTGCCATAGGTCAGCGTCGTGATGCCCTTTGCGTCGAGCGCGTTCTGGGCCTCCTCGGCGGCATCGTCCCACTCCTCCAGGTAGAGGTAGGTACGCGCCAGCAGTCCGTGAACGGCCGCTTCACCGAAATAGTAGAGATCCCCCCGGTCGCCGCCGGCTGCCGTGAAATGCGTAAGGGCATCCTTCAGGTCGTTGACGATGGCCGTGTAGCTCTGACCGACCGTCGAACGGGAAACCTCCTCGAGCGGTTTGATCGGTTTGTCGACCAGCACGATGCCGGGTTTCGACGAGAAATCCGTGCCGTTCACCTTGACCTGGTGCGCAAAGATGTTGACCAGCACTAACTGGGCATATCCGCGCAGTGCATAGGCTTCGGCCTTGCAGAGGTCCAGTTCGGCTTTTTCGTCATCCGTGCTTGCATCGTAGAGGGCGTCGATGGCCTCGATCAGGCGGGCGGCGTTGTCGATCACCTTGTAACCGTAGTTCCAGATATAGTAAAGATAGGTGTCGGTATCGTTCACCGTGTAGGTATAGATATCGTTGAAATGCTGTGTTCCGGCATTCCAGTAAGCCAAGTCGGTGGGAATATCGCCGATCGTCGTGGCATAGTTGCCGGCGAAATAGTAGCGGTACAACTGGTAGTAGGCACCATTGAGGGCCGTGGAGATGTTGTCTACCGAGTTGAGAGCCGTCTCCTGGTCGATTCCGTTGTAATAATCGGTTTCGAGGAAACTGTTCCCGCAGCCCGCAACCCCTCCGGCCAGAACCGTCAGTGCAAATGCTTTCAATATCAGTTTTTTCATAATCGTTCGTTTCTTAAAATTATCACACTGCATACGTTAGAAAGTAAGCTGAATGCCTCCGGTAAAGGTGCGGTTGGCGGGCGACTGCCAGGCCATAATACCCGATGTGAAGGTTTCGGGGGTATAGCCCACGAAATCGTCGGCCATGACCGTATAGACATTGTCGAGCGACACATAGACACGCAGTTTCTGAATGAAGGCCTTCTTGGTCCATTTTTCGGGCAATGTATAGCCCAGCGTGATGTTGCCGATCTTCAGGTAGTCGCCACTGTAAAGAAAACGCGAAGAATCCGACGTGGCATTGTAGGGATCGTTGAGTATATATTGCGGGTGTTTGGCATCTTTGTTATCCTCTGTCCATGAATCGAGGGCCACGTCGCGAAGCGGGGTCATCAGCGACATGCCGTAACCGGTGAACGGCGCACCGTAGTTGTAGACCTTGCCGCCCAGACGGTAAGTGAAGTCGATATTGAAGTCGAGTCCCTTCCAGTTGACGCTGGTTCCGAAGCCGCCCAGTACCTTGGGATCGGCCGAACCCACATAGCGCTTGGCCGCCACATTATAATCGCTGGTGGTTTCGTCACCCGATTCATTGAGATACCATAACGGCTTACCGGTCTCGTAATCGACTCCCGCCCACTCTTTCATGTAGAACTGGCGGTAGGGACGTCCCTCCTCGATAATCGTGAATGAGGATTCAATCGGCTCATCGGTTGCCAGTTTCACAACGCGATTCTGGTTCCATGTAACGTTGGCATAGGCGTTCCAGCGGAAATCACGCTTCTGCATCACCGTGGCGTTCACCGAAAACTCGATACCGCGGTTGCGGATCGTACCGATGTTCTGCATCATCGTCGTCGTACCGGAGGTCATCGAGAGAGGCACTTCGTAGAGCGCGTCGCTGGTCTCCTCATTGTAGAAGTCGAAGGTCATGTGGATGCGGTTGATGAACGAGAGGTCGAAACCCACGTCGAACTTCTTGGCAGTCTCCCATGTCAGGCGCTGGTTGGAAACGCCCGAAGGAATCATACCCGGAGTGCTGTTGTAGTTGTAGCCGGCCACATAGAAACTGCGGGCTTGGTACCAACTGATGTCCTGGTTACCCACCGTACCGTACGAAAGTCGGAGTGCGGCATTGGTCACGATCTCGTTGTTTTTGAGGAACTCCTCACCCGTGATGCGCCACTTGGCACCCACCGACCAGAAGTTACCCCAGCGGTTGTCGGAACCGAACACCGACGAACCGTCGCGGCGGAACGAACCCGATACATAGTATTTGTCGTCGTACGCATAGTGTGCATCGACGAAATAAGATGCCAGCGTCGCCTCGGACTTGTAGTAGGCCGAATCGTTCCACGAACCGGCGGTCGACAGGTCGCGCATACCCTCCCCGGCGAAGGGAAAATCGGTACCTTCGATCAGCGAGTAGTTGTAGAACTTGCGCTGCATCTCCTGACCGAGCATCAGGTTCACGGCATGCTTTTCGTTGAACGTGTAGTTCCAGCCCAGCACGTTGTTCCAGGTGATGACGCTCGTCTTCGAATTGAAATCGAGGCCCAAACCGTTCGAATCGACGCCGTTCGGATCGTACAGGGCACTGTAATAAGTATAGATGTTCTGATCGGTGATGTTCACGCCGAGGGTGCTCTTGGCATAGATGCCCTTGCCGAAATCCACCTGCAGGTAAGGATTGATGTTGACCGTCTGAGCCTTGGTACGGTAGAGACTGCCCGTCTTGGAGTCCACGACCGCCAACGGGTGGGGATAGCTGCCCTCCAGGTAATCGCCGTTCTCATCGTAGAAGGGGTCCAGCGGCGTACGTCCCGACACGGCAAGCGTACCGGGGCTGTTCATCGAACCGGCCGTAGACTCCGAAGTGCCGTTCTGAATCGCATAGGAATACGACGAATTGACACCGACGGTGAAGAACCTGAACTTGCTGTCGAGGTTCATGCGGCCCGAAAAACGCTCCAGGTCGGAACCGATTACCAGGCCGTCGGTATTCAGGTACCCCATGCTGGCGTAGTAGCCCGTCGAGCCGACACGACCCGATGCGCTCAGGTTGTAATCCTGGTAGTAGCCGTGGCGCGTGATGGCGTCGATCCAGTCGTAGGACGATTTGCCATCCCAGTCATAAGCCGCCGTGATGTATTCCGCCCAGGTGTCATAAGGAACACCGAGATCGGAGGGTTTCCGGCCGCCGTAATAGGCGTTGTAACCATTGGCGAAGAGGTTTGCCGTCTCCGACGCATTGGCCAGCTTCATATTGTTGTTGGCCATCGAGACGAAGCCCTGCTTGATGTCGACATTGAGGTTGAAATTACCGCTCGTGCCTTTTTTCGTGGTGATAACGATCACACCGTTGGCGGCACGCGAACCGTAAATGGCCGTCGCAGCGGCGTCTTTCAGCACAGTGACGCTCTCGATGTCGGCGGGATTGACCGAGGCCATCGGGTCGAACCAGATGTTACCGGAGCTGTCGAAATTATCCTCGATGTCGGAGTTGACCGGCATACCGTCGATCACATAGAGGGGCTGGGTACCCGAATTGAGCGATCCGCGTCCGCGCACATAAACCGAACCCCAGACACCCGGCGAACTGGTCGAGTTGTTCATCTGGAGACCCGGTACGGAGCCTTCGAGCGATTTGACGAAATTGGCATCGGTCCGCTTGGCGAGGACATCGTCGCCGACGATGGACGCGGCGCCGGTAAACGAAGCCTTGCGCTGCACGCCGTAGCCGGTCACCACGACGTCATCGATCGCGTGCGTGTCCTCGACCAGGGTGATGTTCACCGTCGTCCGGCCCGAAATGGCGACCGACTGACTCTGATAGCCGATGAAAGAGACGATCAGCGTTCCGTTTGCGGGAGCTGAGATCGAGAAGCGGCCGTCTGCCGCGGTAGTCGTACCGGTCGACGTTCCGTCGATCATAATGGTTGCGCCGGCGACGGGTTTTCCCTGCGCATCGGCAACCTTACCGGTAACCTGCCGGTTCTGGGCAAATCCGTATGCACAGAGCCCCAAAACGGCAATTAACGTCAGTAGAATTTTTCTTACCATAAGCGTTAATTAAATTAGTTTTT
>X355_Hoffmanns_Two_toed_Sloth__coassemble_1922_pt1 | contig 36119 bp, 26 predicted proteins | sample X355_Hoffmanns_Two_toed_Sloth__metabat2_high_PE_009 | metagenome-assembled genome bin X355_Hoffmanns_Two_toed_Sloth | reverse complement strand
ATCCGCGGCACGCTCGTCTCGTGCAACCAGTTCGCCATCATCTTCGGCATGCTGGTCGTCTATTTCGTCAACTACCTGATCCGCAACCACCTCGGCGACACGGGCGAAGCCATTCAGGCCGCCATGGTCCAGATCGGCTGGCGGCGGATGTTCCTCTCGGAGGCCTTCCCGGCAGGCGCCTTTTTCCTGCTGATCATGCTCGTCCCCGAGACCCCGCGGTTCCTCGCCCTGAGGGGCAACGACGCCAAAGCCTTCTCGGTGCTCGAGCGCATCAACGGCACGGCCGAGGCCCGCTCGATCCTCGACGACATCAAGTCCACGGTGCACGAGAAACGCGAAAAACTATTCGCCTACGGCACCGCCGTAATTCTGATCGGCATCCTGCTGTCGTTCTTCCAGCAGGCCATCGGCATCAACGTCGTGCTCTACTACGCGCCGCGCATCTTCGAGACGATGGGCGCTTCGGGCGACGTGTCGATGATCCAGACCGTCGTCATGGGCATCGTCAACATCATCTTCACCGTCGTGGCGATCTTCACCGTCGACAAGGTGGGCCGCAAACCGCTGCTCATCATCGGCTCGGCGGGCATGATGATCGGCATGGCCGCCCTCGCGGCGCTGTCGTTCACCGACACCATCGGACTGGCGGCGCTCATCTTCATCATCCTCTACACCGCATCGTTCATGATGTCGTGGGGCCCGATCTGCTGGGTGCTCATCTCGGAGATATTTCCCAACACCATCCGTTCGCAGGCCGTGGCCATCGCCGTGGCGGCGCAGTGGATTTCGAATTTCCTCGTGTCGGCGACCTTCCCGTCGCTGAGCGCCTGGAGCGTCGGCGGCACCTACTGCATCTATGCCCTGATGTCGCTGCTGTCGGCAGTCTTCGTCTGGCGGTGGGTTCCCGAGACCAAAGGAAAGACCCTCGAGGAGATGTCAACGCTCTGGAAGAAAAACCGTATCCGATAAGCAGAACAATTACACAATTACAGCCGTTACAAGGGTAAATGCCCTATGTAACGGCTGTAATTATGTAATCCAATCGGTTGGGAGCGCAGATCAGGATAGGAAACGAGAAAGCTGGCCTCCGCACCTAAAGCCCACCTCTTAGGTGGGTTAGCCGAGTTTCATGACGTCGTCGATGCCCATGTCCTTGTAGGTGGATTCGAGCTCCTCACCGCGGTCCGAAATGACCAGCAGTTTGTCGCCCAGCTTCAATTCCGTCTTGCCCTGCGGCACGAAATACTCCCCCTCGCGGCAGACCATCATCACCAGCGTATTCTCGGGCAGGGTGATGTCCTTGAGCGTGTGCCCGCTGTCGAGCATCGACTCGTTGACCTCGACCTCCGTGAGCACCGATTTCATATCCTCGTGAATATCGACGCTGAAGGCCGACTCCCGCTCCTCGTAGGCCAGTCCCAGCATATTGGCCATGCCGCTCACCGTGGTGCCCTGCACCAGGAGCGAGATGATCGTCGACAGAAAGACCACGTTGAACAGCAGTTCGGCCTGCTCGACGTTCGCCATCATCGGGTAGATGGCGAAGAGAATCGGCACGGCCCCGCGCAGGCCCACCCACGAGATATAGAGCCGCGCCTTGGTGGTGAAGCGCCGGAAAGGCAGCAGGCACGCGAAGACCGTGACGGGACGCGCCACTAAGATCATGAACGCACCGACGGCACCTCCCAGAATCAGCACCTCGGGACGGAACAGCTCGTCACTGTTGACGAACAGTCCCAGCGTGAGGAACATCACGATCTGCATCAGCCACGTGAAACCGTCGAAAAAGACCGTCAGCGACCGTTTCTGCGTCAGTTTGTAGTTGCCCACGACCAGACCCGCCAGGTAGACGGCCAGATAGCCGTTGCCCTTGATCAGGTCGGTGAAGGCGAAGGCGAAGAAGATGAAAGCCAGCAGCAGCACCGAATAGAGCGAATGGTTGGCGAGGTTGATCTTGTTGATGGTCCACACCGCCAGCCGGCCGATCAGGTAGCCCGACAGGGCTCCGACGACCATCTGAACCACGAAATAGACGATGCTCATGCCCATGCCGACATCGCCCGAGGAGTTCGTCACCACGCCGATCAGCAGAATCGTGAGCATGTAGGCCATCGGGTCGTTCGAGCCGCTCTCCAGCTCCAGCAGCGGACGCAGGTGCTGTTTGAGTCCCTGTTTCTTGCTTCGCAGGATGGAGAACACCGACGCGGAGTCGGTCGAAGACATTGTGGAGGCGAGCAGCAGAGCCAGCGGGAAGGATATTTCCAGTCCGATCCACGGGGCGATGAGCCAGACGAATCCCGCCAGCACCGCGGCCGTCATCACCACTCCCACCGTGGCCAGCACGACGCCGGGTCCGATGATGGGTTTTATCTCCTGGAACGAGGTGTCCATACCTCCCGTGAAAAGGATGATACAGAGGGCTATCATCCCCACGAACTGCGTCATCTCGACCGAGCGGAACGATATGAAATTCAATCCGAACAACATACCCACTCCCAGGAAGAGCAGCAACGCCGGGGCGCCGAAACGATAGGCGACCTTACCGGCCATCACCGCCACGAAGAGCAGCAAAGCACCGACCAACACTACATTTTCACCACTGATGTCTATCATTCTATATCTTTAGTTTTTAGCTGTTTGCAGCTCCTGCCGATCCATGATGCGCAGCTCGGTCAGCGGCCGGTACTCCAGGTCGGTGTACTCGAACGCCTGCATGGCCGCAAAACGGTTGTCGGGCGTCCGGTAGACGGCCACGGCCACGGCGGGAACCTGCGCGTGAGGCAGCGCGAAAAGCCGTTCCGCGTCGCCCTGCGCAATGCACTCCCGGACCTCGGAAGCCAGTCGGCGCTCGAAATAAAGTTCTTCGTAACGCAGGTAACTGCGCCCCGAACGGTAATAAGGCGCCCCTTCGGCGCTGAAAAACCGTGCCGCAAGGAGTATCATCCCCGCCAGCGCCAGCGACCCGCCGAGGAACACCAGCGCCGAGCGCATGTTGTTCGACAGCCCCGTGCCGTACATATAATTCAGAACCAGCATCGCCACACCGGCTGCGAACAGCACGGCGGGAACCAAAAGGGATTTGCGGCGACGAACCACGACCTCCCCGGGCAAGGCGTACATCGCCTCGCAAATTTTAATCTTATCCATATCGATTTCATTATCAAACGTTTGTATTTCAGTCAGGAGAACAGCATCCCGGCGGGGAAACCGTTCGGGAAACACAAAAACGCTAAATAATGAGCCGGCGCAGCCGGTAGACATAGTAGTCCACGGCATGCGGGCCGACGGAAAGATCATTGGATTTGTACGTCGAAATAAGTTTGGCAACTCCCGTGCCGCCGCACGACGCGACGCAACGCAATGCAGCACGCACGGCCCCTTGCAGGCCGCCGCGCTGAAACAAGGGTGCGGCCGGGGAGGCTTCCGCCTCCCGGAGAACACGGGGTTGGTTCAGGTCCGAATTACAGATGCGCTCGCACTGCCACTGGTCGGCGGGCGCGTTGCCGACCGATAAAACCGCCGTACGAACCGTCTGTGCGGCATGTGCGGTGCTCCGGCCCTCCGAAAAGAGCAGGCTGCCTGCCAAAGCCAGCAATATGATGAGCAGTTTACGCATACGACGAATAGAATCCGGTCAGATGCAAAGTTACATTTTTTCCCGGAGAAATCCGCACCCGGGCCGAAATTGTTGATAAAAAAGGCAAAACCGGACAGAAGCCGGGGTTCAAGGGCGGCAGCAGGTCATTCCGAGCGAACGAACGTGAGCGTGGGAATCCGATAGCGGTGTTGTAAGGCCACGATGTCCAGTCAGATTGCCACGGCATCTGTGATACCCCGCAATGACGGCGAAAGCGCAGAACCGGACGGAGAGCGTTCTGAAGTAACCGTCGCCCCCTAAAACCCGCTTTTTAAGCGGGCGCACCCTAAAACCCGCTTCTTAAGCGGGCGGGCGGGTAGGTTATTGGGGGATGAAGATGTAGGTGATTGTGCCGGTCTGCTTGGCGGGAGCCGCCTGGTCAATGTTGAACAGCGAACTGCGGGCCGCCCGCAGGGCCGATTCACGCATACACTCGTCGCCGCCCTCGGTGACACGCGCCCCGACGACCTTCCCGGCCCGGTCCACCGTGACCGAGACCACCACATCGCCGCCGCCTTCGCACTGATAGGCCGGAACCTCCAGCCAGCGCGAAGTGCGCACCGGATTCGTCAACGAAAACGACACCGTCACCCGCCCCTTGACCTTGCGGTCCTGATGCTCCGAACCGTCCTCCTTACCGCGGCGTTCGCGGATCGCACGTTCCTCGGCCAGCCCCTGTTCGTAAGCCTCGCGGTTGGCCTGCATCCGCGCCTCGGCTTCGGCAGCCGCCTTGTTCAGCTCCGCGGCGTTAGTCCCGCGGTCGTCGCGGAGTTTCTCGTTGAGAGCATTCTCGTTCGACGCCTGGTTGCGGATGCTCCGCCAGTCGATCTCCTCCTGCGCCTGACGCTCGCGCACCTCACGTTCGAGCCGCGCCTTCTCCTGCTCCAGTTCGGCCAGCGACTGCAGGTCGATGTACATCCCCTGCTGGTGGGAGCGGGCCCCGACGACGATCTTCGACGACACGAAGACAATCATCAGCACCAGATAGGCTATCAGCGTGACGCACAACCCGATACGATGGTCGTAAGCCCACGTTCCGGCATCCTCCCTGCGGTTGTCGAAAGGAAGTCGGATTCGGGGCCGGCGGGGGGCCTGGGGTTTGCTGTCGCGCGGATTCTCGGTCATTGCTGTGGTTCGGAATTTTGAGCAAAAATAGGGCTTTTTACCGAAATTTTAATATCTTTTTAGAAAATAAACTGCACCTCGGCAATCCCGAATAAATTTGGTATTGCGCTCGACTTGTATTATCTTTGCGCGAAATATACAAGAAACTCCGCTTATGTCTACCAAACAACAAACGCTGAAGGCTCCGATCTCGTTCTCGGGCAAGGGCCTTCATTCGGGCGTGAAAGTAACCATGACCGTCAATCCCGCCGAAGCCGGCACCGGCATCGTATTCCGCCGCACCGATATCGAAGGACAGCCCCTGATCCCCGCCTTGTGCGACCACGTCGTGGACACCTCGCGCGGCACGACCATCGAAGCCGGCGGACACCGCGTCTCGACCATCGAACACATCATGTCGGCGCTCTGGACGTTGGGCGTGGACAACGCCGTGATCGACATCGACGCCGCCGAAACCCCCATCATGGACGGATCGGCCTGCGCCTATGCCCGGGCCGTGGCCGAAACGGGACTGGTGGACCAGGACGCCGAGCGCACGTTCTACCATGTGACCGAAAAGATGGTCTACACGATTCCCGAGAAGGGCGTGGCAATCATCCTCTACCCCGACGACGAATTCTCGGTCTCGGTGCACGTGGACTACAACTCGAAGGTCATCGGCAACCAATACGCCACGTTCAACCCCGGCGACAATTTCACGGATAAGATCGCACCCTGCCGCACATTCGTCTTCCTGCACGAACTGGAGCCGCTGATGAAGATGAACCTCATCAAGGGCGGCGACCTCGACAACGCCATCGTGGTGGTCGAAAACCCCGTTCCCGACGAACAGCTGGAACACCTGAAGCAAATCTTCAACAAACCCGACATCGAAATCAAGGCGGGTTATCTCAACAACCTCGAACTGCGCTGCAACAACGAGCTGGCGCGTCACAAACTGCTGGACCTGCTGGGCGATTTCGCCCTGCTGGGCGTGCGTATCAAAGGCCGCGTCTGGGCCACCCGCCCGGGGCATTTCGCCAACACGGAGTTCATGAAGCAGCTCAAACACGCCATCCGCAAGGCCGGCGAGAAACCTCGCTACACCTACGATTGCCGCAAACCGGCGCTGTACGACATCAACGACATCCGCAAGATGCTGCCCCACCGTCCGCCGTTCCTGCTGGTCGACCGCATCTTCCACCGCGACGCGACCGACGTGGCGGGCATCAAGAACGTGACGATGAACGAACCCTTCTTCGTGGGCCATTTCCCCGATGAACCGGTGATGCCGGGCGTGCTGATCGTCGAGGCGATGGCGCAGTGCAGCGGCATTCTGGTGCTGGGCGGCGTGGAGGACCCCGAGAACTACTCGACGTATTTCATGAAGATTGACGGCGTGAAATTCAAGCGCAAGGTCGTGCCGGGCGACACGCTGCAGTTCGAAATCCACCTGCTGGAACCCATCCGCCGCGGCGTCGCCGTGGTCGAGGGCAAGGCGTTCGTCGGCGAAACGCTCGCCTGCGAAGCCGTGATGATGGCCCAGGTAGTCAAGAATAAGAAATAATCCGGAATCCAATGCATCCATTCCTCCGCAGTGCATCCCGGTCGGCTGTTGTCGCCGCCTCCGGCGTCGTTTACAAGTCTGACCCCACCCCAACCCCCTCCCTCGGGAGGGGCTTCGGGAAATGCATTCCGGAAACGCAAAAACAGTAGACATGATCAGTAATCTGGCATATATCCACCCTGATGCGCGTCTCGGGGCCAACACGACGGTAGAGCCCTTCGCCTATATCGCCGGCGACGTGGTAATCGGCGACGACTGCTGGATCGGCCCGGGGGCCGTCATCCACGACGGCGCCCGCATCGGCAACCGCTGCCGCATCCATACCGCCGCTTCGGTCTCGTGCCTGCCGCAGGACCTGAAATTCGCCGGTGAGACCACCACCTGCGAAATCGGCGACGACAACGACATCCGCGAATACGTGACCGTCAGCCGCGGAACAGCCTCGACAGGCACTACCCGCATCGGCTCGAACAACCTGCTGATGGCTTACGTCCACGTGGGCCACGACTGCGTCATCGGCAGCAACTGCGTCATCGCCAACCGCGTATCGCTCGCAGGCGAGGTGCATGTCGGCGACTGGGTGGTTATCGGAGGCCATGCCGCCGTACACCAGTGGACGCATATCGGAGCCCATGCGATGGTTCAGGGCGGGGCGCTGCTGGGCCAGGACCTTCCGCCCTACGTCATCGTGCGCAACGACACGCTGCGTTTCGCGGGAATCAACAAAATCGGGCTTTCGCGCCGCGGCTTCGCGCCCGAGCGCATCGCCGAGATTCACGACGCCTGCCGCATCCTGTTCCAGAGCGGCCTGAACTACCTGAACGGCTGCGACGAGGTCGAGCGGCAGGTTCCGCAAAGCCCCGAGCGGGATTACCTGATCGCTTTCATCCGCGAATCGAAGCGCGGGATCATCAAACCCTACGAATCCAACAAGTGCAAAGAGGAGTAAATTTTGCATATAAATATTGGTATATCGAAAATTATCACTATATTTGCGTGTCGAAAGACAACGTGGAGGAGGTAAGGGGACGGGAGTCCCCTTATTTTATACCTATTACCTGACTATGATAGATACCAAAAAGATAGTTGAAGCCGTCACCCGGAAGCTGGAAGGCACGGACCTGTTCGTGGTGGAGTGCACCTCGACGCCGGGCAACGAAATCGAACTGACGATCGACAGCGACACGTCGGTGGGCATCGACGCCTGTGCGGAGCTGAGCCGCGCCGTGGAGGCGGAGCTCGACCGCGAGGAGGAGGATTTTTCGCTGACGGTGATGTCGGCCGGCATCGGCTCGGAGCTCCGCACCCTGCGCCAGTACCGCAAGCTCGTCGGCCGTTCGGTGGAGGTGCTGCTGACGAGCGGCATCAAAATACTGGCCAGGCTGGACGAGGTGTCGGAAAACGACATCACCCTCTCCTACGAGGAGAAACAGGCCGTCGAGGGCAAAAAGAAGAAGCAACTGGTGACAGTCACCCGCACCTACCCTTTCGCCGAAATCAAATCGACGAAGGAGTGGCTGGATTTCAAATAGGACAAAACTAAAAAACAAGATAACGACACAATGGACAATCTCAATCTCATCAGCAACTTTGCCGAGTTCAAAGAGCTGAAGAACATCGACAAATCGACGATGATCGGCGTATTGGAGGACGTCTTCCGCCATGCGTTGCAGAAGCAGTATGAAACGGACGAGAATTTCGATGTCATCATCAACCCCGAGAAGGGCGACCTCGAAATCTGGCGCAACCGCACGGTCGTCGAGGACGGCGCCGTCGAGGACCCCAACACGCAGATAGCCGTGTCGGAGGTGAAGGCCATTGACCCGACCTACGAAATCGGCGACGACTATGCCGATGAGATTAAACTGCAGTCGTTCGGACGCCGGGCGGTGCTGTCGCTGCGCCAGAACCTTGCGTCGCGCATCCTCGACCTGGAGAAAGCCAGCCTCTACGAAAAATATTCGGAGAAGGTCGGCGACATCGTCACGGGCGAGGTTTACCAGGTTTGGAAAAAGGAGGTGCTGATTCTCGACGACGAGGAGAACGAGCTGATTCTCCCGAAAGCCGAGCAGATTCCCAACGACTTCTACCGCAAGGGCGACACCATCAAGGCGATCGTCAAGTCGGTGGAGATGAACAACAACCAGCCGCGCATCATCCTGTCGCGCACGGCCAACCAGTTCCTCGAGCGGCTGTTCGAGCAGGAGGTTCCCGAGATTTTCGACGGACTGATCACCATCAAGAAGATCGTCCGCATCCCGGGCGAACGCGCCAAGGTCGCCGTGGAGTCCTACGACGAGCGTATCGACCCGGTGGGCGCCTGCGTCGGCATGAAGGGTTCGCGTATCTACTCGATTGTCAAGGAGCTGCGCAACGAGAACATCGACGTGGTGAACTACACGGCCAACCCGTCGCTGATGATCCAGCGTTCGCTCAACCCCGCCAAGGTTTCGTCGATCACCATCGACGAGGAGAAGATGACCGCAGCGGTCTACCTCAAGCCCGACCAGGTGTCGCTGGCCATCGGCAAGGGAGGTCTCAACATCCGCCTGTCGAAGATGCTCACGGGTTACGACATCGACGTCTACCGCGAGGTCGAGGAGGAGGACGTGGCGCTGACGGAGTTCGCCGACGAGATCGACGGATGGATCATCGACGCCCTGAAGACCGCCGGATGCGACACCGCCAAGAGCGTGCTGGAGCTGTCCGTGGAGGAGGTTGCCGCCCGCGCCGACCTCGAGATGGAGCAGGCGCAGAAGGTCGTCGAAATCCTGAAGGCCGAGTTCGAATAATCCAAACCGCAAAAAAAGAGACACAGAGAAAATATGGGTAACGAAAGAAAATTAAGGCTCATTCAGGTTGCAAAGGAGTTCAACGTCGGTCTGAACACGATTACGGATTTCCTGCAGAAGAAGGGCATCAAGAGCGACGGATCGCCCAACACATTGGTCGATTCGGACACTTATGCCGTTCTGGAGAAGGAGTTCGGGGCAAACCGCAGCGCCGCCAGCGCACGCAATTCGATCCGCGAACGCATCTCCCTGAAGCAGACGACCATTACCCTCGAAGAAGCCAAAAAGCAGGAGCGCGAGGAAGAGAAAGAGGTTGTCATCAAAAGCAATGTCATCAGTGTAAAGGACGAAATTCAGCAGCCGAAATTCCTCGGCAAGATCGACCTTTCGCCCAAACCCAAAGCCGCCCCGGCGCCCGCTCCGAAAGAGGAGGCCCCGAAGGCTCCCGAAGCGCCGAAACCCGCAGCTCCGGCGCCTGCCCAGGCTCCCGCCGAGATGAAGGCTGCAGCGCCCGCCCCGGCTCCGCAGCCCAAAGCGGAGGAAGCCCCGAAGGCCCCCGAAGCGCCGAAACCCGCAGCTCCGGCACCCGCCCCGGCTCCCGTCGAGGTGAAGGCCGCAGCGCCCGCCCCGGCCCCGCAGCCCAAGGCAGAGGAGGCCCCGAAGGCCCCCGAAACGCCGAAACCCGCAGCTCCGGCGCCCGCCCCGGCATCGGCTCCGGCTCCCACGGCCGCCCCGGCTGCGGAAGCCCCGAAACCCGAGGCTCCGAAAGACAACATTTTCCGCCCGGAGACCGTGACCCTCACGGGTCCGCAGGTGCTCGGCACGATGGACGTGTCGGGCTTCGTGGCCGGCGGCAAGCACAAGCGCAAGCGTCTGCAGAAGGAGAAGGTCGACGTCAGCAAGGCCCCGAAAGGCAATGCGCAGGGCAGCGGCAACAACCGGCAGGGTCAGGGAGGTCCCGGCGGCCAGCATAACCGTCCGGGCGGCCCGGGCCAGAACCGCAACGGACAGGGCGGTCAGAACAACCAGCCCCGTCCGGGCGAAGGACGCCGCAACAAAGGCAAGAACGCTCCCAAACCGATCGTGCGCCCCGAGGTGAGCGACGAGGAGGTTTCGAAGCAGGTAAAGGACACCCTGGCGCGTCTGACGGCCAAGGGCGCCAAGAGCAAGAGCTCGAAATACCGCAAGGACAAGCGCGACGCCGTGGCCGAGCGCATGAACGAGGAGTTCGAACGCGAGGAGATGGAGCGCTCGACGCTCAAGGTCACGGAATTCGTGACGGTCAGCGAGTTGGCGACGATGATGAACGTCTCGCCGACGGAGGTCATCATGGCCTGCATGAACCTGGGCCTGATGGTGTCTATCAACCAGCGTCTTGACGCCGAGGCCCTGGTGGTGGTCGCCGAAGAGTTCGGTTACAAGATCGAATTCGTGTCGGCCGAAATCCAGGAGGCCATCGCCGACGAGGACGAGGACAAGGAGGAAGACCTCGTGCCGCGTCCGCCGATCGTCACCGTGATGGGTCACGTCGACCACGGTAAGACCTCGCTGCTGGACAACATCCGCAAAACCAACGTCATCGAGGGCGAGGCCGGCGGTATCACGCAGCACATCGGTGCTTACAGCGTGGTGCTCAACGGGCAGAAAATCACGTTCCTCGACACCCCGGGCCACGAAGCCTTCACGGCCATGCGTGCCCGCGGCGCGGCCGTTACGGACGTTGCGATCATCATCGTGGCGGCCGACGACAGCGTCATGCCGCAGACCATCGAGGCGATCAACCACGCGCAGGCCGCCGGCGTGCCGATGGTCTTTGCCATCAACAAAATCGACAAGCCCAGTGCCAACCCCGACCACATCAAGGAGCAGCTCTCGCAGATGAACTACCTCGTGGAGTCGTGGGGCGGCAAGTATCAGGATCAGGAGGTGTCGGCCAAGAAGGGCCTGAACCTCGACAAACTGCTCGAAAAGGTGCTGCTGGAGGCCGAAATGCTCGACCTGAAGGCCAACCCCAACAAGAAGGCGCAGGGCACGGTGATCGAGTCGACGCTCGACAAGGGCCGCGGCTACGTTTCGACCATTCTGGTGCAGAGCGGTACGCTGCACGTCGGCGACGTGATTCTCTCGGGAACCTACACGGGCCGCGTGAAGGCCATGTTCAACGAGAACGGCAAGAAGGTCGAAGAGGCAGGCCCCTCGACGCCCGTGCAGGTGCTGGGTCTCAACGGCGCCCCGCAGGCCGGCGACACGTTCAACGTCATGGAGGACGACCGCTCGGCACGCGAAATCGCCAACAAGCGCGAGCAGCTGCAGCGCATGCAGGGCATCATGACCCAGAAGCACGTGACGCTCGACGAGATCGGACGCCGCATCGCCATCGGTTCGTTCAAGGAGTTGAACATCATCGTCAAGGGCGACGTGGACGGTTCGATCGAGGCCATGTCGGGATCGCTCATCAAGCTCTCGAAGGAGACCGTGCAGGTCAACGTCATCCACGCCGCCGTGGGTCAGATTTCCGAATCCGACGTGCTGCTGGCCGCCGCTTCGAACGCCATTATCGTCGGTTTCCAGGTGCGCCCGTCGGCTTCGGCCCGCAGGCTGGCCGAGAAGGAGGAGATCGAAATCCGCCTCTACTCGATCATCTACGACGCCATCAACGACATCAAGGACGCCATCGAGGGTATGCTGGAACCGGTGATGAAGGAGGAAATCGTGGCCTCGGTCGAGGTGCTCGAGATCTTCAAGATCACGAAGGTCGGCACCGTGGCCGGATGTATCGTCCGCGAAGGCAAGCTGCAGCGTGCGACCCCGATCCGCGTCATCCGCGACGGTATCGTGATCTACACGGGCAAGCTGGGTTCGCTCAAGCGTTTCAAGGACGACGTGAAGGAGGTCACCGTGGGCCAGGACTGCGGTCTAAACATCGAATCGTTCAACGACATCCGCGTCGGCGACATCGTCGAGGGCTACGAACAGGTAGAGGTAAAACGCAAGTAATACATAAAACTAACAACTACTTACAATTATTAGGCAGCAATGACTAACCCAATCCATTTCACCACGCCCGAGGAGGCCGTCAAGGTCATTAAATCAGGCGATCATGTGCACCTCAGCTCGGTGGCATCGGCACCCCAGTGCCTGATCAATGCGATGTGCAAGCGCGGCGAAGCCGGCGAACTGAAAAACGTGCACGTCCATCACCTGCACACCGAGGGTCCGGCGCCCTATGCCGATCCCAAATTCGAGGGTGTGTTCCAGCTCGACTCGTTTTTCGTCGGTGCGAACGTCCGCAAGGTGACGCAGAGCGGCTATGCCGACTACATTCCCATCTTCCTGAACGAGACGCAGAAACTGTATCGCTGCGGAGCCGTTCCGTGCAATGTGGCAATGATCCAGGTCTGCCCGCCCGACAAGCACGGCTATGTGTCGCTGGGTACGTCGGTCGACGCTACGCTGGCCGCCGTGGAGTGTGCCGACTATGTGATTGCCGTGGTGAACAAACACGTTCCCCGCGCCTTCGGACAGGCGATGATTCCGCTGTCGAAGATCGACCTGTTCGTACAGGACGACACCCCGCTGATCGAGGCGAAATTCTCGGAACCGGACGAGGTCGAGACGGCCATCGGTAAGAACTGCGCAGCCCTGATCGAGGACGGCGCAACGCTCCAGATGGGTATCGGCGCCATTCCGAACGCCGTGCTCAGCCAGCTGGGAGGCCACAAGAACCTGGGTATCCACACCGAGATGTTCGCCGACGGCGTGCTGCCGCTGGTGGAGACGGGCGTGATCAACGGCGAAGCCAAGAAGACCGACCCGGGCAAGATGGTTTCGACCTTCCTGATGGGTTCGCAGCGCGTCTACGATTTCATCGACGACAACCCGGGCGTGCTGATGATGGACGTGGGTTACACGAACGACCCCTACATCATTTCGCAGAACGACCGGTTCGTGGCCATCAACTCGGCGCTTCAGGTGGACCTGACGGGTCAGGTTTCGGCCGACTCGCTGGGCACGAAATTCTGGTCGGGCGTAGGCGGTCAGATCGATTTCGTCTACGGCGCATCGCTCTCGAAGGGCGGCAAGGCCATCATCGCCATGCCTTCGATCACCAACAAGGGCGTATCGAAAATCTGCCCGACGCTGTTGGACGGCGCCGGCGTGGTGACGACGCGCAACCACATCCACTGGTTCGTGACGGAGTTCGGAGCCGTGGACCTCTACGGCAAGACCCTGCAGGAGCGTGCACGCCTGCTGATCTCCGTGGCGCACCCTTCGGCACGCGAGGAGCTCGACCGGGCTGCTTTCGAGCGCTGGGGATCGCACCACCACTACATCAAGGGATACATGGGATAATAACCCGCAGAAGATTCGAAGCGCCCTCGTTCTCCGAGGGCGCTTTTTTGTGCCGTAACGGCACTTTCAGGAAGGCGGAAAGTTTTGCCGGACCAGACGCAATCCGGTTTTGAACTCGCTTTTTCTTTTCGTATCTTTATACTATAAAATACACCGAATCATGAAAAGACTGCTCCTCTTCCTCCTGCTCCTCGCCCTCACGGGCTGCGCGGCATCCCGCACGGCGGGCCGCTACCCCGTTTCCGCGGCCCCCGGGGAGAAACAATATGCCGTCATTCTCTCGATGGACGCCTTCCGCTGGGACCTCGCGGGCCGCAGCCACACTCCGACGCTGGATTCGCTGGCGCGGGTCGGCACCTATGCCGAGGTCTTTCCGGTCTATCCGTCGAACACCTTTCCGAGCCACTACTCCATGGCCACAGGACTCCACCCCGACCACCACGGAGTGGTCAACAACGCCTTTTTCGACAAGATGCAGGGCCGCCAACTGCTGGTCTTCGATGCCGAGGATGTCAAAACCCCGGGATTCTGGGGCGGTGAACCGATCTGGAACACCGTCGAACGGCAGGGGCTCACGGCCAATATCTTCATGTGGCCCGGCAGCGATGTGCCCGTAAACGGACGTCAGGCCACGGTTTGGACCCCTTATTCGTCGAAGCCCTCCTACCGCGAACGCGCCGACTGGGTCATCGGGGCCATGACGCGCCCCGAGGCCGAAATCCCGGAACTGGTGATGTGGTACTTCGAACAGCCCGACGCCGCGATGCACACCTACGGCCCCGAGTCGCCCGAAGCCGTGGCGCAGGCCGAACGCATCGATTCCGTGCTGCGCTATTTCTTCCGCGAAATCCGCCGCTCGCCGGTCTTCGACCGCATCAATTTCATCGTCACCGCGGACCACGGCATGGCCGAACTCTCGCCCGAGCGGTACCTGAACCTCTACGGAGTGCTCGACTCGGCGCAGGTCGTGCGCACCGTCCCCGGCACCCCTTTCGGCATCGAGGTCCGCAGCGGGTACGTCCGCGAGGCGCTCCGTACACTCCGCGCCACGGGGCACGTCAAAGCCTGGGAGCGTGAAAAGATGCCCCGGCGCTTCCACTACGGCAAGCATCCGTCGCGCCTGACGAACCTCATTCTGATTCCCGAGACGGGCTGGACGCTCGACTATTCGCCGCAGAACCATCCGGTCCGCAAACGCGGCAACCACGGCTTCGACAACGCCGACCGCGCGATGCACATGGTCTTTTACGGCTCGGGCCCGGCCTTCCGCGAAGGCTTCCGCCAGCGGTCGTTCCAGAACCAGAACATCTACCTCATCCTCTGCCGCCTGCTGAGCGTCGAACCGGCTCCGAACGACGGCGACTGGCGGGATGTCAAACATATGTTCCGCGAGAAATAACTCCGAAATTTGGATTTTTTGTATCTTTGCAGCCGTAAATAACCCAATCCTGTCATGAAGAAAATCCTCTTTTTATGCGCCGCCGTGGTTCTGTCGGCGGCCTTTCCCGCGGAGAGCTCCGCGCAGCTCAAACTCGGCGGCCGGAAACTCGACGCCGGAAAACTGCTCAACGCCGGCAAGGACGTTGCCAAGGCCGTCACGCTCAGCGACGCAGACATTGCCCGCCTGAGCCGCGAATCGGTCGAATGGATGGATGCCAACAACCCCGTCGCCGATGATTCGACGAGCTACGGCGCACGGCTCAAACGGCTCACCGAAGGCATCACCGACGCCGAAGGGCTGCCGCTCAATTTCAAGGTCTACCTCGTGACCGATGTCAACGCCTTCGCCTGCGGCGACGGTTCGATCCGCGTCTTTGCGGCCCTGATGGACCTGATGGACGACGACGAACTGATGTCGATCATCGGCCATGAGATCGGACACGTAGTGCACGCCGACACGAAGCACGCGATGAAAAACGCCTACCTCGCCTCCGCAGCACGCAATGCCGCCGGAGCCGCCGAAGGCAGCACGCTGGCCAAACTCAGCGACTCGCAGCTGGGCGAGGTCGTAACGGCCTTCACCGACGCCCAATTCTCGCAGAAACAGGAGTATGCCGCCGACGAATACGGCTTCCAGTTCGCCGTGAAAAACGGCTTCAGCCCCTATGGCATGGCCAACTCGCTCAACAAGCTGGTCGAGCTGTCGAAAGGCGCCAAAGCCTCCACCGTGCAGAAGATGTTCTCCTCGCACCCCGACAGCGAGAAACGCGCGGCCCGCATGAAAGAGCAGGCCGATGCCTACATGGCTGCCCAAAAATAGCGATGCGGCCCGCATCCGGCCCGCACCCGCGGAAACGAGCGCTCCGAACGGCCGCCGTTCCGTCACGCATTTTTTCAAAACATCCGGAAAATTCCGGATGTTTTCGTATATTTGTGCGTCACTCACAAATGAATCTGCCGATGAAATAAAACAAAACGCCGCAGAAATACGATAAAAAAAGCGCCGCCCCGCACGAAAAGCGCCGGCGCAAACCTATAAAAAGCGTTAGCTTTGTACCTTGCTTTCTGAAAATCTGGAAAATTTTAAGAGCAACCAAGGAATGAAGTTTGACGCTCACGTTTCCAACGTGGGCTTCATTCTGTATTTGGTTGCACGGGTTATTCCAGAGCCTCAGAAAGCAAATCAGAGTTTTGTCCCACGTTTTTTATGCTCCCAACCCAATCCGAACCCAATATCCCAAACGCTGAGGGACAGGCGTACACGTACATCCATGCAAGCCTGCGTCCAACTCCTCACCGTCTGTTTCCTGCCTGCCCTTGCGGGTATCCTCGTCACGCGCCCGATGTGGCGCATCCGTACCCTTCCCAACGAAGCGATACAAGGCATCGCCCTGGTCATCCTGATCGGAGTGCTGACCGTCTGCCTCGTCCCGCTCTTTTTCCAGGAGTGCACCGCCGCCGGAGGCCTCAGCCTCCTGCTGAGCCTGTTCAACCTCGTCTTGTTCCAACGCTACGAACGGTGGCTCAACACCTCGCGCTGTCCGCGGTGCCATATCCGCAGCCTGCGCATCCACCGCTGCGGCAAAGGACTCTACAAACTCTACTGCCCGCACTGCGGACTGCACAACCGCTGGTACAGCTGGAGATACGCCCCCGAAGAGCGCTAAAGGCCCTATTTCAACGGCTGACAGTGGAGGCAATAGTAGACGGCGCCGCCCAGATAGGCCTCCTTCACAATCGGTCCGCCGCAGACCGGGCACGGCTCCGCACAGGTGTTGCGCGAGAGCTGCACGGCATATCCGCCCACGTTCCCGAAGAGGTCTTTCTCGGTGTCGCGCCCGCCGCGGTCGGTCATCTCCCGCAGCAGGCTTTTCAGCGTCGTGAACAGGCGCTCCGCATCCGAATCCCCCAGCGTGGCGAGTTTGCGCCTGGGATGAATCCCCGCCCGAAACAAAATATCCTGCAAGACGCCGTTTCCGAGCCCCGGAATCCGTTGTTCCGTGGCCAGAAATGCCTTTGCCGAAAGATTCTGCTTCGTCCCGGCCCAAAGCTGCCTGAAATAAGCGGCGTCGAACTGCTCCTCCAGCGGCGAACATTTCGTCCGGGCACCCCGGTAATAGGGATTGTCCAGATCGCCCCGGAAAGCGAGAATCCCGCCGTACATCGCCACCGTAAAGACCAGAAAACTCCCGTCGTCGAGCGTCAGAAGCAGTTGGTATTTCGCCGGGACATCGGCCTCCGGCCCGTATAGCCGCAGGTTCACGCCGTCCGAAAGGGTCAGGTGGATGTCGTCGTCCAGCAGCACGTCGATAAATGCGCCGCGGCCCTCCGCACCCACGATTTTCCGACCGGTCAGCAAGCCGGGATATTCGAGCGGATCACTCGAATACCAGGTGAATTTGTGGGGATGCGTGGCATTGAACACGGCCGTAACGGCACGGCCAACCAGCGTTTCGCGGATTTGCCGCGCAACGGTCTGTGATTCGGGAATTTCAATCATCGGTTGAAAGGGATTATCGGGCGGGTTGGAAAAAAGACCAATGGGTATGGATGATTTCCCACCGCCCGGAGGGATTCAACCGGTAAACCTCCGTGCAGTGCATTTTGAATGCCGAACCGTCGCGATGCACCTCATAATCATAGGTCAGGACGGCGGCATCCGGCACGGACTGCACGACCGGATCGATCATCCGGTATTCGGGAATTTTGACCTTTCCCCGGATCGGGTCGTAATAGGCTACCAGGGCCTCCTTCCCCACGAGTTTATGCTCCAACGCCGGGTCCATATAGACCACGTCGTCGGACGACAAGGCGATGAACCCGTCCGGATTCCCGTCGTTCCAAAGTTCGAGAGCGTGCTTTTCCAGCGCGATGATCGCTGCCGTGCGATCTTCTCCGCCCGGGGTGCTTTCCGCATATTCAACCATACAAGATAGAATTATCAGTTTTCCCCAAAGTAGCGATTATTTGCGGATTTTAAAAATCTCCCTTATCCGCCCCCATTCTTTCAGGAGCGTGTGCCGCAAGACGCAAAGCGGCTATTTCTCAGTAGAGGAGCGTATAACCATGTCCGCCGGAAGCACCACGTTTTCCGACGGCGCCATCGGATTTTCAATTTTCGCAAGCAGCAGCCGGACCGCCTCTTCCGCCATCCGGTCCAACGGCTGTTCGACCGCCGTAATGCCCGGATGCACGAGTGTCGCCAGTTTCGTGCCCGACATGCAGGCGACGGCCATATCGGCGGGAATGGCGATATGACGTTCCTGCAGCACCTTTTTGGCCCCCAGCGCCTGCAATTCGGTAAAACAGAATACGGCATTGCAGTCCACACCCGAATCGAGAATCCGGTGCATGGCCTCCGCACCGTCCTTCTCGTCCACCCCCGCCGTGATGACCAGTTCGGGCCGGTAGTCGATCCCGTGTTTTTTCAGCACGTCGCGGTAGGCCCGCAGCCGTTCGGAGGTGTTGCGGATATAGTCGGGGCCGGCAAGATGCAGTATCCGGCGATACCCTTTATATATAAGGTGCTCGACCAGGAAAAACGCCGAATGGTAATCGTCGCTCCTGACGCTCGAACACTCCAGGCCGGCGACCGTGCGGTCGAAAAACACCATCGGGATACAACGGCGGATGAATCCGTTGTAGAATTCGAGGTTGGCCCGGTGGTGGCACGAGCTGATCAGGATACCGTCGACCCGGTAGCTGTCGAAAATCTCGAAATTCGAACGCTCGGTCAGAAAATCCTCATCCGAAAGCGTCAGGATGATCCGGTAGCCATAGGGCTGCAGGATACGCTGCACGGTGGCGGTAAATTGCAGATAGAATGAGGTAACGGCCTCGGGGACTACGATGCCGATGGTCTTGGCCCTGCGGTTGCGCAGGTTCACGGCCATCTCGTTTTTCCGGTAGCCCATCTTCTCCGCCGTTTCCACCACTTTGCGTATCGTCTCCCCGCTAACGTTTCTGGAATCAGCCGACAAGGCCCTGGAAACCGTAGACTTCGAGATCCCGAGCGCGTTGGCAATATCCTTAATGGTCACATACCTCATAATGATTCTTCATCTATCGTGGTTGAAAGGTACAAAAATTTACGACGTTTTGCAATTTCAATGTCGTGACCCTTTTCCGGGAACGGTTGCGGACGCCGGGAACGGTTGCGGGAATCGTTGCGGGGAGGAATTAACGGGAATGTAATACGATTCTGTTAATTTAGTGTCCGAATCAACCAAACTAACCATGAATACAGACAATTCGGTCTATGTGGCAGCATCGACCTTCGAAGACAAGGGAGGCTGGATCGCAGACCCGCAGTTTATGGAGCAGATGGGGTCGAGCTACCTGATCGCCCACGGGCTCGGACAGCCCGTGAACGATGCCCGGACACGCTTCACCGTGCCGCAGGACGGCACATACAACCTTTTCGTACGCACCCGCAACTGGACCGCCTACTGGTCGGACAAACCCACGCCGGGCGTGTTCCGCATCCGGATCGACGACCGGCAGGCAGAACCGCTTTTCGGCGACGGGGAGAGCGAATGGCACTGGCAGGCGGGCGGGAGCGTCTTCCTGACCAAAGGTACGCACCTACTGACGTTACACGACACGACGGGATTCGACGGACGCTGCGACGCGATTCTCCTCACCGCTACCGACCACCGACCGGACGACTCGCTCGAAACGCTCTTCGCCCTGCGCAGCCGGCTGATGCGGCTGCCGGCCGGGCCCGAAGACAAAGGCACATTCGGATTAGTGGTCGCAGGCGGCGGAGTCGCCGGTATGTGTGCGGCTATCGCGGCGGCACGGAGAGGGGTGAAAGTCGCCCTCGTACAGGACCGGAAGGTGCTCGGAGGCAACAACTCCTCCGAAGTCCGGGTCGGTCTCGGTGGCCGTCTGAACATCGGCAACTATCCTTCGCTGGGCTACCTGCTCAACGAGTTCGGTCCCGCCACCAAGGGCAATGCACGCCCCGCGGAGGTCTATGAGGACGAAAAGAAACTGAATGCCGTCCTCGCCGAGGAAAACATCACTCTTTTCCTCGGCTACAAAGTCACCCGGGTCAACAAGTCCGGCCCGCGCACCATCTCTTCCATCGTGGCGACCCAGGTGGACGATTACAAAACGATCGAAATCAAGGGCCGGCTGTTCGCCGACTGCACCGGAGACGGAGCGCTCGGAGTGCTCGCCGGAGCGGAATGGCGGATGGGCCGCGACCCGAAGAGCCTGTACGACGAACCTTCCGCACCGGAAACGGCCGACGACATCACCCTCGGAGCCTCCGTGCAGTGGTACTGCCTCGAAGCGGACCGGCCCGTGCCGTTTCCCGACATCGACTGGGGTCTTCCGATCAGCGAGGAGACCGTGCAGAAAGTGCGCCGCGGCCAATGGTACTGGGAGGTGGGAATGACCGAGGACCAGATGGCGCAGGCCGAGCGTATCCGCGATTACGGCATGTATGTCGCCTATTCCAACTGGGCCTATATCAAGAACCACGCATCGTTCCGGGACGAATACGCCAACAGCTATCTCGGCTGGATGGCACACGTGGCCGGGAAGCGCGAAAGCCGCCGCCTCATGGGCGAATTCGTGCTCCGGGAGCAGGACCTCACCGATTTCGTCATCTACCCGGACGGCTGTGTGAGCACCTCCTGGTACATCGACAACCACGAACCGGACCCCGAAAACAGCAAACATTTCAGGGAGCCGTTCCTCTCGCGCGGATGCCTGCGCCCGCTCGATTTCTACCCGATCCCCTACCGATGCTTCTACTCCAAAGACCTCGACAACATGTTCATGGCCGGCCGGAACATCTCCGTCAGCCACATCGCCCTCGGCACGACACGCGTCATGCGCACCACGGCGATGATGGGCGAGGTCGTCGGACTGGCCGCCTCCGTCTGCCAGAAAGAGGGGCTCCTGCCGCGCGACATCTACGAAAAAGCCTTCGACAAACTCCGGGAGCTGATGAACAGGGGCGCCGGCCGGACCGACGTGCCCTACCTGCAGGTCTATACGCTCATCGACACCACCGCCGCCCGCAGCGAAGAGTGCTAACCGACTGAAACACAACCCAACGATATGAGTATAACAGACTGGATCATCATCCTGATCTTCCTGGGAGGACTTATCGCCATCGGATTCGCCTTTTCCAAGAAAAACAAGGACCTCAAAGACTACTTCCTCGCCGGGAAATCGATGCCGACCTGGCTCGTGGTGTTCGCCGCCACGGGCACGTCCATCAGCGCCGGTACGTTCGTGGGCTCGCCCGAGCTCGGGTTCAACACCAACCTTACCTTCATCATGAGCTGCGTGGGAGCGGTGATCGGAGGCGTGGTGGTGGCCGCGCTTTTCCTGCCGAAACTCTACAACTCCAAGACCATCACCATCTACGGCTATATCGGCGACCGCTTCGGCGAAACGTCGAAACGGGCCACGAGCGTGATGTTCATCCTCGGACAACTGTTCACCTCGGGATCGAGGCTCTTCATCGCGGCGATCGCCGTGAGCGTCATCATCTTCGGATCGATACACTTCCGGTTCCTGATGTACTCCACCCTCATCCTCGGCATCGTGAGCACGATCTACACCATGGCCGGCGGCATCAAGGGACTGCTCTACATCGACGCGATACAGATCATGCTGGTCATCGGCTCCGGGCTCGTCGCCCTCATCGTCGTGTTCCTTGCCGTCCACGACACGATGTCGCTCTCCGAGATATTCGCCTCCCTGCAAAACGGCATGGTCAAGGCCCCGGCGCAGCCCGAATATGCGATGGCGGCCGACGGGACCCTGAGCGGCTGGATTCCGGGCAGCAAGATACAGCTCGTGGACCCGCGTTTCCGGTTCGACGTGCCCTACAACCTGATCGGCGCACTCGGCGCATACGCATTCTTCAAAGTGGCCCAATTCTCCACCGACCACGAATTCGTCCAGCGACAGCTCACCTGCAAGAGCGTCCGGAAAGCCGGCGTATCGCTCGTGTGGTCCCAGCTTCTGGCAATACCCATCGTGCTGATATTCCTGCTGATAGGAACCCTGCTGTACGTCCGCTACATCAACGACCCGGCCACCGCCGTCGGAGCCGGCGTGTTCACCGACGCCCGCGACATCTTCCCGCAGTTCATCTGCAACAGCATCCCCACGGGCGTGCGCGGCCTGATGGTGGTCGGGCTCCTTGCGGCGGCGCTCTCCAGTTTCAACTCGGCGATCAACGCCATGGCCAGCAGTTTCGTCTCCGACCTCTACCTCCCGATCCGCCAGAGCCGGGGCAAGGCCATCCGCGGCGATGCGGACCAGATGGCGGCATCGCGCAAGATGGTGGTGCTGATGGGTGTCCTGCTGACCTCGTTCGCCATCGTCACGGCCGTGATGCAGCAGACCAGCGGGCTCAACCTGGTGGATTTCGCCACCGGCGTGATGTGCTTCTCCTACGCCGGGATGATGGGCGTGTTCATCACGGCCCTCTTCACCAAACGGGGCAACACGCGGAGCGTCATCGCCGCCCTCGTCCTCGGGCTGCTCACCGTGCTTTTCCTCCAGCCCTACATCTTCGGCCCCGTGACCGAGGCCCTCTTCGGACGCGAACTGTTCCTCGCCTGGCCCTGGTGGTGCCCCATCGGCGTATCCGTCAGCCTGCTGGTGTGCCTCAGCGGCAAATCCGACAACAAAACAAACCTACAAGCAATATGAGACAAGCAGTACTGACCGCCCCGGAACAGATCGAATTCCGGGAGGTCCCGGACCTCACCGCAGAGCGGCTGGGTGAGGACGAAATACTAATCCGCATCAAAAAAATCGGCATCTGCGGCAGCGAGATTCACTCCTACCACGGCGAGCACCCGGCGACATGCTACCCCGTGGTGCAGGGCCACGAATATTCCGGCATCGTCACGGCCGTCGGTTCCAAAGTCACCAAATGCAAACCGGGCGACAAGGTGACGGCTCGTCCGCAGCTCGCCTGCGGCCAATGCGCCCCCTGCCGCCGCGGACAATACAACGTCTGCGAGAACCTCCGGGTGCAGGCATTCCAGGCCGACGGAGCCGCACAGGACTATTTCATCGTTCCGGAAGACCGGCTCGTCCGATTGCCCGAAACCTTCTCGCTCGAATACGGGGCGATGATCGAACCGGCCGCCGTAGGGGCACACGCCGCCTCGCGGGCGGGAGACCTCACGGGTAAGAATGTGGTCGTGTCCGGGGCCGGCACGATCGGCAACCTCGTGGCGCAGTTCGTACTCGCACGCGGGGCACGCAAGGTCCTCATCACTGACGTAAGCGACTACCGGCTGGAAACAGCCCGCCGATGCGGCATCGCCGGGACCCTCAACGTGGCGAAAACCCCGCTGAAAGAGGGTGTGGAGGAGGTCTTCGGCGACGAGGGCTTTCAGGTGGGATTCGAGGTCGCCGGCGTGGAGTCTTCCATCCGTTCGCTGATGGAGTGCGCCGAAAAAGGCAGCACGATCGTCGTCGTGGCGGTTTTCGCCAAAGACCCGGCCCTCAGCATGTTCTTCCTCGGGGAGCACGAACTCATCCTCGCAGGAACCATGATGTACCGCCACGAAGACTACCTCACCGCCGTGGAGGAGATAGCCTCCGGCAAGGTCTCCCTCGCCCCCCTCGTGACCGACCGCTTCGCGTTCGGACAGTACGACGAAGCCTACCGGTTCATCGCCGAAAATCAGGAAAAATGCATGAAGGTCATCATAGACCTCGAAAAATAACTCCTAAACAACAGTTGTTATGAGCAGACCTAAAATAATGGGAATCGGAGAACTTGTCTGGGACATGCTGCCCGGCGGCAGGCAGCTCGGAGGGGCTCCGGTCAATTTCGCCTACTGGTGCGGCCGTCTCGGCGCGGAAGGTTATCCGGTGAGCGCCGTCGGCGGCGACGACCTCGGGCGGGAGGCTTTCGACCGGCTGGCCGGAACAGGTCTCGACCTCGGATACGTGCAGCGCAACGCCCTGCCGACCGGACGGGTCAACGTGACGCTCTCGGGGAACGGCATTCCCGGGTACGACATTGTCGAAGGGGTGGCCTGGGACGCATTGGAGGCGGATGCCAGGACCCTCGAACTCGCGGCACAGGCCGACGCCGTCTGCTGGGGCTCGCTCGCCCAGCGGTCGGAGGCGTCGCGCCGGGCGATCGCCGCGATACTCGGGGCCACCCGCCCGGAGTGTCTGAAAGTATTCGACATCAACATCCGCCAACACTGGTACAGCCGGGAGATCGTCACCGACTCGCTCCGGCAGGCCGACGTGCTGAAACTCAACGAAGACGAACTGCCGCTCGTCGCATCGCTGCTCGGCATCGGAAAGAGCGGTGCGGAGACGATTGCGGAACTTATCCGGGCATTCTCCCTGCGGTATGTCATCTACACCGCGGGGGCCGACCACAGCGAAATCCACAGCGCGGAGGGGCTTCTCTCCCGCATCCCGACGCCGCAGGTCGAGGTCGCCGATACGGTGGGCGCCGGCGATTCGTTCACGGCAGCCTTCATAACCTCCCTCCTGCAGGGCGACCCGGTAGCCGCATGCCACCGCAAAGCGGTGGAAACAGCCGCTGAGGTCTGCACGGTGCACGGAGCAATTCCCCGGCTGCAATGAAACGGACCGTCCTGCTCCTCTCCGCATGCGTCTGCACCCTCGCGGCGGCGATTTCCTGCTCGCCCGGTCCGCGAACAGCCGACGGACAACCCATTCCGGACCGGGTGATGGGCGTATACCTCCCCTATCCGGAGGCGGTCGACCCGGCTCCCGGCACGCCGGAGGGTTACGAACCGTTCTACATCAGTCACTACGGCCGGCACGGATCGAGATACCTGCTCTACGACTCCCAATATGTTTTTGTCCACGACATCCTCTCCAGGGCGGCTGCCGACGGAAAACTCACGGAATCCGGGAAAAAAGCCCATGCGGATTTTCTCAAAGTCTATCCGCAGTTCGAAGGCCGGGCCGGCATGCTGACCGGAATCGGAGCGGCCCAGCACCGGGCTATCGCCCGGAGGATGGCCGAACGGTATCCGTCCGTATTCGGCTGGGAAGCCGCAGTGAGGGCCTCGACATCAGCCACCTCCCGCACGCAGGAGAGCATGGAGGCATGCTGCACACAACTGCAGGCGTGCTGTCCCTCCCTGCGGATAACGTGCGCCACGGACGCCGCGCTCAACCCCTATTCGGCCGGCTCCGGCATCCCGACGGAGTGCGACCTGAAGGTGAAAGGCCCGGAAGCGGAGTGGCGGCCGGATTTCGAGGCGTTCTGCCGGCAGGAGATCGACGCGGAGCATTTCGCCGCACGGATTTTCTCCGACACGGACTACGCCGCAGAACTCGGCGACCTCACCGACTTCGAACAGGGCATTTTCTACCTGGCCATCCATTTCAGGGGCTGCGGCATCGCCACCGACTGGCTGCGGCTGTTCACCCTCGACGAACTCTACACCCTCGCAGCGTGCGACGCCTACACGTTCTACATGGAGAAAGGCCCCGCTGCCGAAACCTCCGACCGGACCTGGGCCCTTTCCGCCCATATTCTGAATAAAATGCTGACGGACGCGGAAGCGGACATAGCCGACGGCACGGCGGCCAACCTCCGCTTCGGGCACGACGGCTGTATCATGGCGCTGCTGACGCTCATGGAAGCCGACGGATGGACCGGGGTGGCCGCGACCCAAAAAGAGATCGCCCGTGCATGGGACGTGTCGCAGATTCCGATGGCCTGCAACCTTCAATGGATATTCTACCGCCCCGCCGCGGGCGAAGGAGAACCGCTCGTGCGGGTGCTTCTCAACGAACGGCCGCTGCGGCTCCCCGTCACCGACCGGGACGGACTGTGCGGATGGAACGACCTGAAACAATACCTCGCGGAGAGGTGCGACACCGCTTTCGCGATCCTGAACAAAGACCAGAAACCAAACAACCTTTAACGCATTATTAACCGGAGCAGAGTTTTAACGACCTCTGTCAAAAAAACGAACAAAATGGGTAAACATTCTACTTCACTGAAGCTACTCCTTTCTGTTGTGTTTATCCTGCACCTGCTGTCCGCTGCGGCCCAATCGGGGCGCATCACCGGCACAGTCTCGGATGCAGACGGTAAACCCCTCCCCGGAGCAGCTGTCGTTGTCAGCGGCACGCCCAAAGGCACCATTGCCGACAACAAGGGTCAATTCACCCTCTCCGTCGCCGAAGGGGAAACCCTTGTGGTCACCTTCCTCGGATTCAAGGAAAAGCATGTGAAAGTCGGCAGGCAGACCGCACTCAGCATCACCCTCGAACCGGACGAGAATCTCCTCGAAGACGTAGTCGTGGTGGGATACGACACGCAGAAAAAGGTCAACCTGACCGGTTCGGTCTCGTCCATCTCCACCAAAGAATTCGCCCGGAGACCAATCACGCAACTGTCGACCGCCCTTCAGGGCATCGCCCCGGGTGTGACCGTCACCACGGCAGGCGGCGCTCCCGGCGCCGACTCCGGGAACATCCAGATCCGCGGCATCGGTTCGTTCGGAGGCTCGGACAGCTCGCCGCTCGTGCTTATCGACGGTGTGGAGGGCGACCTCAACTCCGTGGACGCCTCGCAGATCGACCAGATCTCCGTGCTCAAGGACGCCGCCTCGGCGGCCATCTACGGAAGCCGTGCGGCCAACGGCGTCATCCTCATCACCACCAAACGCGCCGATAAAGGCAAATTCGCCGTCACCTACCGCGGCTATGTGGGCTGGCAGACGCCCGTGGTCTATCCGGACGTGGTCAACGCCGAGGAGTATATGCGCCTTTCGCGCAGGGCCTCGGAGAACGACGGCGCCGTCTCCCTCTACACCGACGAATATATCGCCAACTACCGCCGGAACAACTACCTCGACCCGGACGCCTACCCCATCATCGACTGGCAGGACTGCCTGATGACCGGCAACGGGTTCACCCACAACCACACCCTCAACATGAGCGCCGGCAGCGAACGCATCCGGGTGATGACCTCGCTGGGCTACCTCGACCAGAACGGTATCATCAAGAATGCCAATTTCAAGCGCTACAACCTGCGCAACAACATGGACATCCGGCTAAACGACCGGCTCAATTTCCGGCTCGACATCGCCGCCACCTATTCCCGCCGGGCGACCAACCCCTACCAGAGCAACATCTTCGGATTCATGAACTCCAAAGACCCGCTGATGCTCGCCCAATGGTCCGACGGCAGCTATGCCCCGTTCACCGGAGGTACGGTCAATCCGCTCCCGATGATCGAACAGGGCGTCGGCGGCAACAACATCCGCCAGAACGGGACCCTCAAGGCCTCCGCAGCCCTCGAATACAAGCCGGTGCAGTGGCTCACCCTCGAAGTGAAGGCCGCACCCCAGCTCACGGCCGTCAAGACCCACCGGTTCGTGGACCTCGTGGAGTATCACTCCGACCCCTACGGCACGGTTTCGAAAACCTCCAATGCGGAGTACAACTCGCTCGACGAGATGGTCACGGCCTCCTGGAACGGCTATTACCATGCGACCGCGGCGGCGGCCCGCCAATTCGGGGGACACAGCTTCAAACTGCTCCTCGGCGCATCCTACGAAGAGTATGACTATTACAGTCTGGGAGCCTACCGGCAGGAGTTCGCCTATCCCGACTACGAGGTCATCAGCGCCGGCGGCGACAACGCGTTCAAGGACAACTCCGGCAGCCGGACCCAGATGGCTCTGGGCTCGTTCTTCGGCCGCATCAACTACAATTTCAAGGAGCGCTATCTCTTCGAGGCCAACCTCCGTTACGACGGTTCCTCGCGCTTCGTCCGGAAGAACCGGTGGAGTGCATTCCCGTCGTTCTCCGCCGCCTGGCGCGTCACCGAGGAGCCGTTTATGGCGGCAGCCCGGAAAACGCTCTCCGAATTCAAAATCAGGGCCTCCTACGGCACGCTCGGCAACCAGAACATCAACTCCTACTACCCCGCGTCGCAGCTGCTGACGATCAGTTCCATCTCCGCCGCCAACAAGATCTACCCCATCGTGGCCCAGAATTCGCTCGCCAACGAGGACATCACCTGGGAGACCACCTATATGACCGACATCGGTTTCGACGCCACCCTATGGAACCGGCTCACGATCACCGCCGACTACTACCACAAGAAGACCGACGGTATCCTGATGCAGCTCGACATACCCTCCTCCATCGGACTCGGGGCGCCTTACCAGAACGCCGGCGTCGTCACCAACGACGGCTGGGAAGTCTCCGTCGGCTACAACAACAGCTGGGGCAATTTCAATTTCGGCGTGCAGGCCAACCTCTCTGACGTCATCAACGAGATCGTGGACATGAAGGGCACCTACGGCACCAGCGGCGTTATCCGCAACCAGGAAGGTTCGTCGATCAACTCGCTCTACCTGCTCAAATGCCTCGGCGTGGTGCAGACCCAGGAGCAGGCCGACTGGATGAATGAGAAATGTCCCCAGTACAACCAGATCACCCGCCCGGGCGACCTCGTCTACGAGGATTACAACCATGACAACAAGATCGACGACAGCGACAAGCAGATCGTCGGCAGCCTCATCCCGCGCTACACCTACGGCCTGACCCTCAATTTCGGCTGGAAGGGCATCAACCTCAGCGCACAGTTTCAGGGAGTGGGCAAGGCCGACGCCTATATCAGCGGCGCCTACACCCAGCCCTGCGTGAGCGGCGGCACGTTCCAGAAAGCCCACCTCGACAACTGGACCCCGGAAAACCCCGGAGCGAAATACCCGCGTCTCTCCTACACGAGCGACCTCAACAAGAAACCCTCGACGTTCTGGATGGCCGACGCCTCCTATTGCCGGCTGAAAAACCTCCAGCTCAGCTACACATTCCCGTCGTCCGTCACCAAGGCCCTCCGGATTCACGGGCTCATGGTCTACGCCAACGCGACCAACCTCTTCACCATCAGCAACTACTACGACGGTTACGACCCGGAAACGGCCTATCAGGGCGGTTCGCAGGGAGCGACCACGGGAAGCATCGGCAACAACTACCCGCTCGTAAGCACCTACACGTTCGGTGTGGAAATCAAATTCTAATCGCATTACGGTCATGAAAAAATACATCGCATTTTTCGCCCTGGCGACGGCCCTCTTCACCGCAGGCTGTTCCCTCGACAGGATTCCGCTCACGGGTCCCTCCACCGGGACCTTCCCGGCCAGTTTCGACGAAGCGCAGGCCGGCGTACTCGCCGCCTACAAGAGCCTCGCCAACAACATCGAACAGTACGAGCCCTTCCCCAACCGATGGATGGACCAGCTCACCGACATCGGCGCCATGCGCACGGTGCTCTCGAAATGGCCCGACTACACCCAGTCCATCATCACCTCGTCATACAGCGGCGTAGAACATTTCTACGCCCGGATCTACAAGAGCCTCGGACGTATCCACCTCGTACTCGACAACCTCGACAACCTCCGCGGCAAAATCGAAGACGAGGAGTACTACCGGTTCAAGGCGGAACTTCTCTGCCTGCGGGCCTATTTCTACGACTGGGCCTGCAAGGTCTACGGCGACGTTCCGTTCATCGACCACTGCCTCACGCTCGACGACTACGCCTATGCACGCACCCCGAAAGCGGAGGTGATCGACCGCATAATCAAGGACATGGACGACGAGCTGATCGACCATCTTCCGGTCTCGTGGGGCAGCCAGACCTGGGGCACGGCCCGGATCGGCCGCGTGGCCGCATACGCCCTCAAGGCACGTATCTGCCTGGAATGGGGATTCTACGAAAGTGCCGCGAGATGCTCGAAGAGGGCCCTCGAACTCGCCGACGGGGTCTATGACCTCACCCCGCTCGACTGCACCTACTACGCGACCCATGCGGAAGGGGAGCCCGATCCGACACCCCTGTTCGGCTTTGCCGCCGAAACCGGTTCGAAGGAGTGGATCTGGGCCATCCAGTTCAACCGCCTCGCGGCCTCCAACACCCACACCGGCATCTACACGGGAACCTCCCGCGTCCACAACGGAGCCGCCGGAGCAGGTCCGTCGATGGCGATGATGGACACCTTCCAATGCACCGACGGCAAACCGATCTCGGAATCGGAGCTCTACGACTGGCGGAACCCGTGGAAGAACCGCGATCCGCGCCTCGACCTCTACTGCGTGCGTTCGGGATCACGGACGATGGGCATCCAGTTCTCCACCGATCCGGCCGACAAGACCGTCTACGACTACGTCTCCGGCACCTCCGTCACCAACTCCGACGTGACCGGCAACAAGAGCGAGTACGGTCCAAACGGCATTCAGGGTCCGGGCGGATTTCTCTGGCGGAAATTCTGCGACCCGGCCTATTACGGCAGTATCACGGGCACGGACTACGAAGACGAGCTCGACGTCCCCGTCATCCGCCTTGCGGAACTCCTGCTCATCGACGCCGAGGCCAATATCGAGTGGGAGGGCGGCGACCTCACACGCGCCAAATCCCAGATCGACCGGGTCCGCGCCCGGGTGAAGATGCCGCCGGTGGAAGGTTCGTCCCGGGAGGCGCTCCGCAGCGCACTCCGCTATGAACGGAAAGTGGAGCTGTGCGCCGAAGGATTCCGCTGGTTCGACATCCGCCGCTGGAAGGAGAGCGACGGCGTCACCCCCGTAGCGCTCAAAGCCATCAACGGTCCCCAGTACGCTCCGGCCTACGAACACACCACCTCCAACGCAAAACCCATCATCGATGAAAACTGGACCGTCACCTACGACGGCATCACCACCTTCGACGGAAAGAAATTCGATGCACGGGTCCACACCGAGCGGAAATTCCAGCTGGGCAAGGACGAACTTTGGCCGTTCCCCTACAGCGAGATGGTGACCAACCCGCTCATCGGCACGGAAAACAATAACCCCGGATATTAGAAAACAAAAACCATGAACAAGACCTTCAACCTGTTTTGCTGCTGTGCAGCCGCAGCGATGTTCGCCGCAGGATGCGACGATTCCGAACAGGAATACAACCCCGATATCAAGTTCTCCAGGACGGGCGACGTCACGCTCATCGCCTCGATCGAAAACTGCACCACGCGGGCATCGCTCGTCAACACCGGAGAGGCCCGCTGGCAGCGGGAAGACGCCGTTTCGGTCGTCTGCACCGACGGCTCGGCCGTGACATTCGCCCTCGACGGCACGGGCGAAACCCGCCGGGCATTCTTCACGGGGACGATCCCCGCCGGGAAGGAGATGGGCGGCTATGCGCTCCACCCCGCCTCGGCCACGCTCTCCGGCACTACGCTCAAAGCCGTATTGCCCGAAGAGATAATCCCTTCCTCGGCAGGAAGCTGCTCGGTGATGGCCGCCGAGATCGGAAACTCCTCCGAAATCACGTTCAGGCAGCTGATGTCCTATTTCACCGTGCAGCTCGGCAACGTCAGCACCGAAGCGGTGAAGATCGAGCTGAAAGCCGACAACAACCTTTCCGGCGAAGTCTCCGCCGCCCTTCCGGAGGCATTCGCAACGGGCATCGCGGCGCAGGAAGGGTCGAACGGCCTCGTCGTCACGCTTCCGGAAAAACGGGAATCCACCGTAACGGTCACCTTCGCCGTGCCCGTGGGCGAATACGGCAGCCTCACCGCCACCGCATACGACGCCTCCGGCAAAGACATCGGTCAGGTGGAATGCCTTACGACACCGATAAACGCCGAACTCGCGGACATGAGGACCATCAGCGCCACCCTGCCCAAATACGCACCCCAGGAGCCGATCGAAGGCACCGTCCTGGTGGCCGGCATCTACTGGGCGCTCGGAAACCTCCAACACGTGGAGGGAAGCACGGACGAAGGGTTCCAGACCGACTGGCGGATCGCTCCCGAGCAGTGGGAGTATGTCAACTGCGAAAATGCCGCAGCGTCGGGTAAAGCCGTGACCTTCAAACCGACGGACTACACGCAGTGCGACCATTTCAACTGGGGCGGAATAGCCAATCCTTTCCTGTGTGCCAACGAACACTCGGCGGTCGCTGCCGTCGGAACGGACATCTCCGGTCGGATGTACACCTCGCAGGACTGCACCGCCGCCACCACAGATTTCTCCGCTGCCAAATTCGGAGACCTCGCCTATTGGGCCTCGAACGGCAAGTTCCGGCTACCGACGCAGGCCGAAATGACGAAACTCGTCAACGAGGCGGCATCGCAGTACGGCAGCTACAAGATCGCCGAAGGCAAGGTGATAACGGGCATCCTGTTCACCGACCCGGCAGAGGGAGAATTGCCCTCTCACAACGACACGGAGGTAGAATTTACGGCTGAAGACATTGCCAAAGGGCTCTTCCTGCCCAAAGCCGGAAGACGTTACAACAAAACGGACCTCACCATCAACAACCAGGGAACCCAGGGCGTTTACTGGCTCTCGGAAGCGATCACCGGCGACGGTGCCACAGAGCCCTGTTACGGTGCAGTACTCTCCATTCAGTCCGCTGAGATCAAATACCCTTACTGGAATAAGGCGTTCGATGCAAGAGCCGGATTCAGTATCCGCCCCGTTTATATCAAGAAATAATGAAAAAAGCGCTGATATTCATTTTGCTGCTGCTCCCGGCGGTCGTCCTGACCGCCGGATGCGGCGGCGGCAAGGCAGAGGCGGGCAAGCCGCTGCCGGCGTGGAGCGAAGGCTGTCTAGACATCCACGCCATCAACACGGCCCGCGGAGAATGCACCTTCTTCATCCTGCCCGACGGCACGACGCTCACGGTGGATGCGGGAGAGTTCAGCAGCGAACCGGAAAAGTATCGCAGCATGCCGCAGAGGCCGGACAGCGTCACGCGCCCGACCCGCACCTATGCCCGGTATATGCGGCATTTCATGCCGTACAAGGACTCGCTCGACTACTTTCTGCTGACCCATTTCCACATGGACCACCTTGGACAACTCGAACCGGAGTACGGCAGATCAACCGCCGGGGACTATGTGCTGAGCGGTGTGACGGCCCTCTACGGTGAAATTCCGTTCCGGGAGATCGTCGACAGGGCCTATCCGGACTACGACTCCCTCGCCTTCCGGGCGATGAGCACGGCCTCGCTGGCCAACTACCGTCGGTTCATCGGCCACGCCACGGAGCACAACGGGCTGAAAGCCGCCAGGCTGCGGCTCGGTGACAGCCGCCAGTTCCCGCTGCGGCACCATCCGGAACGGTATCCCGATTTCACCGTCACAGGCATCTGCTCCAACGGCTGCGTGTGGGACGGCGAAAAAGTCGTGGACTATTACGGCGACGGCACGCTGAGGGAGAACGGGGCATCCTGCGGCATCCTGCTGAGCTACGGGGATTTCGACTATTTCACCGCCGGGGATGCCGGCGGAAATACCCGTGTGGAATATCCGTGTGCGCTCACCATCGGGCACCCCGTCGAAGCGATGAAGTCGCACCACCACCTCTCGCCCCACACGATGCAGGACGACATGCTGGAGGTGCTCCAACCGGATGTCATCGTGACGCAGAGCTTCTACATCCGCGACATCCAGCCCGACCGGGGGATCATCCGCCGAATCTCGGAGAGCAAAGCTCCCGGAGCCAAACGAATGTATTTCACCAACATCGACCGTTCGCTGACCGACGCCGATCCGCAGCTCTATGCCCGCTGCGCCGGCATCGGGGGACACGTCGTCATCCGGGTCTCCCCGGGCGGAAAGGAGTACCGGGTCTATATGCTCGACGACAGCGACACGACTTACAAAGTAAAGCAGGCCGACGGCCCGTTCCGTTGCAAACCCCAACCCAAAAACACCGAAAAACATGAATAAGACCATCATTCTTTTATGTGCGCTCGCCTCCTTCGCTTCCATAGCATGCAGCGAGGAGCGGACCAAAATGCCCTGGGAGGACGACCTGAACAACAAGGTGCCCCCACAGGAAACCGAGACTCCCGAAACAAAGGTCGGCGAACCGCTTCCGCAATGGACCGAAGGATGTCTCGACATCCATCTGATCAACACCGGCCGCGGAGAGTGCCTGTTCCACATCCTCCCGGACGGTACGACGCTGCTGGTCGATGCCGGGGAGATTGTCATCACGGACGGTACGGGAGTGCCGCAGAAACCCGACGCATCGACCCGTCCCTACATCACGGACGCGAAATACATCCGCCATTTCCTGCCGGAAGGCAGTTCGGCCATCGACTGGTGCGCCCCGTCGCATTTCCATATAGACCACATCGGCAGCTCGGCCGCCGCCGTGGAAACCTCGCCGAACGGCTACCGGTTGTCCGGCCTCATGGCCCTCTACGGCGAGATTCCGTTCAGCCGGGTACTGGACATGGGCTATCCCGACTACGGGGAAGATTCGACCATCCCCGAGATGGACGGGGAGCTCGCCGCCGACTGGCAGGTATTCGTCAAGTGGGCCGTGGCGAACAAAAGCATGACGGCCGACCGGTTCCGCGCAGGCGAAGAGCAGATCACGCTGCTGAAAGACAAGAGCAAATATCCCGATTTCCGGATCTTCAACATCATCGCCAACGGTTATGCCTGGAACCTCGACACCTCCACCGGGCAGGGCGCTGTCGTCAACGCCAAAGCGGGCAAAGGCAATCCGGCATCCTGCGGATTCCACCTCAGCTACGGGAAATTCGACTATATCACCTGCGGCGACCTCACCTCGGGACCGCAGAACCGGATGGCCTACTATTACCGCGATTTCATTCCCAAAGGCGGCCTCGAGGTATTCAAGGGCCACCACCACCTAAGCAGCAACGCCTGGGGCAGCCAGATGCAGAACTGCGAATTTTCGCCCCGGGTCATCATCAACCAGAATTTCTACAAACAGCAGCCGGACATCCCCCTGCTGACCTCCATCGTAAGCGGCAATTTCTCCACCCACCCTTACAGCTGGGTCAAAGACATCTTCACCACCAACGCCCACCCGGAGTCGCTTGCCGAGAACGCCGGACTTTACAAGGACGTCGCCGGGTACAACGGCCACATTGTCGTAAGGGTCGCCCCGGGCGGTGCGGAATACTATGTCTACATGCTCGACGACACCGATTTCGACTACAAGGTGGCGTCCATTCATGGCCCGTACAGTTCCAAATAGGGAGTATATGTTAAAACGCAGGTTACTGATCCCCCTCCTGCTGCCGTGGATTGCAGCAGGATGTTCCGGAGCCGAAGAAGATACCGGACGGCATTTCATCGCCCACCGGGGCGCCACCATGCGCTGCACCCTCGCGGGGGAAAACTCCCGCGAGGCCGTCCGGTACGCCGCGCGGGCCGGATTCGACTGCATCGAAACCGACGTGCGCTGGACCTCCGACAGCGTGCTCGTGGCCGTGCACGACGCCACCCTGGCACGCACGTTCACCTATAACGACGGCCGCCCCGTACCCAAAGAAACAGCCGTCTCGGACATCAGCTATGCGGAGCTCCGCGACAGTTTTCGCCTCAAAGCCACAAGGCCCGAATACCGCACCCGGGTGCTCACCCTCGAAGAGTTCTGCACCGAGTGCCGCGACTGCGGACTGCGCACGTTCATCGAGCCGAAGAAAGTCACTCCGGACTGGGTCTATCCGCAGCTGATAGCGACTGCCGACCGGGTGTTCGGACGCGGAGGCTATGTCATCACCTCGAACAACGACGCCAATGACCGCATCCGCCTCGAGATGGGTATCCGGGATATTCCGCTCATGGGCATCCTCTACCAGAGCGCCTATGAACACATCGCATCGCTCGGAGGTACCGTGATGGCAATCAGTGCGACCCGGTTCGGAGAAGAGGAATATTTCGCCCATGTGTCGCGTGCGAAGGCCGATGGGCTCGAAACCGAATCCCACGCCGACGATTTCGAACATTTCGACCGGATCAACAACGCCGACATCGATTACGTGTCGACCGACCTTCTTGCCCCGGACTATACGGGTCAGGGCGAAACGATCTACCAATCCAGAGGCCGGGATGTGGGAAAAATCGCCTCCGAAAGTGCAGCATCGGGAAAAGTGGAGTTCGGCGCAGTCTACCTCGATCTGGAATGGAGCGGATCGGCCACGGTCACACTCGCCAGCCAGAGCTTCACACTGCCGGAGGCCGCGTCCCCGCGCCGTGCCCGCCACCAGTTGCTGGTCTTCGATGCCGTCCCCGCATTCGAAATCACCTCCCCATCGGAAAACTTCCGGATAAAGCGCATTTCCCTCCGCATCGTCCGATTCTGACCGGTTTAAGAAAGCGGTTTTAGGCGCGACGGCAGGCAATCGGATTCAGAAACTCCGTTGCGCTTCCATCCAAAACAAAAAAGAGAAAACCCCTCCTGT
>X355_Hoffmanns_Two_toed_Sloth__coassemble_1921_pt1 | contig 36184 bp, 27 predicted proteins | sample X355_Hoffmanns_Two_toed_Sloth__metabat2_high_PE_009 | metagenome-assembled genome bin X355_Hoffmanns_Two_toed_Sloth | reverse complement strand
GTGTAGAACGGGTGCGACGTGTTGGAAATTTCCATCTTATACACGGGATAGGTTTCGCCGTTCACTTCGATGGTCTCTTTTGTCGAAACGGCGGACCGACACAAAAACACGACGTCGTTGGACATGTCCTTGAACGCCACTAAACGATAATTCTCCGGATGAATACCCTTTTTCATTTCGTCGTTTTTGTTTTTAATTAATGCTTAAGCGCGACAAAGGTACGAATTAATTCGCAACAAACAAGTCCCGGCAGACTTTTTTTCATTCGCAGGGGACCGCAGGGTTGCACAATCTGAATAGTTTTTCTATCTTTGCGCCACAAAAGCGCCCCGCAGGCGCTGGACCGGGCCCATAGCTCAGTTGGTCAGAGCAGCGGACTCATAATCCGAAGGTCGTGGGATCATGCCCCTCTGGGCCCACTGAAAATCAAAGACTTGCCGATTGGCAGGTCTTTTTTCTTTTCCCCTTTCACCGCGGTTTTACGTAGGTTTACGGCAGGTTGTGTAAACCGCTATGTAAACTAGGTTCAGACCTCCTCGACGAAATGAACCGGGTATTTGTCCCAATATTTCCGATATATCCGATCTTGCCGCCCGTCGAAATTCAACTGATACATTCGGAACGTAACCCGAAAATTCTTGGGCTGCCACAATTCTTCATAGGAATAGCAGTATTTCATTCCTATCGCCCGCATCACATGTCCGCTCCTCGGATTGTTCACATCGTGCGTAGCCGTAACATACGGAATATCCGTCCGTTTCAGCATATCGGCCACCGCCCGACAAGCCTCGGTAGTGATTCCCTTGCGCCAAAACTCTTTCCGGAGGCTGTATCCCAAATCATGGCTGTCATCGCCGCTGACATGGATACAGCCGACAGGCACATCATCCGATTTCAGGCAAATCGCATCGTAAAACCCTCCCCGCTGAATCCAATCTTCGATATCCCGAAGGTACTTTTCAGCTTCCCCGGTATCTTTCAACGGAAACATCGGCAAAAACGTGTTGACCTCCTCATCGCTCAGAAGAGCGAATAAGGCATCGACATCGTCCCTCGTAAAATGCCGCAATATCAATCGGTCCGTTTCTATGCAATCCATAGGGCAAAGGTACAAAAATGCCGTCAACGGACCCGCATCCACCGAAAAAAAGAGCTGCGCATATCGTACAACTCTTTTTTCGATCAGGATCACTGCAGGGCCTTTTCAATGTAAGAATCCATCTGCCCGGCCTGCTCGGGATAGTACCAGTGGCCGGTCTCGTGGGTGAGCTGCATCTGCTTGGGCGACGGGGTCGCGTTGTATACCGAGAAGGTCGAGGTCGGAGGGCACACCTTGTCGTTGTAACTCAGCATGTAATAGATCGGGATTTTCAGCAGGCGTGCGAAATTGACCGTATCGTAATACAGTAGTGTATTGACAATCTCCGTCCGGTTATAGATGCACTTTTCGGGATTTTTCAGGATCTGGGGCCATCCTCCGGCGCGGCCGTGGAGATAGCCCGTCATGTCGCTCATCGCAGGCAGGGCCGCCGCCGCGCAGCAGACCCGCGAATCGAGCGCCGCGACCATCACCGTCAGGGCGCCGCCCTGACTGCTGCCCTGAACGCCTATTTTGCCATTGAATTTATCGAGCGTGAAGATGAGATCGACGGCCCGTTTACAGCCCCGGATCACCCGGTTGTAATAGTAATCGTCGCGGCTTTCGAGGTTCATCGTATAATATCGGTTGAGAATCCCCGCAAAGAGCCGTTCGTAGACGACCGGATCGAGCGTGACCGGAATGCCGTGGATGCCGACATCGAGCGTTATGAAGCCCTTGTCGGCCTGCCAGGCGCTCCCCTGATAGCTCCGCACGCCCGCTCCGGGCACGCGCAGGATGGCCGGATATTTCCCCGCGGCCTTCGGCACGCACAGAATGCCGTAAAAACGTCCGCCCTGGGGCGTATAGATGTAGCTCACCTCGTAGACATCGGTCCGGTCGGTGCAGCGCCCGGGAAGCAGCTCCATCCGGGGACGGAGGGGCATGGCCGCATCGGCGTCGAGCTGCGACTGCCAGTAGGACCGGAAATCGGCCGGCATCGTCACCGTCGGTTCGATCCGTTCCTTGTCCACGGCCACGGTTTTCCATTGGCGGTAATCCACCCCGTCCACCTCGACGCGGACATCGAGATTGAAGAATCCGGGCCGGTCCATCCGCCCGAGGTCCAGCACCACGGAACCGTCTTTGGTCGTCGCGCGGCCCTTCACCGTCGGTTCGACCAGCTCCGGCCCCGCCTCATACGTGAAGGCGACGTCGCGAAGCGGGAGCTCGTTCAGCTCGACGCTCACCGCCATTTTGATCCTCTCCCCGACGCGGTAATCCCAGGAACCGTTCGTCGGTGTGATGCGCACCTTGACCATCGGGGTCTGGGCGCTCCCCTGCGCCAATAACTGCGTGCAGCACAGCAACGCCAGCAACGCAAAAACAAAACTCTTTTTCATAACTTATTTTCCGGATTCGGGTTTGTATTTCAGGTAAAGCTTCCGGACGATTTCGCCGACATCGCCCGCAGGAGTCTGCGTCAGCGGCTGCGTACTGTCGGCGAACTCCTTTTCGAAATCGGCCATGGCGTTGAAGATCGCCTCCTCATCGAGTTCCCGGCCCTCCTCGACGGCCCCGACCGCCGCATCGAGAAACATCCGCCAGCGCACGGCGTAGTAATCCGCCACCAACCCCGACCAGGTGCGGTTGGCGTAGTCGTTGATGCTCTGCGCCCGGTCGCCCCACGTCGTGAGGAGCGTGCGGCCGTTCACCTCGTAGTAATCCTGCTCCTCGGGGGTCTTGCCGAAGGAGCGCGAGTTGTCGATCCATTGCTGCATCGAGAATGCGCCGTGCTGCGCCGCCAGCGTCTCCATATCTGCGGCCAGCTCCAGCATTTGGGTCCGCAGCTCCTTCATCCGCACGAGGTCCTTCGCCCGGTAGGCCGCCGTGAACTCGTCGCGCATCGGCAGGAAAAGGTTGCCCAACGCCTGCCGGCCGACATTCACCAGCCAATAGCGATAGGTGTCGCGATCGGAGCCGCCGGCATCGATCATCGTGCCCCAGATGTCGAACAATTCGTCGTTGTCGTATTTGATCTCCGCATCGGTGGTGCCCGTCAGCAGGCCCTCGAACGTAGGCCGGGCATTCAGCAGCGGACAGTGTCCGTATTTCGAAGAGGTGATGTAGACATTTCTGCGCAGCGCGTCCCAGGCCCGGCGGTAGTCCGCGTCTTCACGCCCCAGATAACGGTCTGCAAGGGCGTCGAACCACCGGTCGTCGTCAACCGGGAAATCCCAGGCACGCTCGAAGACGTAATCGTACATGAAAGGATTCGAATCGAGCCCCTCGAGTGTCGAGCCGAGGCCCCGCAGGTTCTTCCCGCCTTCGGCCAGCACGCCGTCGAGGCGCTTCGAAACCTCGTCGAAATTCCCCACCAGCATCGTGTTGCCGCCGAAATTGCCAAGGTAGCACCAGAAATAGGGCTGTCCGTGGTAACTGTGGGTCTGCCGCCATACCTCCGTATTTTCGCAATAGTAGTCCAGCAGCAGCATCTTGTCCTGCGGCACGGCCTTGACGAACGCCTCGATCCGGTCGTCGTGCCACTTGTGGCGGTCGAGATAGAACAGCCAGGTCATCTGGAGCCATTCGGCCTCCGGATCAGCCGCGGCCATCGTGTCGTAGATCGTCCGGGACACCCGGGCGAGGAACTCCGGTTCCCAGCTCGGCGGATCGACCTCGTTGAAGGGATCGGCTCCGTAGATGTGGTCCGTGCCGAAAAGCGCGGTCTGCTCGGCGAGGAACTCCCGCTGAATCCGGGCGAAGAGCGGATCGAGCGGATCGAGGAAATGACTGCGGTAACGATCCTCGAAACCGCCCCACTTGCTCATCCGCGAGATTTTGGCTTCCGGATAAATCGTCCCCAGCTCCGCAGGGACATGCCCGGCAAAGGCCGGCAGCACGGGTTTCATGTTCAGTTCCCGCTCGCGGGCCACAATCCGCTGCTGCAGCTCCACCTGTGCGTCGAGCCAGCTCTGGGGCAGCGGTGACTGCCAGTAGTCGAGGTTCGACATCCGGTGCCACGGCAGGTGGGCCGGACCGGTGAAATAGCCGCGTATCTGCTCGTCGGAGAGTCCGAATTTCTGCCACACCCGCGCCCATACGGCCTCCTGGCCCGTGATCGCAAGCGGCAGGGTCACGCCGTTGAGCGCCATCCAGTCGATCAGCCGCTCCCAGTCGCGCCACTGCCACCACACCATCGTATATCCGAACGTACAGTAATTCAGAAAGAACCGGTCGTCCAACAGGGCGCTGTGGGCGACCTTCTCCGCTACCTGCGGCATTTGGGCAGGCACCTCGACCGGCTGGTCGGCGAACCACGAGACATTGGCGCGGGCGTAATACTTCAGGAAATGGTTCAGGCCCACGACCATCGAGTTGGCGTTGTTGCCCCGGACGACCAGCTTCCGGCCGACGGTCTCCAGTTCGAACCGGTCCGCAGAGTCGGCTGCGGGCGCCAGCTTCTCGAAACGGATCTTCGACGCATAGCCGGGAACGATGCGCCCGGCCAGCCCCTGCGCCGCCGCGACATCGGCGTCCGTACTGCCGCATGCCGCTGACAAGGCCGTGGCAAACAGCACGAGGGTTGCAAAAAATGATTTCATACAGTTGAAAAATTCGGGTTATAAAAAATCAGGCAAAAGGAGTCCTCCGCCGAAAACTCCCCTTGCCTGCTGTCCGGTTACGGCCGTTTCATCACGATCCGGCGTATCCGGGGTTCTGACTCATGCCGGTCTTGCTGACCTCCGACTGCGGAATGGGCCACAGGCGGTAGTGCGACTCCCATTTGCGGTTCTTGTCGCGCACGAGACGAATTTCGGCATCCGGATAGGTCGCGATGTCGTTCAAGTCGTGACGGGCGGTCTTATTGAACACCGGGAGCTTCTGCACCGAAGGATACGGAGCCTTGAAACCGCCGTATTTCTCCTCGGGCATGCCGTAAACCGGCTGCGAGTTCTCCAGGTCGCCGATGTCCCAGCGGCGCAGATCGATCAGGTGAAGCCCCTCGAAAGCGAATTCCACCTTGCGTTCGCGGCGCACCAACTGGCGCATCTTCTCCACGTTGCCGACCCGGTCGCTCGACACGTCGGGCATGCCGACGCGGTTGCGAACCTCGTTGATCGCCGTATAGATGCGGTCGTCCTCGGCCTCGGCCCCCAGGGCCCAGAGTTCGATCTTCGCCTCGGCGAAATTCAGCAGCACCTCGGCATAACGCAGGATCGGGAAATTGACGGTCGACTGGTTGATATTCTCCGTGCTGTCGCGCTGGAACTTGGCGCACATATAACCCTTGCCCGCATTGGCGAAGCTGGTGAATGCCGAGGGATCGGTGAAATCCAGGTTGTCCACCTTGTCCCACACCTGCGTGGTGTAGTTGTAGCTCATGGTTTTGCGGTAGTTGGCCCTGTCGTTCGGATCGCCCTGATAGGCATTGAGCACCGCCTTCACCTTGCCGCCGCCCGTGTTGACCGTAATGGTGTCTCCCGTGATGAAGATCGAGGCGTGAAGCCGCGGATCGCGGTTCTTTTTCGGATCGGTGGGATCGTACAGCGGCGATTCGTCGATCCGCTTGCCGTCGATGCACTCGAAGGTGTCGAAGAGCGTCTGAGTCGGATAACGGCTGGTCTGCCCGACGAAACGGCTCGTCTCGGTATAGCCCACATAGTGGAATTTCGCCTCGTCCGTATCATAGAAACAGGCTTCCATGATCAATTCGCTGTGCGCCTGCGCCTGCCCCTTCGTGGTGAAGAGCGAGCCGAAATCCTTGCTCAGTTCGCGCTTGCCAATCACCTTTTCGGCCGCTTCGGCGGCGATCTTGAAATAGTGGGCCGCATCATCGTTGTAGTTGAAACTGCCGCCCATCAGCGCGGCACGCGACATAATGCCGTAGGCCGCCGCCTTGTCCACGCGCCCCCGGTCGGTGGCGGTCCATTCGGGCAGGATATTGGCCGCCTCATCGAGTTCCCGGAGCACGAAATCGAGGATCGTGACCTTCGACGTGCGCTGGCACTTGAAATCCTCGAATTTCGGAGGTTCGGTCATGAAAGGCACGTCGCCGAACATCGAAATCAGGTAGTAGTAGGCCATGGCCCGGAGCACCCGCGCCTCGGCGGTGTAATGCGCCATGTTCTCGGACTGCGAGGCGTTGGCATTGACCAGCATGGTGTTGGCACGCTGGATGATGACATACCACGATTTCCAGTAAGCGAGGATCGTGCTGTCGTCGGGCCAGATCCGGCCGGAGCCAAGCGTCTCGTTCTCATCGCGGGTCATCACCAGTCCGGTCAGGGCGTCGTAGGAGGCGTATCCGGGCAGCATATAGCCGATGGCGGCGCCGCTCGACCAGAGATAGAGGCCGTTGTAGATTCCCGTCAGCGCCAGTTTGGCGGCCTCCTCGCTTTTGAAGAAATCTCCCGTGGTGGGTTTCGACGGGTAACGGTTCAGGAAATCCTCCGCGCAGGATGTCATCGACAGCACGCAGAGCAGCAGAATCGGATATTTAATGAACTTTTTCATAATCAGAAGCGTAAATCAAGACCGACAGTAAATACACGCATAATCGGATAGAACTCGGAACCGTAGGCGTTGTTCGCCTCGGGATCGAAGCCTTCGAACGCATCGGAGAGTGTGAAGAGATTCTGCCCGCTGACATAGACGCGTGCCGTCTGGAGGCGGAGCTTCGAGATAATCTTTTTGGGAATACGGTAGCTCAGCGAAACGTTCTTCAGACGCACGTAACCGGCATTCTTCACCCAAATATCCGACGCATAGTAGTTGTTCTTGTTGTTGATCGACAGCCGGGGGAACTTGGCATCGAGGTTATCCTCGCGCCAATAGTCGGTCTGGCTCTCGAACATCGAGCGTCCGTTGTCGAACGGGATGATGCCGGCGCCATTGTAACGCTTCATCCGCTCGCCGACGCCCTGGATAAAGACCGAGAGGTCGAAATTCTTCCACGAGACGTTGGCCGTCAGGCTGTAAAGATAGCGGGGACTCGCGTCACCCAGCACGTAGACATCGTTATAGTCGATCGAGCCGTTGCCGTCCTTGTCGTGATATTTCACGTCGCCGGGCTTGAGGTTCGTCTTGTCGTCGTTGAACGCGGGCGATGCGTCGATGTCGGCCTGGTCGCGGTAGAAACCGTCGGTCTTCCAGCCGCGGATGGCGTTGCGGAGCTCGCCCGGACGCAGGGCGCTCAGGTCATTGCTCGAAGCAATATCCGCCACCTCGAGGATCGTACTTTTGGCATCGGAGAAATTGGCCGTGAACGAATAGCGCCAGTTGCCGTTCTTCGAAGAGTTGCGGTAGGTAAGCGAGATGTCGTAACCGCGTGCCCGCATCTTGCCGATGTTGAAATAAGGGGCGTCGTAAACGACGTAGGTCGGAATCGGAGGTACCTGGATCAGGTCCGAAATGTCGCGGTTGAAAAAGTCGAACGTCAGCGTGAGCTTGTCACTCAGGAATCCCACGTCCAGTCCGACATTGGTCTGCTTGGAGGTCTCCCACGTGATGTCGGCATTGAAGAGTTTGGACTGGATGCTGCCGAGCAGCTGCCCGCCGTTGAAGAAATAACCGTTCCAAAGGTTCGTCACCATCTGGCTCGTGAACGGATAGTAGTCGTTGAGCCACTGGTTGCCGAAATGCGCATACGAAGCGCGGATCTTCAGCGAGGAGACGTATTTCTCCACCGGCTTCCAGAACGGCTCCTGCGAAATACGGTAAGCCACCGAGCCTCCGGGGAAGAATCCCCAGCGGTTGTCGGGCATGAAGCGCGACGAACCGTCGAGACGCCCGGTGAGTTCGATGAGGTATTTCTCCTTGTAGTTGTAGTTGAACACGCCGTAATACGAAAGCATCGCCCACTCGTCCAGTGCCGACGCGCTGGTCTGGTTTTTCGAGCCGTTGCCCATATCATCGTATCCGGGGATGAAGAATCCCTCGCGCGAACCCGAGAGGCTCTGCGAAGTGAGGGTTTCGAGCTGTACGCCGGCCAATGCGCTGAAATTGTGATCCTCCCGGAACGTCTTTTTGTAGGAAAGGCTGGCATTGAACTGGATCTGCTGGTTCTTCTTCCAGTACATCGAAACCTTTCCGTCGGGAGTGGTCTCGGGATAGGTATACTTGAACATACCCTGCGTATAGGTGTCGTAGGGCGTGGTCACGATCTTCTGGTTGTCGTGCTGGTAGCGGTAGCTGAACAGCGTCTTGAGCTCGAAGCCGTAAGGCAGCTTGACCACGAGGTTGCCCTTGGTTCCGAATCCGGTCACGCTGTTCTTCTGCGTGCCGCCCGCGCGGAGGATGGCAATGGGATTGTAACCGTTGAGACCCTCGCCCCAGGTGCCGTCGCGGTTGATACCGGCCATCACCGGAGAGTAGGTCAGGGCCTCGCCGATCAGTTTTTCGGGGGTGGTGATCGACGGAACCTTCTCGTTGGTGCCGAAGGCGTCGAAATCGACGCTGAAGGTGGCCCACTTGGCGAGGTTCATGTCGGTGTTCACCCGGAAGGTCTTGCGGGAAAAGTTGTTGTTCTCGATCAGTCCGTCCTGGAACTGGTACGAACCGTCGACGTAGTAGGAGCAGATGTTGCCCTTGCCCGAAACGCTCAGGGCATGGCGGTGCATATACGAGCTGCTCTTGAGCATCTCCTTCTTCCAGTCGGTGTCGAACGTCGTCCAGTTGTCGGCGCCGTACCGCTTGTACTCGGCGATGTAGGCGGGGTCGAAACGGATGCTCTGCCCGGAATTCAGGGCGGCGACGTTCATGTATTCCATGTACTCGGCGCCGGAAACCGGCGTCGGCATTTCGGTGGGAGCGGTGACGGCGTAGTAACCCGTGTAGGTGAACTGGGGCACTTCGCTCTTGCCGCGTTTGGTCGTGACGAGGATGACGCCGTTCGAGGCACGCGAACCGTAGATGGCAGCCGATGCATCCTTGAGGGCCGACACGCTCTCCACGGTGTTCATATCGACCTGATTGAGGTCGCCCTCGACGCCGTCGATCAGCACGAGGGGACTGGTCCGGGAGTTGATCGAACCGATACCGCGGATGGTGATTTCGCCGCCGTCGGCACCGGGACGTCCCGAAGCCTGCACGACGCTGACTCCCGGCATCAGGCCCTGGAGGGCCGACGAAAGGTTGGGGGCGTCGCGCTTGACAATGTCCTTTCCGGAGATCGCCGAGACGGAGCCGGTGAGGGTGACCTTCTTCTGAACCTGGTATCCGACCACGACGACGTCATCGATCTGCTGGTCCTCGGTTTCAAGGGTGATGTCGAGTTTGGTCCGGTTGTTCACCGGAACGGTACGGCTGTCGTAACCGATGCAGCTGACGGTCAGCGAAACCGATCCGGAAGGCAGCGCGATGGAGTAGGAACCGTCCACGCCCGCAGCCGTCGCGATCATCGGTTTCGATCCTTCGACGACGATCGTCGCACCGATCACGGGCTCCCCGGTAGTGGAGACGACCTTACCCGTCAGGGTCAGCTTTTTGGAGGCCGGCGTCGACGCGGTCTGCGCCTGCAGCGATATGCAGCCGACCGACAGCAGGATTAGGAGTGCTAATTTCTTCATACAAAAATGTTGTCTCAGCTTTTTACAGCGGCGATTAACTGAAAAAACCGGAGGAGCCCGCCTCTGCGGCCACTCCTCCGGCAATCGAGAGGAGGTTACTCCTTGACGTTGTTGATCTCGTAGCCGACCAGACCGACACCCGACAGGAGGTTGTAGACGCGGCAGCTCAGCTTGCCTTCGTCGTCACCGCTGCCCTCGGCGATCACGCTGATGGCCAGACCGCCCGTTCCGTTGGGGTTGAGCGTCGACACCTTGCCGTCGAAAATATCCTTACCTACATAGGCAACCTTGTAGTCCTTGCCCGAAACCTCGAGCAGCTGGGTGTAGAGGTAAACCTTATCCTCGGTAGCTCCGTTCGTACCGATCTCGGTGCTGTAGAATGCGCATACCGCCAGGTAGTTCACGCCGTTGAAGGTGAACGGCTGGCTGTGCAGCACCTTGCGGCCGTAACCGGTCTCCTTGAACATTTCGTCGCCGCCGCCCATAATGTCGCTCGGGTTTACGCCGCCCTTGAAATAAACGATCTGATCGTCGAGGCCCACATAGCCCAGACGGGTCACGGGCACAGCGTTCGAAGCGCCCGGATCGCTGAAATAGAACGGCTTGACAGCCAGTTCGCTGGCGGGCCAGAGCACCTGATACATATTGCCGGCACGGTAGCCTGCAGGTACGGCGACCAGTTCCGGCTTCGCAGCTGCAACACCGTTGGTTATCTTCCAGCAATAGTGGGCTGCGGGAGCAGCTGCCGGATTATTATCGGGTTTAAGGTTATAATCACTCACGCTGAGCGACGTAACAATCGCATTGCCGTTGACATCGCCGACAGCCGTCAGACGGCGGCCGAAGCTCTCCGTTGCCATTTGCTCATGGCTGATGACCTCGACGGGAGCGGCGTTCAGCGCAGTCCACTTGTAGACCTTCCAAGGACTGTTGTTCAATGCCCAGGCACCCAGGGTCGCACCCAGCAGGTTACCCTTACTGTCGTTAGCCACAACGAAAGGCAGCAACGTGGCCTCATTGGCAGGATTGCACTCGATTCCCTGAATGTTGAGCTTCTCGCCGGTATTCTCGCCGGTCTTTCCGTCGATGATCATACCCGGCCGGGAAACGACCACCTTGTCTTCGAACGAGGCGATCGTAGGCTCGTTGACCGTGAGCCCCACTTCCGTCGCCGTTTTCGCCCAGAGACGCGTCACCGTACCGATACCCGAGGCTACATACTTGCTGACAACGGGTTTCACGGTCCATGTTTTCTGCGTCTTGCCGTCCTCGGCAGTCACGAGATAGGTCACCTCCTTGGTGAAATCCTGCTTCACGCTGAACGCAGGAACCACGGTAGCGCCGATGGAGAGTTCTCCCGTAGGCGTCACATCGGAGAGCAGGTCCAACAGGTCGGGGGCTACATAAAGCTCCACGAGGGCCTTGTCCTTGTCGATCTTGGCCTCGACGTTGGGAACGGAAACCGAGAATTTCTCGATCTCACAATACGGACGCTTTTCGCCTCCTCCGTCGGAGTCGTCGTCCGAGCACGAATTCAGTCCGAAAACGGCCAGCGCACCAAGCGCCAGGGTTAAAAACAATCGCTTCATAATCATTCTTTTTTAAGGTTATTTGGTTGTTGTGTTACTTGTTGCTTATCGTTCGTTCCGTTTTTCAATCATTTCCAGCAGCATCGCGGGCTCGTCCGTGGTGATGAAATCGACCCCCATGTCGAGCATGCGCTCCATGATCTTCGGGTCGTCGACCGTCCAGACGTTGATCGTCAACCCCAGCATCCGCGCCCGGTCGTAAAGCCGCGGCATGTTGTCGAACTGTGAAAAATGGTAGTCGATGCCGCTCATTCCCTCGATCTTCTGCTGGTCCATCGGCACGACGGCCCCCAGATAGGCGATATGCGCCGTGGGGTCGAGGGCCCGCACGCGCTTCAGCACCTCGTAATCGAAGCTGATGTAATCGACCCATGCCTGCGCACCCATTTTGTGCACCATCGCCACGGCGGCATCGGCCAGTTCGAGCCCGATCTTGTTCGCCGGCGTGGATTTCAGCTCCAGTACCAGACGCGTCCGATTCTGTCCGCGGATGATGTCCAGATACTCGTCCAGCGTCACCATCACCTCGCCCTGCTCCAGAATCACGCGCCGCATGTCGGCCAGTTTCGACAACTCGACGATCATGCCGTCGTACTCGTAATCGTGGTTGAGGGCGATGTACTTGTCCTTCGTGAGCCAGACGTCGAATTCCGAGGCTTCGCACCCCAGCTCGATGGCCTTGCGCAGCGAATGGCGCGAATTCTGGTGATATCCGTATCCCTTCCACGCTCCGCGGTGGGCCACCACCTTGTTGCGGATAAACTCGTCCTTGACGATGGTAAATTGTTTCTGCGCATCGCCGCAGGCCACCCCGATCTCGAACAGCATGGGCGACGAAGCCGTCACGACCGCCTTTTTGCGGAGCTTCAGCTCGTTGTTCACGATCTCGAAAAGCCCCGAAGGATCGTCGGCGAGCGTCACCGCCGCCTCCGTCGTGAAACGCCCCACCACGGCTCCCGGCACCCCGACGGGCACCGTGTATTTCTCCAGCGCCAGCAGCTGCCAGGGAGCATCCGCCGCGTCGGCCGCGGTCGTCGCCAGCAGCAGGAGCAGCGCTGCGAAGGTTTTCAGCAAAAGATTCTTTTTCATCTTATTCCGTTTTATTCCGTTCGTTTAGGTAGGCCTGCTGATGGGCGATGACAAACGTACAGAGGTCGTCGAAAGTCTTGCGGTCGACGCTCAGCCCAGCTTTGGAAAGCTGGCAGAAAGCATTCTCGCCCATGTAGTAGGCCAGCGGCTGTTTCGCATAGACTCCGCTCTCCTTAAAGGCCTTCATGTAGTCGTACAGCCGCGACCGCTTCGTACCTCCCTGCCCCTCGATGACGTTCTCGTCGAACTCGACTTCGTAGCCCAGATCGTATTTGTTAATCACCTTCACGGCATCCGTCAACCGGCTGACCGGCACCGACTCGTTGAAGAAATAGTTAGGCTGGAGATAGGCCTGGTCGAAGCCGTAATCCTTCCAGGTGAAATAGTCGGGATCGTTGCCCTGCCAGTCCTTCTCGCCCTTCCAATAGGGAATCCACTCGAACCGCAGCCCCTTCGAATGCAGGTACTCGGCGACGCCCTCGATGATGCCCGACGAGTGGTACATCTCTTCGGCGACCCAGTAGAAACCCGCCAACTCGACGTTTTCATAACCGCCCGCATCGAACATTTCGCAGGCTTTGTCAATGTACCATTTGCAGGCCGTCAGCCGGTCCGCCGGACTGGTGAAATCCAGCCGCTTTCCTTCCACCACGCCCCAGTAATCCTTCGCAACGGCCGGGTAGTTCGAGCCTGCGCCGCCCACGATCGGTTCGGGAAGCGTCAGCACCACCTGCCGCTTGTAGGCCGGGCGTCCGATCTTTTCGATCTGCCGGCCGACGGTCTTGTCCAGCGCATCGACGCTCACATCCTTCGAAAAATAGTAGTCCAGCAGCTCCTGCCACTCGGTCTTCCGCGCCGGAAGCCCGTAATACCCCGTGGCGAAAATCTGGTTCGTCGTCTGGCCGCCTTTACCCAGCGTGAACTCGATCAGCAGGAACGAGTCGAACAACCAGTACTTGTTGTCGTTGCGGTCGGTGTAGACCACGTGCGGTTCGAAGCTCGCCTCGTTCCACACGACCTGTCGGTGATGGCCGCCTCCGTAAATCAGCGCCAGGTCGGAAATGTAAGCCTTCCCATAGGGCTCAGGCTCGTCGGTCGGAGGAACTCCAGGAGTGACGCCTTTCGTTTCCTCACCCTTGCAGGCTGTGATGCAAAGCACGAATACCAGCAACAGTTTGCACATCAGTCCGGAAATGCCGGCAGGGTTGTTCAGTTTCATGTTCGTTTATCGCGTAGTTTTAAGTGTGTTAAATCACTTTTTCTCGGCGAAAACCACCGCTGTCGGCATGATCCGCTCCGCAGAAATGCCGTTCAACAGGGTTCCCTCGCGTCCCACGAAGGCCGAAGAGCCTCCGCCGTCGAGGTTCACGGCCACCACGCAGCCGAACCGCAGGAACAGGTCGCCCAGCTCGGGGAGCGTGATTCCGGCGCTCGACTGCACCTTGTCGCCGTTGCAGACGATCACCACCATCCGGCGCTGCGAACGGGTGATTCCGAGCGCCGTGCGGGGACGGCGTCCCATGCCGTTGATCCCCTGCCCCATATAGTGAAGCACCTCCTTGTAATAGGAGTCCTCCGCCACGTTCAGGCTGTCCCTGACGAGCATCGGCCCGGCGCCGATGGCCTGCTGCGGCTCCCAAAGTTCGGCGCCCGGGGTTTTCGAGGTCGGTGCGGAAGGCAGGAAGGAGGGAATGCGCTCGTCGTTGTCCAGCGGCGAGGGGAACGCATAGGGGCGCTGCGCGTCGTCGGCGACACAATACACCCACGCCGCCTCGAACTTGCCGTCGTCCATGAGGCCCATGGCCGCGCGTACGGGGAAGAACTGGTAAGGCGACGACGACGGCCCGGTCCACTCATAGGGATCGGGGCGCGACTGCACCACGCCGTCGCTGACCAGCAGGCAGTACGAACGGGGCGGCGACTGCATGACGAAGAACCCGCCGTTCACCGCCAGGAACGGATCTTCCGCACCTTCGGCGAGGCAGTCGCTGAAATATTTGGTAGGCTTTTTTCCCGCAGAGAACCGGGGAAGGAACAGCAGATCGGGATTTTCGACGAAATCCAGCACGGCGTAATAACCGACGATCTTCTGGCCGCCGGAGAGCGGCATTTCGAACGAACGGACGTAAACCCCTTCGGGATAGCCGTCGTAACGGTTTGTAACGGTCAGATCTTCAGGATCCTCATAAGGAGCATCGACAGGATCGCCGCCCGTGGAGGGGGGGGGGGAATTTGCGAACCTCCGTCGTCGTCGGAATCGCATCCGGCGAACGCACCTATAATAATAAGGGCGGCGAGAGTCCGAAAAATGGTTTTATTCAGTTTCATGATACCCAAAACAATTATTGCCTGCACAAATATAAATAAAATAATTTATGCACAAAGAATATTTTAATAATTATTTTTACTCTAAAAATTGATAATGTTGAATTTTATTACTTATTTTGTTGAAAATTAACAGCGACTAACCATGAATTTCAACTCATTGGCTGCACTTTACAAGACGGAACTGCTTGAAAATGTGATACCTTTCTGGCTCGAACACTCCCTCGACCGGGAGTGCGGCGGCTATTTCACCTGCCTCGGCCGCAAAGGCAAAGTGTACGACACCGACAAATTCATCTGGCTGCAGGCGCGGGAGGTCTGGCTCTTCTCGATGTTATATAATAAGGTGGAGCCGCGCAAAGAGTGGCTCGATGCCGCCATCCACGGCGCCGATTTCCTCGAAAAGCACGGCCACGACGGCGCCCTCAACTGGTATTTCGCCCTCGACCGCCGGGGCGCACCGCTGGTCGAGCCCTACAACATCTTCTCCTACACCTTCGCCACCATGGCTTTCGGGCAGCTGAACAAGGCCACCGGGAATCCCCGCTACGCCGACATCGCCCGGCGGACCTTCGAGATCATCCTCTCCAAAGCCTCCAACCCCAAGGGCAAATGGAGCAAGGCTTCGCCCGGCAGCCGGTCGCTCCAGGGCTTCGCACTGCCGATGATCCTCTGCAACCTGGCGATGGAAATCGAGCACCTGTTGGGCGAAGAGGCGCTCCGCGCCCGCATGGAGGAGTGCGTGCATCAGGTGATGGACATCTTCTACCGTCCCGAACTGGGCATCGTGGTCGAGAACCTCACCGCCGACAACCAGCTTTCGGACACCTTCGAGGGACGTTCCGTCAATCCCGGCCACGCCATCGAGGCGATGTGGTTCGTGATGGACATCGGCCGGCGGCTCCAGCGCCCCGAGCTGATCGAACAGGCCAAGGAGATCACACTGCGGATGATCGAATACGGCTGGGACAAGACCTACGGCGGGATATTCTATTTTCTCGACCGCAAGGGTTGCCCGCCGCTCCAGCTGGAGTGGGACCAGAAACTGTGGTGGGTGCATATCGAGACGCTCATCTCGCTGCTCAAGGGTTACGAACTGACCGGCGACCGACGGTGCATGGAGTGGTTCAAGCGGGTCCACGCCTACACCTGGGAGCACTTCAAGGACCCGGAGTACCCCGAATGGTTCGGCTACCTCAACCGCCGGGGCGAGGTGCTGATCGACCTCAAGGGCGGCAAATGGAAAGGCTGTTTCCACGTCCCGCGCGGGCTGTACCAATGCTGGCAGACCCTCGAACGGATCGACCGAAAAACAACCCTGATAACCCCCAAAACCGAAACCTTATGCAACGAAAATTTGCTGTAACCCTCTGCGCCCTGTTCTGCACGCTGGCGGCTGCGGCCGGGAACCCCAAACCGTTCGTCATCCCCGAGATTGTCAGCTGGGAGGGCAGCAGCGGCCATTTCACACTCACGCCGGCCACGGTCGTCGCCCACGACGAAGCGACCACGGCCGTCGCCGAACGTTTCGCCGCCGAATGCGGGGAGCTGCTGGGCTTCACCCCGAAGGTGGTTCCGGCGCGGCAGAACCGGACCAGATCCGGCGTCATCTCGCTGAGCGTCGCCCCGGGAAGGTGCGGCACGGACAACGCCGAAGGCTATGCCGTCTCTATCGGCAAAAACATTAAGGTGTGCGCCAACGAGCCCCAGGGAGTTATCTGGGCCACGAAGACGCTCCTTCAGCTGGCCGGACAGTCGCTCTCGCTGCCCTGCGGATCGATGGTCGACTACCCCGCTTTCCCGATGCGCGGCTTCATGCTCGACGTGGCCCGCAAGTATTTCGACCTCTCCTACCTCGAAGACCTCGTCAAGGTGCTCGCCTACTACAAGATGAACACCTTCCAGGTCCACCTGAACGACAACGGCATGCAGGAGCTCTTCGAGAACGACTGGACCAAGACCCCTTCGGGCTTCCGGATCGAGAGCAAGACCTTCCCCGGACTGGCCTCGAAGGACGGTTATTATACGCACGAGGCTTTCCGCGAGTTCCAGAAAGAGGCGCTCCGGCAGGGTGTCACCATCATTCCCGAGATCGACACCCCGGCGCACACCCTCTCCTTCTCGCATTACAAGCCTTCGCTGGGCAGCGACATCTACGGCAAGGATCACATGGACCTCTTCAACCCCGAAGGTTATGAATTTCTGGATGCTCTCTGGCGCGAATACCTCACGGGAGACGACCCCGTGTTCGTCGGGAAAAAGGTGCACATCGGCACCGACGAGTACAGCAACAAGGATTCGCTCGTGGTCGAGCAGTTCCGCGCATTCACCAACCGCTACCTCCGCTACGTCGAGTCGTTCGGCAAGGAGCCGATGCTCTGGGGCGCACTGACCCATGCCAAGGGCGCCACCCCGGTCAAGTCGGACGGCATCCTGATGAACTGCTGGTATAACGGCTATGCCGATCCGCAGGAGATGTACGCGCTGGGCTACGACATCCTGAGCGTCCCCGACGACCAGGTCTACATCGTTCCTGCGGCCGGTTACTACCACGACTACCTCGACACCAAAATGCTCTACGAGAGCTGGACCCCGGCCAACGTCGGCAACCAGACCTTCGACCCGGCGGACCCGCGGCTCAAGGGCGGCCTGTTCGCGTTGTGGAACGACCACGCCGGCAACGGCATCAGCGTCCAGGACGTACACCACCGGATTTTCGACGCCGTCGCGCCGCTGTCGGTCAAGATGTGGAACGGCGCCCGGACCTCGCTGACTTACGACGAATTCACGGCCCTGCGTCCGCGGATCGGCGAAGCGCCCGGCGTGGACATCCTCTCGCTGCACCCGGAGAAAGGGGTGGTGCTGTCCCGGAAGGAGGTCTCGCAGGGAGACCGGCTGCCCCTGAAGCAGATCGGCTGGAACTACCGCGTGGAGTTCACGCTGACCGCAGGCCGGAATCCCGGCGGCACGGTGCTTTTCGCAGGCCCCTATTCGACGTTCTACCTCAACAACCCGCTCGACGGCCGGCTCGGCTTCTCCCGCGACGGTTACACCTATTCGCTCGGCTACGCCCCTCCTGTCGGCAAACCAGTGCGCATCGCCGTCGAAGGCGACAACAAGTCCACGCGGCTCTACGTCGACGGAGAGTTGACCAAAACGCTCGACATCGTCTACCCCTACCGCGTGTCGGTGACCCGCCCGGCAATGATTATGAGCTATGTGCAAACGCTGGTCTTCCCGCTGGAACAGGTCGGGAAGTTCGACGGCCGGATCTCCGACCTGGAAGTTACAGTCCGATAAGTTTGTTGCGTGCCAGCAGGCAGGCGCCCGTGACACCCGCATTTTCTCCCAACGCCGAGAGACAGATGCGGGTGTCTTTGTTCACCAGCATCAGGGAGTATTTATTGACGGCGTTCCGCACGGGGAGCATGATGTACTCCTTGGCCGTGGAGAGCGACCCGCCGATGACGATCAGCTCGGGATTGAAGATATTGATCAGCCCCGCGATGGCCTTGCCGAGGTTGTGGCCGACGGTTTCGAGAATCTCGATGGCGAGGACATCCTCGCTCTCGATCGCCGACAGAATATCCTCCATCGTGATTTTTCCTGTGCTCTTGAATTTGTCCGACAGCACAGAGACGCTTCCCGCCTCCAGTTTCTCGAGGAACATACGGTAGAGTGCCGACCCCGACGCCACCGTCTCCAGACAGCCCCGTTTTCCGCAGCGGCAGATGATCTCCTCGTCGTTGAACGGGAAATGGCCGTACTCGCCGGAGAATCCTGAATGGCCGTAAAAGAGTTTGCCGTCGATGATGATCCCGATGCCCAGCCCCCAGCTGGCATTGACGTAGAGGAGCGTCTGCTGGGCGTAACTTTCGTTGTTCATATACTCGCCGTAGGCTGCGGCGCGGGTGTCGTTCTCGATGAAGACCGTATAGCCCAGCCGCTCCTCGAGGAGCACCGACAGGGGCTGTTCCTCGACGAAAAAGTAACTGTAACTGTACCCCGTCCGGGAATTCACCCGCCCGGAGATATTCACGCCGACGGCGAGTATCTTCGTCGAATCGATCTTGTGCCGTTTGATGAAGCCGAGAATGACGCTGCAGAGGTCGTCGAGCGCCTGCGGGCCCTCCAGGTTGAACTCCACCACCTCGCGGTGAATCAGATTGCCCTTGAAATTCATGGCGCCCATGATCACGGAATCCTTCTTGATGTCGGCGCCGATAATCAGCCCCGTGTAGGGATTCAGCCCGTAGATGTTGGGTTTCCGGCCTCCGGCGGTCTGCTGTTCGCCGAAATTGTGAACGAACTCCTCTTCGATCAGTTCGCCGAGCAGCTTGGTGACTGTCGGAACGCTCAGGTTGACAGCTTTGCTCAGGTCTGCGATGCTCGAATCGCCTTCAAAAACGAAATGCCTGATAATGTGCTGTTTGAGAATTGCATTTTTATTTCCTTCGGTTGCGAGTTTGAGAAAAGACTGTTTCATGACGCTATATTTTGCGTAAATATAATTAAAATTTATCAGAGTAAAATCTCTGCCGATTAAAATATTTTTCCAAACCACAAAAACAACGCCTCCGTCCGTTCCGGAGTCTCGGAAGCTGAACGACATGCAAAGACGGCACACAAAAAGGGCGCAACTCCGGAATCAGCGAAAATTAAAAATAATTATCAACAATCCGTTTTCAAATAATATTTTTTATTATATTTGTCCCCATCAGTTCAACCATTAACCGACCCGAATGAAACAGATCACCCTCCTGCTTCTGGCAGTGCTCACGCTCACGGCGTGCGGCGGCAGCCGCTCCGCGGACACGACGTCCCGACTGATCGTGCCCACGAAGAACGCCCTGCCGATCACCGGCACCTTCCTCGACGAAATCTCCCACGACATCCCCCACCAGAACTGGGGCGAAAAGGAGTGGGACCAGGATTTCCGCTACATGAAGGCCATCGGCATCAACACCGTCATCCTGATCCGCTGCGGCTACCGCAAATTCATCACCTACCCGTCCGAGTACCTCCTCTCGCGGGGGTGTTACATGCCTTCGGTCGACCTGGTGGACATGTACCTGCGGCTGGCCGAAAAATACGGCATGAAATTCTATTTCGGGCTCTACGATTCGGGCGAGTACTGGGACACGGGCGACATGACCTCGGAGATCGAGGCCAACCGCCACGTCATCGACGAGGTGTGGAAGATGTACGGCGAGAAGTACGACAGCTTCGGCGGCTGGTACCTGAGCGGCGAGATTTCCCGCGCGACGAAAGGCGCCATCCACGCCTTCCGCGAAATGGGCATGCAGTGCAAGCGCGTTTCGGGCGGGCTGCCGGTCTTCATCTCCCCGTGGATCGACGGCAAAAAGGCCGTCATGGCCTCGGGCGGCAAGCTCACCCGCGAGGACGCCGTTTCGGTGGAACAGCACGAAAAGGAGTGGGACGAGATCTTCGCCGGCATCGCCGGGGCCGTCGACGCCGTGGCGTTTCAGGACGGGCATATCGACTACGACGAGCTGGACACGTTTTTCGCCGTCAACAAGCGGCTCGCCGACAAATACGGCATGCAGTGCTGGACCAACGCCGAGTCGTTCGACCGCGACATGCCGATCAAGTTCCTGCCCATCAAGTTCGACAAACTGCGCATGAAGCTCGAAGCGGCCCAACGCGCCGGTTACGACAAGGCTATCACCTTCGAGTTCTCGCATTTCATGTCACCGCAGTCGGCCTACCTGCAGGCCGGACATCTCTACGACCGCTACAAGGAATATTTCGAAATCAAGTAACCCATGAAAGGCATCGGATATATCCTGTTCCTGTCGGCGGCAGCTGCGCTCGGCGGATTTCTTTTCGGCTACGACACGGCCGTGATCTCGGGGACCATCTCGATGGTCACTGCCCAGTTCGGGCTCAACGTAACGCTCCAGGGTTGGTATGTGGGGTGCGCCCTCGTGGGCTCCATCGCGGGCGTGTCGTTCGCCGGCATGCTTTCCGACCGCTTCGGCCGAAAGATTTCGCTCTCGCTGGCAGCGCTGTTCTTCACGGTCTCGGCCGCGGGCTGTGCCCTCTCGGCCGACATCACGCAGCTGATCGTCTACCGCATCATCGGGGGCGTCGGCATCGGCGTGGCCTCGATTATCTCGCCCATGTATATCAGCGAGATCGCCGTAGCCAAACACCGGGGGCGCCTCGTGTCGCTCTACCAGCTGGCCATCACCATCGGGTTCCTCGCGGCCTACATCGTCAATTTCGCCCTGCTGAACTATGCCGGGCAGGGCACGCCGTCGGCGTCGCTCTGGAGCAAAGTCTTCGTCACCGAGCCGTGGCGCGGGATGCTGGGGGCCGAGACCCTTCCGGCGCTGCTGTTCCTCGTGATCCTCTTCTTCATTCCCGAGAGCCCGCGGTGGCTGGTGGCCCGGGGCCGGACCGGCCGGGCCCTCCTGATCCAGACCCGCATCAGCGGCAGCGAGGCGGATGCCCGCGGCGAGCTGAGCCAGACGATCGAACGGATCGAACGCGACAAGGGCTCGGAATGGAAATTCCTGCTGCGCCCGAACATGCTGAAAGCCGTGGCGATAGGCGCCGCAATCGCCATCCTGGGACAGTTCATGGGGGTCAACGCCGTGCTCTACTACGGCCCCTCGATCTTCGAGCAGAGCGGCCTCTCGGCCGGCGATTCGCTCTTCTACCAGGTGCTCGTCGGACTGGTGAACATGCTCACCACGGTGGTGGCACTCGTGATTATCGACAAAGTGGGGCGCAAGAAACTGGTCTATTTCGGCGTCAGCGGCATGATCCTCACCCTGCTGGCCATCAGCTGGTATTTCACCTTCGGTGCGGGGATGTCGAGCATCTTCCTGCTGGTCTTCTTCCTGCTCTACATCTTCTTCTGCGCCATCTCCATCAGCGCGGTCATCTTCGTACTGCTCTCCGAGATGTACCCCACCAAGGTGCGTGGGCTGGCCATGTCCATCGCGGGGCTTTCGCTCTGGATCGGCACCTACCTCATCGGACAGCTCACCCCCTGGCTACTGGAGAGCCTGCTGCCGCAGGGCACCTTCCTGCTCTTCGCCGTCATGTGCGTTCCCTACATCCTCATCATCCGCTTTCTCGTCCCCGAGACCACGGGTAAAACCCTGGAACAGATCGAACAATACTGGGAGGAAAAAGCCTGAAAACCGACACTATGCTGAAACGACTGTTACCGATACTGGGCGCCGCCGCGCTGCTCGCCGGCTGCGGGACGGACGCCCGTTACGACCTGCTGATCGTCGGGGGCGGAGCCTCGGGCACCGCGGCCGGCATCACCGCCGCCCGCATGGGCTCGCGCGTGCTGATCGTCGAGGAGACCCCCTGGCTCGGGGGCATGCTCACCGCGGCGGGCGTGAGCGCCGTCGACGGCAACCACCGCCTTCAGGGCGGATTTTTCGGGGAGTTCTGCGACTCGCTGGCCGCCCATTACGGAGGTCCCGACAGCCTCCGCACGGGATGGGTCAGCAATGTGCTCTTCGAACCTTCGGTCGGAAACGCCATCCTGCAGCAAATCGCCGCGCAGCAAAAGTCGCTGAAAATCCGCTTCAACACCCGGCTGCTCTCCCTCGCGGAAGAGCCCGGCGGCTGGAGCGCGACGCTGATGCAGGGCCGCGACACCCTCACGGTCCGCACGAAGGTCCTCGTCGACGCCACCGAACTGGGCGACGTCGCGGCGCTGGCAGGCGTGGGCTACGACATCGGCATGGACGCCCGGGCGGAAAGCGGCGAGGAGATCGCCCCCGAGGAGGCGAACGACATCGTCCAGGACCTGACCTATGTAGCTATCCTGCAGGAATACGACCACGACGTTTCGATCCCCGAACCCGAAGGGTACGACAAATCGGCCTTTGCGTGCAGCTGCCGATCGGACAACTGCGTCGCCCCGACCCACGGGCGGGTGCTCTGGAGCCCGCGCGAGATGCTCGATTACGGAAAACTCCCGAACGGCAAGTATATGCTCAACTGGCCCATCGAGGGCAACGACTACTACGCCAATATCATCGAGCTGTCGCCTGCGGAACGCGCCGCAGAGTTGGAGAAAGCCAAGCAGTTCACCCACTGCTTCATCTACTACATCCAGCACGAACTGGGCTTCCGGAACATCGGCCCCGCCAAGGGTGAATTTCCCACCGGAGACGGTTTTCCGCTGATCCCCTACCACCGCGAATCGCGGCGCATCCACGGCCGGGTGCGCTTCACGGTCGAGGATGCGAAGACCCCCTACCGCAACACGCTCTACCGCACGGGCATCGCCGTGGGCGACTATCCCGTCGACCACCATCACCAGCGGCACCCGCAGTGGCAAAGCCTTCCCGAACTGCATTTCCACCCGATTCCCTCCTACACGATCCCCTTGGGAGTGATGCTGCCCCGGGAGACGCCGAACCTGATTGTCGCCGAGAAATCGATCTCCGTCAGCAACCTGGTCAACGGCACCACGCGTCTCCAGCCCGTCACGCTCGAACTCGGACAGGCCGCGGGCGTGCTCGGCTCGCTGGCCGCCGCCCGGAACACCCTTCCGGAGCTGATTCCCGTGCGCGACGTACAGCGGGAACTGCTGGCGCAGGGATGCTACCTGCTGCCCTACCTCGACCTGCCGCGCGACGACATCCATTTCGCCGTCCTGCAACGCATCGGCGCGACGGGACTGCTCCGGGGCGTGGGGACGAACGTCGGGTGGTCGAACCAGACGTGGTTCCATGCCGCCGAAAACGTCGCGGGCGGCGAACTCGCCGAAGGACTGCGGGAACTCTACCCTTCGATCGATTTCGGCCCCCTGTCCGACACCGTGACCGTCGCCGAAGCCGGCGAACTCCTCCGGCGGATCGTCCCCGACGCAACGGTCGATGCGAAGACGTGGGAGGCGCTGTCGCTCACGGATTTCGACCTATCACGCAACATCACGCGCGGCGAACTCGCCGTGCTCTTCGACCACGCGGCTAATCCCTTCGACCGGGTGGAGATAGACCTCGACGGACAAGTAAAAAACTGACACTATGAAACGTTTATTTTTTCTTTTGACATGCCTGCTGATCGGCTCCGCGCTCTGCGGACAGACGGTCCATAACAGCAAATACACGGTCAAAAAGGGCCGCATCGTCTTCGATGTACCGAAACGCGCGAAAGGCCAGCAGTCGATGCTGGGTTTCGCCGCCGCGCCGATTCCGGTGGTCCGGGTCGGCATCATCGGGCTGGGCATGCGGGGCCCCGGCGCCGTCACCCGGCTGGGATTCATCGACAACGTGGAGATCCGGGCGCTGTGCGACCTCTACCCCGAGCGGATCGAGGAGAGCCAGCAGATCCTCGAAAAGGCGGGCGCACCCCGGGCCGACGAATACAGCGGCGAGGAGGGTTGGAAAAAGCTCTGCGAACGCGACGACCTCGACCTGGTGTACATCGTCACACCGTGGCTTCAGCACGTCCCGATGGCCGTCTACGCCATGGAACACGGCAAGCACGTCGCCCTCGAGGTTCCCGCCGCCCAAAGCATCGCCGAGTGCTGGCAGCTGGTCGACACCTCCGAACGGACGCGCCGCCACTGCATGATGCTCGAGAACTGCGTCTACGACTTTTTCGAACTCACGACGCTCAACATGGCGCAGCAGGGCCTCTTCGGGGAGATCATCCACGCACAGGGCGGCTACATCCACTGCCTCGAACAATATTGGTCCTCCTATCAGGGCGACTGGCGTCTCGATTTCAACAGGCATCACTCCGGGGACATCTACGCCACACACGGCCTCGGCCCCGTCTGCCAGGCGCTGAACATCCACCGCGGCGACAAGATGAACACCCTCGTTTCGGTCTCCACCGGGAGTTTCAACGGCCGGAAGCTGGACGGGCAGTCCGGCAGCAGCGCGGATTTCCGCAACGGCGACCAGACCTCCACGCTCATCACGACCGAAAAGGGAAAAACAATCCTCCTCCAGCACAACGTCATGACGCCCCGGCCCTACGACCGCCTCTACCAACTGGTAGGAACCGCCGGTTATGCCGGCAAATACCCGGTCGAGGGATACGCTTTCGGAAACCCGGAACTCGCGGGCGGCGACCGCCCCGACCTCGAGGCGCTCGACACCCACGGCTTCGTCTCCGGGGAGCGGAAAGCCGAGCTGATGCGGCAGTACGAACATCCGATCCAGCGGCAGCTGACCGAGAAGGCCAAAGAGGTCGGCGGCCACGGCGGCATGGATTTCATCATGGATTACCGGCTGATCCACTGCCTGCAAAAGGGGCTTCCGCTCGATCAGGACGTCTACGACGCCGCCGAATGGAGTTGTATCGGGGAGCTGAGCGCCAAATCGATCGAGCACGGCAACGCACCGGTCGAGGTTCCCGACTTCACCCGCGGCGAATGGGACCGGCTTCCGGGCCTCGTCTTCGCCGAATAGAAAAAGGGCTGCACGACGTGCAGCCCTTTTTGCTTACTGTTTGCTGTCCGCGGCCCGAATCTCCTTGCGGCGGATTTTACCGCTGATGGTCTTGGGCAGCGACTCCACGAATTCGATCACCCGCGGGTATTTGTAAGGCGCCGTGATACGCTTCACGTGGTCCTGCAACTCTTTGACGAGGGCCTCTCCGGCCTGTGCGCGGTATTTCTCCGAGAGAATGATCGTCGCCTTGACCACCTGTCCGCGAATCTCGTCGGGAACGCCCGTGATGGCGCACTCCACGACGGCGGGATGGGTCATCAGCGCACTTTCGACCTCGAAGGGCCCGATGCGGTAGCCCGAACTCTTGATCACGTCGTCGGCGCGTCCCACGAACCAGTAATAACCGTCCTCGTCGCGCCACGCCATGTCGCCCGTGTAGTAAACCCCGTCGCGCCACGCCTCGTGCGTCAGCTCCTCGTTGAGATAATACTCCCTGAAAAGCCCCAGCGGCTTGCCACCGTCGGTGCGGATCACGATCTGTCCCTGCTCGCCGTCCTCGGCCGAACGGCCGTCGGAGGTCACCAGGTCGATCCGGTACTGGGGATTGGGCTGCCCCATGCTTCCGGGCTTGGGCTCCATCCACGGGAATGTCGCCAGCGTCAGCGTGGTCTCGGTCTGCCCGAAGCCCTCCATCAGACGGATGCCCGTCAGACGCTGGAACGTGTCGTACACGGCGCCGTTCAGCGCCTCGCCGGCCGTCGTGCAGTACTCCAGCGACGAAAGGTCGTATTTCGTGAGGTCCTCGCGGATGAGGAACCGATAGATCGTCGGAGGTGCGCACAGCGACGTGATGCGATACTGTTCGATCTTGTGCAGAATCTCCGCGGGTGTGAATTTCTCGTGGTCGTAGACGAAGATATTCGCCCCGGCCAGCCACTGCCCGTAAAGCTTGCCCCACGCGGCCTTGGCCCACCCCGTGTCGGCAATCGTCAGGTGCAGGCTCCCTTCGTGAAGGTTGTGCCACAACAGTCCCGTGGTGATGTGCCCCAGCGGATAGGTGAAATCGTGGGCCACCATCTTGGGCTCGCCCGTCGTTCCCGACGTGAAATACATCATCATGATGTCGTCATTGGCGTTCGCCCGCTCCGGACGCACGAAGGGTTCAGCCCCGGCAATGCCCTTGTGAAAGTCGAGAAAACCTGCGGGAATCTCGGGACCCACGCTCACCAGCACCTTCGTGGTGGGGCTTTCGGGCATGGCCGCCGTGATATGATCGGTGATGACCGCCTCGCCCGCGGCGATGATCGCCTTGATCGAGGCCGAGTTGCACCGGTAGACGACATCTTTCTTGGTCAGCAGGTGCGTCGCGGGAATCGCCACGGCCCCCAGCTTGTGCAGCGCCAGAATCGAGAACCAGAATTCGTAACGGCGCTTGAGAATCAGCATCACCGCATCCCCCTTGCCGATGCCGAGGCTCCGGAACCACGAGGCCGTGCGGTCGCTCTCGCGCTTGAGGTCGGCGAAGGTGAACTGAATCTCCTCGCCCCGGTCGTTGGTCCACAGCAGCGCCTTCTTGTCGGGTTGTTCCGCGGCATAGGCGTCGACGACATCGTAGGCGAAATTGAAATTTTCGGGAACGCGGATGTGCAGGTTCTTCCGGTAATCCTCCTGCGACGTGAAGGAGGTCTGGGTCAAAAATCGTTCTACCATCGCATTACATGATTATGGCCAGGAAGCGGACCGTTTTTCCATCGAGTGCTTTCATTCCGTGGGGCTGCGCGGAATCGAAATAGAGGCTGTCGCCCGGTTCGAGTTCGAACTCGCGGCCGTTCAGGCTGATGAGCAGGCGGCCTTCCAGCACGTAGTTCATCTCCTGCCCGTCGTGGGCGTTCAGGTGCATCGGGGCGTCGGCCGGAGCCGGCTCCACCGTCACGATGAAGGGGTCGATCCTCCGCCCGCGGAATCCCGAGGCCAGCGCCTCGTACCTGTACGCCTTGCGGCGTTCCACCGACACGCCTTTTCCGGCGCGGGTGATGAAATAGGAGTTCATCCGGGGTTCCTCGCCGAACATCAGCACGTCGAGGCTGATTCCGTAATGGCGGGATATGGTCTGCAGCACGTTGACCGAAAAGTCGGTCTGACCGCTCTCCATGGCCCGGTACTGTTCGAGGGTCAGGTGGCAGCTTTCGGCCACCTCCTGCTCCGACAATTCGAGCACCTCGCGCAGCCCGCGCAGACGGGTCGCGATCGATTGAATAGGATCGTCACACATGGTTGTATCGTTTGTTTGAATGAACCTGAGCCGCCCTAACCACGGCTGCAAGTCCGCGGTAAATATACTAAAAAATATCAAAAACGACAATTTCCGGGACAAAACCTATATATATCGGTACGATGCCCGGCGACTAAAAAAACGGTCCAAATTTTGTTTTTTCCGAATGAAAGTCCTATATTTGTCCCCAACGACAACAGCAATGACGATTTTCAACCATATCCATCATCACCATCACCACTTTACCGAGGGGTAGGTCGATCATGTATATGTGAAACAACGCAATTATATGAAGCTCACCCCCTGCGGGTGGGCTTTTTTGTGTGCCGAGCCGCGGGTGGGTGTCCGAAACGGAACAATCAACACACACCGAATATGCTGAGAATAGCCATCCAGGCCAAAGGCCGCCTGAACGAACAGAGCATCGACCTGCTTTCCGAAGCGGGCATCCGCGTTGCCGAAAGCAAACGCAAACTCATCTCCCGTGCCGAGGGATTTCCGCTGGAGGTCCTCTACCTGCGCGACGACGACATCCCGCAGGCCGTGGCCATGGGCGTCGCCGACGTGGGCATCGTGGGGCTGAACGAGGTCGCCGAGAAAGGATTTCCCGTCGAGCAGGTCATGGACCTCGGATTCGGGGGCTGCCGCATCTCGCTGGCCGTGCCCAAGACGACGACGTACGAAGGTCCCGATTTCTTCCGCGGCAAGCGCGTGGCCACCTCCTACCCCAATATCCTCGCCCGCTATTTCGCCGAGCGGGGTATCGAGGCCGAAATCCACACCATCGAAGGTTCCGTGGAGATCGCCCCGGCCGTGGGCATGGCCGACGCCATCTTCGACATCGTCTCCTCGGGCGGCACGCTGATTTCGAACGGACTCACGGAGGTCGAAAAGGTCTTCTTTTCCGAGGCGGTGCTCATCGCCAACCCCGGTCTCGACAGCGACAAGCGCCGTGAAATCGAGCAGCTGACGTTCCGTCTCAACTCGATTCTCGACAGCCGGGGGATGAAATACGTGCTGATGAACCTCCCGAAGGAGCGGCTCGACGACGCCATCCAGATACTCCCCGGGATGCGCAGTCCGACGGTACTGCCGCTGGCGCAGGAGGGGTGGTGCTCGATCCACGCCGTAATCGCCCAGGACCAGCTCTGGGAACGCATCGAACGGCTGAAGGAGATCGGCGCCGAGGGCATCCTGATTCTGGCCCTCGAAAACATGATTCGCTAAAATTCCGAACCGCTATGGAAATCCTCAAAATCTACCCCAACCCCGACCGCGCCGACTGGGCGTCCCTCACCGAACGCTGCACACGCCAGGAGGAGGAGATCACCCGGCAGGTGGCCTCGATCCTCGACGAGGTGCGCACCGGCGGCGACCGGGCCCTGCGCGAAATCACCCGCCGCATCGAAGGGCGCGACCCCGAAACGTTCGAAATCTCAGCCGACATCCGCCGTGCAGCCTCCGCACTCGTCCCCGCGGCGCTGAAAGAGGCCCTCGCCGCCGCCAAAGCCAATATCGAAGCCTTCCACCGGGCCCAGCTGCCCCCCGAGGTCGACATCGAGCCAATGCCGGGCGTGCGGTGCGTCCAGCGGGCGCTGCCCATCCGCCGCGTGGGGCTCTACATCCCCGGCGGCAAGGCCCCGCTGTTCTCCACGGTGCTGATGCTGGCCGTTCCGGCCCGCGTCGCCGGATGCCGCGAGGTCGTACTCTGCACCCCGGCGCGTCCCGACGGCACCGTGGCCCCCGAAATCCTCTATGCCGCCGACCTCTGCGGCGTGAACCGCGTCTATGCCGTGGGCGGAGCGCAGGCCGTGGCGGCCCTGGCCTACGGCACCGAGAGCATCCCGCGCGTGGACAAGATTTTCGGCCCGGGCAACCGCTACGTCACCAAGGCCAAACAACTGGTCGGGGCCAACGACGTGGCCGTCGACCTCCCGGCAGGCCCCTCGGAGGTGCTGGTGCTGGCCGACGACGAAGCGTCGCCCGCCTTCGCCGCCGCCGACCTCCTCTCGCAGGCCGAACACGGGGGCGACAGCCAGGCGGTGCTGGTCTGCGCTTCGGAACGCTTCGCCCGCGACACCCAGCGTGCCGTCGAGGAGCAGCTGCAACAGCTCCGGCGCGGCGAAACCATCCGCGAGGCGCTCCGCCAAAGCCGCATCGTCGTGCTCGACAGCCGCGAAAAGATGCTCGATTTCGCCAACGCCTACGCCCCCGAGCACCTGATCGTCTCGATGCGCGATGCCTGGAAGGCCGCCGCCGAAATCACCGCCGCCGGCAGCGTCTTCATCGGGCCGTGGTCGCCCGAAAGCGCCGGCGACTACGCCTCGGGCACCAACCACACGCTGCCCACGGGCGGCTGGGCACGGGCTTACAGCGGCGTCAACACCGACTCCTTCCTGCGCAAAATCACCTATCAGGAACTCACCCGCGACGGACTTTCGGCGCTCTCCCCGGCGATCATCGCCATGGCCGAGGCCGAAGGGCTCGGGGCACACGCCGCCGCTGTCCGCATCCGCCTGAAAAAAGACCGCCCATGAAAATCCTCGAACAACTGGTGCGCCCCAACATCCGGGCGCTGCGCCCCTACTCCACGGCCCGCGACGAATACGCCGGCGGTGAAATCTCGACGTGGCTCGACGCCAACGAAAATCCCTATGAAAACGGCGTCAACCGCTACCCCGACCCGCACCAGAAGACCCTCAAAGCAAAAATAGCCGCGCTGAAAGGCGTGCGCGAGGAACAGATTTTCATCGGCAACGGCAGCGACGAGGCCATCGACCTCGCCTACCGCATCTTCTGCCGCCCGGGCATCGACAACGCCGTTTCGATCGCCCCGACCTACGGCATGTACCGCGTCGCCGCCGATGTCAACGATGTCGAAATGCGCGAGGTGCCCCTCGGCACAAATTACGCACTCCCGGTCGAAGCCCTGCTGGCCGCTGCCGACGAGCGCACCAAGCTGCTGTGGCTCTGCTCCCCGAACAACCCCACGGGCAACGCCTTCCCGGCGGCCGACATCGAACGACTGCTCCGCAATTTCGACGGTATGGTCGTGCTCGACGAGGCCTACATCGATTTCGCCTCCGAACCGGGATTCCTCGCACGGCTCGGCGAGTTCGAAAACCTCATCGTCCTGCAAACCCTCTCCAAAGCGTGGGGCATGGCGGGACTGCGCCTCGGACTGGCCTTTGCATCGGCCCCCGTCGCGACGCTCTTCGCCCGCGTGAAATACCCCTACAACATCAACTGCCTGGCACAGGCGGCAGTCGCCGAACGGCTCTCGTTCGACATCGCAGGGCAGGTGGCGCAGCTCCGCGCCGAGCGCGAAGCCATCGCCCGGGCCCTCGCCGCGTGCCCCGCCATCGAACGGGTCTACCCCTCCGAGGCCAATTTCGTGCTGGTCCGCACCCCCGCCCCCGGCCGGCTCTACGACGCGCTGATCGCCGCGGGGGTCATCGTCCGCAACCGCTCGCACATTCCGGGATGCGAAGGGTGCCTGCGCATCACCGTCGGGCGTCCCGACGAGAACGCCCGGATGCTGGAAACCGTCAAAAATTTCACCCTATGAAAAAAGCCCTCTTCATCGACCGCGACGGCACCGTCATCGCCGAACCCGCCGACGAACAGATCGACAGCCTCGAAAAACTCGCCTTCGTGCCCGGAGCCATCTCCGCACTGAAAGCCCTCACGGGCCTCGGGTTCGACCTCGTGCTGGCCACCAACCAGGATGGCCTGGGCACCGAATCCTTCCCCGAGGAGACCTTTTGGCCGGCCCACGAAAAGATGCTCTCGACGCTGCGGGGCGAGGGCGTCGCGTTCGACGACCAACTGATCGACCGCACCTTCCCCCACGACAACGCCCCCACCCGCAAGCCCGGGACCGGCATGTTCGGCCGCTACATGGACGGCACGTATGACCTTTCGGGGAGTTACGTCATCGGCGACCGCGTGACCGACATCCTGCTGGCCCGCAACCTCGGGGCGCGAGGCATCCTGCTGACGCCCGTCACCGAGGGACTCCGGATGCTGGAAGAGGCCGGAGCCGCCGACGCCTGCGCATTGGTCACCGATTCGTGGGCCGAGGCCGCCGAGTTCATCCGCCGCGGCGAACGCCGGGTGGAGGTCCGGCGCGAGACCCGCGAGACACAGATCACCGTGCGCCTCGACCTCGACGGACGCGGCGATTTCAACGGCGAAATCTCCACGGGACTGCGCTTTCTGGACCACATGCTCGCGCAGATCGCCCACCACGGCGGCGTGTCGCTGGCCGTGGATGCCCGGGGTGACCTCGACATCGACGAACACCACACGATGGAGGACGTGGCCATCACGCTGGGCGAAGCCATCGACCGCGCATTGGGCTCGAAGGCGGGAATCGCCCGCTACGGCTTCGCCCTGCCGATGGACGACTGCCGGGCGCTGGTGCTGCTCGACTTCGGAGGCCGCATCGATTTCGAGTGGGACGCCGAATTCCGCCGCGAGCGGGTCGGGGATGTTCCGACCGAAATGTTCCGCCACTTCTTCCACTCGCTCTGCTGCGCCGCGCGGTGCAATCTTCAAATCTCGGCCCGCGGCGACAACGACCACCACAAGGCCGAAGCGATCTTCAAAGCCTTCGCCCGCGCCCTGCGCATGGCCGTGGGCCGGCAGGGCTTCGGATACGACATACCCAGCAGCAAAGGAGTACTATGATAGCGGTCGTCGATTACGATACGGGCAACCTGCGTTCGGTTGCCGACGCCCTGCACCGCGCCGGGGCCGAATTCACCCTCACGGCCGACCCCGCGCTGCTGCGCCGGGCCGACCGGGTGATCCTTCCGGGAGTCGGCGAAGCCTCGTCGGCGATGTCGAAACTCCGCGAGCGGGGGCTCGACATGGTGATCCCCGCGCTTACGCAGCCCGTGCTGGGCATCTGCATCGGTATGCAGCTGATGTGCCTCGGAAGTGAGGAGGGCGGCGTCGGCTGCATGGGCATCTTTCCGACGCAGGTCCTGCGGCTGCCGAAGGTCACGGAGGCGGGCGAACGGCTCAAAGTCCCCCACGTGGGCTGGGACACGATCTCGGGACTCCGCACCCCGCTGTTCGACGGCATGGCCGAAGACACTTATGTCTATTACGTTCACTCTTTCGCCGCGGAGCCGTGCGAAGCGACCATCGCCACGACCTGCTACGGCGTTCCGTTCAGCGCGGCGCTCTCCCGCGGCAATTTCTTCGGCACGCAGTTCCACCCCGAAAAGAGCGGCTCGGCAGGGGCCCGGATTTTACATAATTTTTTGAACCTATGATTGAGATAATTCCCGCAACAGACCTTATAAACGGCGAATGCGTCCGCCTTACGCAAGGCGACTATGCCAGCCAAAAAACCTACTACCGCGACCCGCTGGAAGCGGCCCTGCGCTTCGAGGAGGCAGGCATCCGCCGCCTGCACATGGTCGACCTCGACGGCGCGAAGGCCGCAGAGCCCCGCAACCTCGCGGTGCTGGAGCGCGTGGCGACGCGAACGGGGCTCGAGGTACAGTATGGCGGCGGCATCAAGAGCCGCGCAGCGCTGCGCAGCGTCTTCGACGCCGGAGCCAGCCGGGCCATCTGCGGCAGCATCGCCGTGCGTGAACCCGGACTTTTCGCCGAATGGCTCACGGAGTTCGGTCCCAAACGGCTGATCCTCGGGGCCGACATCCGCGACGGCGCGGTGGCCATCCAGGGATGGCTCGAAAGTTCGGCCCTCACAGCGCCCCGGCTTATCGAACAGTTTATTCCGCAGGGACTTGCGCAGGTTATCTGCACCGATATTTCACGTGACGGCATGCTGTGCGGCCCTTCGGCGGCGTTCTATGCCGAGTTGCAGAGCCGGTTCCCAGCGGTGGAAATCACCGTCAGCGGCGGCATCTCGGCAATGGGCGACATCGAAGAACTGGACCGGCAGGGCCTGCGGAGCGTCATTGTCGGCAAAGCCCTCTACGAAGGCCGCATCACCCTCAAAGAACTCGAACGATGCTTGCGAAACGCATAATCCCCTGCCTCGACATCCGCGACGGCCAGACCGTCAAAGGAATCAATTTCGTGGGGCTCAGGCAGGTCGGCGACCCCGTGGAGCTCGGTGCGAAATACGCCGCCGAAGGGGCCGACGAGTTGGTCTACCTCGACATCAGCGCCTCGGAGGAGGGCCGCCGGACCTTCACCGAACTGGTCTCGCGCATCGCCGCACGCATCGACATCCCCTTCACCGTCGGGGGCGGCATCTCTTCGGTCGATGACGCCGGACGGCTTCTCGACGCCGGGGCCGACAAGATCACGCTCAACAGCGCCGCCGTGGCCAACCCCGCGCTGATCGACGCCATCGCCGCCAAATACGGCTCGCAGTTCGTCGTGGCGGCGATCGACGCCCGGACCGTCGACGGCTGCTGGGTCGTCACGACCCACGGCGGCAAGCGCCCCACCGACCGGGAACTTTTCGCCTGGGCCCACGAAGCCGCCGACCGCGGCGCGGGCGAGATACTCTTCACCTCGATGGACCACGACGGCACCAAGAACGGCTATCCGTGCGACACCTTCGCGCGGCTCTCGGAACTGCCCGTCCCGATCATCGCCTCGGGCGGCGCGGGCACCGTGGACCACATCGCCGACGTGCTGACCCTCGGCCGCGCCGACGCGGCATTGGCCGCCAGCATCTTCCACTACAACGAAATTCCGATCCCCGTATTGAAGCGGGCCTTGAACGAACGCAATATAAACGTCAGATTATAAAATCATTATGAAAATCAAAGGAAAACCGTTTTCGGCGCTCGACGCCGCGAAACTCCCCGGCGGACTCGTCCCCGCCGTCATCCAGGACGCCCGCACGCTGCAGGTGCTCATGCTGGGCTACATGAACGAAGAGGCTTACAATAAAAGTCTCGCCGAAGGGCGCGTCACCTTTTACAGCCGTTCGCGCCAGTGTCTCTGGACCAAAGGCGAAACCAGCGGCAACTGGCTCGACATCGTATCCGTCGCCGCCGACTGCGACGACGACACGCTGCTCGTGCGCGTCATTCCCCACGGTCCGACCTGCCACACGGGATCGAAGACCTGCTTCGGGGAGGCCGTACCCGAGACCGAAGGCTTCATCCGCTACCTGCAGAGCGTCATCCAGGGCCGCCACGCCGAGATGCCCGAAGGCTCCTACACCACCAAGCTCTTCAACCGGGGCGTGAACAAGATCGCGCAGAAGGTCGGCGAAGAGGCCGTGGAGACCGTCATCGAGGCCGTGGCCCAGAACCGCGAGGCGATGATCTACGAGGCTTCGGACCTCGTCTACCATCTGCTCGTGCTGCTCGAAGCCACGGGCTGTTCAATCTCCGACCTCGAAAAGGAGCTGGCCCGCCGCCACTCCTGACCCTCCGCGGGCCCGGATTTCCGGACCGCCGAACACAACGCCGTAGGTGCTTTATCAGCACACTGCGGCGTTTTTTTACGCGCCAAGCGACATTTTTCTCTTTTCGGCTGGCAATACGCACAAAAAAAGTTATATTTGTAAATTGCAATTCGGAGATAAACCGCTAACTTACCCGGTTAAGATTGCCGAAAAACAGAAAAACCACATAAAACTACACCCCATGAAACCCAATTTATCTCGAAACCTGTTCCGCACGTTGTTCGTACCGGGACTCATTGCGGCCTGCCTCTGCTCCTGCGGGCCCAAACACAACACCCTCACCGAATCCGAGATCGCCGACGGCTGGCAGCTGCTCTTCGACGGCAAAACGCTCGACCAATGGAAAGATTTCAACGGCGACTCGCTCACGCAGCCGTGGCACGTCGTAGACGGCTGCATTCAGGCCGCCGGCGACGGCAGCGACCTCTCGGGCTACATCGTCACCAAGAAACAGTACGAAAACTTTATCCTCGACTGGGATTGGAAACTCTCCCCGGGCGGCAACAGCGGTATGCTATACCACGTGGTCGAGGACCCCTATTTCGCGGTTCCCTACGTCACCGGGCCCGAATATCAGCTGATCGACAACGACGGCTGGGAGGCGCAGAACGCCCCGACGAAACTCGAGCCATGGCAGCGGCTGGGCGTGGATTACGCCATGCACCTTCCGAATCCCGATTCGCTGTTCGTGAACCCGCAGGGCGAGTGGAACACGTCGCGCATCGTCTGCGACAACGGCCATGTCGAGCATTGGCTCAACGGCCATAAGATTCTCGAATTCGACACCTGGACCGACGACTGGTTCGCCCGCAAGAACAGCGGCAAATGGGAAACGGCTCCCGAATACGGACTGGCGCAGCGCGGCGTCGTCTGCCTGCAGGACCACGGCTATCCCGCATCGTTCCGCAACCTGAAAATCAAGGAGCTGCCGCGCAAGGCCGGCCGGGAGGTCGAGCTCTTCAACGGCAAAGACCTCACGGGCTGGGAGGCTTACGGCACCGAGAAATGGTATGTCGACAAGCAGGGCAACCTCGTCTGCGAGAGCGGTCCCGACAAACAGTACGGCTACCTCGCCACGCGGGAATATTACGACGATTTCGACCTCACGGTGGAGTTCAAACAGTTGTCGAACGGCAATTCGGGCGTCTTCTTCCGCTCGTTCATCGAGCCTCCGGTGAAGGTTCACGGCTGGCAGTGCGAGGTGGCTCCCAAGGGCCACGACACGGCGGGCATCTACGAGTCCTACGGCCGCGGATGGCTGGTGCAGATTCCCGACGAAAAGGAGTCGATTCTCAAGGAGGGAGATTGGAACACGCTGCGCCTGCGGGTGCAGGGCGACCGCGTGCAGACGTGGCTCAACGGCGAGGAGATGGTGGACATCACCGACGCGAAGATCGGCGCCGCTCAGGGCCGCATCGCTCTTCAGATTCACGACGGCGGAGGCATC
>X355_Hoffmanns_Two_toed_Sloth__coassemble_1912_pt1 | contig 40452 bp, 31 predicted proteins | sample X355_Hoffmanns_Two_toed_Sloth__metabat2_high_PE_009 | metagenome-assembled genome bin X355_Hoffmanns_Two_toed_Sloth | reverse complement strand
TAGTAGGTGATCTGCGGATGGTTGGCGCCGATTTCGAGCGACGCCGTGAGCGCCGTGAGCGCCGCGCCGCACCAGATGTTGCCCCGGAGCGTCATCCACGCGCCGCCCATCATCAGCGGGGCGTAGACCAGCGCCCACATCTTCGTGACGTGCCCCGCGCCGATAATCAGCAGGAAATAGGTCGAGAGTCCGTAGGCCAGCGCCGCGACGATGCCCACCCAGGGATTGACGCCGAAGATCATCAGCATCAGCCACATCGACACCATGGCGAAGAAGAGGAACGCCGCCGGGGTGTCGATGATTTTCACGACCTGTCCGACGGTGCGCTTCACCAACTGGGCCGGATAGGCGACGTTGATCAGGTAGGCCGGCATTCCGCCGAACATGCCGCCCGTCCACTGCGGGTCTTCGCCCGTCGCGGCACGCATGTCGGTGATGTCCTTTGCCATGCCTTCGTACTGGATGACGTCGTGCTGGGGGAGTACCTCGCCGCGGAACTGCGGGGCGAAATAGAGTGCGCTCACCACGAAGAAAAGCACGAGGGCCGTTGCCGTCGGCAGCAATTTTGTGCGTATAGCGTTCGAAAATTCCATTTTACCGAGTCTTAACCGATTGTCAAAGGTACGAAAAAGCCGAATGAGCCCAAAACCGGATTGCGATGCAGCCCGGCAAAACCTTCCGACTCCCAAAAGTGCCGTTACGGCACCGGCCTCAAAGGTACGAAAAAATAGTTACTTCCCGAGTCGTGATTGCGAAAAATCACTATCTTTGTCCCTATGATTACACTCGAAGACATTCACAAACCCGTGACTGCCGAACTGGAGGCCTTCGACGATTTTGTCGACCGCCAGTTCACGGCCGAGGGGGAGTTGCTTTCCGATATGTTGCGATACGCCCTTTCCACGCGCGGCAAGGGCATCCGTCCTATGCTGGTGATGCTTTCGGCGGCGATGAACGCCCCGGTGAAGGGAGCCGCGATGGGCCGCCGGGCCTGTCTGGCCGCCATGTTGGTCGAAATGATCCATGTGGCGTCGCTGATTCACGACGACGTGATCGACGAATCCGACATGCGCCGCGGGAAACCTTCGGCCAACGCCCGCTGGCAGTCGCACAAGGCCGTGATCCTCGGCGACTACATCCTGGCCAAAAACATGAACATCGGCCTGCAGAGCGGGCAGTTCGACCTGGTGACTCACGTCTGCGGCTCGATGGCTGCACTGTGCGAGGGTGAGGTTCTGCAGGACGAATGCGCCCGCAACCGCACGATGAACCGCCAGGCGTATCTCGACATTATATATAAGAAGACCGCGAGCCTGCTGGGCGTCAGCGCTTCGGCCGGTGCGCTGGCTGTAGGGGCCACGCGCGACAAGGTCGCCACGATGCGCCGCTTCGGCGAGGCCGTGGGCATGGCCTTCCAGATTCAGGACGACATTCTCGACTATACCCCGGCGGCGCATACGGGCAAACCGGCGAACAACGACCTGCGCGAGGGTAAAATCACCCTGCCGCTGCTCTCGGTGCTCGACCGTGCCTCGGAGGAGCGCCGCGCCGACCTGCTGGCCCGGCTGGCCCGCTGCCACGAGGACGACGATGCGGTCGAATACCTGCGCTCGGCGGTCGAGAACGAAGGCGGCCTGACCTTTGCCGCCGAGGTGATGCAAAGCTACGTCACGCGGGCTGTGGAGATGCTCGCCGACTACGAGGATTCCGAATACCGCTCGGCGCTGATCAACCTCTGCGCCTACATCGCCGAACGGGACCGCTGATCCCGCCTCCCCGAAAACTCATTAACCTAAATAAATAAAAATGGAGACTAAAAAACAAAATTATGTTTTGCCGATCGTCGTGATGATCTTCCTCTTCGGTATGATCTCGTTCGTGACGAATCTGGCATCACCGATGGGTGACATTCTGAAGTATCAGTTCAATGTCCCGAACTGGATGGGTACGCTGGGCGTATTCGCCAATTTCATCGCTTATGCGATCATGGGCTATCCTGCGGGCAACATGCTTCAGAAGTTCGGCTACAAGAAGACCGCGCTGGTCGCCATCGCCGTCGGTTTCATCGGTGTCGGCATCCAGACGCTGTCCGGTACGGCCCAGAGTTTCGGCGTTTACCTGCTGGGAGCGTTCATCGCAGGTTTCTCCATGTGCCTGCTCAATACGGTCGTGAATCCCATGCTGAACAAGCTCGGCGGCGGTGGTAACAAGGGTAACCAGCTGATCCAGGCCGGCGGTTCGTTCAACTCGCTCTGCGGTACGGCCGTGATTATCCTGACGGGTCTGCTGATTCCCGAGGGTATCAAGAACGCGCAGATCAGCAACGTATTCCCGCTGATGTACGCCGCGCTGGCCATCTTCGCCTTCGCCTTCGTCGTAATCAGCCTGACGAAAATCCCGGAGAACAAGAAGGAGGACGGCAAAAAGGCCGCCGAGGCTTCCAAATACGGTCCGCTGTCGTTCCGTCACTTTATCATGGGTTCCATCGCGATCTTCGTTTATGTAGGTATCGAGGTGGGTATTCCCAACGTGCTGCAGAAATGGCTGCAGAATCCCGACCTGAACGTGCTGGGCAGCGGCGTGAATGCCGAGGCCGTTGCCGGATCGGTTGCCGCCACGTATTGGTTCCTGATGCTGATCGGCCGTCTGCTGGGCGCTGCCGTCGGCAGCAAGGTGTCGGCCAAGAGCATGCTGACCGTCGTTTCCTGCGTGGGTCTGGTGCTTACGCTGGGTGCGATGTTCGCTCCCGAGGTGGCTGTCAACCTTCCCGTCTTCAACGGTTCCGCAGGTTTCGGCCTGGTGAATGTTCCCGTCAATGCGGCGCTGCTGGTGCTCGTCGGACTGTGCACCTCCGTTATGTGGGGCGGCATCTTCAACCTCGCGGTCGAAGGGCTGGGCAAATACACCGAGAAGGCTTCGGGTATCTTCATGGCGCTGGTTTGCGGCGGCGGTATCCTGCCCCTGCTTCAGAATGCGATTGTCGACGTGACCGACGGCGGCATGGGCTACCTGACCAGCTACTGGGTGATCGTGATCGCGCTGGCCTACCTGCTCTACTACGCCCTCGTGGGTTCGAAGAACGTCAACAAGGATATTCCCGTAACGGAATAATTCTCGATTTCGGCGGGCGTCTCGTTGCGTCCGTTCCCGTGCGGCACGCATGGATGTACTTTCGGGTACGCCATGCGTGCCGTCTTTTTGCGGGGAGGAGTTATGCCCGGGACATCATAAAGAACGGGACGAACGGGTACTTGTCCCATTCGTCCCGTTTGAGGGATGTGCGGAAATATCCGCTTATAATCGAAAACTATTTGATGCGCTCGTAATACTCGCGGGTGCGGGTGTCGACGCGGATTTTGTCGCCCGTGTTGATGAAGAGCGGCACACGGATCGTAGCTCCGTCTTTCGCCGTCGCGGAATTCACCGTTGCGGGTTTCAGCGAGTTGGTCGAAGCCGTGTCGCCCTTGATGCCCGGCTCGGTGTAGATCACCTCCATATCGACGATCGGGGGCAGCTCGGCCGAAAGAACCGACTCTTTCTCGGTGTGGAACATCACCTCGACGATCTGGCCGTCGGTAATCAGGTCGTAGTTGTTGATCAGGTTCCGGTCGATGTTGATCTCCTCGAAGGTTTCGGTGTGCATGAAATGGGCACCCAGGTCGTCTTCATAGGTGAACTGGTAGGGACGGCGCTCGACACGCACCTGCTCGATTTTCTGGCCCACCGACGAAAAGGTGTTGTCCAGCACGCGGCCGTTTTCCAGGTTCTTGAGTTTCGAACGGACGAAGGCAGGGCCCTTACCCGGTTTGCAGTGCTGGAAATCGACTACAAGGAACGTCTTGCCGTCCATTTCGATACACATGCCGATTTTGATGTCAGCTGCTGTAATTGTCATAGGAATATAATTTATAATTGTTGTTTTTTCGCGGCGCAAAGTTACGAAAAAAATCCGGAAATTCCTATTCCCGGGGCCACGGCCTGCCGTAAACGCCCGCAGAATGCTTTCAGAGCTCTATGGCCTTGCATTTGAGGCCCATCTGCCGAATCTTCTCCAGCGTGCGGGGAAGCGCATAGCGCATGTTGCGGAAGGCCTTTTCGCTGTCGTGGAATACCACGATGGCGCCCGGCGCGAGGTATTTCGTGACGTTCTTCAGGCAGGTGCGGGGCGAGAGGCGGCGGTTGTAGTCGCGCGAGATGATGTCCCACATCACCAGTTTGTAGCGCTGGCCCAGGAAACGCGCCTGCGCCGGGGTGATACGCGCATAGGGCGGGCGGAACAGTTCGCTGTGGACCAGGTCGTTGGCAAAATCGACATCCTCCGTATAGCGTTCGAGGCTCATGCCCCATCCCTTCTGGTGCGAGTAGGTATGGTTGCCCACCTTGTGCCCGGCGTCGAGGATGCGCCGGTAGAGGTCGGGGTACATCTCGACGTTCTTGCCCAGGACGAAGAAGGTCGCTTTGGCACCGTACTTGTCCAGCGTGGAGAGTATCCACTCGGTGACACCCGGCGTGGGACCGTCGTCGAAGGTGAGGAACACCCCGTCTTCGTCGTCGATCTCCCAGATCAGGTCCGGCATCAGGCGCCGGATTATTTTCGGTGGTTTAAAACGCATGTCGGCGCAAAAATAGTGAAAATCCGGGCCATTTGGAAAAAATATATCTATATTTGTCAAAGACAAACAGAATCGACTCGTTATGAAAACGCTCTTCCGGATAGCGTTCGCGGCGCTGATCGTCGCGACGGCAGTGGGCTGCGATGCCTTCAAAACCCTGAACAAATCGAAAAAAAGCGCCCAGGGAAAACCCTACGAACTGATCGTGGTATGTCCCCAGGCGGAGTGGACGGGCGAGGTCGGAGACTCGCTGCGTGCGATCTTCACGGCCCCGGTGCCCTACCTGAATCAGGTGGAGCCGATCTTCGACGTGCTGCGCGTCACCGAACGCGGCTTCTCGGGCATGATCGCCGACCACCGCAACATTCTCAAGGTGCTTGTCGATCCCTCGCTGCAGGAGACCTCCACCGCCGTGCAATACGACGTCACGGCCGATCCGCAGATCGTGCTGACGCTCCAGGGACCCGATGACAAGGCGCTGGTGGAGTATCTCTCGCAGCACCGCGGGGACTTGGTCTATGTCCTCGAACAGGCCGAGCGCGACCGCGCCGTCAAGGCCAACGAGATATACAATAACCCCGGAGTCGAAGCGGCCGTCCGCAAGACGTTCGGGGTCGAAATGCGCATCCCGAAAGGGTACCTGCTGGCCGCGCAGAAACCGGATTTCATCTGGGCCCGCAATGAGTTCCCCACCGCCAGCCAGGGATTTTTCGTCTACTCCTACCCTTACGAAGGACCGCAGTCGCTCTCGGCAGCAGCCCTGCTGGCCGCCCGCAACAAGTATGCAGCGCTGGTTCCCGGGCCGTCGGAGGGTTCGTACATGACCACTTCGGACGCATTCGAACCCGACTACCGCCTGTTCCGCCTCGAAGGACGCCTGTGGTGCGAGCTGCGCGGGTTCTGGGACGTGAAAGGCGATTTCATGGGCGGCCCGTTCGTGAGCTATTCGACCGTGGACACGGCCACCAACCGCGTCTTCACACTCGATTGTTACGTTTACGCTCCCGACCTGAACAAACCCCGCAAACGCAACTACATGCGGGGCGTCGAGCATTTGCTCTACTCGGTGCGCTTCCCCAAGCAGGCGGTGGAGTAATCCGGCTCCGTCCGGTGCGGCGCAAAACGCCGCATGAAACGAAGAAACCGGCAATATGCAGCAGATACTGACATATACGTTCCTCGTTCTCTATACGGTCACGATCCTCAGCATCGTCCTGGTCATCATCACCGACAACCGGAACCCGCTGAAGACCCTGCCGTGGATCATCGTACTCGTGTTCGCACCCGTCGTGGGGCTGTTGTTCTATTTCTTTTTCGGACAGAACCTCTCCAAACGGCGCATCATTTCGCGCCGCACGCGCAGGCGCATCACCATGCAGCTCGAGGAGGCCCACGACGCGGAGCGGCCCGAAATCCCGGAGGAGCACCGCCAGCTGGCCACGCTTCTTTACAGCACGATCCACTCCGTACCGCTCTACGGCAGCCACATCATCCCCTACACCGACGGCACCTCGAAAATGGAGGCCCTGCTGGCCGAAATCGCCGGGGCGAAGCATCATATTCACATTCAGTATTACATCTTCTGCGACGATGAAACGGGCTGCCGCCTGCGCGATGCGCTGGTGGAAAAGGCCCGGCAGGGGGTCGAGGTGCGCATACTCTACGACGACGTGGGGTGCAGCGGCGTGAAAAAAGCCTTTTTCGAAGGGATGCGCCGCGAGGGAATCGAGGTCTTCTCGTTCCTGCACGTCAAGTTCCCGCTCTTCACCAGCAAGGTCAACTACCGTAACCACCGTAAAATCGCCGTCATCGACGGCCGCGTGGGATTCATCGGCGGCATGAACGTCGCCGACCGCTACATCCGCGGCACGGAATGGGGTTCGTGGCGCGACACTCATTTCCGGATCGAGGGCAGCGGCGCGGCAGGGCTTCAGGTGTCGTTCCTGAGCGACTGGTCGGCGACCACCAAACAGCACATAACGGGTGCGGCGTATTTTCCCCAGACGGAACGGCTCACGAATGACATTCTCCAGATCGTCCCCAGCGGCCCCTTCGGCCAATGGCGGGCGCTGCTCCAGGCCGACAGCTACGCGGTCTCGAACGCCCGGAGGCGGATATGGATACAGACCCCCTACTACCTGCCTTCGGACGTGCTGAACACGGCCCTGCAGGTGGCGGCGCTGGCCGGCATCGACGTGCGGCTGATGCTCCCGGCGCGGTCCGATTCGAAGATCGTGGACCTGGCGTCGCACTCCTACCTCGACGACATGATGAAAGCGGGGGTGAAGATTCTGTTCTACACCCCCGGATTCCTGCATTCCAAGTTACTGATTATCGACGACGCGCTGACCGTAATCGGCTCGGCAAACATGGATTTCCGCAGTTTCGAGCACAATTTCGAAATCAACGCATTCGTCTATGACACGGAGTTCACGGCCCGTATGGACGCCGTCTTCGAGGACGACGCCTCGCGCTGTCACGTCCTGACCCCGAACGAATGGTTCAACCGTCCGCGGCCGCGCCGCTGGGCTGAGTCGCTGATGCGGGTGTTCTCTCCGCTGCTGTAATTCCGACCGCTATTTATAGCCCAGTTGCTGCATCTCCTGCATCATTTCCCGGGCGATCTCCATGCCGAGCTGCTGCCCGGCCTGCATGCCTTCGCTGGTCATGGAGGGCGTCGCCGCGGCGAGCTTCTTTCCCACAGGCGATTCGTAGAAAGCCACGATCTGCTTCAGGTCGGCGAGCGTCAGGTGTTTCTTATAGATAGGCACATAGATTTCGACCAGTTTATCCTTGGTCTTCCGGTTCCACTTGGCCCGGAAACTGTCCCAGAAATCGGCGGGGACCTCTTTGGCCGTCAGCTGCTTCATGGCGGGGATCAGCTGGTCCATAATGACATCTGCCGAAGCCAGTGCGCCGGACTTGTCCAGCATTTTAGTCAGCTGCTGGCGGTATTCGCCGTCCTGTGCGGCGGCCGGAACGGCGAAAACGAAGAGAGCCAGCACGAGAGCGGCTCCGAAAAACATCTTTTGCATATCGGGAATCTTTAAGGGTTGGCGGGTCAGATGTCGACGATGCCGTTGCGGATGGCATAGACGACCAGGCTGGCGGTGTTCTTGCAGCCGGTCTTTTCGAGGATGTTGGCGCGGTGCTTGTCGACCGTGCGCTTCGAAATGAAGAGTTCGTCGGCAATCTCCTGATTCGACAGGCCCCGGCAGACCGCCACCAGAATCTCGCGTTCACGCGACGAGAGCTGTTCGTCGGCGGCGTCTTCGCGCGTGCGCATGCGCCCCGTGAGCGAGGCTAACAGCTGGGGCGAAAAGTAACTCCCGCCGCACATCACCGTCTCGATGGCATCGATCACGTCGCCGATGTCGGAGTCCTTCAGCAGGAAGCCCCGGGCCCCGGCCTCGACCATCCGCGAGTAGTAACTTTCCTCGCCGAACATCGAAAGAGTGATGATCTGCAGGTCGGGACGCCGCGCCAGCGCCCGTTCGGTCGTCTGTGCGCCGTCGAGCCCCGGCATGGAGAAATCCATGAAGACAATGTCGGCTTCGACATCGTCCAGCATGGCCAGAAACTCCTCGCCGCTGGCCGCCTCGCCCACCACGCGGCAGTCCGCACAGCGTTCGAGCAGTCCCCGCAGTCCGTTGCGGAAGAGCGAATGGTCGTCTACGAGTAAAATTCGGCGTTCCATATTACCGGCGGCGTTTGCGGTGTTTGGCAGGCGCAGGGGCCTGCTGCGTATTGACGTGGATGGCGGCCCGCATCCCCTTGCCTTTGGCCGAGGAGATGTCGAAGGTCCCGCCCAGCGAATTGATGCGCGAAGCGATGTTCGAAAGCCCCATGCCGCAGTCCATCATCGCCTGCGGATTGAATCCCCGGCCGTTGTCGGTATAGTCGAGCGTCAGCTCGGGGCCGTTCTGCGACAGCGAGAGGTTGACCGCCGTGCAGGCGGCGTGTTTGAGCGAGTTGTTGATCAGTTCGCAGATCACGCGGTAGAGAATCACCTCGATGTCGGTGTCGTAGCGTTCCGAGCGCAAGTTGGTCGTGAAGCGTATCTTCACGTCGTGCATCGCGGCGCTCTTGTCGATGAAATTCTGCACCCCGCGGGCCAGTCCGAAATCGTTCAGCACGTGCGGCGAGAGGTTGTTCGAAATTTCGCGCAGCGAACGGATCGCCTCGTCGATGACATAGGTCGTATTGTCGATGATCTCGCGCTGGTCGGCATTGTGTTCCTCGCGCGAAAGGGCCGTGAGCGACATCCGTGCCGACGAGAGCAGCGGCCCGAGGCCGTCGTGAAGCTCTTTCGAGAAGCGCGAACGGGCCTTCTCCTCGGTGCGGAGCACGGCTGTCAGGATGCGCTTGTTCAGCAGCGACCGCTGGCGGTTGAGCCGGTCGATGTATTTGAAAAGTTTGTGGGCGTACATCACGCCGATCGAGAGGCAGACCGAGATCACGATGCCCAGGTAGCCGAACCACCAGCGCGGAATGACCTCGAAGCCCGAGGCGAGAAGCAGCTGCACGAGGCGTTCGACCGAGAGCAGCGAGAAACCTACGATGAAGAGAATCCACACCGAATTGTATTTGGTGGTGCGCACCAGCCGCAGGGCGTAGCCCGTGGCGACGCATTGGATGACGATGGCGATGACGAGCAGGATTTTGATCAGCATAGGCGTCGGATTTGTCTTACGGCAAATATACGACTATTTCAGCACATTGCCAAGATTTTTCAGCTGCCGGTAATCGGTCAGGTCCGTCTGCACGGGGACCACCGCCACGTAGTTGTTCGCCAGGGCCCATTCGTCGGTATCCTCGGCTCCGGGTTCGCCGTTGACGAATTCGCCCGTGAGCCAGAAATACTCGCGTCCCCGGGGGTCTTCGTGGCGGTAGAACTCCTCGCGCCAGAAACCGCGGTTCTGGCGGCAGAGTTTTATTCCCTTTATCGTTTCGGGGCGTCCGACCGGGACATTGACGTTGAGGCACAGCGGCAATTCGATCTCCCCGGCGAGGATATCGCCGACGATCTGTTTGCCGTAGACCACCGCCGCGTCGAAATCGGCATCGTCGCGGTGGTCGTCGAGCGACAGTCCGATGGCCGGGCAGCTGTAGAAACTGCCCTCGATGGCCGCGCCCATCGTCCCGGAGTAGAGCACGTTAACGGCCGAATTGGAGCCGTGGTTGATGCCCGAGATCACCAGGTCTACACGTTCGTCGCGCAGCAGGTAATCGAACGCCATCTTTACGCAGTCGACCGGCGTTCCCGAAAAGGCGTATATTTCGAGCCCCTCCTCCTCGCGGACGCGCCGCAGGTAGAGGGGATTGTACATCGTGATGGCCTGGCTCATGCCGCTCTGCGTCGTCTCGGGGGCCACGACCACCACACGGCCGAAGCCCCGGGCCACTTCGACGGCAGCGGCCAGGCCTTTGGAATCGTAGCCGTCGTCGTTGGTGACAAGTATCAGTCTTTCATTCATCTTTTCCATATTGTTTTCCTGCAAAGATACAAAAAAGCCGGGCGGGTTCAAAACCGGATCACGTGCGGTCCGGTAAAGCCTCCCGACAAATAAAAAGTGTCGTTACGACACCAAAGATACAAATAATATCGCGCTTTTTTCATGCAATAGTTGCACCGTTCCGAAAATTCTTCCTATCTTTGCAGTCCCTTTCGGGCGTATATCAACCTCTTTCATTGGGCGGTACGGCGGATGCGGGCTGCGGACGGCAACGGACGCGGCACCCGCGGGATTACAGGCAAAGGGCCTGTATGGTAGCCTCCCCGCAGCGGAAATGTCGAATGCGAAACACAAAATTTGTTGCAGCAATGAACAAAGACGCAATCATCAAGCTCGTCAACGAGCAGCTGTGGCCGAAGACGGACGCCGACGTACCGTCGTTCAAGGCCGGTGACACGATCACCGTTTCCTACAAGATCGTCGAGGGTAACAAGGAGCGTATCCAGAGTTTCCGCGGCGTAGTGATCCAGATCAAGGGCTCGGGCAAGACCAAGATGTTCACGATCCGCAAGATTTCGGGCGGCGTGGGTGTCGAGCGTATCTTCCCCCTCTACTCGCCTCACATCGAGAAGATCGAGGTCAACAAGGTCGGTGTCGTACGCCGTGCACGTATCTACTACCTGCGCGACCTGACCGGCAAGAAGGCCCGCATCAAGGAGAAGCGTATGACCCGCACGGACAAATAGTCCGCAAAGGTGCAGAAAAAACAGGATGGCCATCACGGTCATCCTGTTTTTTGTTGCATCCGCCGGTCCGAAGGCCCGGCTTCGGCTGTTTTTCAGCGTACTTCGATGCTGTTCAGCAAATCGGTTTTGCCCTCGTCGGCCAGCCGGAGGATCAGTTCGCCGAAAAGCGTGTTGGCCCAGGCGAACCAGGGACGGGTGAATTTCGAAGGGTCGTCCTTGTGAAAGGATTCGTGCATGAATCCGGTTCCCCCGTCGGTGTTTACGAGCGTCTCGACACATCGTTTGATCTCCGCGTCGTCGTCGCTGGTCAGGGCACGCATGATCAGGCTCATGAGCCAGATCATGTCGGCGCCGATATGCGGTCCGCCGATCCCTTCGGCCGCCGTGCCCCGGAAGAAATAGGGATTCGATTCGCTCCATACGAAGCGCCGGGTGTTCCGGTAGACGGGATCGTCCTGCGGGACATCTCCCAGATAGGCCATGGCCAGCAGGCTGGGAACGTTGGCGTCGTCCATCAGCAGGCGGTTGCCGTATCCGTCGACCTCGAAAGCGTAGATTTTTCCGAACTGCGGATGGTCGCAGACGGCATATTCTTTCAGCGCCTGTTCGACCTCGGCGGCGAGTGTTTCGCATGCGGACGCCAGCGGCTCGTCGCGGTTTACCGTGCGCAGTATCTCCGCAGCTTTACGCAGCGATGAGACGGCGAAGAAATTCGATGGGACCAGGAACGGAAAGGTCGTGGCGTCGTCCGAAGGCCGGAACGACGAGGCGATGAGCCCGACGGGTTTTGCCGGATGGCCGTATCCGTTTTTGAGCTGGGTGTCCAGCGCATCCTCGGTCACGCGCTGGAATGTGTACGGTCCGGGCCCTTCGCGGCGCTGCTGGTCGTGCAGGGTTTTCAGCACGAGGCGCATGGCCTCGGTCCACCGTTCGTCGAACACCGAGGCGTCGCCCGTGGTTTTCCAGTAGCCGTAAGCCAATCGGATCACGTAACACGGGGAGTCCAGCTCCCACTTGCGTTCGTGCAGTTCGGGCTTCATCTCCGTCCAGTCGTCCTGCCAGCCGGTTCCGGTGGGGCCGTCGTTGAAGGCATTGGCGTAAGGGTCTGTCAGCAGGCATTTCAACTGGCGGCGGACGACGCCCCGGATCAGGCGGCGCAGGGCTTCGTCTTCGCGTGCCAGCGGGAGGTAGGGCCACACCTGCGCCCCCGAATCACGCAGCCACATGGCGTGAATATCGCCCGTATATACAAAGGTATCGTCCTGCCCCTCCTCGTCCTTGCGGTAGTGGACGGTGGTGTCGAGCGTGTTGGGGAAGCAGTTTTCGAACATCCAGACCAGCTTGGGAACCGTGACCGTCTGCCGGATACGTTCGATCTGCCGTTCGACGGCCTGCGAGGTGAAGAGCCGCTCCGAGGCTTCCGGGCGGTTGGAGGTCCCGCAATCGGGGCCGGATGCGCTGACGGCTGCGGCGGCAGAGAGCGTCGATAGCAGGAGAAGCAGTTTTTTCATGCGGTTGAGTATTGGTTTCTGCAAAAATAACAGGATTCCCGCTCCTGCGCTCCCCGATATGCGCAGTAGGTTCTTCGTTTTGCGCAGGTTCGCCGCGAATCAGAATTTGGCTTGTATGACCTGCTGCCGGTATTCCGACGGGGTGATGCCTTTGAGCTGCTTGAACGAGCGCGAAACATTCTTGATGTCGGAGAATCCCAGTTCGACGGCCGCCTCCGAGACGCTCATTCCTTCGCACAGCAGCTGCGTCATCTTTTCGATCCGGACCTGAATGATGTAGTCGTAAATCGACGTGCCCATGCTCCTCTTGAACCGGGTCTCCAGCAGGCGGCGCGAGAGCGGTACGAGCGAGACCAGGTTGTCGACCGAGATTTTCTGGCTGATGTTTTCGTGGATGTATTTCAGCACCTCGGCGATGTGCGGGTCGTTGTTGGCATAGATGTCCGTCGACTGCCGGGTCACGATGTGTGTCGGGAACACCATGACGTCCTCCCGTTCGGCCTCCGGGTCGCGGATGATCCGGTCGATCAGACGGGCTACGTCGTATCCGCCCTGTTCGATGTTCTGGTTAAGCGACGAGAGATTCGGGTCCGAGAGCCGGCAGATCGTTTCGTCGTTGTCTACGCCGAGTACGGCGATGTCGTCCGGGATGCGAAAATTCCCCCCCCCCCCTCCGCCTTCGGCGTGCAGACAGGCCTCTGTGATGTGATAAGCCTGATTGTCGTCGCAGGCCATGATTGCAACCGGTTTGGGCAGCGATTGCAGCCAGGTGGTCAGCTGAATCGGGTCGTAGAGCCACAGGTCTGTCTGCGACGTGTTCCGCAGTGCCGAGAAGGTGAACTCGGGATTGGCCTGCCGGATCGTTTCGCGGAAACCCTGATAGCGTTCGTCGGACCATACGATTCCGCGGGTGCCGTAGAACGCGAAATGGCGGAATCCTTTTTTCAGGAAGTATTCCGCGCCCATCTGTCCGGCCCGATAGTGGGGGCCCGTGATGTTGGGAATCGTCGTGAAGCGGGTTTTGAAATCCTGTGCGACGGCGATGATGCCGTTGCGGGCGAACAGTTCGACGTTGTCCGTGTTGTAGAACTGTCCGATGACGGCATCGGCACGCATGCGCTGTGCCCAGTCGATCACGGCTTCGATGCCGAATTTATCGCGAATGGAGAGGGGCAGCCGGCAGAGGCTCCAGGCTTGTCCGGTGTCGTGGGCGTAACGTGCAATACCCAGCAGAAGGCCCCGGGCGTAAGCCTCGGAGAAATCCGTCAGAAAGATAATACGTGCCATTCTGGAGATCTTTTATGGGCTAAAGATAGCCTTTTTTCGCAGAAACGACGCTGTCCGGGCCGCTTTTTTGTCCGCAGTTCTTCGCGGGACGGGGTTTCTCCGGCGAAATGTCTGCGTGAAATGAGGACGCAAAAGCGGAAATCGCCGCCGGTTACGGCGGCGGCCTTATTATATTTGTATACACGAAACTCTAACCCATCCGAACGACCATGATGCGAACCTTGATTTTGGCATTTGCAGCGCTTGCGGGTGCCGCCTGTGCCCGTTCTTCCGCTCCGCTCGAATATGTCGATCCCTTCATCGGGACCGGATTCCACGGGCACACCTATCCCGGCGCCACGACTCCATTCGGCATGGTGCAGCTCAGTCCCGATACGCGGGCGGACAACTGGGACGCCTGTGCGGGTTATCATTACGATGATCGGACGATCGACGGTTTTTCCCATACGCATCTGAGCGGAACGGGCTGCGCCGACCTGGCCGACATCCTGTTCCATCCCTCCACCCGGGCCGAAGTGGTGCGCGACGGCGAGTATCTGCCGCAGCCTTACGCCTTTTCGCATGACCGCGAACGGGCGTCCTGCGGCTATTATGCGGTCGAGCTGCCCGGGGAGGGGCTGACGGTCGAACTTACGGCGGCGCCCCGTACCGGCGTGCACCGCTATACGTTCCACGGTGCCGGACCGCGGAGGGTGGTCGTCGACCTGATGCACACGATCACCGATGAAAAGATCGACCTGCGCGAGTTGCGGCAGACGGCGCCCGACGAGCTTGCGGGGATGCGGCGCACGCAGGGATGGGTCTCCGACCACTGCGTTTTCTTTTCGGCCCGCTTTTCGGAACCTTTCATCGACGTGCAGCTGCTCGGGGACAGGCAGGCCGTGCTGACGTTCGCTCCCGGCCTCGGGACGCTGACCGTCGCAGTCGGACTTTCGGCCGTGAGTGCGGAAAATGCGCGTGAGAACAGTCTCGCCGAGGTTCCCGAACTGGATTTCGACGCCGTGCGCCTGCGTGCGGAGGCGTTGTGGCGCGATGCGCTCGGCGACATTGTCGTCGAGGGCGGCACCCGCGACGAGCGGATCAATTTCTATACGGCGCAGTACCACGCCAAACTCTCTCCCAACCTGATGAGCGACGTCAACGGGGAGTACCGCCGCAGCGACCAGACCATCGCCCGCGTCGCCGACGGCCGCGCATACTATTCGACGTTCTCGCTGTGGGATACCTTCCGGGCGTGGCATCCGTTGCAAACCCTCGTCGATACGGCGCGTGTGAACGACATGATTGCCAGCATGCTCGACATGTACGACGCAACGGGCGAACTGCCCGTCTGGCCCCTCGCCTCGGGGGAGACCGGCACGATGATCGGTTATCACGCCGTGTCGGTCATAGCCGACGCTTATCTGAAAGGTATTCGCGGTTACGATGCCGGAAAGGCGCTCGATGCGATGATCCGGTCGTCGAATATCAACAAGAAGGGTTCGGACTACTACGTGTCGCAGGGCTTCATCCCGTCGAACATCTGCCGCGAGTCGGTCTCCTGCGCCCTGGAATATGCCTATGACGACTGGGCCGTCGCCCGCATGGCCGAGGCGATGGGGCGGACCGAGACGGCCCGCGAGTACGACCGCCGGGCGCTCAACTACGTCCGTGTCTTCGACGGATCGACCCGCTTTTTCCGGGGACGGCAGGCCGACGGAGGCTGGTCGGAACCTTTCGAGGAGTTCGTGGCCGGACGCGACTATACCGAGGCTACGCCGTGGCAGTACCGCTTCTTCGCGCCGCACGACGTGAACGGCCTGGAACAGCTTTTCGGCGGCCGCGAGGCTTTCATACAGGAATTGGACCGCCTCTTTACACTCGAATCGCCGCATGAGGATGCGGGACTGGTTGACATTACGGGCCTGATGGGGCAGTATGCCCACGGCAACGAGCCGAGTCATCACATGGCCTACCTTTACAGTTATGTCGGCCAGCCGTGGAAGACGCAGGAGCTGACGCGCCGCCTGCTCGACGAAATGTATGCCCCGACCCCGGAAGGGATCATCGGCAACGAGGATTGCGGACAGATGTCGGCCTGGTATATCTTCTCTTCGCTGGGTTTCTATCCGGTGTGTCCGGGTTCGAATGAATTTGTGCTGACGGCGCCGCTGTTCGAGAAGGCGACCGTGCGGCTGGCCAACGGCCGGACGCTGACCGTGACGGCCGACAAGCCGCGGCGCAATCGCTATGTCGGGAGCGTAACGCTCAACGGGCAGGCAATCGATAAGAATGTCATCACTTACGATCAGCTGATGCAGGGCGGAGAGCTGCATTTCGGGATGCTGCCTCAGCCCGCCTTCGACCGGGCGTCGGACCCGGCCGCAAAGCCCTATTCGCTGACTCGCGGCGAGGCGGTGTCGATTCCCTATACGACGCAGTCGGTGAATCTGTTCACCGAGCCGGTCGATGTGGCGCTGGCGACGACGACCCCGGGAGCCGAAATCCGTTATACGCTCGACGGTTCGGAACCCGATTCGCTTTCGACGCTTTATCAGGCGCCGCTGCGGGTGGATCGTTCGCTGACGCTTTGCGCCAAAGGCTTCAAGGCGGGGGCCGCGCCCAGCCAGACCCTGACGCTCCGGGCCGAAAAGGCCGTTTTTCTGCCCCCTGCGGCTGCCGCTGCGAGCGTTCCGGGAATCCGGTTCGCCTATTACGAAGGGACTTTCTCGAAGGTGGCGGACATCGCCCGCGGGAAGCTCGTCTCCACGGGCGTGATGGCTGTTCCTTCGATTGCCGAAGCGCCGCAGGAGGACCATTTCGGCTATGTGTTCGAAGGACTTATCCGGATTCCCCGCCGGGGAGTCTGGGAATTCTCCACGCGGAGCGACGACGGCAGCGTGCTGTTCATCGACGGCCGCAAGGTCGTGGACAACGACAGTTCGCATGCCGCGGTCACGGCCACCGGGCGCGTGGCCCTCGAGGCGGGACTGCATGCCTGCAAACTGCTCTATTTCGAGGATTACGAGGGGCAGGAGCTCCAATGGGGCTGGAAAGCCCCCGGCGAAAAGGAGTTCTCGCCGATTCCCGCTGAAAATCTGTTCGTAAAATGATACGGTTATGAAGAAATTGTTTTTTCTGCTGGCGCTGACGGCTGCGGTTTCCTGCAACACTCCGCAGGACCTGACCGTGATGACGCTGAATATGCGTTATGACAATCCCGAGGACGGGGTGAATAATTGGCATTTCCGCCGCGAACGGGTCGGGGAGTTGATCCGCTCGGAGGCCGTCGATCTGCTGGGGACGCAGGAGGTGCTCGCCAACCAGTTCGACGACCTGCAGGCCCTGCTGCCCGGTTACTACGCAGTTGGCGTCGGCCGGGAAGACGGGGCGCGGGCGGGCGAATTCAACGCCGTGTTTTTCCGCAGCGACCGTTTCGAACTGCTCGACTCCGGGGTATTCTGGCTGAGCGAAAGTCCCGAAACGCCCGGTTCGAAGGGATGGGACGGAGCCTGCGAGCGTTTGGCGACGTGGACCGTACTGCGTGATAAGAGCGGCCGCGAACTGCTTTTTATCAACACCCACCTCGATCATATCGGCGAGCAGGCCCGCCGTGAGGGCGTCGCATTGCTGCTGCGGCGCATCGAAACGCTGCGCGGCGACCGTCCGGTGATTCTTACGGGCGATTTCAATGCCGAACCCTCGTCGCCGGTCATTGCGCACGTGGTGGCCGACGGAACCCTGCGCAGCGCCTGGGACACGGCTCCGGTCCGAACCGGAACGGCGTGGAGCTTCTCCGATTTCGGGCAGCTTCCGGAGGAAGAACGCCCGCTGATCGACTATGTGTTCTATGGCGGCGGCCTGGAGGTCCAATCCTGTTCGATATTGCCCGACACGCTCGGCGGAGGATACCTTTCTGACCATGCACCTGTCGAGGCTCGTTTGGAATATGTACGATAAATAAGAAAACGATATGAGAAAGACTTTGAAAATCTGGTTGTTCGTCGCGGCGCTGTTCGTCTGCGGACTGGCTGTCGCCCAGCCGCCCGTGCTGATTCATTCGCACAACGATTATGCCCGGCGGGTGCCTTTCTATCAGGCTTACGCCCAGCAGGTCGCGTCGATAGAGGCCGATGTGTTCCTGCACGACGGGGCGCTGCTCGTGGGACACGATGTCGGGGACCTGTCGCCCGACATGACCTTCGAAGCGCTGTATGTGGAGCCTCTCGTGACGCTTTTCAAACGGAACGGCGGCCGGGCCTGGAAGGATTCCGACCAGCATCTGCAGTTGATGGTCGAACTCAAATCCGCGACCGATCCGACGCTGCGTGCCGTCGCCGAACTGCTGGGTCGCTGGCCCGAGGTGTTCGATCCCGGGGTGAATCCCGAAGCCGTGCGCGTCACCGTGACGGGACGGGTCCCTGTGCCTGCCGATTTCGGCAATTACCCGGCTTATATCCGTTTCGACGGGGCCTGGGACACGGAATACACGCCCGAACAGTTGGAGCGTATCGCCCTGATAAGCGCCGATTTCAAGCAGTTCTCCCAATGGAACGGCAAAGGCTCCATCATCCCTGCGGAGCGTGAGAAGCTCGAACGGATTATCGACAAGGCTCATGCGTGGGACAAGCCCGTGCGCTTCTGGGGTGCTCCCGAGGGGGTGACGGTCTACTATACGTTCTATGACATGGGTATCGACTACATCAACACCGACCGTCCGGAGGTCTGTGCCGAGTTCTTCAACGATTTCGGCAACAAGAATTTCCAGATCGGCGAGCGCCGTGCGGCCTCTTCGACCGTGACGGGCACGAAGCGTTTGGACAAGGCGACCCGGGATTTCAAGGGCTTCCAGAGCGATAAGCTCCAGCTTTCGAAAGGCATCGACGTCTATACGCCGACCTACCGGAATGACAGGGGCAAGGGAAAGGTGAAAAATGTGATTTTCCTGATCGGCGACGGCATGGGGCTGTCGCAGATCGTGGCCGCCGTGTTCGCCAACAAGAACCTGACGCTGATGGGGCTGAAAAGCATCGGCTTGCAGCAGAACAATGCGCTGGACGCCTTTACGACCGATTCGGCCGCCGGAGGCAGTGCCCTGGCTACGGGCGAGGCGCACGAAAACCGCCATATCTCGATGGGGCCCGACGGAACGGCATATCCTTCGCTGAGCGATTTCTTCCTCGACCGCGGCCGTGCTGCCGGCGTTGTGACGCTGGGCGACATCGCCGATGCCACGCCGACGGCATTCTTCGGCCATTCGGTCGAGCGCGACAATTCGGACGAGCTGACCGCGTGGCTGCTGGAAGGGCGTCTGGACCTGCTCTGCGGCAGCGGAATCCGCAAATTCACACACCGCGACGACGGCATCGACTTGGTGGGCGAACTCTCGAAGCAGTATAATTTCGTCCGTTCGGTGGACGAGCTCAACGCCGCGAAGGGCAAGGTGATCTGCATCGACGAGGAGATGGACGAAGCCGCCGACGAGAAAAACCTCTCCCTGCTGGCCGACGCCACGCGCGGAGCCATTGCGAAGCTGCAGGAGCGCAGCGACAAGGGTTTTTTCCTGATGGTCGAGGGCGCAAAAATCGACTATGCAGGCCATTCGCGCTGCCTGCCCGGGTCGGTTCTCGAGATGCTGAGTTTCGACCTGGCGATTGCCGAGGCACTGAAATTCGCCGATTCGAACGGCGAGACGCTGGTCGTCGTCACGGCGGACCACGAGACGGGCGGCCTGACGCTGATCGACGGCGACGAGGCTACGGGACGGATCATGGGCGTTTATGTCTCCGATGACCACACGCCGATCATGCTTCCCGTCTTTGCATACGGACCGGGTTCCGACCGTTTTTGCGGCACGTACCGCAATACGGAAATTCCGCGCAGGATCAAATCGCTTGTAAAATAGGGTGGTATGAAAATCGGAAGACATATTGCAGCCTTTCTGCTCGCCGCCGTTCCGGCCGTGGCCGGAGCGCAGGATTTGCGTTCGGGACCTTACGAACTGCCCTATAAGAATACCTATGTGAAAGAGGTGTTCGTGGCCGAGAACGATTTCCGGACGATGAAACCCGAGACGATACGGCCCCGTTCGTTCGCCGAGGCCCGGAAGATTCTGCCCGCACCGTTCTGGGAGGGCCATGACCGGGAGATCGAAATGTATTGGCATGCCTGGCAGATTGCCGTGGGCAACATCCGCCAGCCCCAGGAGGGCTCGGGGTTCGTCTCTCCCTACCTCGACATCGCCTACAACGGCAATATTTTCATGTGGGACGCTTCGTTCATGATGATGTTCGCCCGTTACGGTTACCGTTTCTTTCCTTTCCAGCGGACGCTCGACAACTTTTATTCGCACCAGCATCCCGACGGCTTTATCTGCCGGGAGATACGCGCCGACGGTTCCGACTGTTTCGAGCGGTACGACCCCACCTCGACCGGGCCGAACCTGCTTCCGTGGACCGAGCTGATGTACTACCGGCAGTTTGGGGACATCGACCGCCTGCACAAGATTTTTCCGGCCCTGTGTGCCTACGCCAAATGGTGGAAGCTCAACCGGACGTGGCCCAACGGGACCTATTGGTCGAGCGGCTGGGGCACGGGCATGGACAATACGCCCCGGGTTCCGGAGGGATACAACCAGATCTTCTCCAACGGCCACATGGAGTGGCTCGATGCCAACCTGCAGCAGATGCTCGTCAATGAGTCGCTGCTCCAGATCGGATTTTACATCGAGCGCTGGCAGGAGATCGAAGAGGTTGAGGACGAAAACCGTTTCCTCAAAAAGCATATCAACGACTTTATGTGGAACGACGGGGAGGGCTTCCTCTTCGACCGCTACGTCGACGGGTCGCTGGGTACGGCCAAGGGCATTTACGCCTACTGGGCGTTGCAGACCGACGTGCTCGACAAGGAGCGTCTGGACCGTTTCGTGGCTCACCTGAGCGACTCGACGGAGTTCGACCGCCCGCACCGCGTGCCGTCGCTCTCGGCCGACCACCGTAAATACAATGCCTTGGGCCGTTATTGGCAGGGCGGCGTCTGGCCCGGGGCCAACTATATGGTGATCGACGGTCTCTGGCGCAAGGGCTACCGCGCCGAGGCGCAGCAAATTGCCGAGAACCATTACGCCGCGGTTTTCGAGGTGTGGAAGAATACGGGGACTTTTTGGGAGTATTACGCTCCGGAGAAGCTCGAACCCGGATTTATGGCCCGTAAGGATTTCGTCGGCTGGACCGGCCTGCCGCCCATCGCCGTCTTCATCGAGTATGTGCTCGGCATCAAGTCCGACTATTCGGAACGGCGGATCGAGTGGAATGTCTCCCGAACCGAAGCGCACGGCATCGAACGTTATCCGTTCGGTCCCGACGGCGTCGTGGACCTGAAGGTCCGCGCCCGCGGATCGGCTGACGAGACGCCTGCGGTGAGCGTTGCGACCTCTGTTCCGTTCGAATTGGTGGTGACGTGGGGCGACGGCCGCAGCAGCACCGTGCACGTGGAAAAGAGCGGCAGCGTGAAGTTGAATTAAAGCACTTTTTGTGAAATGAACAAGTGGATTTTATCGGCCTGCGTCTTCTTCGTATGGGGTGTGACCTCTGTTCGGGCGCAGCAGCCTGTGCTGCGTTTCGGCAGCGATAAGACCTTTAAAATAGCGCAGTTTACGGATATGCACCTCGATCCCTCCAAGCCCCGGCGGCTTGCCGAGGCCGAAAAGACCTTCGCCCGGCTGGACCGCGTGCTGGCTTCGGAGCGGCCCGACCTGGTCGTCTTCACGGGCGATGTGGTGACCGGACCTCCGGCCGAGCCTATGTGGCGTCGTCTGCTCGATACGATGACCGTGCGCAAGGTGCCTTTCTGCGTGGTGCTGGGTAACCACGATTCCGAGCAGGACATCAGCCGGCAGCAGATCGGCCGGATCGTGACCTCGTATCCCGGAAGCCTGAATACACTTGATGCAGCCGGGGAGTTGGCGGACCGCGAGCTGGAGATACTCGGTAGCGGTTCGCAGCGGCCCGCATTACTGTTGTACTGCCTCGATTCGCACTCCGAGTCGCTTCTGGACGGGATCGACGGCTACGACTGGTTCCGGCCGGAGCAGGTCGAATGGCTGCGCGGCCGTTGTGCGGCCCGGCGGACAGCCAACGGCGGCCGTGCGGTGCCTTCGCTGGCATTTTTCCACATCGTGTTGCCGGAATACCTCGCGGCGTGGCGCAATCCTTCGAACAGCCATATCGGACGGGCCGCCGAGGACGAGTGCCCGGGCGAACTGAATACGGGGATGTTTGCGGCCATGGTCGAGACGGGCAGCGTGATGGGAACATTCGTAGGCCACGATCACGACATCGATTACCTGGTGGCCGACAAGGGCATTTGTCTCGGTTACGGTCGTTTTTCGGGTGACAATACGACTTACAACAACCTGCGTCCGGGTGTGCGGCTGCTGCTGCTGACCGAAGGAGATCGGGGATTCGAGACCTGGATTCGCGAAGACGACGGCCGTATGGTCGACCATGCCCGTTTCGCAGAGGGTAAAATCACGGAAATAGCGGTAGAGCGATGAGAATCGGGGTGGATTTGGGTGGTACGAACGTGCGCGTCGGGCTGGTGGCCGGCGGCCGGATCGAGCGGATGCTTTCCGAGCCTTGCCGGGCGGATCGTTCCGAGGGGGAGGTTCTGGACCATATCGCGTCGCTCATCGACAGGCTCATCACGCCTGGCGTCGAGTGTATCGGCATCGGTGTCCCTTCGGTGGTGGATGCGGACCGGGGAATCGTTTACGACGTGGTCGGCATTCCCTCCTGGCGGGAGGTGCATCTCAAGGAGCGCTTCGAGAAGCGGTTCGGCGTGCCCGTTTCGGTCAACAACGACTGCAACTGCTTTGCGCTGGGCGTCTGCCGCTTCGGCGAGGCGCACGGATACCGCGATGTGGTTTGCATCGCGCTCGGCACGGGCGTGGGGGCTGGCGTCGTGATCGGCGGAAAACTCTATTGCGGTCACAATACGGGCGCCGGGGAGATCGGGGGCATTCCCTACCTGGACCGCGATTATGAATACTATTGCAGCAGCCGCTTCTTCGTCGGCCGCGGCACGTCGGGCAAGGAGGCTTATGAGCGGGCTCTGGCCGGCGACTCCCGGGCGTTGGAGCTGTGGCAGGAGTTCGGAACGCATATCGGACGGCTGGTCATGCTGACGCTCTATGCTTACGATCCGCAGGCCATCGTCTTCGGAGGGAGCATATCGCATGCGTTCGGGTTTTTCCGCGACGCCATGTACGAGCAGCTCAAACAGTTCCCCTACGCGAAGACCGTCGAAGGATTGCATATCTGCTGCTCGGACATTGAATATGTCGGATTGTTAGGGGCTTCGGCCTGCGAATAGAAACTATATGGGAAAATTACGTATACTGCTTGTTTTAGGGGTGTTGTGCTGCGGGTGCGGCCGTGTGGTTCCTGCCGACGACCCGGTTTCCGTGGTGCCTGCGCCGGTGAGCGTGACGCCCGCCGAAGGTGTTTTCCGGCTGTCGGCATCGACCCGCGTGATCGTCGGCTCGACGGACGGGCGGATGTCCTTCGTGACCGATGCCTTGAACGGACTGCTGGGCCCGGTCTTCGGAAAGGGGCTGGTGTGTCTCCCTTCGGCGCTCGTGCAGGACGGGGCGGTGAATTTCATCGAGACCGATTCGATTCCTTCGGACGGCTATTCCCTGACGATAACGGCCGATCGGGTCGAGGTGCGTTCCGGAGGTCCCGAAGGGGCTTTTTATGCCGTGCAGACCCTGCGCCAGCTGATGCCGGCGGCGGCATTCGGGACGGACCGGGTGAAAGCTGTCGAGCTGCCGGCCGTGGTCATTGCGGACCGGCCGGGGATGGGCTACCGCGGGATGATGCTCGACGTTGCGCGGCATTTCTTTACGGTGGAGGAGGTGAAACGGACACTGGACCTGCTCGCCATGCACAAGATGAATGTTTTTCATTGGCATCTGACCGATGACCAGGGCTGGCGGATCGAGATTGCGAAATACCCCGAGCTTACACGTATCGGTTCGGTACGCACCCGCACGCTGATCGGCAAGGACCCGGGCGGCGAGTACGACGAGACCTGCCGCTACGACGAGACGCCGCACGGAGGGTTCTATACGCAGGCCGAGATTCGCGACGTGGTCGAATACGCCGCCCGCCGTTTCATCACGGTCATTCCCGAAATCGAATTTCCCGGACACGCCGTGGCTGCGCTGGCTTCCTATCCGTGGCTGGGCTGCACGGGGAAGCAGTATGAGGTGCGCCAGACGTGGGACATCGACGACCGTGTTTTCTGCGTCGGGCGCGATTCGACGTTCCGTTTCATCGAAGACGTGCTGGAGGAGGTCGTCGCTCTGTTCCCCTCCACCTATATACATATAGGAGGCGACGAATGCCCGACTAAGATGTGGGAGCGGTGTCCCCGGTGCCGGGCTCGGATGCATGCCGAGGGGCTGACTCGCCCGCGTCAGCTGCAGGGGTATGCCACCACGCGCATCGAGCGTTTCCTCAATGCCCACGGGCGCAAGTTGATCGGCTGGGACGAGATTCTCGACGGCGGCGTCTCCCGGACGGCAGTCGTCATGTCCTGGCGCGGCACCGAGGGCGGTATCCGTGCGGCGCGTCAGGGGAACGAGGTCGTCATGGCGCCCACGACTCATTGCTATTTCGACTATTACCAGACGGCCGACACCGCCGGAGAGCCGTTGGCGTGGGGCGGTTACCTGCCTCTCGCCAAAGTCTATGCTCTGAATCCCTACGAAGGGCTCGATTCCGTGCAGCGGGCGTCGGTCCTCGGCGTGCAGGCGAATCTGTGGACCGAGTATATCCCCGATTTTGCGCAGGCGCAGTATATGCTGTTGCCACGCTTGGGTGCGCTCGCCGAGGTGGGCTGGTCGCCCGACCGGAAGGACTATGCGGAATTCCTGCCGCGGCTGAAGCGCCTGTCGCGGTTCTACGATGCCTGGGGGTATGTTTTCGCGCCGCATCCGTTCGCGGATTAGGCTGTCGGAGTCCGTGTGAAAACCGGGGAGGATGAAAAATCCTCCCCGGTTTTTTTGTCCTTTTAATTGTGCGGAATGTGAGGACTTAAATACGTAAAATTCGCCCGCTCTGACTGTTAAGATGGATAAATTTGAATATTGAAAAAGACCGGATATTACAAAAGCGTTACGGGGTCGGGTAGTTATTAAATAGTTTAATAAATTATCCTCCGTCGCTGCTTACAACCAGATATCTTAATTATTAACCTTAACCTTATGGAAATGAATTTGACTTTTACGGGGAAGAGACGGAGGATCGTCTGTTTTCTTCTGATGAGCTTGCTAAGCTGCATGCTCATTCTTCCGGCCCAGGCTCAGGACCGAGTCACGGTGACAGGCCGTCTGACCGACACCGGTCAGAATCCGCTTATCGGCGCTTCGGTCATCGAGCGGGGAACGACCAACGGGGTCACGACCGATGTGAACGGCCGCTACCAGATTGCCGTTGCGAAGAATGCCACGCTGGATTTCTCATTCGTCGGTTACAAAACGCAGAGCGTTTCGGTGGTGAACCGCACGCAGATCGATGTTACGCTGGAAGAAGATGCCATGATGATCGGAGAGGTCGTCGCCATCGGTTACGGCTCCCAGCGTAAGGAGGACCTTTCGATGGCCGTTACGACGGTCAAGGTGGACGAGGCTGCACGCAGCCGTGCCGCAGACCTCGGAACCCTGCTCCAGGGCCGCATGCCGGGTGTGACGATCCTGCAGTCGGGCGGTGACCCGATGCGTAAGGCGTCGTTCTCCATCCGCGGACGCGGTTCGAAGGGCGAAGACGACGACCCGACTTCGGGCGACGGCGTGCTGATCGTCGTGGACGGTGTTCCCAATGCTCCTTACTCGGTTGAGGATGTCGAGACGGTGACGGTCCTGAAGGATGCGGCATCGGCGGCTATTTACGGTGCATCGGTCGGATCGAGCGGTGTCATCCTGATCACCACCCGGAAAGCCGAAGCGGGCAAGATGCGCGTGAACGTGAATGCTTCGATCGGTGTTCAGAAAGCGATGAATCTGCCGAATATGCTCAACGCCCAGCAATATTGTGACGTATGGGCCAAGGCTGTCAGCAACTCGGTGAACGGATCGCTGCCCAATCTGGCCAATCCGGAGGTGTATGCCGGTGCGAACGTGACCCGTACCGATTGGCTCGACGAGATTTTTCGGACGGCCATGACGCAGCACTACGGCATTTCGCTCAGCGGCGGAACGGAGAAGATTTCGTCGATTCTTTCGGTGACTTACGACAAGAAGGAGGGTACGATCATGAATACCTGGAGCGAATCGTTGGGCGCCAAACTCTATACGGACCTCCGGCCGACCAAATGGCTGAAGGTTTCGGAGCATATTTCGTTCGAATACCTGGACGGGCAGGGCAAAGTCAACCGTTCCCATACCGGACCTATCCTGGGTGCCATGTGGTTCCCCTCGTCGGCTTCGGTTTATGACCGCGATGCCGACGGCAATGTCATCTACGACGATAACGGCAAGCCCAAATATGGCGGTATCGCTTCGTCCGCCGATATGGCGGCCGGGGTCGTCGGTCCCAATGTCGTGAATCCGGTTGCCCAGCTCGAGACGATGCACAGCCGCTCTCCGGAGATGCGGTTCTTCTCGACGACCTCGTTCGAGGTGAAACCGGTCCGGGGACTTACCCTCAAATCGGATTTCACGGCCGATCTCGACGTGCTCGAAACGGATGCGTTCCAGCCGGTTATCGACGTTCCGGGAGGTTCCACCACGACGCTCCGCGAGCAGGAGCATACCCGCACGTTCCACTATCTGTGGGAGACGACGGCCACCTATGCCGAGGTATTCGGCAAGCACCACATCTCGGCGATGGCGGGCTTTACGACCGACTACAAGAAACTGCGCCTGTATGATTTCCGGACGCAGAATTATCCCAGCGACACGTGGGACAAATATCAGAACCTCTGGCAGAACGGATCGTGGTACCGGGATCCGACGGAGAATTATTTCGAGTATGCCATGGTCTCGTTCCTCGCCCGTCTGGGCTATTCGTTCGACGACCGTTATTTCCTGACGGCCAGCATTCGCCGCGACGCCTCGTCGAAGCTGCCTTCCTCGAAGAACTACGACTGGTTCCCGGCTGTTTCCGGCGCCTGGAAACTCTCCTCGGAAAAGTTCTTCGCCAATTCGTCGCTCGCCAAGGTATTCGACCTGGTCAAGATCCGTGCCGGCTGGGGTATGGTGGGTAACGTGGACCTCTACCCGAACACCTCTTCGGTCGACGTGCCGCTGTCCATCTATCCGGACGGTTCGCTCATCGGCGGCAATACCGTCTACGGAAGTTATTACGACACCATCGCCAACCCCGGCGCCACGTGGGAGACGACCGTGCAGACCAGCGCCGGTATCGACCTGACGCTGCTGAAGAACACGCTGGACATCTCCGTCGATTATTACAACAAGGAGACGCGCGACCTGGTGGACTACCTGCCTACGCCCCCGCAGATGGGCGTCACCACCTCGCCGATGGGTAACATGGGCCGTGTGACCAACAAAGGCTGGGAATTTTCGGTGACCTATCATAATACGGCGGCGCAGGGCAAGCTCAATTACAATGTCTGGGGCAGCTTCTCGACCAACAAGAGCAATGTGGAGGAGTACGGCTCGCAGCCGCTCGTAAGGCATGACAATCCCAACATCAACAGCACGGCGATCCTCTATTCGGGAGTCGGACATCCCTGGTACTCCTATTATATTTATCGCACCGACGGTATTTTCCGTTCGCAGGAGGAGATTGACCGCTACGTCAGCAAGAATGCCGAGACGGGCGAGGTCATGCAGGTGCAGCCCAACGCCAAGGTGGGCGACCTGAAATTCATCGATACGAACGGCGACGGTGTCATTACGGATGCCGATAAGGTGCTGACGGGCTGCTACACGCCCAAGCAGACTTTCTCGTTCGGCGCTTCGCTGGATTGGAAAGGTTTCGATTTCAGCTTCATGTTCCAGGGCGTTGCCGGCAACTATATCTACAACGGCACCAAGCAGATGGGTATGAACGGTCATGGAAGCGATTATGGCAACCTGATCGAAGACGTTTTCAATACGTGGGATTTCAATCCTTCGGGCAGCAAATATCCGCGTCTGGGTCTTGCCGAGGACAACAACGGCAACTACACCAAATTCTCGGATGCCTTCCTCGAGAAAGGCGATTACCTGCGTCTGAAGAATATCACGCTGGGCTATACGCTGCCCAAGCACATCGCCCGCTATATCGGTCTGACGAACGGTTCGCTGCGTGTCTATGTCAGCATCGACAACGTCGCTACGATCACCGGTTATTCGGGGATCGATCCCGAGGTGGGCAACTACGGTCTTGATGCCGGTATTTATCCGTCGTCGCGCTTCTTCAACTTCGGTGTAAACCTCAACTTCTAAATTTTAAGGACCATGAAAAAAATCATATTCAGTATTTGCTTGGTCGTCAGCGTTCTCGCCATGTCGGGGTGTGCCGATTTCCTCGAGCGGGAAACCTACGGCAAAGACGAGACCTGGAAGACGCAAGAGGACGTCATGCAGGCCATATACGGGCTCTACCATTTCGTCTCTCCCTATTGGAGCGAAGAGATCTGCGGCCGCGGCCACATGTGGCTGGAGTGTGCCAGCGACAACATCCTGATCGGCCGAGACCGTGCGTCGGTGGACGAAATCCGCGAATTCCGCATGTCGCCGTCGAACGACAACGACGTGTCGCGCGTCTGGGAGGTGATGTACCAGAACGTGGCGAAAGCCAACAACATCATCAAGCTCGTTCCCGACATGAGTCTCGATGGATCGTTTAAGAACCAGGCGCTGGGAACGGCCCTCTTTTTCCGCGGATTCTCGATGCTGTGGATGGTGCCTTACTACGGCGACGACACCAACGGCGGTATTCCGATCATCACCGACAAGACGCCGACCGCCGAGATCGACTCTCCGCGCCCGTCGCATGTGCTCCAGAATTACGACCAGATCATCGCGGATTTCCGCGAGGCAGGCGACAAGCTGCCTTACTATTCGGAGCTTCCGGCCGACCAAATCGGTCTTCCGCACAAGGCTGCGGCCTGGGCCTATGCTGCCCGTGCGGCGCTTTACGCTTCGATGTACGATTCGAAATATTACGATGTCGTGATCGAGATGTGCGACAAGGTCATGGGTATGACCGGAGCCGACAAGCGGTCGCTTTACATCGATTCGTCGGACAAGTCCAAATCCTACGCCAACCTCTGGCGCAAGGAGCAGAACCATTCGTCGGAGTACATCTTCTCCCTGGAGGGCAGCAATACCAACGGCGCCCGCTACCACGGCGTATCGTTCGTCAATGCCGGCTGGGGCTTCTACAATACGTGGGGCTATTATACGCCGAGTCTGGAACTTTACAAGGCTTTCGAGGAGGGCGATACGCGCCGCGATGCGACGATCCTCTCGCCGGGCCAGCACATCCAGTTCATGGGAAGGGATATTCTTTTCGCCGGCTACTCGCCCGACGGTTCCGTCACGTCGATATCCAACAGAACCACGGCCCACGTATCGGCCGGCATGGTCTTGCGTAAGTTCATGTCTCCGTGGGAGACGGGCAGTTACAGCGAGGTTTCCAGCCTGCGCGACAAGCTCTGGAATTCGCTCAACTGCTGCCTGATGCGCTATGCCGATGTGATGTTGATGAAGGCCGAGGCGCTGATCTGGACCAAGGGCGAAGGCGACAGCGAGGCCAAGGAGCTGCTCAACGACATCCGCGAGCGTGCCGGTCTGCCCCGCAACAGCCAGGCTACCAAGGCTCAGCTGCAGAACGAGCGCCGCTGTGAACTCGCCTTCGAATTCCAGCCCAGCCGGTTTGTGGACGTAGTCCGCTGGGGGTTGGCTCCGACGCTGCTTACGCCGGCGCTGCACAGTGTCATTTCAAAAGGTGTAAACGGTCAGATCGTCACCGAAGAGGTCGAGGTCTATCCGGCCCGCACGTACAATCCTACGTATAACAAGGTGTTCCCCATTCCGGAGCGAGCCTTCACCGGTACGGAAAACCTGACACAGAACAAGGGGTATTAACCGATGCAAATTCGATATAAGCGTATGAAAATCTATAAATATATATTGGGAGCGCTCCTGCTGTCGGGCCTGACCCTCCCGCTGACGAATGTACGGGCACAGGATGTACACCTCAAGTGCCTGGAGTGGAATGTCAAGGCGCTGGAGTTCTATAACAACAGCAACGTGAGCAGGGAGATCGATCGTTTCGTCGCCCTGATTCAGGAACAGCAGGCGGAAATCATCTTCTTCAACGAGTTCGAGACCCTGTCCGGTGCGATGTTCCTCAAGGAGAAGGCGAACGAGTTTGCCAAAGAACTCGGAATGTATTCGTTCTTCATTCATTCTTACAACAAGAGAGGCAACGACGGTTATTACGGCAATGTAATCCTGTCAAAATATCCGATTGTCAATACCGGCCGTGTGCTGCTCGGGATGTACGAGGGCGCCGACCAGCGTTCGGTGGGTTGGGCCGATATCCTGGTTCCGACCGACTCGAAGCCCGAGGGCGTGAAGGTGCGTATCGTCTGCACCCACCTCGATGCTTTCGGCGGCGACGTGACCTGTTTCGAACAGGCCAAGGAGGTGTTGGAGCATGCCGTGAAGCCGTCTGTGGATCAGGGTATTCCCGTGCTGCTGGCGGGCGATATGAACTGCGGATATTATTCCACTGCGATAGCGGAATATGAGAAATCGGGAGACCGGCTCTGCAACAACAATGGCACTTTCAGCCACGGAGGCAGCAAACTCGACTATCTGATCGGCTTTCCGAAACAGAAATGGACCTGCACGGACTATCAGGTGATCCGCACTACCGAGGCGGACGCGCTCTCCGACCACAGCCCCATTACCGGTACGGCCGTGCTGAAAAATTAGCGTCTGTTGAACCGAAGTAAATCAAAGCGATGAAAAACATGAAAACATACATTTCGATTTTCCTGTCCTTTGCGATGGCGGCTCCGCTCCTTACGGGCTGCGACAACGGGCTGGACGAATATCCTTCGGATGCTCCGATTCCGGCTCCGTCGGATAAGTTTACGACCAACGTGCAATTCGTGTCCTTGTTGAGCGACGCTTCGCTCGGAACGGGTTACATCGATTACCTCAATGCGCTCGACGACAAAAATGCGTGGATGACGATCATCGACCGCGTAGACGACGGCAATCAGTCCGCCGTTATGAAAGCCGCATGGGATACGGAGCGTTGGATGACCTTCGCCTTTAACAAAATGGCCAATAAGAAGGCGGAGGGCAGTATGCTCTATCTGGGTCCCTGGGGAACGCTGAACACCTATATCACCGGTGCGACCGGTGTTCCCTCGGGCAGCGGCTGTTATGTGACCGAGGTGAAAACGAAGCTGGCCGGCGTTCGTTCCGACAAGGACGAAGACGGTGTGGTGACCGGTACGAAGGACGTATCGTTCGATGTCAATTTCCTGACGGCGCGTTTCGAGACGGCGGATCAGATTGCGGCTTTTGGCGGCGGGAACGGCGTACTGCGTTCGTTCTACGACCAGACCATGTCGCTGCTGATGATCGGAACGGTCAAAAACGACCTGTTCGCACAGCTGGAATCGGCGGCGCAGTCCGCTTCCGGAAGCTATGCCCTCAAGGTCATCAACGTGGCTGCCGGATCGCAGTATACGATCTTCATGCTGACCGAGGAGCGTTTCTGGGGCTTCAACGGGGTTGAAACAAAATCGCTCACCGGCGGAATTTCGGCATACAACATCAGTGTGATGTGGTAATCGGAATCGGGGGCCGGGCGCTGTCGCTCCCCTCGATCCGGTTCTGGAATGGAAAAGGGCGGACCGATTGGTCCGCCCTTTTTTGTCGTCCTGCCTGCGGGTCATTCGATTGCCAGGCTCCGGCCCTTGGGGTATTTCACCGTGTAGCGCAGCCGCAGTTCGCGCTGCTCGCCGGGTTTGAGCTCCAGCCGCCAGGTGACCGTGCCGCTGTTCTTGTCCAACGTTCCGCCGCTCAGCTCCTCCTCGGTGACGGTGATCGTGCTGTTGCGCGACACGGGCAGCTGGTCCGCGAGCATCAGCACCACGGGTTCCGTGCGGGTGTTGCGGACGGTGAGTTTCCACCCCATGCTCTGGGTCTGGTTCGAGCCGATGGCCCGGCGTGCCGCGTAGTCGCTCTCTTTCGTGCGCTCGATGCGGATGCCCCGGTCGCGGCCCATCGAGAAGCGGAGGGTGTCGCCGGCCTCCCGGGGGCTGAGGATGCTCTTGCCGACGAACGTGTTTTCGAAATAGACATTGGCTTCGCCTTCCAGCAGGTTGAGTTTCGCCCAATCGGTGGCTTCGGCCACGAGGAAGGCGTCTTTGTCGATTTTCGGCGTCGACTGGTAGGTGTATGCCGCCGGTAGCCGGTAGCGCCCGATCTCGGCCGCCACGCTCTTACCGTCCGAAGGGATGGTGTAGGGCTGCTTGATTTCGAATTCGTAGCCCAGCTGGGTCTGGGTCTGCTCCACCTCCATTCTGTCGCTTATGTCGCTCTCTTCGGCGACGGCCGTTTCCATTTGCGGGGCCGCCTTGCCGCGTACCCGCAGGCCGGCCGCCTTGCCCGTGAGGGCCGCGGGGGAACTGCTTCCGTAACCCACGACGACGACTTCGTCCAGTTGCGTATTATCCTCCTGCAACATGACGTTCATCGTGTTGCCGGCGATGGCGCGTGTCTGGGGTTTGTAGCCGATGTAGTTGAACTGCAGGCTCGACGCTCCGTTGGGCACGGTGACCGAATAACGTCCCTGCACATCGGTCGAGGTTCCGACCGTGGTGCCCGGCACCATCACGGTTGCTCCGGGCAGGGGTTCGCGCTGCTGGTCGAATACCGTTCCCGACACGGTGTTGCTCGTCAGGTTGAGGTTATAACGGGGCGGCGCCATGCCGTAATCGAGCCACCAGGTCTTCAGCTGCGGGGCGATGCTTCCCGTCGTGGGGTTCGACGAGGAGAGCGTCAGGTCGACGTTCTTCCACTCCTCTTTGGTGTTTTGGAAAATATTGGCCTTGTAGGCGATCTCCACGGGTTCCGACAACCCGCCCGAGCGGATGTCGTAGGAGGGGAACCACCCGGCGTTGCGGACGTAGTAGGTCACGGTGAACGACCCCTTGCAGGCCGCCGGGGCTTCGATCCGCACCTCCACCTCGCTCATAGGTGCCGACTGTTTGCCGCCCAGCTGCGCCAGCTCCGCGAGAACCTGCTGTTCGCGTTTGTTCAGCGCCTGCACCTGTCCGTCCAGTTCGAGCGCCTTGCGCTTGAGCTCCTGCAGACGCGCGGCGTAGTATTCGTTGAGTTCCCGGATGGCCGCCAGCGAGGTCGCCACATTGCGGTTGCCGACCGAGCAGTTGACCTTCAGCAGTTCGTTTTCGGCGTCGATTACCTCGCGTGCGGCCTGTTGGTTCAGGGTCTGTTGCCGGATTTTGGTCAGCTCCTGCTCCAGCGCCTTCTGGCGGACGGAGCGTTCGAGGCTGTCGGTGTGGTTGAAGAGCCGGTTGACGGCCGTCACGGTGAATTTCCCTTTGGCGGCGACCTGCATGCTCTTGTCGTCGAGATAGGGCGAGAGGCCCGTGAATAGGATGGTCGAATTTCCGGCCGGGATGTCGATTTGTTTGGTGCGCGTCACCTGCGCCCCGTCGATGAAAAGGGTGGCTTTCTCGACGGAGGTCTTCACCTTCGTCTGCCCCGAAACCGGAGCTGCGGCCGCTGCGCAGAAGCCCAGCAGCAGCCATGCGATGCAATTCAGACGTGTCATAACGTTGTCCGTTTGGGTTTGTTACAGACAAAGTTAGGAAAATATCCCGAACTGCCAACGATTCGCACGCCCTATTCGAACTCCGCCATCACGCGCTCCATCTTCCGCCGGATTTCGGCGGTGCAGAGGTTGCCGATGCTGCCTTCGTGGGTGTGGTGCACCTCGCGCGTAGGAGTGTATTCGCCCTTCTGGACGGCGATGCCCACCTCCTTGTACGCCTCGCGGAAGGGCGTGCCCGCCAGCACCATGCGGTTGACATCCTCCACGGTGAAAAGGTAGTCGTATTTCCGGTCGTCAAGGATGTGCTCGTTGACGCGCAGGTGCGCCAGCATGAAATCGCACATCCGGAGCGTCCGTTTGATTTCGGTCGTTGCCGGGAAGAGAATGTCCTTCATCAGCTGCAGGTCGCGGTGATAACCCACCGGGAGGTTGGTCGTCAGCAGGGCGATTTCGTTGGGCACGGACTGGAGGCGGTTGCAGCGTCCGCGCATGATCTCGAAGACGTCGGGATTCTTCTTGTGGGGCATGATGCTCGACCCGGTGGTCAGCTCGTCAGGCAGCGAAATGAAACCGAAATTCTGGCTCATGAACAGGCAGGCGTCCATCGCCAGCCGGCCGATCGTCGCGGCCACGGCGGCGATGGCGGCCGCTGCGGCGCGTTCGCTCTTGCCGCGGCTCATCTGCGCGGCGACGACATTGTAGTGCAGGTCCTCGAATTCCAGCAGACGGGTGGTCATCGTGCGGTCCAGCGGGAACGACGAGCCGTATCCGGCCGCCGACCCCAGCGGGTTCTGGTTGGCGATGTGCCATGCGGCGGTCACCAGACGCATGTCGTCGACGAGCGTCTCGGCATAGGCCCCGAACCACAGTCCGAACGACGAGGGCATGGCGATCTGCAGGTGAGTGTACCCCGGCATCAGCACCTCCTTGTAGCGTTCGCTCAGCTCCTGCAGGCGGTCGAAGACGGCCTGCACGGCGTCGGCTGTCTGCCGCAGTTCGTCGCGCAGGAACAATTTGAGGTCCACCAGCACCTGGTCGTTGCGCGAACGCCCCGAATGAATCTTCTTGCCTGCGTCGCCCAGCCGGCGGGTGAGCATCAGTTCGACCTGCGAATGTACGTCCTCGGTGCCGGGCTCGATTTCGAAACGCCCGGCTTCGATCTCCGCTGCTATCTCCTTCAGGCCTGCGGTCAGCACGGCCAGCTCTCCGGCGCTCAGCAGTCCGATTTTTTCCAGCATGGCGATATGGGCCAGCGACCCTTCGACGTCGTACTGCGCCAGCCGCATATCCAGCTCGCGGTCGTCGCCCACGGTGTATTCCTCGATCATCTTGTCGGGTTCGAACCCCTTATCCCAAAGTTTTGCCATATTCCAATGCTAATTTTTCGATGTAATTTTCGTAGACGGCGATTCCCTCCGCAATTTCCGTCAGCAACACGTATTCGTCCGCCGTGTGCGACCGCGATGACTGTCCGGGGCCCATCTTGAGCGACGGGAAGGGCATCAGCGCCATGTCCGAGGTCGTGGGCGATACATACGAGGTGCATCCTGCGGCGCGTGCCGCCCGCATCAGCGGATGCTCTGCGCCGAGCGCCGAGGCCCGGATGCGGGTCGAGCGGGGCACGGCGTCGGAACGGATGGCCGCCCGGAGTATTTCCACCGTCTCCTCGTTGGTGTAGGCGTCCGTCGTGCGGACGTCCGCGACGAAACGGCAGGTGTCGGGCACCACGTTGTGCTGTGTTCCGGCCTCGATCTGCGTTACGGCGATGCCGATTGGCCCCAGCAGTTCCGACTCCCGCTCGAAGCGGAACGTGCGCAGCCGCGCGATGTCTTCCAGCGCGATGTAGAGGGCGTTCACCCCTTCGCCGCGTGCCGCATGGCCGCTTTTGCCATGCGCCGTGCAGTCCAGCACCACCAGCCCCCGTTCGCCTGCGGCGGCCTGCATGCCGGTCGGTTCGCCGACCAGCGCCATGTCTATATGCCCCAGCGCGGGCAGCAGGGCCCGCATGCCGTGTTCGCCCATGCACTCCTCTTCGGCCGAGACGGCCAGCACGAGGTTGAAGGGCAGCTCCCGTGTGCGGAAAGTCAGGAACGTCTGTATCAGACTTACGGCCGAAGCCCCTGCGTCGTTGCTTCCGAGGCCGTAGAGCCGGTCGCCTTCGATGGCCGGTGCAAACGGGTCGCGCGTGTACGAAGCCGCCGGGCGCACCGTGTCGTGGTGTGAGTTCAGAAGCAGCGTCGGACGTGCCGGATCGAACCCTTCGGCCCGCACCCAGACATTGTTCGCCAGCCGTTCGGGCGCTGCGCCCCGCTCCGCCAGATACCCGAAAATCAGGTCTGCGGTGCGTGCTTCGTCGCGTGAGAGCGAAGGTGTTGCAATCAGCCTTTTCAGCAGCTCGATGGCTTCCGTGGTTTTCGTGTCCATTATTTTATTACCGTTCCGGTATCATTCAGCAGATTATCGGAATGTTTGATCGTGACGCTCCGCACGCCTTTCTCGATGGCTTTCAGGGCGTTTTCGATCTTGGGAATCATCCCCTTGCTCACCGTGCCGTCGGCTTTGAGCGGAGCGTACGTCGCCGCCGTGATCTCGCGGATCAGCGTCGTGTCGTCCTCCGGATCGCGCAGAACCCCTGCCTTTTCGAAGCAGAAAACCAAGTCCGTCGGAGCGATCTGCGCCGCCCCCAGCGCCACGGCCGAAGCCACGCTGTCGGCGTTGCAGTTGAGCAGAGCACCTTTCCCGTCGTGCATGATGGCCGAGAAAACGGGCGTGATACCCCCTTCCAGCAGCCGGCGCAGCAGTTCCGAATCCACCCGCTCGATATCGCCCACAAATCCGTAGTCCACCGGATGCGGGTCGCGGCGGCGTGCCGTTACGGCATTTCCGTCGGCTCCCGACAGCCCGAGGGCGTTGCACCCCGCGGCCTGCAGTCCTGCCACGACCTGCTTGTTGATGAGCCCGGCATAAACCATCGTCACCACGTCCAGCGTTCCCTTGTCGGTGATGCGGCGTCCGTCGACCATCTGCACCTTCAGCTCCAGCCGTTCGGCCAGCCGCGTGGCCAGCTTCCCGCCGCCGTGCACGAGGATTTTCGGACCCTCCAGCGCCGCGAATTCCTTCAGAAAGCGCTTCAGTGCTTCGGGGTTGTCGATGACGTTGCCGCCTATCTTTACGACCGTAATCCGTTCCATTATTCCAGTCCCTCCAGCAGTCGTTTGAGCACCACCTGAGCCGAAATTTCGCGGTTAGCCGCCTCGGGAATCACCAGCGAACGGGGCGATTCGATCACCTCGTCCGTCACGATCATGTTGCGCCTTACGGGCAGGCAGTGCATGAACCAGGCGTTGTTCGTCAGGGCCATTTTTTCGCTGTCCACCGTCCATGCGCGGTCGCGCGACAGCACTTTGCCGTAATTGGGGTCCGTGTATGCGGCCCAGTTCTTGGCATAGACGAAATCGGCGCCTTCGAGGGCCTTGCGCTGGTCGTATTCCACACGGGCCTTGCCGACGAATTCCGGGGCGAGCTCGTATCCTTCCGGATGGGTGATGACGAAATCGTATCCCGCGGCGTTCATCCACTCGGCGAACGAGTTGGGCACGGCCTGCGGCAGGGCGTTGGGGTGCGGGGCCCAGGTCATCACGACCTTCGGACGCTCCACGGCCTTGTGCTCCTCGATGGTGATCAGGTCGGCGAAGCTCTGCAGCGGATGGCGCGTCGCGGCCTCCATCGAGAAGACCGGACGTCCCGAGTAGCGGATGAACTGCTCCAGCACGCGCTCCTCGTAATCCTCGGCCTTGTCCGCGAACCGTGCGAACGACCTCACGCCGATCACGTCGCAGTAGGACCCCATCACGGGAATCGCCTCCAGCAGGTGTTCGGCCTTGTCGCCGTCCATCACCACGCCTCTTTCGGTCTCGAGTTTCCAGGCCCCCTGGTTGACGTCTAAGACCATGACGTTCATCCCGAGGTTCATGGCGGCCTTCTGGGTCGAGAGCCGCGTGCGGAGGCTCGAGTTGAAGAACAGCATCAGCAGCGTTTTGTTGCGCCCCAGTCCCGTGAACTGGAAGCGGTCGCGCTTGATCTCCATCGCTTCGGCGACGGCCGTTCCGAGGTCGCCGATGTCTTGTACGCAGGTGAACTTTTTCATCCTATATAATCTCTTTGAATGCGTTGAGGAAGCGGTCCGCCATTTCGCGCGTGATGCACAGCGCCGGCAGCAGCCGCACGGTCGAGGCTCCCGCCCCGCCGGTGAAGATGTGTTTTTCGAAGAGCAGCCGTTTGCGGAGCTCCGAACCCGAACCGTCGATCTCGATACCGATCATCAGGCCGCGTCCGCGCACCTCCTTCAGTCCGCCCATCGCGTGCAGTTCGGCCAGCAGGTATTCGCCGACTGCCGCGGCATTTGCCACGAGTCCGTCGCGTTCGATCACGTCCAGCACGGCGATCGCCGCCGCGCAGGCCAGGTGGCTGCCCCCGAAGGTGGTTCCCAGCAGACCCGGACGCGCCTCGAAATGGGGCGCTATCAGCACGCCGCCGATCGGGAATCCGTTGGCCATGCCTTTGGCCGTGGTGACGAGGTCGGGACGGATGCCCGCCGCCTGATGGGCGAAGAACTGCCCCGTGCGGCCGTATCCCGACTGAATCTCGTCCAGCACCAGCTGTGTCCCGGTCTCGGTGGCCGCTTCGCGCAGCCCTTGCAGGAACTCGTTCGTGGGGCAGTGGATGCCCGACACGCCCTGAATGCCCTCGACGATCACCGCCGCGAACTCCCGCGTGGCGAGCTTCTGCCGGGCGGCTTCGAGGTCGTTCAGCGGTGTGAACTCCACGTTGGGGGTGCGGTTGAAGGGCGACTGAATCGCGGGGTTGTCCGTCACGGCGACGGCTCCCGACGTGCGGCCGTGGAAGGCCTTCGCGATGGCCAGCACCTTCTTGCGTCCCGTGTGGAACGACGCCAGCTTCAGGGCGTTCTCATTGGCCTCGGCCCCCGAGTTGCAGAGGAAAAGACGGTAGTCGCCGTAACCCGACGCGCGGCCCAGTTTTTCGGCCAGCGTCACCTGAAGCGAATTTTCGACCGAGTTTGAGTAGAACCCGATGCGTGCGACCTGCTCCTGCACGGCCCGCACGTAGTCAGGCTGCGCGTGTCCGATCGAGATCACGGCGTGGCCGCCGTAGAGGTCGAGGTATTCGGTCCCCGCCTCGTCGTAGACGAAGCAGCCTTTTCCCCGGACGGGTTCGATCGGATATAACGAATATACGTTGAATAATTCCATCCTAAAATGCATTTGCTTTGAGTCTCAGACCCTCCTTTTCGTCGAGCCCGAACATCAGGTTCATATTCTGCACGGCCTGCCCCGAGGCGCCTTTCAGCAGGTTGTCGATCGCCGACACGACGTGCACTTTGCCGTCGTAGACGGCCGTGTGCAGCAGCGCCTTGTTGGTGTTCACCACCTGCTTCAGGTCCACGTCGCGTTCCGTGACGCGGGTGAATGCCGCCGAAGCGTAGAAATCGGCGTAGAGCTTCCGGGCGGCCTCGCCGTCGAGCGGGCACACCGTGTAGACGCTCGCCAGAATGCCCCGCGTGAAATCCCCGCGCATCGGCACGAAATTGACGGCCCTGTCGAATGCCGGTTCCAACAGCCGCAGGTTGCGCCCGATCTCGATCAGGTGCTGGTGCGTGAAGGCCTTGTAGACCGAGATGTTCGACGCCCGCCAGCTGAAATGGGTCGTGGCCGAAGGCTTCACCCCCGCGCCCGTCGATCCGGTCACGGCCGTTACGTGCACCTCGTCCTGCAGCATCCCCGCCGCGGCCAGCGGCAGCAGCGCCAGCTGAATCGCCGTGGCGAAGCATCCCGGATTGGCCACGCGCTCCGCACGGCGGATGCGCTCGCGGTTCAGCTCCGGAAGCCCGTAGACGAATCCTTCCGACTCGTCGCGGAAATCCTGCGCCAGGTCGATGATCTTCACGCCTGCCGGAACGGCGTTCTCCGCCATCCAGACCCGGCTCTGTCCGTGCGCCGAGCAGAGGAACAGCACGTCGATCGTGCTGAGGTCATATGTCTCGCAGAACCGCAGGTCGGTGTCGCCCTCCAGTCCTCCGTGAACGTCCGTGAGGCGGTTTCCCGCGTTCGACGTGCTGTGGACGAAGGCGATCTCCGCCTGCGGATGGTTCACCAGCAGGCGGATCAGTTCGCCGGCGGTGTACCCGGCGCCCCCGATAATGCCGGCGCGGATCATTTCTTGTTGCGCTTCTGGACGTTGTAGAAAATCTTGATCTGGTTGCCGAGGATTTTCGTGAATCCCTTCACGTCGTCGGCCGACCACGCCTTGTTGACCTCGCCGTATTCGCCGAAATCGGTCTTCATCAGGTCGAACGTCGAATCGACGCCTACGAGCGTGTAGTTTCTCGGACGCAGGATCAGCTCCACGGTGCCCGTCACATTGCGCTGCGACGAAACGAGCATCGCCTCGATGTCGCGCATCACGGGCTCGAGGTACTGTGCCTCGTGGAGGAACATGCCGTACCACGTCGCCACCTGCTCCTTCCAGTAAATCTGCCACTTGGTGAGTGTGTGCTTCTCGAGCATCTTGTGCGCGGCGATGATGAGCATCGGCGCCGCGGCCTCGAAGCCTACGCGGCCCTTGATGCCGATGATCGTGTCGCCGATGTGCATGTCGCGGCCGATGCCGAATTTCGATCCGATGGCCTCCACGGCGCGGATGGCCTCGACCTTGTCGGTGTAGGCCTTGCCGTTGACGGCTGCGAGCTCACCCTCCTGGAACGTGAGTTTGAGCCGCTCCTCGCCTTCGACCGTGATCTGGCTGGGGTAGGCCTCCTCGGGCAGCGTCTGCTCCGAGTGGAGGGTCTCCTTGCCGCCGATCGAGGTGCCCCACAGGCCCTTGTTGATCGAGTACTCCATCTTCTTGTAGTCGGCCGTGATGCCGTGCTTGCGGAGGTAGTCGATCTCGTATTCGCGCGTCAGGGTCATGTCGCGCGTCGGGGTGATGATCTCGATTTCGGG
>X355_Hoffmanns_Two_toed_Sloth__coassemble_1911_pt1 | contig 40494 bp, 35 predicted proteins | sample X355_Hoffmanns_Two_toed_Sloth__metabat2_high_PE_009 | metagenome-assembled genome bin X355_Hoffmanns_Two_toed_Sloth | reverse complement strand
CGGTGGTCGATGCCCTTGTAGTGGCCGCAGAGGATGATGATGTTTTCGAGCGTCGATAGCCGGTTGGCCTCGTGCTGGTTGTATTGGACGCCGTCCGGCGAGGTGTAGATGATTTCGTTGTAGTGCCGCTCGCTTCGGAGTTTCTCGACCAGCTCGAACACCGGTTCGCATTTCATGACCATGCCCGCTTCGCCGCCGAACGGATAGTCGTCGGTGGTCTTGCGTTTGTCGTGGGCGTAGTCGTGCAGGTTGTGTACGACGATCTCCACGAGACCTTTCTCCTGCGCCCGCTTCAGGATGGATTCGTGGAGCGGCGAGGTCAGCAGTTCGGGGACGACCGTCAGGATGTCAATGCGCATATCTGAAAATAATGTCTTTCGTGGAATCTTCCGTGAGGGGTATCTCCTGCCCGTGTTCGAGCGTATAGCCCCGGTAGCCCAGCCCGGTGAAGAGCGCGACGATCTGCGGACGGTTCGCGCCGCCCGTCTCGATCAGCACCGTGGGGCGGAACTTTTCGAGCAGCGGCCGCATCTCGGTCATCGCCACCACCTCATAGCCTTCGATGTCGCATTTGATGAAATCGAGATGCGGAAGCGCGGCGAACAACTCGCTGCCGCGGCGCATCTGCGCCGTGAACTCCACGGCGGCCTTTCCACCGCCTTCGTTGACGAAATTCTGTCCCGTGCCGAAATAACCCGTCTCGCGTGCCGAGTCGTTGCCCATCGTGATCGGTTTGTTTTCGGTGCCCAGGGCATAGGGGATTATCTCGGAGTTTCCGCAGCGGCGGAGGTTGCGGCTCAGCACCTTGCGGATCGGGGCCACGGGCTCCACGGCATAGACTTTTCCCGCGGGGCCGACCAGCCGCGAGATCGTGCGGGCGTAGTAGCCGAGGTTGGCGCCGATGTCGATGGCGGTGTCGCCCGGGCGCACCAGCTGCGGCAGGTGGTAGACATACTCCGTGGCCGGGGCGTAGCGTCCGATGCCGAGCCGCTGCCAGCCGAAGAACAGCCGGCTCACGGCCCGCAGGTAGCCTTCGAACGGAAGCGTCCGGTAGAGAATTTTGTGAATCAGTCCTTTCATCAGTTCCGGTAGTTCACCTCTTCGTTCAGCACCTCGACGATGAAGGGGTTGTAGAGCATCTCGTGTCCGATGGTCGATTCGGGGCCGTGGCCGGGGTAGACGCGGACCTCCTCGCCCAGCGGCACCAGCTTGTCGAGGATCGAGCGCATGATCCACGAATAGTCGCCGCCTGGCAGGTCGGTGCGGCCGATCGACTCGCGGAAGAGCGTGTCGCCCGTGAAGAGCGATTTCGACACGGGTTCGTACAGCGCCACGTGGCCCGGGGTGTGTCCGGGGGTATGAATCACCTGCAGTACGGTGTCGCCGAAGCGGATTTCAGGCGTGGTGTCGAGGTCGAGGTCCGCCGCGGGCATCTGTCCGATTTTCACCCCGAAGACCGATCCGCTCGTCGCGGCGTTGTCCAGCAGGAACTGATCCTTCGACGACAGCGCGAAGGGGATGCCGTAGCGCTGTTTGAGGTGCTCGACGCCCAGCGTGTGGTCGAAATGCCCGTGGGTGTTCGCCGCCAGGACGGGCCGGAGCCCGTGTTCGGCGATGAAATTGTCCAGCGCGGCGTCCTCGCGGGGGTTGCTGTTCCCGGCGTCGATGACGACACACTCTTTCGTGTCGTCCCAGACGACGTAGGTGTTCTCCTGTATCGGATTGAATTGCAGGCAGGCTATTTTCATAATTTACGGCTGTTTTAGTGCAGTCTGTCTCGCAAAGATAGTGTTTTTGCGGGATTTTACCTACCTTTATGACCCAAAAGACCCCTATCTCTTATGAAACGATTCCTGCTGTTTCTTTTTGCGCTGGCCCTGCTTTGCACGGGCGTTTCGGCCCAGACGGCCGCTTACCGGACCGACCGGAATATCGCCTACCGCGATGCCGCGGGCGACGGCTATGTCGATTCGCTCTGCCGCCTGGATATTTACTATCCGACGGATGCGAAAGGCTTCCCGACCGTCGTGTGGTTCCACGGCGGCGGCCTGACCGGCGGGCGGCGCGATATTCCGCAGGCGCTGTGCGACAAGGGTTTCGCCGTCGTGGGCGTGGACTACCGCCTCGCTCCGCGCGTGAAGGTCGCCGACTGCGTGGAGGACGCTGCGGCGGCCGCCGCATGGGTGGTGCGGAATATCGCCTCCTACGGCGGGGACCCGGAGCTGATCTTTATCGCCGGGCACTCCGCGGGCGGCTATCTGACCTCGATGATCGGGCTCGACAAACGCTGGATGGCGCCCTACGGCATCGATCCCGACACGGCGTTCGCGGCGCTGATCCCTTATAGCGGGCAGGTCGTGACCCACTTCGCCCGGCGCCGTGAAATGGGCATTCCCGACACGCAGGTCGTCGTGGACGACATGGCGCCGCTGAATTATGTGCGTCCCGACTGCCGGCCCGTCCTGATTCTCTCGGGCGACCGCGAGCAGGAGATGCTGGGGCGTTACGAGGAGAACGCCTATTTCTGGCGTATGATGCGGGTGGCGGGGCATCCCGACGTGCAAATCCGGGAATTCGAAGGTTTCAACCACGGAAATATGCCCCAGGCGGGGCACTATGTCGCGGTGCGTTACATCCGCGACTATGTGAAAAACAGGGAACGGTAATTGCGTGCTGAATGGGTAAACGGAACGGTATGAACGGATGGATGAAGACGGCGGCCGCGCTTTTCGCCGCGGTGTCGCTCACGGGGTGTTCGCTGCTTAAGGTGGCCGTGTCCACGGGCGATCCCCTGCCGAAGGAGGAGATGAACGTGCGGACCATGACGCGCGGATTTTATTACGACATGGCGGGCGAGGTGGCCCGGGCGGCCGATTCGATCGTCGCGCTGTCGCCGGATGTGAATACGCGGGTGGCGGCCGTGCGGTGGAAAATCCGCGCCACGAGGGCCGGGGTGAACGCCTCGATGCAGAGCATTCCCGATGTGGCGCTGGCCGATATGTGGATTCTGTGCCGCCGCATGAACGACGCTTTTTCCGCGGCTCCCGATTCGCTGCTGTTCGGTCCCCAGAGCGGCATCGCCCGCGACGCCGTGCAGCGTCTCGACCGCCGGGCGGGGCGGCTGGCCCGGCAGGTGCTGCCGGCGGACCGTTACGACCTGATGGCCTCTTTCGTCGCTGATTATATTCGGAAAAATCCCGCCTCGGAAGGCGACGAGACCGACAATACGACCCTCGCGTGGCTCGAATACCTCCGGGACAACGGCGTGGAGCACGCCTATGCCACGGGGTCGATCGCCGAGGTGCTGGCCGACGTCAACGACCGCGTGAGCGGCCAGACGCAGCAGCTGTCGAACAGCGTGGGGTGGTCGAAGGACATCTTCGAGATGCGCCTCGAACAGGACAGCCTGCGCCTGCAGGTCGGGGCGCAGCTGGATTCGCTCGAACGGAGTTTCAACCGTATCGTGGTCGTCGCCGAGCATGTGCCCGAGATTTCGGACAAGGTGCTGGAGGAGCTGAGCCGGCAGGTCACGCAGCTGATCGGGACGATGAACGCTTCGGTGGACAACGCCTTCGCCGATTTCGACCGTCAGCGGGACGAGTTGCAGCAATACGTCACGCGCGAACGCGAGGCCCTTGTCGGGCAGCTGCGCGAGACGGGCGACGGACTGCTGCGCACGGCCCTCGACGCCGTGCCGGGACTCGTCGGCAAGGTCCTGCTCTATCTGGTTTTGGCGCTCGTGGTGTTGATCGGAGGGCCTTTCGCGCTGGGATTCTGGCTCGGAGGGGTGCGCCAGCGGGCGAAGGGGCGCAAAGCGGAAAACCGGTGATTTTTTATACCTTTGCAACCCAAACTCGAACTTATGGCAAGAATGGCAAGGAAAAAAGCGAATTACCCCCTGATCGAGGGGCTCGAAATAACGACGCTCGCAGCCGAGGGCAAGGCCATGGGGCGCTGGAACGACGTGGTGGTCTTCGTCCCGATGACCGTGCCGGGCGACGTGGTCGATGTGCAGATACGTTCCAAGCGCCGCCGCTTCATGGAGGGATTCGTGGTCAACTATGTGAAAAAATCGCCGTTGCGGGCCGAGGCGTTTTGTGAGCATTTCGGCGTCTGCGGCGGCTGCAAGTGGCAGAACCTGCCTTACGAAGAGCAGCTGCGCTTCAAGACCGGGCAGGTCCGCGACCAGCTGACGCGCATCGGCAAGATCGAATTGCCGGAGATAGCCCCCTGCCTGGGTTCGGCGCATACGCAGTTCTACCGCAACAAGCTGGAATTCACCTTCGCCGACCGCCGCTGGCTGACGCGCGAGGAGATCGAGACCGCGGGAGATATCGGCGACGCCCCCGCCGTGGGATTCCATATCCCCGGGATGTTCGACAAGGTGCTGGATATCCGCAAGTGCTGGCTGCAGCCCGATCCGTCGAACGGCATCCGCACGGAGGCCAAACGCTTCTGCCTCGAAAACGGCTATACATTCCACAACGCCCGCGAACACACGGGACTGATGCGCAATATGATCGTCCGCACGGCCTCGACGGGCGAGGTGATGGTGATCGTGGTCTTCAACAGCGACGACCGGTCCCGCATCGAGGCGCTGCTGGACGATTTGGCCGCGAAATTTCCGGAAATCACCTCGCTGTTCTATATCGTCAATACGAAGTTCAACGACTCGGTCGGCGACCTCGACCCGGTCTGCCACCGCGGCAAGGACCATATCATCGAGGAGATGGAGGGGCTGCGCTTCAAGGTGGGCCCCAAGTCCTTCTACCAGACCAACTCCGCGCAGGCCTACGAACTCTACAAGGTGGCCCGGGATTTTGCGGACCTGAAGCCCGGCGACGTGCTCTACGATCTCTACACCGGCACGGGCACCATCGCCAATTTCTGCGCCGCGCGTTGTGACCGGGTGGTGGGCATCGAATATGTCCCCGAGGCCATTGCCGACGCGAAGGTCAACTCCGAGCTGAACGGCATCGGCAACACGCGGTTCTATGCCGGCGACATGAAAGCCGTTCTGGACGATGAATTTGTCGCCGCGAACGGGCATCCGGATGTCGTGATTCTCGACCCGCCGCGTGCGGGTGTCGACGAGCCGGTAATCGGCGTCATCCTGCGGGCCGCACCGGACCGGATCGTCTATGTGAGCTGCAACCCTGCGACGCAGGCCCGCGACCTGGCGCTGCTCGACGCCGACTACCGCGTCGAAGCCGTGCAGCCCGTCGACATGTTCCCCCACACGCACCATGTGGAGAACGTCGTGAAACTCGTGCGGCGATGAAACTGGACGGTTTTGGAATATTCGTCGGGGACATGCCGGCCATGGTCCGCTTTTACCGCGACGTGCTGGGATTCGGCATCCGGGAGGATGAAAACGCCTCGAACGTCTATCTGGAAAAGGACGGGACGCTGTTCCTGCTCTTCCGGAGGCGGGATTTCGAAAAGATGACGAACCGCACGTTCGGCTATGCGCCCGGCGTGAACGGGCATTACGAGATCGCCCTGAGCGTCAGTGACTATGCGGCGGTCGATGCGGCCTTTCGCGAGGTCGTGGCGAAGGGCGCCGAACCCGTTATGGAGCCCACCACCGAGCCGTGGGGACAGCGCACCTGCTATGTGGCCGACCCCGAGGGCAACCTTATCGAGATCGGGTCGTTCAACGCATGATTCCGCGCCGGGGATGCAGTATTTTCGTTTTCCGGCGTTTTATTTGCAAAGGACAACCTTAAAAAACGGAAAATTATGAAACGATTTATTTTAGCGGCGGCAGTCGTGCTTCTGGCCCTCCCCGCAGCAGCTCAGGTTCAGGAGGCATTCCCCAGCTACATCCAGGTCAACGGACGCGCCGAGAAGGAGATCGTGCCCGACGAGTTCTACCTCCAGATTGTCATCAACGAACGCGATTCGAAAGGCAAGATTTCGGTCGAGAGCCAGCAGCGCGACATGATTGCGGCGCTGAAACGCGCGGGCGTCGATGTCGAGAAGCAGCTCAAGGTGGCCAACCTCTCGAGCGAGTTCTTCAAGAAGAACGCTTCGGTGGCTACGGCCAAGTACCAGCTGCAGCTGGGTTCGTCGGCCGAGGTGAACAAGGTGTGGCAGGCTCTGGACGGACTGGGCATCTCGAACGTCTCGATCCTGAAGGTGTCGCACTCGAAGATCGAACAGTATAAGGAGCAGGTGCGCATCGAGGCGATGCAGAACGCGAAAAAGAGCGCCTCGACGCTGGCCGAGGCCGTCGGCCAGACCATCGGCAAGTGCTTCTACATCTACGATTCGAACAGCGATATGATGCCGCGTTTCTACAACAACGCCGTGGTCATGCGCAGCATGAAGGCGTCGGCCGACATGGCCGAGGGCGCCGTTGCGGACGAGCCGCTCGATTTCAAGACCATCAAGCTGGAGTACAACGTACAGGCGAAATTCGTCCTGGAGTAGTTTTCGGTTTCAGGCGGCTCTTTCCGCACATCCCTCACGCGGGGCGAACAGGACGTACTCCGGTACTGCCCGTCCGCCCCGTTTTTCACGATGCACGGAACCCGCCTGCCTGAAATCAAAAAAAACGCCTCTTAGGCGGGGGCCCGTCCGGCCCGAACCGCGTTGAGGCAAAATCCACTCTGCGATAATCGAAAACCCGCTGCGGCCCGGACCCGCGGATGAAGACGGAAAAAACGGTTAATAAACCGAAACGGATGCGGGAAAAACCGCAAACTTTCATTATCTTTGTAATTCACCCCTGTAAAAAAGGAGGAGTTATGGAAAAGCAGTTTTGTTTCGACTATGAACACTATGCGGCGCTTGCGGAGCTTTCCGACGCCGATCGCAAACTGGTCGCCGAGGCCGAGCGGGCCACGGCCAATGCGCATGCGCCCTACTCGAAGTTCCACGTGGGGGCCGCCGCGCGGCTGCGCAGCGGAAAGATACTCTACGGCAGCAATTTCGAAAGCGAGGTCTATCCCGCGGGTCTCTGCGCCGAGCGGACGCTGATGTTCTACGCCCAGGCCAACTATGCCGACGATCCGATCGAAACGCTGGCCATCGCCTCGAACCCTTCGGAGCGCGAATGCTATCCCTGCGGGCAGTGCCGGCAGGTGATGGTCGACGTCGAGCGCCGTCAGGGCGCCCCGATGCGGGTCATCATGAGCGGTCACGGCACGGCGACGGTGGTCGATTCGGCTGCGCGGCTGCTGCCCTTCACCTTTATCCTGTAATACCTGCGATGTTCGATCCCGACGATATTCTCTACGAGGACAACCACCTGCTGGTCGTCAACAAACGCTGCGGCGATCTGGTGCAGCCCGATCCTTCGGGCGAAAGCGCCCTGGAGGACCAGATCAAGGCTTTTATCAAACGGCGCGATGCCAAACCCGGCGATGTGTTTCTCGGGGTGGTCCACCGCATCGACCGTCCGGTGAGCGGGGCCGTGCTTTTCGCCAAGACGTCGAAGGCGCTCGTCCGGCTGAACGAAATGATTCGCGAAGGCCGCATCCGCAAGATTTACTGGGCGCTGACCGAGGCCACGCCCGACCCCGAGAACGGTGAGTTGTGCCACTATATCCTGCGCGACGGCAAGACCAACCGTTCGCGGGCCTGCGACTCCCCGAAAGGCGATGCCAAGCAGGCGCGTCTGCGCTATGAGACGCGCGGGGCGGGGACGAACTACACCCTTGTGGAGGTCGAACTGCTCACGGGGCGCCACCACCAGATCCGGGCCCAGCTCTCGAAGATCGGGTGTCCGATCCGCGGCGACCTGAAATACGGCGCCCGGCGTTCCCTGCCCGGGGGCGGCATTTCGCTGCACTCGCGCCGCGTGGAGTTCGAACATCCCGTGCGCCGCGAGCCTGTCTCGGTCACGGCCCCCGTGCCTGCGGGCGACAATTTGTGGGCTTGTTTTGAAAACCTGTAAACCGATTTCGCTATGCGACTGTTGATCCAGCGTGTGAAACGCGCTTCCGTCACCATCGACGGCGGGGTCCGCTCCCGGATCGGAGCCGGACTGCTGGCGCTGGTCGGCGTCGGGAACGACGACGGCGCCGAGGACATCGAATACCTTGCCGGAAAGCTCGTCCGGCTGCGCATTTTCGACGACGAAGCAGGCGTGATGAACCTCGACGTGGTGCAGACCGGCGGCGATGTGTTGGTCGTCAGCCAGTTCACGCTGCAGGCCTCCACGCGCAAGGGCAACCGCCCGAGCTATATTCATGCGGCTCCCGAAGCCGTCTCGCGACCCCTCTACGAACAGTTCGCGGCCCGCGTCGCGGAGCTGCTGGGACGGGAGGTCGCTACAGGCGAATTCGGTGCCGACATGCAGGTCGAACTGGTCAACGACGGCCCGGTGACGATCTGGATGGATTCGAAAAATAAAGACTAAACGCGAATGCTGATGAAAAAGATTTTTGCGCTTCTGCTTGCGGCCCTTTCCGTGGCCCTCGTCGCCTGCGGGGACGAAAATACGGAGACCAGGAACGACTGGTTCCTGACGCCCGAAGCCTCTGCCGACGGCACGACGGTCGAGTTGACCTGCCTCACGCGCTTCGGCGACGGGGTGCTGGAGGGCCTCGATGCGGGATTCTCCTGCGCGGCGGTGTCCGGAGCGGAGAGCGGCCAATTCGTCGATTACACGGATGTCACGGTCGACGGCAACCGCCTGTCTGCCCGTGTGAGCGGTCTCCAGCCCAAAACGACCTACGTTTTCTATGCCTATGCCGACCTGCCGACCGGGCGTACCCGGAGCGGCGGAGCCTCGTTCGAGACCGGCGAAAGCAGCGGTCCCGGTCCGGACCCCGATCCGGATACCGACCTGACGAAATACACGGAATGGGCCGAACTGCCTGCCGTTCAGGAACGTCCGGGCGATTATTACTATGCTGCCCATTACTGCGACGGTGAGCCGGGCGGCCGTAATTACTCGGTCTGCTACAGCAAGGATATGCGCGGTGCGATCTGGGTGGCTTACCCGATGCATGAGAGCTATACGAAAGGTACAGCCGGCGGACAGAATCAGGATTGGAAATTCGATCCGGTCATTCCTTCCTTCGTGCAACCCAATCTGAGTTCTTCCTACAAGGCTGCCGGCGACGGTAGTTTTTCGCGCGGTCATATGCTTGCTTCTGCTGATCGTCAGTCGGACAAACCGACCAACAGGCAGACTTTCTATTATACGAATATGTCGCCACAGATTCAAAACGGGTTCAACGGAGGTATTTGGGGGACGATCGAGGCGAACTGCCGCAGGGATAAGATACTCTGTTCTGACACGCTTTACATGGTTACAGGCGTATATTTCGAAAATACGAATACACATTGCTTGGACAACAGCGGGAAAACAGTCACAGTGCCGACGCATTATTACAAAGTGCTGATCCGTTCGAAGAGCGGCAAGACTGGTAAACCGCTGTGGAAACTTCCTGCCGATGAGATTGAATGTGCGGGTTACTGGATCGAGCACAAAAGCTATTCGGGAGCTTCGCCGGCGCAGTTTATCAAGTCGGTTGCGTGGATCGAAGATAAGACGAGGCTGACTTTCTTCCCTAACGTTCCCAATGCCCCGAAGGAGACGCTTCACGAATCTTTCTGGCAATAGCGATGACCTATCCGTGGGGCGACGAGCGGCGGTTCAACTCCTATGCGGGTTATTTCCGCCGGCTGTTCGGCGGCCGGGTTCAGAAACTCTCGGTCGATGCGGGTTTTACCTGCCCCAACCGCGACGGAACCATTGGAAAAGGAGGGTGTACGTTCTGTGACAACGGGGCGTTTACACCCTCTTACTGTACGCCGTCGAAAAGCATCCGGCAGCAGATCGACGAGGGTATCGAGTTCCACCGCAACCGCTATCGCACGGCTCGGCAATACCTGGTCTATTTCCAGTCGTTTTCCAACACCTATGCCCCGCTGGAACGCCTGAAGGAGCTCTACGGCGAAGCGCTGGCGCATCCCGGCGTGGCGGGGATCGTCGTCGGCACGCGCCCCGACTGCGTGGACGAGGCGAAACTCGACTGGTTCGCGGAGCTGGCCCGCGACCGCTATGTGGCCTTGGAATACGGCATTGAGTCGACTTACGACGCCTCGCTGCGGGCCGTCAACCGGGGCCACGATTTCGACTGCGCCCGCCGGGCCGTGGAGATGACTGCCGGGAGGGGGCTACCCGTCGGGGCGCACTTCATCCTGGGGCTTCCGGGCGAGACCGACCAGATGCTGCTGGCGCAGGCGGAGCGGATCAACGCCCTGCCGCTCACGACCGTGAAATTCCACCAGCTGCAGGTTTTTCGCGCGACGCCGATGGCCGCCGAATACGACGCCGACCCCGGACGTTTCCGCTTCTGGGAGCCCGACGAATACATCGACCTGTTCGTCGAAATCCTCCGCCGCCTGCGTCCGGACCTGGTTGTCGAACGCTTCGCTTCGGAGGCTCCTCCGCGCTACCACTACGGCCGGAACTGGGGCCTGATACGCAACGAACAGCTGCTTGCGCGGCTCGAGAAAAGATTGGAGGAGCGCAATGCCTATCAAGGCGAATTTTTATTATCTTTGGGGTCGTAACGACCCTTTTATGAGCCGGGCCGTTTTGCCGGGCCTCGTGCGATTTGAATTTGCATCCATCCGACTTTTTTGTATCTTTGCATATCAAAAACTTAACCCTGAATAAATACCCGTCGCTATGAAATCCATTTCTCCGGATATCGTGCTGAAGCCCGTCAAGGAGTATATTCTGATGGCTGTCGGCATGTTGATGTACTCTTTCGGCTGGATCGGCTGCATTCTTCCGGCAGGCGGTGTCGGCGGCGGTGCGGCGGGTCTGTCGCTCGTGCTGTGCAAAGCCCTCTCGGCCGCGGGGATCGACCTGCAGATCGGTACGATGGTCTTCATCCTCAATGCCGTCCTGCTGCTTATCGCCGGGTTTATCGTGGGATGGAATTTCGGTCTGAAGACCATCTTCTGCGTGGTGGTCATTTCCCTGGGCATGAATTTCTGGCAGGGGGTGCTTCCCGAGGGCAATTTCCTCGGGGTCGACAACCTGCTGGCGATCGTCATGGGCGGTATCCTGGCCGGAGCCGGCATTGCGCTCTGCTTTTCGCAGGGCGGCTCGACGGGCGGCACGGACATCGTGGCGATGATCATCAACAAGTACCGCACGGTCAGCTACGGCAAGATACTCATCTACTCCGATTTCGTCATCATCGCCTCGGCCCTGCTGGTGGGCATGGGTATCAGCGCCGTGATTTACGGCTATGTGATGACGGCGGTGGTGGGCTATACGGTCGATATGATCATGGCCGGCAACCAGCAGTCGAGCCAGGTCTTCATTGTCACGCACGACTATGAGAAGATGGCCCAGGCGATCGTCGAGAATGTCCATCGCGGGGTGACGCTCATCGACTCGCAGGGATGGTATTCCAAAGAGCGTTCGAAGATCGTCATGGTCGTCTGCCGCAAGCGCGAGACCACGATGATTCTGAAATTCGTCAAAACCATCGATCCCGAGGCCTTTATGACCGTCGGATCGGTCATGGGCGTCTACGGCAAGGGATTTCAGGCAATCAGCAAGGGCTGATGCACCGGTATGCCGATATAGTCCTGCCGCTGGCGCAGCCGGCCTATACGTTCGCCGTTCCCGAGGGGATGGAGGTCGTGGCGGGACAGGCCGTGGCGGTGCAGTTCGGTCCCCGCAAATTCTACACGGGCATCGTGTGGCGGGTCCACGACCGGAAACCCGATTTCAAACGAATCAAATCCATCCACCGCGTCCTCTACGACGCACCCCTGCTCTCGGCGCGGCAAATGGCGTTTTGGGAGTGGATCGCTTCGTATTATATGTGTTCTGTGGGCGAGGTGATGCGCGTGGCGCTGCCGTCGCTGATGAAGCCTTCGGGCGACACGGAGGAGGAGTTTTCCGACGACGAGTTCCGGCCCCGGACCGAATGCTACGTGTCGCTGCCCCGGGAGCTTCACGACGAGACGGCGTTTCACGAGGTGTGCGAAAAGCTCGAACGGCGTGCCCCGAAACAGTACGAGGCGCTGCTGGAACTGGCCTCGGCCGGTGACGAGACGCGCATCTCGACGGGTGAGGTGGCCCGCCGCCTGCTTCGGGCCGATTACGCCGTGCTGCACGCCCTCGAACGCAAGAGACTGATTGTCTGCACCGAGCGGGAACGCACCGTCGAACGCGGTGGCTCGGCCTTCCGGCTTCCGGAGCTGACCCCGCACCAGCGGCAGGCGCTGGACGAACTGCGCGAACAGTTCGCCGCCGGAAAGACCACGGCCCTGCTGCAAGGGATCACCGGTTCGGGCAAGACCGAGATTTACATCCACCTGATTGCCGAGGTGCTGGCACGGGGCGGCGACGTGCTGCTGCTGGTCCCTGAGATCGCCCTCACGGCCCAGCTCATCGCGCGTATGGAACGCATCTTCGGCAGCCGTGTCACACCCTACCATTCGAAACTCACCAACCGCCGCCGCACGGAGACCTACCTGCGGCTGAACCGCTCCGAAGGGGGCGAATTCGTCGTCGGGGTGCGTTCGTCGATCTTCCTGCCGCTGAAACGGCTGCAACTCATCGTCGTCGACGAGGAACACGACGCCAGCTACAAGCAGACCGAGCCCGCGCCGCGCTACAACGCCCGCGACTGCGCCGTGGTGATGGCGCGTCTCACGGAGGGCCGCACGCTGTTGGGCAGCGCCACGCCGTCGCTCGAAACGTGGCTCAACGCCGCGTCGGGCAAATACGGCCGGGCCGAACTTACGGAGCGTTACGGCGACGCCCGGCCGCCCGAAATCCTCGTTTCCGACACTCTGCGGGCCGCCAAGCGCGGCGAACGCAAGGCCCATTTCAACAAACTCCTGCTGGACAAGATCGGCGAGGCCCTCGACCGGGGCGAGCAGGTGATGCTGTTCCAGAACCGCCGCGGTTTCTCGCCCTATGTCGAGTGTTCGGAGTGCGGCTGGACGGCCCGCTGCCCCCATTGCAACGTGACGCTGACCTACCACAAGAACGGACAGAAACTCGTCTGCCACTACTGCGGCTATACGGCTCCGGTTCCGGCGAAATGCCCTTCGTGCAAGGTCACGGACGTGATTCCGATGGGCTTCGGAACGGAAAAAGTGGAAGAGGAAATCGCCCGGATTTTCCCCGAAGCGCGTATCGCCCGGTTGGACCGCGACAGCGTGACCTCCGAAAGGGCCTTCAACGCCATTATCGCCGATTTCGAGGCCCGCAAAACCGATATTCTGGTCGGCACGCAGATGATTACCAAGGGATTCGATTTCGGAGGCGTCTCGCTGGTGGGCATCCTCAATGCCGACAACCTGGTGAACAACCCCGATTTCCGGGCTGCGGAACGGGCCTTCCAGCTGATGATGCAGGTGGCGGGACGTGCCGGACGCCGCGCTGAAGGGGGCGAGGTGGTGGTGCAGACCTCCGAGCCGGGGCATCCCGTCATCCGTCAGGTCGTGGCGGGCGATTTCGAGGCGATGGCCCGCGCCCAGCTCTCCGAACGCGAAGCCTTCTTCTACCCGCCCTATGCGCGGCTCACGTCGCTCACGCTGCGCCACCGCGACCTCGCGGTGCTGCGTCAGGGGGTGATGGACCTGGCCGCACGCCTGCGCGTCCGCTTCGGCCGCCGCGTGCTGGGACCCATGACCCCGCCCGTCGACCGCATCCGCGGCGAATATCTCGTGGGGCTGCTCCTGAAAATCGAGAGCGGCGCCTCGTCGGCCCGCGCCCGCGAACTGCTCGCCGCCGAGCTGAAAACCTTTTCCGAAAATCCGGCCTTCAAGGCCGTTACCGTCGTTGTCAATGTCGATCCTCAGTGATTTGGCCCGCGATGTCGCGTCGCTGTTGTTTCCGGCCCGCTGTGCGGTATGCGGGGAGCCGCTCGCACGCGGCGAACGCACGGTCTGCACCTTCTGCCGGGCTACGGCGCCCCTGACCGGGTATTGGAACGAAGCCGACAACCCCGTCGCCCGCAAATGCTGGGGGCTGGTGCTCGTCGAACGGGCTTCGGGGTTCCTTTTCTTTGTCCATGCAAGCGGCTGGCGGCGGCTGATCCACGGATTCAAATACCACGGCGCCTGGCGCACGGCCCGCGAAATGGGGGCGTGGTACGGGCGTCACCTGCGCGAAAGCGGGCTTTACGACGATGTGGAGGTCGTCGTGCCCCTGCCGCTGCACGCTTTCAAACGGTGCCGGAGGGGTTATAACCAGTCGGAATACCTGGCCGAAGGGATTGCCGCGCAGCTGGGCGTCGGGGTCGACCGGCATAGCGTCCGTCGCACGCGCAACACCCCCAGCCAGGCCCGCAAACCTCGCCGCGAACGGGCCCGCAACGTCGAAGGAGCCTTTGCGGTCCGGCATCCCGAACGGCTCGCCGGGCGGCACGTCCTGCTGGTCGATGACGTGATGACCACGGGCAACACGCTCCTTGCGTGCGCCGCCGAAATCCTCCGCGCGGCACCCGGCAGCCGCGTCAGCATCGCCGCCTTCGCCGTCTCCCGCCACGAAATGGGCGTGAAGGATTGAAGTCCCTTCCGGAGGCCCTCTGTCAGGGGCCCGTGTTATTAACACGGTTTTGTCGAAAAACTCTTGGCGGGCGGTTTTGATATGTCGGCCCGAATCGCTACTTTTGACCTTTGAAAGAATCCGAAAATCCATGGCGAAAGATTTTACCCCCTCTTCCCGCAACCGGGAGTCATTCGAAGCGATGACCGACACCGTCGGCAATGTACCCCCGCAGGCGGTCGAGCTGGAGGAGGCTGTGCTCGGCGCACTGATGCTCGAGAAGGACAGCATCATCTCCGTGCAGGAGTTCGTCTCCCCCGAGGCGTTTTACACCGAGGAACACCGTCTGATCTACAAGGCGATCAATGAACTGTCGATGGAGCTGAAACCCATCGACCTCTATACCGTGACCGAACGGCTGAAGGCCAAAAAGGAGCTCAAGAAGGTGGGCGGGGCCTCGTACCTCGCGCAGCTGACCCAGAAGGTGGGTTCGGCGGCCAACGTCGAGTTCCACGCCAAGATCATCGCCCAGAAATACGTGCAGCGCGAGCTGATCCGTTCGGCCACGGAGATTCAGAAACGGTCGTATGACGAATCGACTGACGTGACAGAGCTGATCGGCTATGCCGAAGGCGAGATTTTCAAGGTCGCCGAAGGACATGTCAAGCGTTCGGTGCAGTCGTCGAAGGACATTCTGGCCCGTGCGCTGATGCAGATCGAGGAGGCGTCGAAGAACACCAGCGCCTTCAGCGGCGTGCCGTCGGGTTTCATGGCCGTTGACCGCGTGACGCTGGGGTGGCAGCTGTCCGACCTCATCATCATCGCGGCGCGTCCTTCGATGGGTAAGACGGCCTTCGTGCTGTCGATGGCCCGCAACATGGCCGTCGACCACGAGCAGGGCGTGGCGTTCTTTTCGCTCGAAATGTCCTCCGTGCAGCTGATGATGCGTCTGATCATCGCCGAGACGGGTCTTTCGGGCAACGACGTCAAGTCGGGCCGTCTGACGCCCGAGCAGTGGCGCCACCTCGAGTCGGCGACCAAGCCGCTGGGTTCGGCTCCCTTGTTCATCGACGACACCCCGGCCCTTTCGGTTTTCGAGTTCCGCTCGAAGGCCCGCCGTCTGAAGATACACAACGACATCAAGATCATCATTATCGACTACCTCCAGCTGATGACCGGTAATCAGGATACGAAGGGCAACCGCGAGCAGGAGGTGGCCTTCATTTCGCGTACGCTGAAGGCGATTGCCAAGGAGCTGAACGTTCCGGTGATCGCCCTTTCGCAGCTGAGCCGCGCCACGGAGATGCGCGGCGGTTCGAAGCGTCCCCAGCTGTCGGACCTCCGCGAGTCGGGCGCCATCGAGCAGGACGCCGACATCGTGGCTTTCATCCACCGTCCGGAGTATTACGGCATCAACCAGGACGAGAACGGTATGCCCACGGCGGGTATGGCCGAGATCATCCTCGCCAAGCATCGTAACGGCGCCGTGTGCGACGTGAACCTGCGGTTCCTCAAGGAGCAGGCGCGTTTCGCCGATATGGAGGATTCGATGCTGCCGCCCGCGCAGGCTTCGGACAGCCAGCAGGCCTACGACGACTACGCCAGCGGTTCGAACGGCACCTCCGCCACCGCGGGACTGGGGGCCTCGATGGGCGGGGAGTTCGACGTGAACCGCTCGAAAGGGCTCAACGAGGAAGCACCCTTTTAGCCATGTTCGTCCGCACGTATGCAGGCGCCCTTGTGGGGATCGACGCCGTGACGGTGACCGTCGAGGTCAACATCACGGGCGGCGGTCTGGGATTATACCTCGTAGGGCTGCCCGACAATGCCGTGAAGGAGAGCGAACAGCGCATTCGGGCAGCGTTCGAGAACTCCGGCGAGCGGATGTCGGGCAAGAAAATCGTCGTCAACCTGGCGCCCGCCGACCTGCGCAAAGAGGGCTCGGGCTTCGACCTGCCGATCGCCGTGGGGATTCTCGCGGCGATGGGCCGCATCGACGCCGAAGCGGTCGCCGACACGATGTTCGTCGGCGAGCTGTCGCTCGACGGCTCGGTCAAATCCGTGCGGGGCGTGCTGCCCCTGGCGGTCCGGGCGCGTTCGGAAGGGCTGCGGCGGCTGGTGCTACCGGCCGGGAACGCCGCTGAAGCGGCTGTCGTGGAGGGGATCGATGCGGTCGGCGTCACGACGCTCGCGGAGGTCGTCGCCTGCCTGAACGGCGACACGGAGATCGTCCCGGCGAAGCCCGCCGAAGGCGAATCGTTCGAAGCGGCGGCATCGCGTTACGCCGAGGATTTCGCCGACGTGAAGGGGCAGACGCATGTGAAACGGGCGTTGGAGATTGCCGCGGCAGGCGGCCACAACGTCATTATGATCGGCTCCCCGGGCTCGGGCAAGACGATGCTCGCGCGGCGTCTGCCGACCATCCTGCCGCCGCTGACGCGCGAGGAGGCGCTGGAGACGACCAAAATTCACTCCGTGGCGGGCGGCACGGGGCTGACGGGCGGGCTGATGACCCGGCGGCCGTTCCGGGCTCCGCACCATCTCGCCTCGCAGGTCGCCGTGGTCGGCGGCGGACAGTCGCCCCGTCCGGGCGAGGTGTCGCTGGCCCACAACGGGGTGCTGTTCCTCGACGAACTGCCCGAATTCGGGCGCAGCGTGCTCGAGGTGCTGCGGCAGCCGCTGGAGGAGAAGAAGGTCGTGGTCTCGCGGGCCAAATACAGTGTCGAATACCCGGCGAATTTCACGCTCGTCGCGGCGATGAACCCCTGCCCGTGCGGCTACTACAACCACCCGACGAAGGAATGCACCTGCTCGCCGGGGTCGGTGCACCGCTATATGAGCCGCATTTCGGGTCCGCTGATGGACCGTATCGACCTGCATGTCGAGGTGACGCCCGTGGCTCCGCAGGAGCTTTCGACGGCGGCTCCGGGCGAGCGGAGCGCGGCGGTCCGCGAACGGGTGATCCGGGCGCGGGAGGTGCAGGCGGCGCGTTTCCGCGGAATGGAGGGCGTCTACACCAACTCGATGATGAACAGCGCGATGCTGCACGAATACTGCCGGCTCGACGCGGCTTCGGCCCTGTTGCTGGAACGCGCGATGGAGCGGCTGTCGCTCTCGGCGCGGGCTTACGACCGTATCCTGAAGGTGGCGCGTACGATCGCCGACCTGGCGCAACGCGGCGACATTGTCCAGGCGGACATCGCCGAGGCGATCAACTACCGGTCGCTGGACCGGGGAAACTGGGGACGTTAAAAAAAGTGAGTATATGAAAAAGGTCATTCTTTCGGGCGGCGGCACGGGCGGCCATATCTACCCGGCCGTGGCGGTTGCCGAGGCCCTGAAACGGCGTTTCGGCGACGAGGTGGAGCTGCTCTTCGTCGGTGCCGAAGGCAAGATGGAGATGGAGAAGGTTCCGGCGCTGGGCTACCGCATTGCGGGACTGCCGATTGCGGGATTGCAGCGGCGGCTGGACTGGCACAACCTCGCCGTGCCGTTCAAGGCGGTGAAAAGCATCCGGATGGCGAAACGTATCATCCGCGAATTCGGGGCCGATGCGGTCGTCGGGTTCGGCGGCTATGCCAGCGCCCCGGTGCTGTGGGCCGCACAGCGGATGGGCGTGCCGACGGTCATTCAGGAGCAGAACTCCTATGCGGGAGTCACGAACAAAATCCTGTCGAAGGGTGCGCGGCGCATCTGTACGGCCTATGAGGGAATGGAACGCTTCTTTCCGGCGGGCAAAATCACGCTGACGGGCAATCCTCTGCGGGGCCGCTTCTCGAAGGAGGGCGCCGACCGCACCGAGGCGCTGAAATACTACGGCCTCACGCCGGACCTTCCGGTGATTCTGGTGGTCGGCGGGTCGTTAGGCACGCGGTCGCTGAACGAGATGATGAAGGCGTGGATTCTCGAAACGGGTGGCGAAGCCCCTGTGCAGGTGATCTGGCAGACGGGCAAATATTACGAACGCGAGATGCAGGCCTTTCTGGCCGCACACCCCGCGACGCACGTCTGGCAGGGGGCTTTCATCGACCGCATGGATTATGCCTATGCCGCGGCCGATCTGGTGGTGTCGCGCAGCGGCGCCGGAACGGTCTCGGAGCTCTGCCTCGTGGCGAAACCGGTGCTGTTCGTCCCTTCGCCCAACGTGGCCGAGGACCATCAGACCAAGAATGCCCGGGCGCTGGAGGTCAAGGGAGCGGCGGTGGTTGTTCCCGATGCCGAAAGCTGCACGAAGGCGATGCCGCGGGCTATGGAACTGCTTGCGGACAAGGAAAGATTGGCGGCGATGAGCCGCAGCCTCGAGGCGCTGGCCAAGCCGAACGCCGCGGAAGATATTGTCAATGAGATTGTAAAAGTAATGAAATAATGGAATTTCGCAACGTCTATTTTTTGGGTATCGGCGGCATCGGCATGAGCGCCCTGGCCCGCTATTTCCTGCACGAAGGCCGCCGGGTCGCCGGATACGACCGCACCCGTTCGCACCTTACCGAAGAACTCGAAGCCGAAGGCGCCGTGGTCCACTATGAGGACGATGTGCGGCTGATTCCCGGGGAATTCCTCGACCCGAGCGACACGATGGTGGTCTATACCCCCGCCGTGCCGCAGGACCACAGCGAGTACCGCTATTTCACGGAGCACGGTTTCCGGATCGAGAAGCGGTCGCAGATGCTGGGACACCTTGCCGAGGGTAAATACGTGATGGCCGTGGCAGGTACCCACGGCAAGACCACCACCTCGACGCTGGTGGCGTGGCTGAACCGCGTCCTGACGGGCGGCGGCTCGGCTTTTCTGGGCGGCATTTCGAAGAATTTCGGGGGCAATCTCGTGTTGGACGGCAAAGGGGTGCAGGAGATTCGTCCGGCGGCGGGACAAGGTTCCGCAGTCGCTGAATCCCGCCTCTTGGGCGGACGGCTGGCTGTCGAGGCCGATGAGTTCGACCGTTCGTTCCTGCGGTTGTATCCCGACGTGGCGGTGGTGACCTCGGCCGATGCCGACCACCTCGACATCTACGGCACCCACGAGGCGGTGAAGGAGGCTTTCTCGCAGTTCGTGCGGCAGATTCGTCCGGACGGATACCTTATCATCAAACAAGGAGTCGACATCGTGATCGACAATCCGGAAATCACCGTCTACCGATACGCTTACGACACCCCGTGCGATTTCTATGCCCGGAATGTGCAGCTGCTCGAAGGCGGCCATTACCGCTATGACATTGTGACGCCGTCGGGCGTGATCGAGGGGTGTACGCTCGGCATTCCGGGATGGGTCAACATCGAAAATTCGGTGGCGGCGGTGGCTTCCGTGTGGTGCGCCGCGCAGGCCGAGGGCAAAGAGGCGGACGCGGATAAACTGCGCGAAGCCCTGGCGTCGTTCTCGGGGGTCAAACGACGCTTCGAGTTCTATGTGAACACCCCGAGGCAGGTCTATATGGACGACTACGCCCACCATCCGCGCGAACTGGCGGCGACGCTGACCTCCGTGCGCGGAATGTTCCCCGGACGGCGGATCACGGCGCTGTTCCAGCCGCACCTCTACACCCGCACCCGCGATCTCCATGCAGAGTTCGCCGAGGCGCTGTCGCATGCCGACGAGGTGGTGCTGCTGCCGATCTACCCGGCCCGCGAGGAGCCGATCCCGGGCATTGCGTCGGAGATCATCGCCGAACGGGTGCAGGTCCCCTGCCGGATCGTGGAACGCGGCAGGCTGGCCGACGAGGTCGCCGCGATGGATACGGATGTGGTCATCAGCTTCGGGGCAGGCAATATCGACACCTGCTGCGAGGCGCTTGCAGAAAAACTCCGGATGAAAAGTTAGCGCGTGAACCCCTACCTCCGATACACGTTTCTGGGCCTTTTGTGGGCCGCCGTTGCCGCCTATGTCATCTGGGCAGGTGCATCGGCCCGCCGCGTGCGTGCGGCAAAGCAGGTCGGAAGCGTGGAGATCGAGGTCGTGGACAGCACCTCGCAGGGACACCTGGTCTCGGCGGCGATGGTCCGCGGATGGATCGCGCACAGCGGGATCAGGACGCTCGGAACGGCTGTCGACGCCGTGGACCTCGCGGGTCTCGAACACCTGATCGCCCGCAACGGTTTTGTGGACGAGGTGGTCGCCTATGTCTCCTACGACGGGGTTTTGCATATCGGCATCAGTCAGCGCAAGCCCCTCCTGCGGCTGCTGACCGACGGCATGAACGCTTATGTGACGCCCGAAGGGTATGTTTTCGCCGCGCCGCGTGCGTCGTCGCTCTACGTGCCGGTGGTCACCGGCTCGTACCGTCCGCCTTTTCCGGCATCATATGTGGGGAGTGTGCGGGAGCATATCGACCAGCGCCTGCGGGAGATCGACGACCGCATCGCCGAACTCGACCGGGAGAAATATCCCCTCTACCGCCGCGAGCTGGAGAACGACCGCAATACCTCGGCCCTGCGGCGCATGCGCATCAAGCGGCAGTGGTGGCGTCTGGAGGGCTCCAAGGAGTTCGATGCGCGGGTCGATGCGCTGCGCGAAAAGAAGGCCGAACTGCGCCGGACTTATCGCTACCGGGCGCGTGTGATCCGCGAGGAGATCGAGCGGATTGCCGAACGGCAGGAGGCCGAGCGGCAGAAGCAAAAAAAGTTGGAGAAAAGCTACGAAGATTTCACGAAACTCCTTACCTTTGTGGAGAGTGTCGAAAACGACGATTTCTGGAGGTCGGAAGTGGTGCAGATTGCCGCGCATACGACCCCCAGCGGAGCATTGGAGGTGGAGTTGACGCCCCGGAGCGGTCGTTTTACGATCCTCTTCGGCCGGTTGGAGGAGGTCGAACGCAAGTTCGGAAAACTGCAGCGGTTCTATCGCAGGGGCCTTCCGTCGATCGGCTGGAATGAATACCGCACTATTGACATCAGATATAACGACCAGGTGGTCTGCAAGAAGTAAAAGGATTATACCGTGGAAAGAAAGAATTATACCGTAGCCGTCGATCTGGGCTGCTCGTCGGTCGTGGTGGCCGTCGGCGAGAAGACGCCCGAAGGCGCCGTTGACGTCGCGTGCGTCGTCTCGAAACCCGTCGAGGGGGTGAATGCGGGCCGTATCGAGAACATCGAGCTGGTGGGCCGCGCCATCCGCGAAGCCGTGTCGGAAGCCGAGGAACAGCTCGGAATCCGCATTACGGAAGCCTATGCCGGTATTTCGGGCGATTTCGTGCGCTGTGCACGCCACACCGACCATGTTTTCGTCTACGATCCCCAGAACGGTGTCAACCAGAAGGATGTCGACGCCCTGTTCGACCGGATGCGCAACGTGCAGGCTCCCGACGACGAGACCATCATGGAGCGCGTGCCCCAGAACTACCTGGTCGACGACAGCCAGGAGGTCCGCAATCCCGTGGGGTCGTTCGGTAAGAAACTTTCGTCGACGTTCAATTTCATCCTCTGCCTCAAAACCCCGATGCAGCGGTTGGATATGGCGCTGAAACGCCTTGGAATCAAGATGCTGGGCGTCGTGTCCGATGCGCTGGCCGTGCCCGAGTCGGTGCTGCTGCCCGACGAGAAGGAGGAGGGTGTGGCCGTGGTCGACATCGGCGGCGGCGTTACCGACGTGACGGTCTATTACCGCAATGTGGTGCGTTACATCGCCTCGATTCCGATCGGGGCTTCGGCCATCAACCGCGACATCCGCACGATGAGCGTTCCCGAGAAACACGTCGAGAGCCTCAAACAGAAATACGGCTCGGCAGTTGCCGAACTGGCTCCCGAGGATAAACTCATCCGTGTCAACGGCCGCACGGCCCGCGAGGCCAAAGACATCCTGCTGCGCAACCTGGCCACGGTGATCGAGGCCCGTGCCACGGACATCGCGGAGTTTGTCCAGCAGGAGATCAAGGATTCGGGTTACGCCGGGAAACTGGCCTACGGCATCGTGCTGACGGGCGGTTCGGCGAAACTCAAGGACCTCGACGAACTGTTCCGCCGGGTGACGGGCATGGATGTGCGCGTCGCCGTTCCCGAGGCGGGCATCACCGAGGAGTCGAAGGAAAAGACGGCCGATCCGGCTTATGCTGCGGCTGTGGGCATCCTGCTGAAGGGCGCCGAGCAGGGCGGATGTGCCGTTGTCGAGCGTCCGCCGGTCACGGCGCCGGGCGCTGCGCAGCGGACGCCTTCCATGCCTCCGCAGCCGAAGCCCGCACCGGAGTTCCGGCAGCCGCCCCGCTTCCCGCAGCCGGCTGTTCCCGCAGCCGAAGCGGAGGAACCCCGCGAGGGCGCCGCAGCTGGAGAGACCGATACGGACCCCCGCGATGAACCGGTTGTGATCGAACCCAAGCGTAAACGCGGCGGTCTCGGCGCGATGGTTATGGGGGCGATTAACAAGATCAACAACAGTTTCTCGGCTGCCGAAGACGAAGAGATTTAGGAACCGGAATTGTAGCAGACGCCTGCGTCCGCATCCCGGTTGAAATTTCGGTCAAAATCCCGGTCGAATTTCCGGTTGCGTCGCGACAAGCCCTTCCCTTAGGGAAGGGTTTGGGATGGGGTCAGATTTGTAAACGCGGCTAAACGCCGCGAAAACGCCGCTCACCAGCGGAAAAAGGGTAATTTAAGTTGTTAGGATAATTAGGAATTAACGATATGACAGACGAATTGATGTCGGAAATCAAGGCTCCGCGCACGAACGGCTCGATCATTACGGTGGTCGGGGTCGGCGGAGCCGGGGGCAATGCCGTGAACCATATGTGGAATCTCGGCATCAGAGGGGTTACGTTCATGGTCTGCAATACCGACCAGCAGGCGCTCGACAAGAGCCCCGTTGAGCAGAAGATACGCCTCGGGGCCGAGGGCCTCGGAGCCGGCAACGACCCCGAAAACGGGCGTCGTGCGGCCGTCGAGTCGCTGCCCGAAATCCGGCAGGTGCTTGAGGAGGCCGGCACGAAGATGATTTTCATCACCGCCGGTATGGGCGGTGGAACGGGTACGGGCGCTTCGCCCGTCATCGCCAGGCTGGCCAAGGAGATGGGGTTGCTGACGGTGGCCATCGTCACCTCGCCGCTGGCCGTCGAGGGTAAAATCCGCTACGAGCAGGCGTTCCGGGGTATCGAGGAGCTGCGCCAGAATACCGATTCGCTGCTGATCATCAACAACGAAAATATCCTGGAGATTTACGGCCGCCTTTCGCTCAAGCAGGCTTTCGGCAAGGCCGACGACATTCTGGCCTCTGCGGCCAAGGGCATCGCTGAAATCATCACCGTCGAGAGCGACCTGGTGAACGTCGATTTCGCCGATGTTTCGAAGGTCATGCGCGACAGCGGCCGGGCCCACATGGCCGTCGCCACGGCCGACGGCGACAACCGCGCCGAAGCCGTTGCCGAGGCGTCGTTGCGTTCGCCGCTGCTGGATCATAACCTGATTTCGGGGGCCAAGAACATCCTGCTGAACATCTCGGTATCGGACGCCGATGCGCTGATGTACGAGGAGGTGGTGCGGATTCTGGAGTATATCCAGGCCCACGCCAGCGTACAGGACGACCACGGCGTGATTCACAATGCCAATATCATCTGGGGTACGAGCGAGAAGCCGCAGCTGGGCAATTTCATCGAACTGGTGGTGGTGGCCACGGGATTCGAAGGTGATGCGCAGCCCGGCGTGATGAAACAGATCATTCCCCCGGTCCGCACGGTCGAGCCGGTTGCCAAGGAACCCGCCGCGGCCCCCGTGCTGGAGCCGATCAAGCCCCTGCCGCCCAAGGTCGCACAGCGTCAGCCCGAGCAGGTGATGCTCGGGGCCAAGCCGACCCGTTACAGCAATATCGAGACCCTGCTGGCCAAGCCCGCCTACCAGTCGCGCAACTCGAAATTCGTCGTGCAGATGCCCGGCGGTCGCAAAGAGGTGCTGAAGGACGACGCGGCGGACGCACAGGCCCCGAAGGAGGAGACGCAGGGCGGCTCGCTGTTCGATTAACAAATTGACTGTCAGTTTGGAAGAAGCTCATTCCTGGATCGCATTCAACGGGTTCGAAGCCCATATCGCCGTGCTGTGCGCGGTGACGTTCTGTCTGCTGTGTGTTTCGGCGCTTGTTTCGGGTGCCGAGACTTCGTTTTTCTCCCTTTCGCACAACGATATCCGCCGTCTGCAGAACAGCCGGAGCATGTCGGCCGCCGCCGTACTGCGGCTGCTGACCGATGTCGATCTGCTGCTGGCCACGATTCTGGTGGTCAACAACCTGGTGAACATCTGCATCGTCATTCTCACGGCCAATATCATCGACTCGCTTTTCACGTTCCTGCGTTTCGAGTTCCTGTTCAAAACCGTGCTGGTGACCTTCCTGCTGCTGCTCTTCGGCGAAATCCTGCCCAAGGTGCTGGCGCAGACCATTCCCGTGCGCTTCGCCTCGATGGTGGCCCGGCCCCTCGTGCTGCTGCGGTGGCTGTTCTACCCGCTGTCGTACATTCTGGTCCGCACGAGCTGCCGCATCAGCGAGAAGGCCGCCCACAAGAGCGAAATCTCGTTGGACGAGCTGGCCGATGCCGTGGACATGACCCAGAGCTCGAGTCCTGAGGAGCATGTGATGCTGTCGGGGATCGTCAATTTCGTCAATACCGAGGTGCAGGAGATCATGAAGCCCCGCGTGGACATCACGGCGCTCGATGCGACGGACGATTACGAGACGGTCAAGAAGACGATCATCGAATCGGGTTTTTCGCGCATCCCGGTTTACGAGGAGGACATCGACAACATCCGCGGCACGCTCTACGTCAAGGACCTGCTTCCCTACATCAACAACGGCAGCGACTTTACGTGGCAGCAGCTGGTCCGCAAACCCTATTTCGTGCCCGAGCACAAGAAGATCAACGACCTGCTGGCCGATTTCCAGTCGAACAAGGTCCACATGGCCATCGTCGTCGACGAATACGGCTCGACGCTGGGACTGGTCTCGCTCGAAGACATCATCGAGGAGATCGTGGGCGAGATTTCCGACGAGAGCGACAACGACGAATCGTTCTATACGTGCCTCAATCCCAAGTGCTATGTTTTCGAGGGTAAGACCCACCTCGGGGATTTCGAACGCATTCTCGGCATCGGCGAGGACACCTTCGCTGACGTGCGGGGCGAGGCCGAGACCCTCGCGGGGCTGATGCTCGAACTCAAGCGCGACTTTCCGCGCAAGGGCGACGTGTTCACCTCGCACGACCTCCGTTTCACGGTGCAGGAGATGGAGGGGCACCGTATCGACAAAATCCGCGTAGACATCCAATGATCCGGAAACTGCTGGTCGAACCGCCGATGACCGCCGACGAAGCGGCCCGGTGGACGACCCCCGAAGAGCACGCCGATGCTGCGACATTCGGCTCGGAGCGCCGCCGTGCGGAGTTCCTCGGCTGGCGGGCCATGGTGCGGCGCGAACTGGGCCGTGCGGTGGTGATCGGCTATAACATCATAGGCGCTCCCGTGCTGCGCGGTTCGGACCTTTGCATTTCGGTCGCGCATTGTGCGGGCCGCATCGCCGTCTGCATCTCCCCGGAGCGCTGCGCCGTGGACATCGAACCCGAAACGCGCAATTTCAGCCGGGCCGAAAGCCGCTATATGACTCCCTCCGAACGGGCTCTTTCCGACGACCCGCTGTGGCCGGGGATCGTCTGGTGCGCCAAGGAAGCGCTCTATAAGTACTCCGGGAGTTGGGCGCTGGATTTCGCGGAGGACCTCCGCATCGAGCGGGCCGATCTTGCGGCGGGCAGCCTGACGGGGCGGATCGAAAACGGAGAGCCCGTGGAGCTCTCCGTGCGCCGTGACGACGGCTTTATCATCGTATATATACTTTAAAACGCCTCCGAGGCGGTGAAGAGGAATGCCGAGGAGCGTTTGCGGTCCCACGGCAGGTTCTGATTGCCGAAATTGCCCCATCCGTAATCGAGGCGGATATTCATTCTGTTCTTGAATTCGAAGCGGTAGCCGTATCCGAAGCTGCAGAGCGTATTGCCCCAGCGGAACTGCTCCGTGCCCCAGACCTGCCCGCCGCCGATCCATCCCACGATGCCGTGGCGGCGGTAGATTTTCTGCCGCAGCTCGAACTGCGTCTCGATGAGCCGTTTGTCGCGGTAACGTCCCTCGTAATAGCCGCGCATGCGTTCCATGCCGCCCATTTTGGCATACATGTGCCATGAGGGCGTTCCGGCCATCATGTCTGCATAGAGGTCGTAGGCCAGCACAGCGCCTTTCCACAGTTTCAGGTAGTAATCGAAGGTCAGCGTGAAGCGTCCGAACGAACGGCGGGTGTTGCCCAGCCATTCGGGATACCATTTGGCTTCGGCCTTGATGAAGACGCCCTTCGAGGCGTTGAATGTCACGTCGCGCGTGTCGTACTGGGCGAAAATCCCGAGGCTCGTGTTGAAGGCGTTGGGGTTGTCGCCCGTCTCGGCGATGTAATTCGAGAAGGGGTCCTGCTTCGCAGGGTCGTAACGCTCTTCCTGCCAGAGGTTGTAGAGTTCGCCCATCTTGCCGCCCGGAACCGGCTTTCCGGCCGCCACGTCGGCTTTGATGTCGTTCATATACTGAACCATCCCCGTGTCTTCGAACCTGGCTCCGGAGTAATCGATGCCGCCGCTTACGCCGATGTAGAAACGGCCCACGAGCGACGTGCAGTAGGAGATGCGGAAGGCGCCCATCGTCGTGGTGAGGTCCTGCGCGTAACCCTCCTCGCCGGCCTGATAACCCACGCCGTAGAAGGCTCCGGGGAAATAGACGAAGGCTCCGGAGTAGCTCAGCCGCTGTTTGTTTTTGTTGAAGATGTTGTCGCCCGAGAAGCGCAGCAGCACGAATTTCTCGGTCGTGAAATTGCCGTAGATCGAGACGTTCGACGGGGCGGTGACCGAGTCGGTGCGGTCGATGCGGTACAGCCCGGCCAGCAGGAAGCCGATGCCGAACCCGACGTCCGACGAGTAGTTGGGACCGGGGGCGATGCTCCAGTCGATCTTTTTCTCGAAGGTCCGGTCGACGTTCGAACGGCTGTAATAGTCGATGATGCGGCGGATCAGTCCGGGGCGTTTCACCGGGGCGGCGAGGGCCGAGGTGTCGGCTGTCCGGATGTGTCTGGCGTTGGGGTGCGCCTCGGCCTGTCCGATTTGCGAAAGCGTCGTTTCGGTCGAGGGGAAATTCTCCGTCGAGGTGTCCGGACTCTGGGCCGATGCCGGTCCGGCAGCCAGCAGCAGAGCCGCGGAGAGGAGGAGCAGGATGGTCTTTTTCATAGCGTGCGGGGTAGCAGTCGGATGCAAAGATAACCCTATTTTTCCGGTTGTGCAAAATGAACAATCGCAACCCCTGAAAGAGGCAACCAATCCGGGAAAAATTCCTACCTTTGTAGCAATTCAAACAATGCCCGCCTATGGAAATCGCCCGCCCGCAACTGCTTTCCGAGCCCGAAACGGCCGGAGATCCCGCTCGGATGTTCCTCGACGAGGAGCTCGCCGACGCTGTATTTCGCGGTGCGGATTTCGCGGCGCTCGTCCGTGAACACCTCTCGGTGCAGGGCTGCCGTTTTACGGGCTGTCTCTTTGCCGGAAGCGTGCTCGGGCACTCCCAGTTTTCGGATGTCGTCTTCCGCAACTGCGATTTTTCGAACGCCGACTTGCAGGGATGCAGTTTCCATCGTGCGGAGTTTATCGACTGCCGCCTGACGGGGACCAATCTGGCCGAAACCACCCTGAATCACCTCCGGTTCGACCGCTGCAAGGGCGAGTTCGCGAATTTCGCCTTTTCGCGGCTGCGCACGGTGCGCTTCGCCGAAAGCCGGATGCGCAGTGCGGCCTTCGGCGACTGCCGCTTCGAACGCGTGGAGTTTTCGCAGTGCGAGCTGGCGATGGCCGAATTTTTCGGAACGCGTCTGCGGGGTGTGTCGTTCGCCGATTCGGACATCCGCGGAATCCGGGTCCGCGAGATCGACTCCTTCGAGCTGAAAGGCGTGAAGATCAGTGTTTTGCAGGCCGCGGAACTGGCCCGCCTGCTGGGTGTCGAAATCGAGGAGTGAGCTGACCCCGATAAATGCACAGCCCGGACTTCGATGGAGGCCCGGGCTGTTCTTTTTGCGGATACAGCCTTACTTGAGGCCGATCTTTTTGAGTATCTCCTTGGGAACGCCGTTCTTGTTGACCAGTACGGTCATCGTCTTGTAGGCGACGAACGGACGCGAGAAATACCAGTAGCCGTCGTAGGGCGGGCGCACGTCCCACGAATTTTTGACTTTGTAGTAGGGGGTGCCGTTTTGGTCGACGGCCGTGCCTACGATCTGCATGCCGTGGTCGTCGGTGGTCTCGTAGTTGTCGTACCCCTCCTGACGAAGCTCCTGCGTGATGATGCGCTCCTTGCCGGGCTTTTCGAAGGAATAGAGTGCGTCATCCTTCTCCTTCTGGGTGAGTTTGCCCCATTTCTCAGCCTCGGTGCCCTCCATGCCTTCGAGATCGGCCTCCGGGATGATGCCCAGACCCTTGGTGCGGCTGAAGCCCTTTTCGCTGACGTCGGTGCCCCAGGAGATGGTGTAACCCTTCTCCAGCGAGCTGTCAATAATCTGCATGAACTCGTCCAGGGGTACGTTCCACACCTTGTCCCAGTTCCAGTTGTCGGGGACCTCCATGGCGAACTCCGTGTAGAAGGGGTGGTGGGTGAACGAGGAGAATTCGATGTAGTCCTTCAGGTCGATCGGCAGCGACGCGGCGAACGACGCGGGGGTGTACTCCTTGCCTTCATAGGTGAATTTCTCGGGCATGACGCCGAAATATGCGTCGAGAATGCCGTTCAGCCCGGCCTGCCAGGCGGTCGTGAGCTTGCCGGCATCCCTGCGTTTCTCAGCGGCGGCGATCACCGCGTCGGCATAGGCCTTGATCACGGCGTCGATCTCGTCGAAATTGGGTTTGTCATAGCCGTAGTTCAGTCCCGGATAGACCTCCTCGGGGACGATGCCGTAGCGCTCGATGCCGCCGATCACGTCGTGGGCCTGTCCGCCGACGGCGAGGTTCAGCGAACCGTGCAGCCGGACGTATTTTACGACCTTTTCAAAATAGATATTGCGCACGATCCACATCTCCGAGAGGTCCGTTTCGGGACCTCCGGCGCGGAGAATCTCACTTTCGAGGAACGACAAGGTCGAGTAGCACCAGCAGGTGCCGCTGCGGCTCTGGTCCTTTACGGAGGTGACGGGCAGGATTTTGACGTCGGTGAATCGGTAGCCCTCCGGGGCGGCCGTTTCGGGCGTTTGTGCCGCAGCTCCCAATGCGGAGCAGAGTGCGAGTGCGGCGAGAATGAGGTTTTTCATGGGATGACGGGTTTTTGTCGTTATTTTTTCGAGTTCGCGACGATCTTCAGGCATTCGTCGAGGGTCAGCTCCTCGGGTTTAGCACCCTTCGGCAGGCGGTAGTTCTTGCCCTTGTAGGCAATATAGGCGCCGTAACGGCCGTTCTTCACCAGCATGTCGGGGTCCTCCGGGAAACTGCGGAGCGGCGTGTTGGCCGCCGTGGCTGCCGCCTGGTGTGCGCGGACGACCTCCACGGCGCGGTCATAGGTGACCGTGTAGGGATCGTCGGTCTTCGCCAGCGAAGCGAACGATTTGCCGTAGCGGATGTAGGGGCCGTATTTGCCGATGCCGACGGTCAGCTCCTCGCCGTCGAGCTGTCCCAGGTCGCGGGGCAGCGCGAAGAGCTCCAGCGCTTCGTCGAGCGTGATCGACTCGATCAGCTGGCCCTTCTTGAGCGACGCGAAGCGTCCCTTTTCGCCTTCGTTGCCCTCGATCTCGACCATCGGACCGTAGCGGCCGATGCGGGCTTTCACGATGTGTCCCGTTTTGGGATCGTTGCCCAGGATGCGCACCTCGCGCGTCTTGGGGTTCTGGGTGGCGATGGCTGAATCGACCATCTGGTGGAAGGGACCGTAAAAACCGTCGATCATCTTCTCCCACGTGATGTCGCCCTCGGCGATGCGGTCGAACTCCTTCTCGACGTTGGCCGTGAAATTGTAGTCGATGATCGGGCCGAACTGCTCCTCCAGGTAGTCGTTCACCACCATGCCGATGTCCGTCGGCGAGAGGCGGTTCTTCTCCTTGCCGTAGTTCTCCGAGAGTGCCTTTTCGGCGATCTTGTCGCCGGTGAGCGTGAACTGGACGTAGTTGCGCTTCTGTCCGTCCTTGTTCTGCTTGACGACGTAACCGCGGTTGATGATCGTGGTGATGGTCGGAGCGTAGGTCGAAGGACGTCCGATGCCCAGCTCCTCCAGCCGCTTCACGAGCGATGCCTCGTTGTAACGGGCCGGAGCCGACGTGAAACGCTCCGTGGCGGTGATCTGCGTCGGCGTCACCCGGTCGCCGGCCGTCAGTTTCGGCAGCAGCCCTTCGCCGCTCTCGGCAGCCTGGTCGTCGTCCGTGGACTCGGAGTAGAGGCGCAGGAAACCGTCGAAACGGACCACCTCGCCCTGCGCCACGAACTGGTTCGACGATCCCGACATGTCGATCGTGATCGTCGTGCGGTCCAGCTCCGCGCAGACCATCTGCGAAGCGACCGTGCGCTTCCAGATCAGGTCGTAGAGCTTCTTCTCGGCGGGCGTACCCTCGATCGACTGCCGTTCGATATACGACGGACGGATCGCCTCGTGAGCCTCCTGGGCGCCTTTGGTCTTGGTCTTGTAGTTGAACCAGCGGGAATATTTCTCGCCGTAGAGTTTCGTGATCTCCTCCTTGCACTGGGCCAGCGCCTGCTGCGAGAGGTTCACCGAGTCGGTACGCATGTAGGTGATCAGACCCTGTTCGTACAGGTGCTGCGCCACGGACATCGTCTGCGAGACGGACATGCCCAGTTTGCGGCCCGCCTCCTGCTGAAGCGTCGAGGTGGTGAACGGCGGCGCAGGGTAGCGCTGTGCGGGTTTCTCCTCGGACTTGGCCACCGTGAAATCGGCTCCGATACAGCTTTTCAGGAATTCCTCAGCCTGCGCCGCGGTTTCGAAACGCGACGAAAGCTCGGCCTTGAAAAGCGTTTTCTCGGAGTCGCTGGCGGCGTAGAACTGCGCCACGACCCGGAAATAGGCCGCCGAACGGAAGGCGATGATCTCGCGTTCGCGCTCGACGATCAGTCGCACGGCGACCGACTGCACGCGTCCCGCCGAGAGCGACGGACGGACCTTTTTCCACAGCACGGGCGAGAGCTCGAAACCGACCAGCCGGTCGAGGATTCGGCGTGCCTGCTGGGCGTTTACCAGGTCCATATTGACCGTGCGCGGCTTCTCGATGGCCTCGAGGATCGCCCGTTTGGTGATCTCGTGGAAGACGATGCGCTTGGTCTGGTCGACGGGGAGCCCCAACACTTCGGTGAGGTGCCATGCGATGGCTTCTCCTTCGCGGTCTTCATCGGACGCGAGCCATACGGTTTTCTCTTTGGCCAGCTTGGTCAGTTCGTCGACCACTTTCTTTTTGTCGCCCGGGATTTCGTAGACCGGTTTGAACCCTTCGGCGATGTTGATGCCGAGGTCCTTTTTCGCGAGGTCCCGGATATGTCCGAAGCTCGATTTGACAATAAAATCCTTGCCGAGGAATTTCTCGATGGTCTTGGCCTTGGCGGGGGACTCTACGATAACTAAGTTTTCCTGCATTGCGTTTTTGATGGCTTTTCAGAAATGCGAAAACCTAAGCATTACACTTAGGTTCCGCATGAGGGTTTCTTCGTTGTTTATTTAATCAGGTTATATGCCAGGTCGAAGCGGATCGGGGCTTTGTTCACGGGGTCCGTCATGCCCTGCAATACACCGAACGACGAGGAGTAGAGACTGTATGCCTCGGGACCGATGTAAACCGTTCGGTTCGTGACCTTCGTCCAGTCGATGTCGTCGATTACGCCGCCTGCCGCCTCTTTGGCCTTGATATAGCTGTTCCACAACTGCTGCATGTAGCCCGTGATGTCCATCACATAGCATCCGCGGCTGCGGTTGATATAACCGCCGTACGAGAGCGTCGTGTTGTAGTTCTGCTCGTAGCTGTAGGCGTAGTCCGAGATCGGCGTCAGCGTCTTGAAATTGGTGTACAGACCCAGACGGCTCGGGAAAGCGTTCATTTCGGCGATCAACCCGGGGCCGAAAGTAAGTTCTTCCCACTCATACTCGCTCTCGGTGAAATAGACCGACATCTTTGCCTGGCTGAAGGCCAGTGTCTTGAAATCCTTGCCTTCCTTTTCGTTCTCTTCGGCAATTACGTTTTCCAGTTCCGCGAAGAACTCCGGTGTAAAGGTCATTTCGGTCACTACGCCGCCCATGCCCTCGACAAAGACGCGGGGATCGGGAAGACGGTCCGTATTCGACTCCTTGGCCTGATCGATATCGATAACCTGGTCGTTGTATTTATGGCTGATGGTGTTCACCGATACATTGCCGAATTCGGTGCCGGATTCGTAGAAATAGTAGACCATACCGATCGTGTCTTTGATCAGCGTGGGATCGTCCTTCACCCGGTTACGGCCGAAGACCGCCAGACCCGAGTAGTCGAGCGACGTGGCGAAGATCGTACCTTTGCCGTTTTCGGTGATCGGGGTCTTCGGATCGGGGGCGATATAAAGCCCTTTGAACTCCTTGACCCAGTATTCGAGGCTGTCGGGGCTGTAGATCGAGTAGTCGTTGTAATATTTCTCACCCTTTTTCTGAAGCATCAGCCGCTTGACATAATCCCTGCCCTCTTCGGTCGGAGTCATCGTAATGGACGTTGTGGTCGAAGGGGTTGTACCCTCGCCGCCGAGCTTGAACGTGAAGAGCGGTTTGTTCTCGTCGTAAACCTTTTCGGCCGAACCGTCCCCGTTGGGATTTTGCGGGTTGAAATTGATGTAGAAAGTCGTGTCGGCCTGCGATTTGCCGGCTGAGATCGGCTTTTTGTCGATATAGTCGTTGCTGATGATCTCGTAGACGGCAAAGGTCTGTTCGGTCAGACTGTCGCTGCCTATGCTGGTTATTTTGAGCATGATCTGCGCCGAGTCGAAGATCGGTTCATAACCGAAATAGCCCTCGTCGACCTTGTAATAGTTGATCATCTGCGAGAGAAATCCGGCCTTGCGTTCGCCGAGCGTGTCGTTGAGGATGGTCCCGAAATAGCCGTAGGAGATGTTCGAACTGATCAGCGAATCGCTTTGGAACAGCCGGGTTTCGACGTATTTTTTGGGGTTGAGCCCCTCGCCGCGGAGTTCGACATATCCGGCTTTCATCTGCTGATTGTCCGGGATGAGGTTTCCGCCCAGCGTATCGTCTACCTTGGTGCAGCCTGCGAATACCGCGGCGATCACGGCGGCCAGTGCTGCGACCGGGAGCAGCTTGCGGCGGAAATTATTGAATTGCTTCATAAAATCGGTTGTAATTATCGAAAAAGTCCTCCGCTTCGGGTGACTGGTATTCGAGCATCGGCTTTCCGCTTGCGCGGGCCATGTCGAGTACTTTGGGGTCGACATCCGGGGATGCCGCCACTACACCGTCGGCATAATCCATAACGAAGCGGCAGAGGTTTTCGTATGACGGGGTGTCGAGAATCGCAAGATTTTTGTCTTTGACCCCCTCGCCGGCGATCTTTGCGCCGAATTCCGGATTGAGCTCCCCGGGGAACGCATCGCCGTAAAGCGATACCACGACCTTGACATCGCGGAAGATCGGGTCGTCGGCGAAAATCCGCTTCAGGTAGACGGGGACCACGGCCGTGAACCAGCCGTGGCAATGCACGACGGTAGGCGTCCAGCGCAGTTTCTTGACCGTTTCCAGCACGCCGCGGGCGAAGAAGATGGCCCGTTCGTCGTTGTCCGGGAAATAGTTGCCCTCGTCGTCGGTCAGCATGGCCTTGCGCGAGAAATAGTCGTCGTTGTCGATGAAATAGATCTGTACGCGGGCTGCCGGGATCGAGGCCACTTTGATGATCAGCTGGTGGTCGTTGTCGTCGATGATGAGGTTCATCCCCGAGAGGCGGATGACTTCGTGCAGCTGGTGCCTGCGTTCGTTGATACAGCCGTAACGGGGCATGAAGGTCCGGATTTCATTGCCGTGTTCCTGCATTGCCTGCGTCAGTGCACGGCAAAGCCGGGAACCCTCCGTTTCGGGAAGATAGGGGGTGATTTCCTGACATACGTACAGAATCTTGCTTGCCATGGTTTTGAGGGTTTATACCTGCAAAGATACGAAATTTTTTTAAAGAATCAGCATCGCGTCTCCGTAGGTGCCGAAGCGGTACCCTTCTTCCCTGGCTATCTTGTAAGCGTTCATCACGGTTTCGTACCCGCCGAACGCCGCCACCATCATCAGCTGCGTGGAGTAGGGCAGGTGGAGATTGGTCACCATGGCGTCGGCGACCGTGAATTCGTAGGGCGCGAAGATGAATTTGTTGGTCCACCCCTCCATGGGTTTAATCAGGCCGTTGGTCGAGACGGCGGTTTCGATCGTGCGCATGACCGTCGTGCCGATGGCTACGACCTTCCGTCCGGAGTTCTTGGCTGCGTTGACCGCTTCGGCGGCTTCGTCGGTGACGAAGAACTGCTCGGAGTCCATCTTGTGCTTCGAGAGGTCCTCGACATCCACCGTGCGGAAATTCCCCAGCCCCACGTGGAGCGTCACGAAGGTCTTGTCCACGCCCTTGATCTCCATGCGTTTCATCAGGTGCTTCGAGAAATGCATGCCGGCCGTCGGGGCCGCCACGGCGCCCTCTTTTTCGGCGAAGATCGTCTGGTAACGCTCGGCGTCTTCGGGTTCGACCTTTTCGCGCACCCATTTCGGCAGGGGCGTCTCGCCCAGCGCGAAGAGCGTCTGTTTGAACTCCTCGTAGGAGCCGTCGAACAGGAAGCGCAGCGTGCGGCCGCGCGAGGTGGTGTTGTCGATCACCTCGGCCACCAGCAGGTCGTCGTCGCCGAAATAGAGTTTGTTGCCGATTCGGATTTTGCGTGCCGGGTCCACCAGCACGTCCCACAGCCGCAGTTCGCGGTTCAGTTCGCGGAGCAGGAAGATTTCGATTTCGGCGCCGGTCTTTTCCTTATTGCCGTATAAGCGTGCCGGGAAGACTTTGGTATCGTTGAAGACGAACAGGTCCTTTTCGTCGAAATACTCGATGATGTCCTTGAAAATGCGGTGTTCGATGGTCCCTTTGGCGCGGTTGATGACCATCAGCCGGGATTCGTCGCGGTTGTCGGCCGGGTATTTGGCCAGCATTTCGGGCGAAAAGTCGTACCCGTATTGCGATAATTTCATAGATAAACGCTCTTTTTTTACGTTTGGAAAAATAACACAGATTATTTTCTATACGCAAAAAAAGCTATTTTGTTTCAAGTTTCTGCAGATTTTCCAAAAAATCATCCAGTTCGTATGCCTTGTCGAGCGTGAATCCGCCGCTGCGGGTGCGGCGCAGGGACGAAAGATGGGCTCCGCTGCCGAGTGCCTGTCCGATCTCGTGGGCCAGCGAACGGATGTAGGTGCCCTTGCTGCAGCGCACGCGGATGCGCACCCGCGGAAGGTCATACTCCACGATCTCCATCTCGTAGATGGTGATCAGCGCCTGCCGCACGGCGACCTCCTCGCCGGCGCGGGCCAGTTCATAGGCGCGTGTACCCTCGATTTTTTTGGCCGAGTAGACGGGCGGGGTCTGCAGCCGCTCGCCGGTGAGTGCGGCGAGTGCCGCTTCGACCGCCTCGCGCGTGATGTGTTCGTAGGGGTAGGTCTGGTCGATCTCGTGTTCGAGGTCGTGACTCGGGGTCGTGGCGCCCAGCATCACGTCGGCCACGTACTCCTTCTCTTCGGCCTGCAGGGAGTCCACCAGTTTCGTGGCGCGGCCGATGCAGACCAGCAGGATGCCCGACGCCAGCGGGTCCAGCGTCCCGGCGTGTCCGACCTTGATCTTGCGGTAGCCGAGCCTGCGCAGGGCGAATTTGACCTTGCGGACCACGTCGGTCGAGGTCCAGCGGAGGGGTTTGTCCAGTACGGCGATGTAGCCGTCTTCGAAATTGATGCCGCGGAAATCCAGCGGTTCTCGGGTCGTGGTCATGTGTGTCAGAGGATGGAAGCGATGATCGAAACGAGTCCTGCGAGGCAGCAGTAGAGGGCGAACCAGATCAGTTTGCCGCGCTTGACCACCTCGATCATGAATTTGCAGGCCAGCGTTCCCGAGACGAAGGCCGCGAGGAATCCGCCGATAAGGGCGCCCGCCGGGATGTCCATGGCTGCGACCTCGCCCGAACAGATGTCTAACAGCATCTTGCCCAGGATGACCGGGATGACCATGATGAACGAGAAATTGGCAACCTCCTCCTTGCTCTTGCCGAGCAGCAGTCCCGTGGCGATGGTCGAACCCGACCGCGAAAGCCCCGGCAGCGTGGCCGCGGCCTGCGCGAGGCCGATGACGAATGCATTGCCGTAGGTGATTCCCTTTTTGGCGCGGGGTTTGGCGAAATAGGCGAAGGTCAGCAGCTGCGCCGTGAGCATCAGCATGGCGCCCACGAAGGTCAGCGATGCGAAGAACGCCTCGATCTGTTTGGCGAAAAGCACCCCGACGATCCCGGCCGGGACCATCGAAATGACGATTTTGAGGATGTAGGCCTGCTGTTCGTTGAAATGCCGCGAAAAGAGCCCCTGCAGGAGCTGCAGCAGTTCGCGCCATAGCACGACGACGGTGCTCAGCACCGTGGCGGCGTGCAGCATGACGTCGAAGGTGATGTTGTTCTCGAGCTCCACGCCCAGCAGTTCCTTGGCGATCTGGAGGTGTCCGCTGCTCGATACGGGGAGAAATTCGGTGATGCCCTGCACGATGCCGAGCAAAATAGCTTGCAGTGTGTCCATTTAATACCGTTTCATGATGGCGTATATCTCGATGACGAATCCGCCGATCACCAGGATCGGGGCCAGCGTGATGCGCCGCCACGAGAACATGGCATAGTTGAATTCATCGGGCGAGTCGCTGCCGCCTCCGGCCATCAGGACGAAGCCCAGGAGGATGACGGCGAATCCGATTGCCAGCAGGACGTAGTTGCGCCGGGTCAGCGGCATCCGGGAATTTTCCGGCTGTTCCGGTTGATTTTGTTTGTTTTTCATGCGATTCAATAGTTTCAATTCGTTTCGGTTCCGGTAAGTCCCTGCCGGGGCGGGGCAGATCGGTAAACGACGCCGGAGGCGGCGGGAACAGCCGACCGGGAGATACCGGGGCCGGAAATATGGCAACTCTTTTTAATAAAGGTATATCTTGTTCGATTTCATATTGACGAATTTGTTGAGGGCTGCGAAGGTGAAGAGTCCCGATATGACGATACCCCCGGTGACCATCGACCCGAGTATGATAGCGATCTTGCCCGCTTCGGCAATGGTCATCAGTTCGGGTATGGCTTCGTTGAGTCCGTAGACCGCGAGGACGAACAGCGCCGAGGCGGCCGCGCCGGCCAGTATTCCCTGCGTGATGCTGCTCCCGAGGAAGGGCTTCATGATGAACCATTTGGTGGCTCCCACCAGCTTCATCGTGTTGATAAGGTAGCGTTTCGAAAAGATCGCCAGCCGGATGGTGTTGCTCAGCAGGATCAGCGAGATGACCAGCAGCGCCCCGCCGAACAGCAGCAGCACGAGGCGTATCTTGTTCACCGTGGCGTGCAGCCGCTCGGCCATCAGCGCCGGGTACGACACCCGGTCGACGCCCCCGATGCGTCCGACGGCGGCGATGAACGAATCTAACAGCTCCTTGTCCGCCGAAGCGGAGGTCAGCGTGAGCTCGAACGAATCCAGCAGGGGGTTCTCCTGCAATATCTCCTCGAACGAACTGCCGAACATCTTGCGGAACTCCTGGTCGTCGATCTTCTCCTCCTTGGGCGAGTAGGCGATCGTCGCTACCAGCTCTTCGGCCGTGAGCCGTTTGTTGATGGCGTCCTTCTGCTCGTCGGAAAGTCCGTTTTTGAGCTCCACGGAGACGGCGATGCTCTCCTGCAGCGTGTCGGCGACTTTCAGCGCCGCGACCATCAGGTAGCCCACCGATCCCAGCAGGAACAGCACGAGCGTGATGCTCACCGTCGATACGATATAGGAGTTGCGGACTTTCCGCTTCAACCGTTTGTCGTCTTTCATAACCTTACGCTTTTTTCTTCCTGAAACAATAGACCAGCGCCGCCGCGGCCCCCAGCAGAATCAGTATGGACGCCGCGAGCGTCACCCCTTCGACGGCCGTCCAGCCGGGTGCACGGAACCGCCATTCGACGGTGTGCTTCCCGGCGGGGAGCTTCATGGCCCGCAGGACGTAGTCGGCCCGGAAACAAGGCATCTCCTCGCCGTCTACATAGGCTTTCCAGCCGTGGTCGTAGAAGATTTCCGAGAAGACCGCCACGGCCTCTTCGGGCGCCGAGTATTCGTATTTGAGGTAGTTCGGGCGGTATTCTGTGAGTGCGATCGAGCGCACGAGCGCCGTGTCGGCCCCGGTGCTTCCGGCCTGCCACTCCTCGGCGAAGGCCTTGTCGGCGGGGTTGACCACCGCCGTGGTTTTCAGGTCGGTCGTGCCCAGCAGGTCGATCTCCTGCTGCGGGGTGTCGCCCGCGACGAGGCGGTCTACGAACCACGCCGGACCGTTGGCCGTCGTCCGCAGACGCGGTTCGGGCTGGTTGTCCTGCCCCGGAACGATCAGGTAACGGGTGTTGAGCATATCCAGCACACCGTCGTCGATGCCGGACAGATACCGGTCGATCAGGTCCTGGTAACGGGCCAGCTTGGCGCCGTGATACCCGCCCACCGAGCGGTGGAAATAGCTGGTCGTGGCGTCGTTGAAGGGGCTGACCGTGAGGTTCAATACGCGGTATCCCAAATCCTTGTCCTGCATGATCGCCTTGTCGGCGGCCGTGGGCGTCACCTGCTGGCGGCGTGCCGATTCGAATTTGTCGTGTGCGAGGAACCGCAGGTCCACCGGCACGAGGTCCAGCAGCATCACGCCCGCCAACACGCCCGTCAGCACGTATTTGTTGATCTTCCGCAGGGCGAACAGCGCCACGCCGCCCGCCGCCAGCAGAATCATCAGCAGCGAACGCCACGCATCGGCCTGCATCATCGCCGCCCGGTCGGCGGCCATGGCGTCGGCCGTCGCTTCGGCCCATTCGACATCCATGCCGCGGTCGATGTACGACTGCATGTTGTTACTTTCGAAGATGCGGTGGAACGTGTCGGTCATCATCGCGGCGCTCTCCCCGCGTCCGAAATCGAAGAACGCTCCCCCGGCCACGGCGAACAGCAGGCACAGCCCGCCCGTGATGCCCGCGGCCCAGGCCAATGCACGCATCAGCCGCTCCCGCGGAATATCCTCCTTCCAGAGCCGCGTCAGGGCCAGCGCCCCCAGCAGCGGCACGGCCCATTGCACGACGACGAGCGTCATCGAGACCGTGCGGAATTTGTTGTAACCGGGGAGGTATTTAAAGGCGAATTCCGTGAATCCCATCAGGTTGCGTCCCCAGGCCAGCAAAATCATCAGGACGCATACGGCGATGATCCACCATTTGTTGCGCCCCCGGGCCAGAGCTATTCCCAGCGCCGCGAGGAAGACGGCCGCGGCTCCGAGATACGTCGGGCCGCCCGTGTAGGGCTGCGTGCCCCAGTACGCGGGCAGCTGCTGCGCCGCGCCGCGCAGTCCGTAATCGTTCAGCACGGCGGCCGTCGCTCCGTCCGTCGGAAATGCCGTGGCCGATTCGCGGCCCATGAAATCGGGAATCAGCAGGTTGAAGGTTTCGGCTTTGCCGTAGCTCCACGCCGTGGCGTAGTCGAGCGCGAGGCCGCTTTTCGAGGTCTCGGCTGTCGCTGCGAGTTCCGAACCGCCGCGGATGGTCTCCTTCGAATGTTTGGCCGTGTACCACAGGGGCGAGAAATTCGACGCCACGGCCAGCAGGCCCGCTGCGGCCAGCGCCGCGGTGCGCAGAGTAAAGTTTTTGAGCCGTTTTTCCCGGAAGGAGACGATTCCCTCGCTAATCCAGAACGCGGCCATCGCCACGAGGAAATAGTAGGTGATCTGCGGATGGTTGGCGCCGATTTCGAGCGACGCCGTGAGCGCCG